>SXGU01109294.1_pt1 | contig 16088 bp, 13 predicted proteins | sample 3174531 | NCBI WGS metagenome assembly SXGU01 (sample SAMN11356863, study PRJNA531348) | freshwater metagenome | isolation source: freshwater sample F1-140 | place: China: Fuxian Lake, Yuxi | collected 2017-12-25
CTTCGCGAGATGCGCCGCGATGGTGTCGCCGAGGAAACCGCCGTCGTAAGCCTGCTTTTGCGCGGGCTGCTGCTCATCCCAAACCAGCACGCGGATGGGTGGCGCGTCCGCGGCGGAGGCTTGAGCGCAAAGAACGCAAAGAACGCAAAGAGACGCAAAGAGGGAGAGGAGACGATTCATAATGCGATGCTGCTAACGGCGAGCCGGACTGGCGAGCGCAATATGGAGTGCGCCGCTGCGCTCGGCCACCGCACTACAAAGCTAGTTGTTCTTCGCCTTCTTCTTCCCTTCACCGCCGCCCCTGCTGGGGCGCTCGGCCACGTTGTCCTGCGGGAGCAGTTTTTCCATTTCGGCTTTCTGCGCGGCGTGGGCGGAGTCTTTGGCGAGGTTGGTCCATTCGTATTCGTCCTTCGCATGGTCGTAGAGTTCCTCGTCGCCGTTGGCGTAACGGATGTAGCGAAATTGCTCGGTGCGCACGCCGTGGTTGTTCAGGTGAAAGGTCGTGATGCCGGGCGCGGCCCACTTCGCGGACGGGTCGGCGAGGAGCGGGCGCAGGCTCGGGCCTTTGGCGTGCGCGGGGGTGGGCAGGCCGGCGAGGTCGCAGAGCGTGGGGAAGACGCTCATGAAATCCACGGTGCGGTCGCAGCGGCCACCGGGCTTGGTCACGCCGGGCGCGACCCAGATGAAGGGGGCGCGCGTGGCTTCCTCCCAGAGCGCGAACTTGCGCCAGTGCTGCTTCTCGCCGAGGTGCCAGCCGTGGTCGCCCCAGAAGCAGATGATGGTGTTGTCGCGATGGGCGGACTTCTCCAAGCCGTCGAGGAGGCGGCCGAGCTGTGCGTCCATGAAGGCGATGCTCGCGAGGTAGGCTTGCACAGCTTCCTTCCACCGACCGGAGGCGAGAATCGCCGCGTGGTCGCCGTCGGGCTTGGCCATCTTCACGCCCGCAGGCGGCACGTCCTTCAAATCATCATCGCGATGGGGCGGGAGCTGGATGGTTTCGAGCGGGAACTGGTCGAAGTATTTCTTCGGCACACTGAAGGACAGGTGCGGCTTCACGAAACCGATGGCGAGGAAGAAGGGCTTGGGGTGCTGCTTGCCGAGCTGCTGGATGCCGTAGCTGGCGACTTTGAAGTCCGGCATGTCCTCGTCCGAGTTCGCGAGCGGGCCGAACTTGATGCCGGCCACGCCGTCGTCCTTCGCGCTGGGGTGGAGTTTCAGCCCGGTGGCGCCGTCGCGGGTGAAATACTCGGTCCACTCGCCGTCGCGGTGGTCGCTGGAGTGGTAGATTTTCCCCGCGCCGAAGACTTGGTAGCCGGCCTTGAGGAACTGGGTCGTGAGCGTCTGTTCCTTCGGGATGGCGGTCTTCCAATCCTGGCCGTTGTCATAGACGCCCGTCTCGCCGGGGCGCCGACCAGACATCAGCGCGGCACGGGAGGGATTGCAAACCGGCGCAGCGCAATACGCGCGGGTGAAGGTCACTCCCATCTTCGCGAGCCGGTCGATGTTCGGCGTCTTGGTCTGCGGATTGCGACCGAGATGGCCGACCCAGTGGTTCAGGTCGTCCACGGCGATGAAGAGGACGTTGGGCTTCTTCGCGGCGGCTGCGCGGAGACCGGGCGCGAGGGCGAGCAGGCTGAGGAACAGCAGCGGGAGGAGACGGGTCGGAGTCATAAGTATGCGGATGATGCAGGGAAGGAGACGCGCTGAGAAGCGGTTTGGTTAGTAGCGGCGATTGTGAGGGCCAGGCTTCAGTCCCACGCCTGTCCGCGCAATTTGTTGGCCTCGCTCCGTTCCTCTGTTCAATATCCGCGCCATGAAAGCCGTCCGAAACCCCATGCGTCCCCATGCCGTCGCCGCGCTCGCCGCGTTTCTTGTCGCCTCCTCACTCGCACCTGCTGCCGCGCCGCGCGCGTTGCCGGAGGGACAGTTGCCCAATGACGTCCGCCTCGCGCCGCCGAAGGACTTGAACGGCTACTTCCCGTTCACACCTCCCAAGTCGAGGGACGCATGGCCCGCGCGCGCCGACTTCGCGCGTCGGCAGATGAGCGCGGCGCTCGGCCTCCTGCCCATGCCCACGAAGACGCCGCTCAATGCCGTCGTCCACGGCAAGATCGAGAAGGACGAATACACCGTGGAGAAGGTCTATTTCGAAAGCGCGCCGGGCTTCTTCGTCACGGGCAATCTCTACCGGCCCAAGGGTCGCACCGGCAAGGTGCCCGCCGTGCTGTTCGCGCACGGGCACTGGAAAGACGCCCGGTTGTCCGAAGGCACGGAGGACGCCGTGCGGAAGGAAATCTCCATCGGAGCAGAGCGCTTCGAGGAGGGTGGTCGCAGCATCTTCCAATCAATGTGCGTGCAGCTCGTCCGCATGGGCTGCGTCGTCTGGCAGTGGGACATGATGAGCGACTCCGACGCGATTCAGCTCTCCGCGCTCACGGTGCATCGCTTCGCCAAGCAGCGCCCGGACATGGGCAAGACCGAGAACTGGGAACTCTTCAGCGCGCAGGCGGAGGCGAATCTCCAGAGCATCATGGGCCTCCAGACGCTCAACGCCGTGCGCTCGCTGGACTTCGTCCTTGGCCTCGCGGAGGTGGACCCCGCGCGCATCGCCATCACCGGCGCGAGCGGCGGCGGCACGCAGTCCATGATCCTCGCGGCGATTGACCCGCGAGTGACGCTGTCCTTCCCCGCCGTGATGGTCAGCACCGCGATGCAGGGCGGCTGCACTTGCGAGAACGCCTCCTTGCTCCGCATCGGCACGGGCAACATCGAGTTCGCCGCGCTCTTCGCGCCCAAACCGCAGGGCATGACCACCGCGAACGACTGGACGAAGGAGATGTTCACGAAGGGCTTCCCCGAGTTGAAACAGCACTACGCCACGCTCGGCGCGCCGAACAACGTGATGCTTCATCGCGGCGAGCACTTCCCGCACAACTACAACGCCGTGTCGCGCTCGGGCTTCTACACGTTGCTCAACCAGCACTTCAAACTCGGCGCGAAGGCCCCCGTCATCGAGCGCGACTACGAGCGCCTCAAGCGCGACCAGCTCACCGTCTGGGACAGCGCGCATCCCGCGCCGAAGGCCGATGACATAGACTTCGAGCGCCGGCTGCTCCGCTGGCTGCGCGAGGATTCGGAGAAGCAGTTGAACGCCTCCGCCTCCTCGCTCGACTCGTTCCGCAAGCTCGCGGGCAACGGCGTCGAGGCCATCATCGGCCGCACGCTCGCCAGCGCGGGCAGCGTCGAGTGGGAGCTTAAGCACAAGACCGACCGTGGCAGCTTCGTTGAAATGACCGGCCTGCTCCGCAACCAGACGCACGGCGAAGAGTTGCCCGTCGCGTGGCTCTATCCCAAGAAGTGGAGTGGCCGCGCCGTCGTGTGGCTCGACGACACCGGCAAGGCCGCGCTCTTCAACGCCGACGGCTCCGTGAAGCCCGAGGTGAAGAAACTCGTGGACGCCGGCGCGACCGTGCTCGGCGCGGACCTGCTCTTCCAAGGGGAGTTCACCAAGGACGGCCAGCCCGCGAAGCAAAACCGCGTCGTGGCCAACCCGCGCGAGTTCGCCGGCTTCACCTACGGCTACAACCACGCGCTCTTCGTGCAGCGCACGCACGACGTGCTGACGCTGGTGAAGTATCTGCGCAGCTACGAGGCCAGCGCCCAGCATCCCAAGCCAAGCAGCGTGGACGTGGCGGGCTTCGGCGGCGCGGGGCCGATCGTGGCGGCGGCGCGCGCCGTGGCGCGCGAGGGCATTGACCGCGCGGCGGTGGACACCGGCGGTTTCCGTTTCAGCAAGCTGACGGACTACCGTGATGTGAACTTCCTCCCCGGCGGCGCGAAGTATGGCGACGTGCCCGGCCTGCTCGCCCTCGGCGCGCCGGGCAAGCTCTGGCTCGCCGGCGAAGGCGCAGGCGCGCCCGACCTTGCGAAGAAAATCTACGGCGGAGCAAATGCCCCCATCACCATCTCCGCCAGGCCCGACCGTGCCGCCGCCGCGCAATGGCTCGTAAGCCCGTAGCCGCAGGCTTCAGCCTGCGCTTGAGGCGGGTTTGGACCTGTGAGCGTCCCCTCACTGTGGCAGGTGGCCCTTCGCCAGTTCGCGGAACACGGCGACCTGCTCGGCTTCCCACACTGGGCCGCGACCGAAGCCTTTGGTCAGGAGCGCGGCCACGCTGGGCGCGGCTTCCATCGCGGCGCGGGCGTCGAGCAGCAGCGAACGCGAGCGGCGGGAGAGAACATCTTCCACGGTCCGCGCCATCTCGTGGCGGGCGGCGTGGAGCACATCGTCAGCGGTCAGCGGGAGGTCTGGATGCAGGCGGCGCGACAGAGGGCCGGTGCCGCCGATGCCAGGCAACGTCTCCGACGCCGACTGGCCGCTGCGGCGGCGCGTGTCAGCCAGCCGCAAGTGCTCGGTCGTGCAGGGTTTTCTCGGCAGGCTGGCGACCGCCATTGCCCTGTCAACCGCGTCCGCTGCCATCTTGCGATAGGTCGTCCACTTGCCGCCGGCGATGGTGATGAGTCCGCCCGACGAGACGAGCACGACGTGATCGCGCGGCAAGGCGGCGGTGGACTTTGCGCCGGGCAACTTCACCAGCGGACGCACCCCGGCGGTGACACTGAGAATGTCGCTCTTGGCCGGGGCCTTCGGGAGATACTGCGCGGCGTGTTCGAGGAGGAACTGGATTTCTCCCGCGCGCGCGCGCGGTTCCAGTGGCGTTTCCGAGACTGATGTGTCCGTCGTGCCGACGAGCACGCGGTCCTCCCACGGGATGATGAAGAGCACGCGCCCGTCGTCCGTGCGCGGGACCATGATGGCGGTGTTGCTGCCGAGGAACTGGCGCGGGAGGACGAGGTGCGCGCCCTGGCTGGCCGCGATGACCGGCGGAGCGCCGGCTTCATCCATGCGCCGCACGGAGTCGCTGAAGACGCCCGTCGCGTTGATGACCACTCGCGCGTGGACGGGAAAGTCTTTGCCCGATTCCGCATCGCAAACTCGAGCACCGGCGACGCGTCCGTCCTTCTTCAGCAGCGAGACGACGCGCGCGTAGTTCGCCACGCTCGCGCCGAGGGTGGCTGCCGTCTGCGCGAGCGCGATGGCTAGCCGCGCGTCATCGAACTGGCCGTCCTGATAGCGGATGCCGCCGCGCAGGCCGGCGGACTTCAAGTTCGGCAGCCCCTCCTGCGTCTCGCCGCGCGACAGATGCCGAGACGCGCTGATGCCGAGGTCGCCGGCGAACCAGTCGTAGAGCTTCAACCCGACACCGTAGTAAGGCGCCTCCCACCAGTGGTAGCAGGGCACGATGAAGTTCAGCGGATGCACGAGGTGCGGCGCGTTGCGCAACAGCAGGCCGCGCTCGTGCAGCGACTCCCGCACGAGGGCGATGTTCCCTTGTTTCAAGTAGCGAAAGCCGCCGTGGATCAGCTTGGTGCTCCGGCTGGAAGTCCCCTTGGCAAAATCGCTTTGCTCGACGAGTGCCGTCCTCAGCCCGCGCGCCGCTGCGTCCACGGCCACGCCGAGGCCCGTCGCGCCGCCGCCGATGACCAGCACGTCCCAGAGCGTGGGCTGCTCCAGCAAGGCGGCGAGTGCCGAGGCGCGATTCACGGCGGAAGGTTACGCGGCGCGGGACAATTGGCGAGCGCGGCTGAAATAGGGATTGAAAGCACGCGGACGGCTCCTAGTATGCGCCCGCCTTGTCGCTTGTGGGAAGGCACGATGGTTCGGGATGTAGCGTAGCTTGGTAGCGCGTCTGAATGGGGTTCAGAAGGTCGTGAGTTCAAATCTCACCATCCCGACCATTTTCCTCCTGGTTACTTCGCGTTCTTCTTCTTCGCCTTGCCACCGCCGGCTTGCTCCGGGTCGCTGAACGGAGGTTTGTCGAAGGTGCTGCCGTCGCCGGCCACGCGCGGGTCGTTCGCGTCCTTGAGGAGTTTCATCAGGCGTTCGGACTGCGCTCGCTTCTGCGCGGCAAAGGCGGGATCGGCGGCGAGGTTCTTCACCTGATCGGGGTCGTTCTTCAGGTCGTAGAGTTCTTCGGCGGGGCGCTTGGCGAAGGCGAGGTCGAAGTGCCATTTCCACTGCGCCTCGTGCTGGTGCGCGATGAGCCAGGTCTTCGTCGGGCTGGCGTCCATGTCGGGGAAGGCGGCGCGCGTGTTGTTCCCCACGTTCTTCAAGTCGGGCGTGCTCTCAGCGGCGGAGTAGGGCGCGCCCATCGGCCAGCGGTCAGGGGCGAAGTTGCGGATGTAGAGGAAGTCCGGCGTGCGGAGAGAGCGCATGGGATACGGTAGATTGCCCTCGCGCGCGATGCCGACGTGGCGTTCGCGGCCGGAGATGGACCAGTCACGGCTTGCGTCCACGAGGCCGGATTTGTCCGACTTGAACAAGGGCAACAGGCTCTTGCCGAAAAGGTTCTCGGGCGGTTTCACGCCGCCGATTTCGAGGAAAGTCGGGCAAAGGTCAGGAATGCGCGCGAGGTCGGTGAGCACGCGGCCGGGTTTGCCGCCGGGGTAACGGATGGCAAGCGTCACGGCGGTGCCGTGGTCGTAGAGGTTGCACTTGCCGCTGGTCGCGCCGGGCATGCCGTGGTCGCCGCTGAGGACGATGACGGTCTGCTCCAGTTCGCCGATCTCTTCCAGCTTCTTCAGCAGCACGCCCACGTAGGCATCCACGGCCTGGCACTCGCCGAGGTAGTCCGCCACGTCCTCGCGGATTTCCGGCACGTCGGGCAGGAACTTCGGCAGCTTGCCTTTGAGCGCGTCCGGTTCGATGCCCCAGAGCTTCTTGCCGCTGCCCTTGATCCAAGAGCGATGCGTCGTCGTGGTGCCGAACCAGTAATGCCACGGCTGCCCCGGCTTCCGCGCGGTGAGGAAGTCGTCGAAGTTTCCGCGCACTTGGCCGAGAATCTTCTCGCGCGCGGCGGCAAGGGTCTGACCGTCCGTGACCATCTTCGTGACTTCCTCGGAGAAGTTGTTACAGGCGCCGCCGGCCTTCTGATACGCGTATTGCTGCCCGCCGAAACCCGCGTCCGCCGGCGTGCCGGGACTCCACACCTTGAAGCTCTTGCCGATGTGATACCCCGCATCGCGCAGCAGCAGCGGGAAGGTCGGGATCTTCTCATCCCACACCGCGCCCTGAAGGATCGCGCCGCGTCCGGTCTGGAAGAAGTAGCGGCCCGAGAGCAACGAGCTGCGGCACGGCGTGCAGCTCGGTGCGTTGACGAAGGCGTGCTTGAACAGCACGCCCTCGCGCGCCACTCGGTCCACGTTCGGCGTCTTAATGGCGTCGTTGATGGTGGGGCGACCATCCACCTTCGCGTAGGCGCTGGCGTAGCGGCCCCAGTCATCGGCGAAGACGAAGAGGATGTTCAGGCGCGGCGCGTCCGCCCCGGAAGCTTGGGCAGCAAAGCAAAACAGCCCGGCCAGCAGGGCGAACGCGCGAATCGTGGTGCTCATGCCGCGACGGTAGCGGAACCGTCCGCCACAGCGCAGCGGAAAAATGGCTCGACCGGCATCACCGACAGATTTCGTATGCCATCCGAAATTCACCCATGAACCAGGCCGGCCACGCCAGAAGCCCCAGGGCCTTCACCCTCATCGAACTGTTGGTCGTCATCGCCATCATCGCGATCCTGGCCGGGATGCTGTTGCCGGCCTTGGGCAAGGCGAAGGCCAAGAGCAAGGGCATCGCCTGCACGAACAACCTGCGGCAGATTTCCCTCGGCTCGACGCTCTACTCGGATGCGTGCGACGACCGGATCGTCAAGCTCTGCACGGACACAATGAACGCGCCGCTGTTCATCCCGATGCCGCCGGGGGACCCCATCCTGCCCAGCGCCACGCGGGTTTGGTGGATGGACTACATCCGGCCCTTCTTCGGCGCCTCGAGCAAGAGCTACCAGTGCCCCGGATATGAGTTGAAGGACTCTGGCAACACGCCTGCCTTCGGGGTCGGTATCGCCTATGCGGAACTGGCCACCACCTGGAGCGACGCCACGATCGTGCGCGTCCAGGCCGTTTCCCAGCCGTCGGCCACGATCATCTTCGCGGACTGCGCACTCCTCGTGGCCGAGCCGCTCCCCGGCAATCAAACCGAGCCGGACCCCGACAAGTGGGTGTCCAACTCGCTCGCCGTGGGCACGCGACCGTATTACTTCAAGTCCCCCGGAAGCATCCTCTCCGGGGCCGCCGGCGACCCGAGCACGCCGCGCCCCGTCAACCGGCACAATCAGCGCGGCAACATGGGCTTCGTGGACGGCCACGTGGAGGCCATGCGCACCAGCCAGGCCGGCTGGCTCCTGCCGCGCGGCGATGCCCGCGCGCTGTGGGACAAGTGAAGCCCGCGCACCGGACGGAAATTCCACCCCATGAGAACACTTCTTCTGCTCGCGCTGTTGCTCGTGGCCCTGCCCGGCTGCAAGAAACGGCCCGCCCCTGAAACTCCCGCGAGCGCCCAACCCGCCGCGCCCCCAGACCCGCAGAAGGACCTCGCCGAACTCTCGATGGCCGTGCGCGCCTATTACCTGTCCCAAGGAAAACAACCAGCCACACTGGACGACTTGGTCCAAGCCCGTTGCATCTACCGGTTGCCGACACCGCCGGCGGGCAAGAAATACGCCATTGACGCGAAGAAGCTGGAAGCCGTCCTCGTGGATCAGTGAGTGAGTCACCTGTCAAGGCGCGGGCCGAAATCCGCCCGGTGCCCCGCCCCGCCCTCGTGGGAGACGACGTGCGGAGTCTCTGACTTGATTCCGCGTGTCGAGTTTCGCGCTCTGCGGTGATTGGAGACTCGTCACCTCGTCACATACGGACCACGCTCGACGCTGCCCACCGCTCGGCTTAGTCTCCGCCCAGTGCACGAGATCGCGTTCAGCATCGGCAGCTTGACGGTCCACTGGTATGGCATACTCGTGGCTCTCGGGTTCATGGCCGGCTACTGGACGGCCCAGCGGCGCGGGCTGCGCTACGGCCTCTCGCCGGACGCGGTGGCGGACGTGGTGTTCTGGCTGTTCCTCGGCGGCATCGTCGGCGCGCGGGTGCTCTACGTCATCAGCTATTGGCGCGAGGAGTTCGCGGACCAACCGCTCTCGCACATCTTCACCACGCGCAGCGGGTTCGTGTTTTACGGCGGCCTCATCGGCGCGACGATTTGCGGCATCATCTTTGCGCGCTGGAAGAAGCTCCCAGTCTGGAAGCTCGCCGATGCGCTCGTGCCCAGCGTCGCGCTAGGTCACGCGCTGGGCCGGATGGGTTGCTTCATGACTGGCTGCTGCCACGGGCGCGCGTGCGATCTGCCGTGGGCGGTGCATTTCCCGGCGGACCACGCGACGCACGGTGCGGGCGTGCATCCCACGCAGCTCTACGAGGCGGGTTTGAATCTCGCGCTCTACGGCGCACTGGCGTGGTTCTATCGGCGCAAGAAGTTCGACGGGCAGGTCTTCGCGGTTTACCTGATGGCCTACGCACCGGTGCGTGCCTTGGTCGAGCACTTCCGTGGGGATTACGCGCCGACGAAGTTCATCGGCCCGCTCTCGCCGGGGCAACTCGTGAGCATCGGCATCTTCGCGGCGGGCGTGGGGTTCTACGTCTGGTTCAAGTCCGGTGGCGGGCAAAGTCCAAAGTCCGAAGTCCAAACTCCCAAGCCAGCATGAGTGACCGTTCCGATACTTTCACCGTCGAGTTCACGCTGCCCAGCGAGCGACTCGATCGCTTCCTGCACACGCGTTACCCGATGGCCTCGCGCAGCGCGCTCCAGCGGCTCATCGAGGAGGGCGAGATCACCGTCAACGGCGAGAAGGTGAAACCCACGCACGCGCCGCACGCGGGCGAGGTCGTCGTTGTTCACTGGCCGGACCCGCGCCCTGACAAGGCCGAGCCGGAGGACTTGCCTATCACCGTGCTTTACGAGGACGAGTCGCTACTCGTCGTGAACAAGTCACCAGACATCGCCGTGCATCCCGGCAACGGCCACGAGCGGCACACGCTCGTCAACGCGCTGCTGCATCACTGCAAAGGTCAGTTGAGTGGCATCGGCGGCGTGGCGCGGCCGGGCATCGTGCACCGGCTGGACCTTGAGACGAGCGGCTGCATGGTCGTGGCGAAGAGCGACGCGGTTCACACCGCGTTGTCCGAGCAGTTCGCGCGGCGCGAGGTGGAGAAGGTTTATCACGCGCTCATCTGCGGCGCGCCCACGCGCAGCCAGGGCGAGATCAAGGTGGCCATCGCGCGCCATGTGACGCATCGCAAGCGCATGGCCGCGACGGACGGCGGCGGGCGCAGCGCGTGGACGAGCTACACGGTGGTGCGGCGGCTGAAGTTCTCGACGCTGGTGCATTGCACGTTGCACACGGGCCGCACGCATCAGATTCGCGTCCACATGGAGCATCTCGGCTATCCGCTGGTGGGCGATTCGATCTACGGCAAGAAGCAGAACACGAAGTTTCTGGAGCTGACCGGCTTTCAGGCCCCGCGCCAGATGCTGCACGCGGCGCGGCTGGGCTTCACGCATCCGAAGACCGGCAAGGTGCTGACGTGCGAAGCGCCTTGGCCGGCGGACTTCGCAGCGGCGCTCGAGGCGGTTAGTTGAAGCATGGCAAGGACTGCCTCACGTAAAGGACGCGAAGGGCGCGAAGGAACGGGCGCGGTGGTGGACCGTCTTGCACATGAGCGCGAGTTGCTGGCCAGCGGGATCACTCTGCTCGCGGGCCTCGACGAGGCGGGGCGCGGGCCGTTGGCGGGGCCGGTGGTCGCGGCGGCGGTGATGTTTCCGGTCGCGTGGCTGCGCAGTGAGTTTCCCGCCGAGCTGGCGAAGCTGAATGACTCCAAACAGCTCACCGAGACTCAGCGCGAGCATTACTTCACCTGGCTCACGTCGCGCGCAGAAGTCCGCTACGCCATCGCGCAGGCGGGCGCGGCGGTGATTGATCACATCAACATCCTGCAAGCCACGCACCGCGCGATGAACGACGCACTCGCACAGATCACGCCTACGCCCGCGCATGTCCTCGTGGACGGCTTGTGCGTGAGGTCGCTGCGCTGGGCGCAGACGCCGCTGGTGAAGGGTGACGCGCGCAGCTACTCCATCGCCGCCGCCAGCGTGTTGGCGAAAGTCACGCGCGACCGGCTGATGCGCCAGTTCGACCGGCAGTTTCCCGGCTACGGTTTCGCGGAGCACAAAGGCTACGGCACGCCCGCGCACCTGGCTGCGCTCGCGCGGTTGGGGCCGTGTCCCATCCACCGCCGCAGCTTCGCGCCGTTGAAGGCGGAGCAGGAGGAGCTGTTTGTGAAGGAGGGGCGATGAGCAAGATTTGCTGCGTGTGGCGTGCCGGGCATGGGCATGCGGCTGGGAATTGGTTTTGCCCAACACGCAACACGCAGCACGCCACACGGCTCTGAATGAAGAAACTCTGGCAAAAACTCAAGGCGCTCGCCGCCACCGAACAGCCGGAGCATCTCCGGCGCGGCAAGCTCGGCGAGCGCGCGGCGAAGGCGCACTTGCAGGCGCACGGCCTGAAATTCCTTACCGCGAACTTCCGCTCCACGCGTGGCGAGATTGACCTCGTATTCCGAGATCATGACTGCCTCCTGTTTGTTTTATTTACACGGAACATTTTTCGGAGCAGTTTCAGCCTCCATGAAGCAACGGTTGGCGATCAGTTACGTCCGGTTCAGCACCATTGAACAGTTCGGGGGCGATTCCATCCGTCGTCAAACGGAGGCGACGGAGGCGTATTGCAAAAGAAACGGCCTGACTCTGACGAACGATTACCGGCTCCGAGACCTCGGTAAGTCGGCGTTCAAAGGCGATCACCGCAGCGCGACGGGGGCATTGGGCCAGTTGGAGAAACAGGTTGCTGACGGCAAGATCCCCAAGGGCACAGTGTTGATCGTGGAGAATTTGGATCGGTTGAGCCGTGAGGACATTGTGTCCGCGCAGTTGATGTTGCTCAACCTGATCAATCGAGGCATCGAAATCGTGGCGCTCTCCGACAATGAACGGCGCTACAGCAAAGAGTCGCTCACGGCGAATCCGTTCGAGTTGATCGTCTCGATCATGGTCATGAGCCGTGCCCATGAGGAAAGCAAGGTCAAGAGCTACCGCGTGAAGGAGTCGTGGATCAATCGCAACAAGCTCGCCTCCGAGGGCAAGCACATCAACATCAGGTTGCCTGCATGGCTCGAGTCCAAGAACAAGCAATACATCGCCACTCCCGCAAAGGCCGAGGTGATCAGGCGAATCTTTAAGCTCTACCTTGAAGGTTTTGGGACGCAATCCATCGCGCAGATCCTCATCAAGGAAAAGGTCGCCAACATCGCCAAGAGCAAAGGTGGGAACAAACTGTGGCACCCGACCTACATTCAACGAATTCTGAAATCTAAGGAGATCATCGGATTTTACACGGGCACCACTCCAGAAGTTCCGGGTTTCTTTCCGGCGATTGTCCCCGAATCTGACTTTTACGCGGTCCAGGCCATCATCAAAACTCGATACACCTACAAGGGACAGAAGAACCACAACCCGCATCCACTTAGTCACCTTCTGAAATGCGAACTTTGCGGCGAAAGCGTCGTGAGGTGCTTGGGAAACGGCTACCACTACTTTCAATGTCACGGTGCGCATCTGAAGATTTGCAACCCGAAGACGATGTCAATTTATGGAACCGAGCAAGCGTTGCTCCGTGTAATCGCATCGGCTGGGCCAACAACCTCAAGGCTTGATGACCAATCAGCTCGTCAAGCGCACCAAGAAATCCAAGCCCTGAACGGTAGAGTAAGCGAATTGGAAGAAAAACTGGTCATGGCTTCCAAGCTGTTCATGGCGACTCCTTCAGAAGCGGGCACGAAAATTTTGCAGCAGATGGAAGCGGAAAAGGCGAATTTGGTTCGGCAGTTGGAGGCTGCCAAGGACAGCAGATTGTTGATTGATCATCGGGCTGATTGGAAGGAGGTCAAGGCGAGGCTGGAGGCGTCGATCAATCGCCCCGGAAAACTACCGCTGGAGGTGATTCCGGTTTCGGTCAAAATGGTAAACGGCAAGCTGGAATTTTTGCGGCATGTCGCGGCTCAAAACGAGAATGACGTGATCGCCTTGCGTGAAGCCATGCGGAGCCACATTGACAGGATCGGGATCGACATTCCGAAGATGAAGGCAACGATTCAATTCAAGAACGGCGAAAAACTCTTCGTCGAGTTCAAGAAGAGCAACAGTTACCCAAGAACCTACGCTTACAGATTGCGCAATGGCGATTGGGTCGATCTTGGCAAAGATCCGGGCAGGTAGACTCATCATGTCCGACCTCTTCGATTTCGTTCGACCCGCCAGCTTCAAGACCAGGCTGCAATCTGCGGTTCAACGCCTCGCCGCTGACAACATTTTCATTGGAACGTCGAGCTGGAAATACGAAGGCTGGACTGGGCAGATTTACGACGAACAGCGCTACTGTTACAGGGGGAAGTTTGCGAAGACCAGGTTCGAACGGGATTGCCTCGTTGAGTATGCGGAGACGTTCAAAACCGTTTGCGTGGATGCCGCTTACTACCAGTTTCCATCAGCCAAATATCTGAGCGGGCTGGTCGAGAAGGTGCCTGGCGATTTCCTGTTCACCTTCAAAGTGACCGACGACATCACGTTGAAGAAGTTCACCAATCTGCCCCGATTCGGTATCAAGGCAGGGAAGCCGAACGAGAACTTCCTCAACGCTGACCTGTTCCTCAACGCCTTCCTGAAGCCGTGTGAGCCATTCCGAAGCAACGTCGGGCTGTTGATGTTCGAGTTCAGCCGGTTCTACTCCACCGACTACCAGCACGGGCGAGACTTCGTGGCTGATCTGGACGCTTTTCTCTCCAAGCTGCCGAAGGAGTGGAACTACGGCGTTGAAATCCGCAACAAGGACTGGCTCCAACCCGACTACTTTGCGGTCCTCAAGCGGCATGGGGTTGTCCACGTCTTCAACAACTGGTCGATGATGCCGACGGTGGGGGAGCAGATGGCGATGACGGTCAGCGATACGAGCGACGCATTCCTGGCCGCTCGGTTCCTTCTGAAGCCGGGGCGCAAATACGAGGAGGCGGTCAAGGAGTTCAGCCCCTACAAGGCCGTGAAAGAGGTGAACGCGGAGGCCCGGAGCGCCGGGGCCGAGCTGGTGAGGCAGGCGTCTGAACCTACCCGGTCTTCTTCCATGTCGTATCCCGCATCCCCTGCCACAGCGGCTCCAGGTCGGGATCGTCAATGGCCATCCGCTCTGCCTCTATGTGCAGAACCCGACCGGCTACCACCACCTGTGCCGGCTGCTCTCGATGCCGAAGCCGCAGTTGGAGGGGATGACGGAAGGATTGCTGGCGGTCGGGGTTGATGAGCGCTTCTCCAGCCACTTTCCCTCGCGCTTCTACCGGGGAGTGGCCAGCAGCGATGAGCTAAAAAAAGGTTCCGGTGATCAGCCAGTCGTCCTTCACCAGCCCGTCCACTACGCCGGTGCTGCTGACCGCTGGAAGTTTGATGTGGTCCAGAGCATCCGCACCCTGACTCTGCTCAAGCAACAGCATCCCGAGAAGCGGCTGAACGGGGAGTTCCACTTCCGCTCCCCGCAGAGTGTCTCCAATTGGCGACAGTTTCAGCCCGAGCTGCTCACCAACACCCTTGAGTTGGCTGACCGCTGCAACTTCGAGCTGCCGCTGGGTAAGCCACAGTTCCCCGCCTTCAATACTCCCGACAGCACCACCTCGCCCCAGTTCCTTCGCCATTTGGTCGAGGAGGGCTTGCGGAGACGATACCCGCTCAAACACGCCACCATGCAACGCCAGGCTGATGAGGAATTAGCCATCATCGCGGACGTGGGCTACGAGGATTACTTCCTGGTCGTTTGGGACATCCTGCAACAATGCCGGCGCGAAGGAATCGAATGGATCACCCGTGGCAGTGCGGCCGATTCATTGGTCTGCTACTGCCTTGGGATCAGCGACGTCTGCCCAATCCGTTTCGACCTCTACTTCCGCCGCTTCCTCAACAAGGACCGGATGGCGCTGAACAAGCTGCCGGACATCGACATCGACTTTCCCCACGACCGGAAGGACGACGTTGTTGATTTGATTTTCGCCAAGTATGGGGCTGGGCACTGTGCGGTTGTGGGCGGCTTCTCCACTTTCCAAGCCAGGAGTGCGTTTGCCGAAGTAGCCAAAGTGCTGGGTGTGGCTGAACGCGAGGTCAGAAAGTTCACCGAGCACTTTCCTTGGGGCTTCGGTGGTGGCTGGGTGCCTGATGAACCAGCGCCCAAGAGTGGGACCGGGCTGATCGAGTTGCTGCGCGCCAACCCTGAAACCAGCACGCTCCCGCTAGACGAGGAACCCTACCGTTCAGCCATCGAGATGGCTGGTTGTCTCGAAGGCGCTCCTCGTTATCCGAAACAGCATCCCTGTGGCGTGGTGTTGTCCCGCCAATCAATGCACGAACTGACCCCCACGTTCGTTTCCGCCAAGGGGTATCCGACCACGCACTTCGACATGGACGCGGTTGAAATGATCGGCCTGGTGAAGATGGACGTTTTGGCTCAAGGCGGACTGGCGGTGATGCGGGATGCCAAGGTCGTGTTGAAACGAAGGGGTGTTGAGGTGGACTTCCCTGTTCCCTGGCATTTCGAGAGCCATTGGCACCTCCAACCCGCCAGAAAAGCACGTCCTGTGCCCGAAAAAATCGGGAATTTCAAACCGCCGCATTTCCACCAATTTCACGCCGCCGCTGACATGCTCATAGCGCCCGCCCCTCAGCGAAGCATTGAACCCGAATTCCGAAGTGGGCGGCAGGCGCTGGCGAGGAGCGCGGCCTTCAGGCCGCAGAAACGTGCGAAAGCTAACGGTTGCTCGAACGCACTTTTACGCTCGCGGCCGACTGCGGCATGAATGCCGCGCTCCTCGCCGCAGACGTGCGTGCCCGCTCGCTTTCTCTACTTCGGGCTCATGGGCAGCGGACAGGAGTGTCCGCTTTACGCTGGGCGTGAAGCCCGGCTCGGCAGCTCAAGTCAGAGCTTGAGCCATGACCCGCTGCCTTTGCCTCGCTTTGCTTCTGAGTGTCACCTCCTTGATCGCCCAGGAGCAGGTGGACA
>SXGU01014335.1_pt1 | contig 16087 bp, 17 predicted proteins | sample 3174531 | NCBI WGS metagenome assembly SXGU01 (sample SAMN11356863, study PRJNA531348) | freshwater metagenome | isolation source: freshwater sample F1-140 | place: China: Fuxian Lake, Yuxi | collected 2017-12-25
CCCTGACGGGCTGGCTGGCTCATGCGAGGCCCTTCGCATTCGAGCCTGAGATGGACTACACCACCGGCGCGGCGCGCTGGCTTGGAGGTACGCCAGCGATCCCGGCACTGTACGCGGCGATCGAGGGGCCGCGCATCGTGCGCCGGGCCGGAATCGACGCCATTCGCGCCAAGTCGCTGCGCCAAACCTCGCGGCTGATCGAACTCGCCGACGCGCGCGGATACCCGGTCACCGCGCCGCGGGATCCCGCCACCCGCGGCGGGACAGTGGCGTTCGACGTGCCGCATGGCGCGGCAGTCTCGCAGGAACTTCTCGCTCGCGACGTCGTGATTGACTACCGTCCCGGCGCCGGGATCCGCGTGGCCCCGCATTTCTATACCACCGACGCCGAAGTTGACCGCGTCGTCGGCGAGGTGGATGAGATCCTTGCCAGCGGCACGTGGGAGCGCCACGCAAACACCGCGCGAATTGTGACCTGAATCCACCGCCCAGCTCCGCCCTCTGGCCCGGCCGCGATCTCGCGAATAGCTTCGGGGCGGACACAGGGCCCCCCACAACCCACGCCCGCGCGATGCCTCCGACACCGAAGAAGTTGCGCAAGCAGTATCTGAACACCGAATACCCGAATGTCGTCCTGCGCTTTGAGGATGGCCACGAAATCGTGCTCAAGCGCGGCGTCGGCAAGACCTTCGACTGTTATTCCGGCGAGACCATCAAACTCCTTGCCGTGCGTGACCCGGACCTTCGCGAGCGCGACCTGATTGCCACGCGGAAGGCCGACGAGTTCGACGACGCGTAGTCCTTGCCGGTGGAGCGCCGAGGCCGCCGCCGCGCGGGACGCCGGCGCGCCGCTCGTGTTGCTCGAAAGTTCGGTCCTGGCGCAGGGATTGCCCGCGCCCGCGAATCGGCAGGCGCATCAGTTGATGTGCGATGCGGTGCGCGCCCACGGTGCCGTGCCCGTGGTGAGCGGCGTCGCCGCTGGCGCCGCCCTGGTGGGATTGGACGACGAGGTGCTCGAACGGTTCCTCACGCGCGGTGCAACGAAGGTGTCGGCCCGCGATCTTGGGCACGCCATCGCGATGGGCCGCGACGGTTCGACGACCGTCGCGGCGTCGCTGACGATCGCCACGGTCGCGGGCATTGATGTCGTCGCCACCGGAGGGATTGGTGGCGTCCATCGGCGCGACACCCCGCTGACTCCCCTCGATGAATCGGCCGACCTCGCCGAACTCGCCGTCAACCCGGTGATCACGGTCTGCGCCGGGGCCAAGTCGATTCTCGACATCCCCTCCACGCTGGAGCGCCTGGAGACCTACGGCGTAGCGGTGGTTGGATACCGGACAGACGAGTTCCCGGGATTCTTCACGGCGCGGACCGGGCTACGCGTGCCGGCGCGCGTTGACTCTGTCGAGGATGTTGCTGCCACATTCCTCGCCGGACGCGCCCTCGGCCGCCGCGGCGGCCTGCTTGTGGTCCAGGCGCCGCCGGAGGCGGCCGCCCTTGATACAGTTACTGTCGAGAACGCCGTCGCCGAGGCCCTGCTAGCCGCCGCGAAATCAGCGGTCCGCGGCCCGGCGCTGACTCCTTTCCTGCTCGCCGCAGTCGAACGCGCCACCGGCGGTGCCTCGCTGAAGGCCAACCTCGCGCTTCTGCAGGCCAACGCAGCGCTGGCCGCACGCATCTCGGCAGCGCTGGCCGTCGCACGGCGCGCGACCTGATCTGTTGCCTTTTTAGGCGCGTGTTATAGGTTGCCGGAAGTTCCCCGAGCCGGAGGTCATAAGGCCGATGCCGTCGCCGTTCCTGAGCTCCGAGGAGTACGACGAACGCGCGCACCAGCTCTACAATGAAGGGAACTACGACGGTGCGCTGGACATGCTGCGCGAAGGACTCACGCTCTACCCGAATGCCGTCGAGCTCCACATCGGCGTCGGCTATGCGCGCCTCGCGCGCGACGAGTTTGTCTGGGCCCGCAAGTGCTTCGAGGAAGCGCTGGTCCTTGAGCCGGACCATGAAGATGCGCTCGCCGGGCTAGGCGAAACGCTGCTGAAGTTCGGGCAGCAGGACGCGGCACTGAAGGCATTCACCCGCATCCTTGAACTCGGGTACCAGGACGACATCGAACTGCTGCTGCAGGTGGCGCGCGTACTCTTCCGCGAAGGCCTCATGGACGACGCGCAGCACTTTCTCGAAGTTGCCCTCCATCAGGTGCCGGACAACGCCGAGGCCATCTCCATGCTCGGCTATGTCCAGCACCGGAAAGGTGAGGACTCAGAGGCGATCGCAACGCTGCGGCGCGCGCTGCAGCTCGATCCGCAGCACACCGAAGCCCGCATCTACATCGGCAATATTTTGTACGACCGAGGGGAGTTCGAGACCGCGCTCTATCACCTTGAGCGGACGATTCCTGACGACCACTGGGACGAACTCGGGATCTGGCGGCTGATCGAGCTGCGGAAGAGCACCTATCGCCTCGCCGATGATGATCCATCGCTGAAGGAGTGGGACGAACGCCTCGCCGAGTTGAGCGGCGAATCCGACCCCATTGACGAGATGCTCAGTGAGATCGAACAGAAGGCCAACGAATCGGCCGAGGCAGAGGCCAAGGGTCAGCTCGAACTGTTTGGCGCACTGTTGGCAGATCTCTCGGGCCAGAAGACCGTTGCCGAGACGCATACCGTGGTTTCGCGGGATGGCCGACAATACGACGGAACCTGGGACGAGATTGTAGCCCAGATGCGTGAGGACAGCACACTCCCGGCGAAAAGCGTATTGGAGTACATGCAACAAGAAGCACGCCGCGGGTTTTCATTGACGGGAATCCTGATCCCGTCGGGCGACGCTGAGGCGTTCATCCGTGGGAGTGCGGACGCTGGTCTGCTGAGGATCCTGAACTGAAGGCCGGGACCTCGGTACGATCGCGGAACGGCGCCTGATTTCGCTTCGGGAGGTCTCCAAGTCGTATCGTTCGCCGCTGGGCGGGACGGTTCATGCCGTAGTGGGTGTCTCGCTGGACGTGGCCGCCGGCGAAGTGGTCGGGATTGCCGGGCCGAACGGCGCGGGCAAGACAACCATCATCGCGATGCTCATGGGGTTCCTGAACCCCACCAGTGGCACGCTGACGATCGCCGGCCAGACGCCGCGTCGGTATGTCGAACAGCACGGCGTCGCCTACCTGCCGGAGCTGATGGCCCTGATGAAGACCTGGCGGGTGAACGCCGCGTTGCGGCGCCTCGCCACACTCGATGGGGTGCCGCAAGCCGAGCTCGCTGGCGAGGTGCAACGCGTCATTGACCTCGTCGAGATCGGTGAGCACCGACGCAAGCAGATTCGCGCACTCTCCAAGGGCAACTTCCAGCGCGTCGGGTTGGCGCAGGCCATGCTGCGCCACCGAGACGTCGTGATTTTCGACGAGCCGACCCACGGCCTCGACCCCGTGTGGACGAACCGGTTTCGCTCGGTGGTCGCCGGTCTGCGCCACCCCGGTCGCGCGATCATCATTGCGTCCCACAACCTCGATGAACTTGAGCGCGTGGCCGACCGTGTGGCGATCATCGACAAAGGCCGCATCCAGCGCATCGTCTCCGTCCGAGGCGCGCAGGACACCGGGACGCGGGCGTATCGGTTGCGGGTCATGGGGGATTCGGGAATGATCCCGGCGGCATTCCCCGGAGCGACTCTGGTGGCTGACGGACAGTTTGCCGTGCCGGCCATTTCCGTGGCCGAACTCAATGCCAGCCTGCAAGCCGCCCTCGCGGCCGGTGCGCAAGTGACCTCGCTGGCTCCGAGCGAGAGCGCGCTGGAAACGGAGTTTCATGCGGCCGTGGGCAGTGGGGGAGGCGGCTGATGCGCGGGCGCCTCGAAGCCTATCTGCTGCGATACCAGCTGCGGGATTTCCTGTTCCTCCGCGCCGCACTGCCAACCGGTCTGGTTGTGTTCTTCCTCTGGATGATCGTCAAGACCGACGGCAGCCGCTTTGACTTCGCAACGCCGCAGGGAGGGCGGTTCGCGATGCAGATGTTCACGAACTTCGCACCCGTCTTCATCAACCTCGCGGCCTTCCTCGGTGTCACGCGGCTCATTACCGATGACCGCAGCAACGGCTATTACCGTTTCCTGTTCAGCAAGCCGGTCAATATCGAGCGGTTCTACGTGCAGCAGTGGGTGATGCACGGTGTGGCCTACATCGCCATCGCGGGGGCGCTTACCTGGTGGCTCCAGGTCTACACCGCCCCAGTGCCGGTGCGCGAAGTGATGATCGTGATGGGGCTGTACTGGATCCTCCTCGGTGGCATTGGATTCGCCCTCACCGCTGCGACCAACCTGGATGCATTGCTCCTGGTGGTGGTCTGGGTGGCGAGCAATGTCATGCACGCACTGCGGGACGCACCGAATTCGCCCATGTGGGGCTGGCTGAAACCAGTGTCGCGCCTGATGCCTCCAACGCACAAGCTGGACAGCATCAAGGCCGAACTGTACGCCGGCAACCCGATGCCGATGAACGACCTCACGCACGTGCTCGCCTACGGCGCGATCGGCTTTGCTGTAGCCCTCGTGTTGCTCCGCCGCACTTCCCTCGCGCGGTGACCGATGACTTCCGGCAAGGGGCCTGATTCACCGCTCGCTGCGGTCTTTCCGCGGGGGAGCGTCCACCGCGCCACACTTCCCAACGGCCTGCGCGTGCTGGCGCGCCGCAAGCGCTCGGGTGTCGTCGCAATCGTCACATATGTCCGCGCCGGATACTTCGACGAGCCCGACGAAATCTCGGGCATCGCCCACGTCCTCGAACACATGTACTTCAAGGGGACGCCAACCCGCGGTGTTGGTGAGATTGCACGGTCCACCAAGGCCAGTGGCGGCATCCTCAACGCCGCGACCATCTACGACCACACGCACTACTACACAGTGCTGCCGGCGTCGGGGTTCGCTGCCGGCCTCGACATCCAGGCCGACGCCTACGCGAACTCGCTCATCGACGGCGGCGAGCTGGCGCGCGAGCTGGAAGTCATCATCGAGGAAGCCAAGCGCAAGGCGGACACGCCCACCGCGGTGGCAACTGAGACCCTCTTCGCGCTGCTCCATGACCGTCATCGCATACGCCGCTGGCGCATAGGGCGCGAGCCGGGGCTGCGCGCGCTCACCCGCGAACACGTCAGCGCCTTTTATCGCAACTACTACCGACCCGGGAACACGGTGCTCGCCATTGTTGGCGATGTCGATCCCGACGAGGCGATTGCTGCGGCCGCCGCGCGATACGGTGCGATACCCGATGCCCCGGTGGCCCGCACCCCCGGCCCCGCCGAGCCGCCCCCTCGCAATGCAGCGCTGCGCTACCTCGAGCTGAATGGCGACGTGCAGCAGTCAGAGGTGCTGCTGGGCTGGCGCACGCCAGACCTCGCTCACGCGGATACGCCGGTGATCGACCTCATCACCGCCCTCCTGTCGGGTGGCCGCGCCTCGCGCCTCTACCGCGCGGTCCGCGACCGCAGGCTCGCGTCGTCGATTCAGGCCTGGAACTACACGCCGACCGAACTCGGCGTGTTCGTGGTGCATGCGACGGCTCGCCCGGAACGCGCACATAGCGCGCTGCGCGCAAGCTGGGATCAGGTGCGCCGCGTCCGGGACGGCGAAGTGCAGCAAGCCGAAGTGGAGCGCGCGCGCCGGATGGTGTCATCGCAGTGGATGCGCCGGCTCGAAACGGCCGACGGCCAGGCGAACCACCTTGCCGCCTGGGAACTCGACGGCCGCTGGGAGCGTGGCAGCGAGTACCTCGACGCCGTGCTCGCGGCCGATCCTCGAGCGGTCGCCGAAGTCGCGAATCGCTGGCTTTCTCCCGAGCGCGCCGCCCTGATGGTCTATCGCCCGTCGAACGCCACGCCATTTGCGGCGGATGCGGCCGAGGCAATGTCCCTCCTGGACGGCGACCGGCCCGAGCCGGTCGATGCGGTAGTCCTCGCAGCACATTCCGCCATCGTGCACAACGGTGCGCGCGCATGGCGACTGGAATCACGCGAGGCCGGCGTGTCGGTCTATCGCACCGCCGCAGGCGTTCCCCTGCTGGTCCAGCATGTCGATGCGCCCGTCGCGCAGCTGGGCTGGTTCGTGCACGGCGGGGCAATCGCCGAAGGCGTCGAGGTCGCGGGGATCACGTCGTTGATGGCCCGCACGGCGCTTCGCGGCACGGAACGGCGCACGGCAAAGCAGATCGCCGAAGATGTCGAATTCGCCGGTGGCGCCCTTAGTTCGTCGGCCGGGGCGGATTCCGTACAGTGGACGATCTCCGTGCCCACGTCGCGCCTGGCCGACGCCGCTGAGATTCTGGCCGACGTCGTGCAGCGGCCCGCCTTCCGGAACGAGGCGGTAGAGTCGGAGCGGGCGGTTGCGCTGGCCGAGATTGCCGCCATCCGGGACGACATGTATCGCTGGCCCGTGCGCCTGGCCACCGAAGCGGCGTGGGCCGAGCATTCGTACGGCCGCTCAGTGCTCGGAGCGGAGGCGTCGGTGGGACGGATGGGATCGGCGTCGCTCAAGGAGTGGCACGAGTCGGTGGCGGTTTCGGCACGCGGTGTGCTGGTCTGCGTGGCCGACGCCGACCCCGACGACGTCGCTGCCGCCGTCTCACGTCGCTTCACCGACCTTGCCGAACGTCCCGGGCCGACGGTCGCCGCTCCTTCGTGGCCTGCGGCAGGGGCCGGCCGCGCGGAATCGCGCGACAAGGCGCAGTCGGCGCTGGCGCTGTTGTTTCCCGGACCCGCTCGAGACGACGACAGTCGCTTCGCGGCGATGATCCTCGCGGGCGTGGCCAGCGGGCTCGGTGGCCGCTTCTTTGAAGAACTGCGCGACCGGCAGTCGCTTGCCTACACGGTGCTCGTCGCGCCGGTCATCCGGCAACACGCTGGGGCGTTTCTGGCCTACATCGCGATGTCACCGGAGAAGGAGGATGCCGCCCGTGAGGGGCTACTCGCTCAGTTCGCGCGACTCGGCAGTGAACCGGTCACGCCGCGCGAGTTGGCTCAGGCGCAGACGTTTGCCGTTGGTTCCAACGCCATTCGGCGCGAGGCCGCGGCCGGCTTGATGGGTGACCTCGCCGACGCATGGCTGTTCGGAACCTCGCTCGCCGAGATTGGCGAGTACGAGGAGCGCATCCGTGCCGTGACGGCGGCCGACATTCAGGCCGTCGCCAAGCGCTGTTTCGACCCTGCGCGGCGTGTGGAAGGGCTCATCCGCGGGAAGGGCCGGGCCGTGTAATGCGGGGGCGCCTGCTGGTAGGCGCCCGCCCGTACGTGTCAGCGGGATTTCGCGGGAATGTGGCCGAGGGCGCGATTGAGCCAGCGCACGAACGGCAGCATCAGGGCGAAGTCCTTCATCGCCCGGTCGACCAGTCCGTGGTCGAGCATGTCCTTGTCGGAGTAGCCCGTACTCACGGTGAATGAGTTGAACCGCAGGAGCTCAGCTGCCGGATGATCTTCGGCATAGCCACGGGGCATCCGGATCAGCTTCACGCCGGGTTCGTCATCGGTCAGTCCACCGAATCGTTTCACAAACGCGGGCGCGCGCAGAATCCGCTTGAATCCCGGCAGGTCGTCAACCAACGCATCGCGAACCTTGTTGAGCAGGTGGCGCGGCGGCATCCAGAGACCCGCTGCCACCATTGATGCTCCGGGCTCAAGGTGCAGGTAGAATCCCGCGCCGCCGTCGATCTCCTTTCCAACGCCCCGTCCCGGTGCCCGGTGATAGATCCACATCGCAGCGTGCGTCTTGTACGGTGACTTGTCCTTGGAAAACCGCACATCCCGGTAGATGCGAAACAGCGACCGCTTGCCTGCTTCGTACTCAGGGGCGAGCCGCGCGAATCGCACGTCGAGTTCGCCGGCGACGCGTCGCAGCGGTTCGAGCACTTCGCGCGTGAATTCCGGTTTGCGCTGTTCAAACCACTCGCGTGTGTTGTTGCGCTTGAGGCCACGCAGGAAGCTGAGCGCCGCCGGGCGAAACCAGGGGGTTGGTGCGGAGCGAGGCATCGGGGTGTCGTGGCGGCGAATACGGTGGGTCCGGCCGTCAGCCGCGATCGAACGACCGCGCAGAGCGGGCTTCGTTCACGCCGAACTTGCGGGAGAAGACGTCCACGGCCTTCTGCGGGTCCCGTCCGGCGGCGACGAGAAGGTCTACGACGACGATTTCCCGGTCAGGGAACGTGTGAACACTCATGTGGCCCACGTCCAGCAGAAGCACGAGCGCGAGTCCGTCGCGGGGTAGTTCCCGCACAATGGGCGATTCGTTGGTGGTGAATCCCGCAGCGCCGGCGGCCGAGAGCATCAGGCCTGCCATGGCCGCGCCGTCCCGCAGCGCCGGCACCTGCACGCCGCGAAAGTCGGCAACGCGCTGGATGAGCGGAGGCGCGTTACTCAACGCTCAGGCCCTGACTCGCAACCCAACCCCTGCACGTTCTGCGTTCAATCTGAACGGTTCCTAGAACATGCTCATTGCGAGGAAGGATCGCATCTGGTCGTTCGTATTCCGGAGCCGCACCGAAAGGAGACGCGTGCAGGCCCAGAGCACCTTGTAGGCGATGTCGCGGTTGAAGTCGAGCAGAAGCTCGAAGTCGGACCGCGCAATAGTGAAGCACTTGGTTCCGCCATTCGAGATGGCGTCCGTGGACCGCTCGCTGCGGTCAAACACCGCCATCTCGCCGAACAGGGCCCCGGGCTTGAGGATCGTCAGCGCTTCCTCGCCACTGCCGGGAATTGTGCGGCTGATGCGCACATCGCCCTCAACGATCAGGTAGAGCCGGTTTCCCGCCTCGCCTTCGCGAAAGATGTACTCGCCCGACACAAACTCCTGGTTTCGGCAGATCTCCGCCACGCGGGCGAGCTCGCCTTCGTCCAGGTCCTTGAAGATCGCCACTCCGCGGAGCAGCTCCATCGCGTCGGCCATGCGGTGCATCCCCTGCAGCAGGAGAAAAAGTGCGCCTTTGCGAAGCTAGGGCGCGCCGGTCGTGCTGGCAAGCAGCGCACCCGATTCATAGGTTTCGCGAATGGCAAGCGCATCTCGGGCCGGGCCTGTCCGCCGGGCGTTGCCACTCGCGTGGACGGCCCTGCTGGCGATAGTTGAGGCCCCGTCCGCCGGCGCGCAGGGTTTTCGAGTCGAGCCTCGCGTGCAGCCGGAGTTCCGGGCCTTCGCGTCCCGTGCCAACACCGTGTCCGCAGGCGCCGGCGTTGGCTTCAACGTCCCGGCCGGCAACTACCTGCGCATCGCACCGATGCTGTACGCGGGCCGCCGCGCGAGTGACCTGCCGCAGGACTTTGTGCGAATCGAGATCGTGAACCGGTTCAGCCTCGACCCGTTTCGTCAGGCGCGCTGGGGCCCGTGGGTGGGGGCGGGGCTTGCCGCCGAGTGGGAGCGCGATGCGCCCGGCCGCGCGCTGGTCATGCTGGCGCTCGGCGCTGACCTGCCGGGCGCGTCGGGATGGCGACCGTCAGTGGAAGTCGCCATCGGGGGCGGCACGCGTGTATCGCTTGGACTGAAGCCCGTGCGGCGCACGGGCCGCTGAGACTACGCGCCGACCGCCTGGTTCTTCTTGGCCGGCTGGGCAAACCGTTCGCCCAGTGTGCGAAGTTCAGCGAGTTTGGCGGGATCCAGTTCATGGAACCGGTCGCGAAGATACGCCAACGTCTCGTCAAACCATTCCTTCTGGTGCTCCGGATCGGCACCGACAACGTCGCAGCTGATGATGTGCTGGAACAGCTCGTCGCGGGCCTGCGCAAACGGGGACGGACCCATCTGTTCGCGCGGCATCTTGGACCTCTTCGTGCTCATTTCGCCTGGTTTAGGGGTAAAGGTGGTGCGAAGCGGAATCTAGTCGGTCCCGGGGCCGGTTCCTATGGGCATTTTGGCCCTATTCGTCATCCCAAATACGCTCCAGAAGGCCATTTTGTTGACGCGGACGGGCGCGCAACCGTCCAGTCCTCCCCCGTTATCTTTTTCGGGGCCCTGCGCACACTCCGTGGCACACACTCGCTGGAGCGTTGCGTAGACCGTTTTGCCTGCCGGTGTTTTTCGTTCCACATGGTTTCGAGTGGTTTCTAGTTGTCTCCTTAGGAGGTCGATTCGTGGCCAAGCCCGTCCGCAAGCAATCCAACTCGCGTTTCATCGGTATACTCGTGGCCGTCGGAGTGGCCGGGGTTTCCTTCCTCGGCTACACCCTGTCCCGCCCGCGCGAAGGAATCCGGCCGGTCGATCCGAACCTCGTGGCGGGCACTGCCGAGGGGTACCTCGTCGGCAACCCGGACGCCCCGGTCAAGGTGTTGGAGTTTGCGGACTACGAATGCCCGGTCTGCGCACAGTGGGCGCAAGTCACCGAGCCGGACGTGAAGGAACGCCTTGTGAAGGCAGGCGTGATGTCGATCCGCTACTTCGATTTCCCGCTCGACAACCACCCGAATAGCTGGGCCGCGTCGAACTCGGTTGCCTGCGGCGCCGATCAGGGAAAGTTCGAGGCGATGAAGGACCAGGTGTACGCCCTGCAGGGTGACTGGAGCTTTGCCACCGGCCATCGTGACCCCACCGACGGGCTCATGGCGGCGGCGAAGAACGCCGGCCTGGATATGGCGCTGTTCGAGACCTGCTACGATACGCAGAAGCACTACCCGCGCATCAAGGCCAACCTCCTTGAGGGGGTCCGATTCGGCGTGAGTCAGACGCCGACATTCGTGATCGGCGGCACGGTGGTTCCCGGGCGCATTCCGTACGACCAGTTCAAGCAGCTCGTCGACTCGGCCGCTGCCGCTGTGGCCGCCGCAAGCAAAGCGGGCGCCAAGGCGCCGGGCAAGTCGGGCGAATAGCACAGGGCAGCCCATGAACTCCCGGATGGTCGTCGCCGTCATTTCATTGGGCGGCGTCTTTCTCGCGGCCTACCTCACGCTCTATCACTACGGGTATGTCGGGTCGCTGTCGTGCGGCACCGGCGGGTGCGAGGTGGTGCAGGCGAGCAGTTACGCGAAGTTCATCGGGCTACCGGTGGCGCTGTGGGGTGCCGGATACTATGCGTCGGTTTTTCTCGTGTCATTGCTCGGCTCGGTGGGCCCGGCGGCTGACAAGCGCTGGCCGACCCCCGTGCTACTCGCGCTCAACGGATGGGGTGTGCTCTTCTCGGCCTACCTCACGTGGGCGGAGGTCGCACGGATCAACGCGCTGTGCCGCTACTGCATCGCGAGTGCGCTGATGGTGGTGGTCCTGTTCGGGCTCAGCGTCCTCGATCACCGGGCTCGCAGGCCGAAGTAGAGCGCAGCCGCAGTCGCCGCCGCCGCGATCGCCCACGGAAGCCAGATCGGCAGGCGCTGGAACCACGAGCCGCCCGTGATCTGGCCCGACTGACGCGGTTCCTTGAGGGCAGCTACGATCTCGCTCGCCTGCTGTGGCCGTTGGGCCGGCGCCTTGGCAAGGCACTTCATGACGATCTGCGTCAGCACCACCGGTGCATCGGCGCGTCGCTTTCCAATCGCCTCGGGCGCCTGGTTGGCGTGTGCCGCCATCACTTGCTGCGAGCTCCGCCCCGCGAACGGAGGGTGCCCGGTGATCATCTCGTAGGCCATCACGCCCAACGAATAGATGTCGGCCCGATGATCCAGGTCCGGGTCGCCCACGGCCTGTTCCGGCGAGATGTACGTGGGGGTACCCAGACTCATGCCGCGCTGCGTGATGCGCCCGGTGGTTTCTTCGGCGGCGTGCGTGGCTGCGCTCAGCGCCTTGCCGATGCCGAAGTCGAGCACCACCGCGCTGCCATGAAAGAACATCACGTTCTCGGGCTGGATGTCGCGGTGCACGATTCCCATCTCGTGCGCGTAGGCGAGCGCGCTCGAGATTTCGGTCAGGATCGTGACCACGGTCTCGATGGGCATCGGCCGTTCGCGATTGATCCGGTCGCGTAGCGACTCGCCGTCCACCAGCGGCATCGTATAGAAGAGCGAATCTGCAGCGCTCCCCGTGTTGAGGAGCGGAACGATATGCGGATGCTGCAGGCGTGCGGCCAGCGTGATCTCGCGCTTGAACCGCTCGGCCGAAAGCGTGGCGGCGAGCTCGGGCGAGAGCACCTTGAGGACCACGGTGCGGCCGAGCGCCGTCTCACGCGCCGCGAACACGCGCGACATTCCGCCGCGCGGCAGTTCACGTTCGATCTGGTATGCGTCGCCCAGCGACTGCTGGAGCGCTTCGCGAATGTCTCTCATCTGGCGTGCATCTGGTGTGCACTGGCACGGGGAGCGGGGTACAGCGGGGGGTCGACCGGCACGATCTCGAACGGCGGGAAACCAGCTGATTCAACGCGCACGACAATGCCGCCAATCGGCGGCAATGTCAACACGCAAACCGACGGATGCTACCCCTCCTGCTCCTCGTACTGGTCCTTGAGGGACGCCACGACTCCGGGGTCGTCAAGCGTGGTGGTGTCGCCAAGCGCGCGCCCGTCGGCGATGTCGCGCAGCAATCGGCGCATGATCTATCCCGACAGGGTCTTGGGCAGATCGGCGCTGAAGAGAATGTCGTCGGGGCGGGCGAGTGCGCCGATCTTGTCCGCCACAAACGCGCGCAGCTCGTCGCGGAGTGCGGGGGTGGCCTTGTGGCCGTCGCGGAGCGTCACGAATGCGGCGATCGCCTGGCCCTTCAGCTCGTGTGCCTTGCCCACGACCGCGGCTTCGGCGACTGAAGGGTGTTCCACGAGCGCGCTCTCCACTTCCATAGTGCCGATCCGGTGGCCGGCGACGTTGAGCACGTCGTCCACTCGGCCGAGGATCCAGAAGTAGCCATCGTCATCGCGTTTGGCGCCGTCGCCCGGGAAGTACAGATCGGGGCGTCCAGGCCATTTGGAGAAGTAGGTCTGCACGTAGCGGGCATCGTCGCCCCAGATCGTGCGGAGCATGGAGGGCCAGGGTTTCGTCAACGCGAGCAACCCGCCGCCGACGTCGATCCGCTGTCCCTTGGAGTCGAGAAGATCCGCCGTGTATCCCGGCAGCGCCATCGTGCCGCTGCCCGGCTTTGTTGCTGTGACGCCGGGCAGGGGTGAGATCACGATCGCGCCGGTCTCGGTCTGCCACCAGGTCTCCACCATCGGGCAGCGCTTTCCGCCGATGTGTTCGTGATACCACATCCATGCCTCGGGATTGATCCCCTCGCCGACCGTGCCCAGCAGCCGCAGGCTCGACAGGTCACGGCCGTCGATGTGCTGCATGCCCCACTTCATGAAGGAACGAATCGCGGTGGGGGCGGTGTAGAAGATCGTCGGCTTCTCCTGCTCGATGATCTCCCAGAACCGCCCCTCGTGCGGGGCGTTGGGGGCTCCCTCGTAGATCAGGATGCTCGCCCCGGCAGCCAGGGGACCGTAGGTCACGTAACTGTGGCCGGTGATCCATCCACAGTCGGCCGTGCACCAGAAAAGATCGTCTTCCCTCAGGTCGAAGACCCACTCCGCGGTGGTCTTGGCCCAGAGGATGTAGCCGGCGGTCGTGTGCTTGATGCCCTTCGGTTTCCCGGTCGAGCCGCTCGTGTAGAGGATGAACAGCGGGGACTCGGAATCGAGCGGCACGGCGGGTGTGTCGGATGGCATGCCGGCAACGACGTCGTGCCACCAGATGTCGCGGCCGGGAACCATCTCGACCGGCTGGCCCGTTCGCTTGAGCACGACCACGTGTTCGACGGTGGTGGCCGGGTGCGACGTCGATGCGAGCGCCATGTCGACGTTCTTCTTGAGGCCCAACTGCGAGCCCCGCCGCCAGCCGCCGTCGGCCGTGATCACCGCGACCGCCCGGGCATCGTGATTGCGGTCGGCGATCGCCTCGCTCGAGAATCCGCCGAAGATCACCGAATGCACGGCACCGATCCTGGCGCAGGCGAGCATCGCGATCACCAGCTCGGGAGTCATCGGCATGTAGATCGAGACGACGTCCCCCTGCTTCACCCCCAGTTTCATCAGTCCGGCGGCGAGCCGGCAGACCTCGGCTTGCAGTTCCCGGTAGGTGAAGGTGCGCCGCTCGCCGGTCGGCTCGCCGACCCAGACGAGCGCCGGCTTGTCGCCGCGGCCGGCCGCGATCTGGTGGTCGAGACACGCCGCCGAGGCGTTGGTCTGGCCGTCCACAAACCAGCGGGCGACGGGGGGCCGCCAGTCGAGCACCTTCGTGTAAGGCTTGGCCCACGGCAGTTGCTGCGCCCGTGCATGCCAGAAACCCTCGGTGTCGCGGGCTGCCTCGTCATAGAGCCGGCGATACTCCTCGAGCGATCCGATCCGGGCTCTCCGGGAGAACTCCGCCGACGGGGGAAAGACCCGCGTCTCCTGCATCACGCTGGCAACCTTGCCGTCCCCGCCCGATGTCTCCGCCATGATCGATCGCTCCTTAGGCCGTCGCTCTCGGCCCGATGCTCCTGCCCTCGTCGAACCCCCGGCCATCTTCATCATCACCGAAGCCGATGCCAAGCGCACGGGCCGCCTGCACGGCGGAGCCGTGCGGATCGACGGTCGAGAGCCTCCCGATGGCCTCGGCGATCGGCACGCTGGTGATGTCCGGCGGCCGGTAGCAGACCATCTCGCCGAAGCGGCCCTGGTGCACCAGCCGCACGGCATGGGCTCCAAACTCGGTCGCCAGCATGCGGTCGAAGGGGGTGGGCGTGCCGCCGCGCTGAAGATGCCCGAGCACGACCGTGCGCGCCTCGCGGCCGAGCCGGGCCGCGACCTCGCGACACACGATCTCGCCGATTCCGCCGAGCTTCACCTGGCCCGCACCGTCGCCGTTGCCGTCGTGCACCAGCCCCCCGCCGGGTGCGCGGGCCCCCTCCGCCACGACGATGAGCGTGAACCGCTTCCCCTGGCTGTCGCGTTCGACCACCTTGCGGCAGACGTTCTCGAACGTCCAGGGAATCTCCGGGAGCAGGATCACGTCGCCGCCGCCCGCGATGCCGGCGTGCAGTGCGATCCAGCCGGCGTGACGTCCCATCACCTCGAGCACCATGACCCGCTCGTGGCTGGCGGCGGTCGTGTGCAGTCGGTCGAGCGCATCGGTCGCCGTGGCCACCGCCGAATCGAATCCAAACGTGAAGGCCGTCGCACCGAGGTCGTTGTCAATCGTCTTGGGCACGCCCACCACCGGGATGCCCCGCTCCTGAAACTGCGCTGCGATGCCGAGCGAGCCGTCGCCCCCCACGCAGATCAGGCCGGTGAGCGCGAGCCGCTTCACCGTGATCGCCACCTCCGCGAGCAGGTCGGGGTCGATCCGCACCCGCTGCCCTTCACCCACGAGCGAGGTGAACCGGCCCTTGTTGGTGGAGCCGAGGATCGTGCCGCCCTGCATGAGGATGCCGGCGGTGTTTTGGGCATCGAGCGGCATGTAGCTGACGGGCTCGACGAGCCCCTCGTAGCCCCGCAGGAAGCCGATGCAGTCGTAGCCGAGCCGATTGGCCGACTTCGTGGCCGCCCGGATGACGGCGTTGAGCCCCGGACAGTCGCCACCACCGGTGAGAATGCCGATCGTCGGCCTGCGTGTCATGGTTCATTCACCGTGTTCGGCGAGCCAGCGCTCGGCGTCGAGGGCCGACATGCAGCCCGTGCCGGCAGCCGAGATCGCCTGCCGATAGTAGTCGTCGGCGACGTCCCCCGCCGCAAACACCCCCTCCACGCTCGTGGCGGTGCGGAAGTGCCGCTTCCAGACGATGTATTTCTTCGGCGTCAGCTCCAGCTGGCCGTCGAGGAAGGCGGTGTTGGGCGTGTGGCCGATGGCGAGAAACACGCCCGCCGCGTCGAGTCGTGTCTCGTGGCCGGCATCGACCGTGCCCACCAGCCGCACGCCCGTCACGCCGGCGGCATCGTCGCCGATCACCTCGGCGAGCCCTGAGTTGAAGTGAATCTTGATCTTCGGGTTTTCCAACGCCCGGGTGGCCATGATCTTGCTGGCTCGGAGCTCGTCGCGGCGATGCACCAGATGGACGGTGCTGGCGAACTTGGAGAGGTAGGTCGCCTCCTCCACGGCCGAATCGCCGCCCCCCACCACGACGAGCCCCTTGTTCCTGAAGCGCGGCAGGGCGCCGTCGCAGACCGCGCAGGCACTGACGCCCC
>SXGU01377302.1_pt1 | contig 16085 bp, 11 predicted proteins | sample 3174531 | NCBI WGS metagenome assembly SXGU01 (sample SAMN11356863, study PRJNA531348) | freshwater metagenome | isolation source: freshwater sample F1-140 | place: China: Fuxian Lake, Yuxi | collected 2017-12-25
AACCATTGGCGCCGATTACGGCTGTGCTACGAAAAGTGCCAGGCCCATATCCAAGGCTTTCACCAACTGGCTGCCGCCTTGATCTGTTTCAAGCGCTGGTCGCAAACCTATCCATACACTGAGTTTTGAAACAGCTTCTAAAGGCCATGCGCAGCATCTCAAACGGAATGTGATCAACAGTGAGAAAGGCCACCGGGTACGCACTTCTAGCCCTATCCGTCGCTGCATGGGCGGCTATTGCAGCGTTGCCGTTCATGAGCGTCTCCATAGGGAGTGCAGCTGCCATTACCACGGCATTGGTGATAGGTGGAGAAATTTCGTTCCTCGCAGCAGTAACCTTACTTGGCAAGGATGTCTGGGATAAGGTGAAATCGGTTTGGAAAAGAAATAGAGGTAGCGCATGAGTGTGAGGTGTTCTCGATTTATACGCGGCTGACAATTCGCTGCAGCCGACGGCGCCGACGCGCCGCGACTGAGCTCAAACGTTCGATCACTGGAGCTAACACGGCGAAAACATTGACAGCGTGCGCTATCACAAAGTTACCCGGATTCCACTGGTTTGGGTACTACGACAAGTTTCAGTTTGATCCAACGGACCGCTACGCGCTGGCGATGCAGGTGGATTTTGAGCATCGCCTGTACACCGGAGACGATGTGATCGCGATTGGCATGGTTGATCTGGAAAACCATGACCAGTGGATTGGCCTTGGTGAATCACGTGCCTGGAGTTGGCAGCAAGGTTGTATGCTGCAGTGGCGGCCCGGTTCTGATCATGAGATACTCTGGAACGATAGGGATGGCGATCGGTTCGTCTGTCGCCTTCTGGATATCCGGACGCGGCAGGTGCGGACACTCCCCAAGGCTATCGGTACGATCAGCCCATGTGGACGGTTCGCGCTTTGCGAGGACTTCAATCGCATCTGGAGCTTCAGACCAGGCTATGCGTATGCCGGCATCCCCGATCCCTGTGCCCAGGAAGCGGCACCATCCGAAACCGGTGTGTGGCGTATGGACCTGGACACCGGAGATGTGGACCAAATCGTGACGGTCGCGAATCTTGTCAGGATTCCCTACCCTGGCCAGACGAGCGATGACAGGCATTACGTGAATCACTTGGCATGGAGCCCCAGTGGCGAACGATTCCTGATGTTCAACCGATGGGATGGAAACGGGCAACCGACGCGGGTCTTCACCGCCGCCAGCGATGGCAGCGACCTGCGACTTCTGTCTGCGCACGGCGCATCCCATTGGACATGGCGTGATGCGGAACATGTCCTCATCTGGGCAGAGGGGGCCTATCGTCTTTATCGGGACGATGGATCGGGCGAGCCAATCGAGACAGTATGGGAACATCCGAACGGGCATCAGACTTATGTCCCCGGCACCGACAACGAGTGGGTGCTTACCGACACCTATCCCCAAGGCGAGCAGTCCCAACAGGAGTTGTGCCTTTACCACCTCCCGTCGTGCAGGAAGGTGGTTCTCGCATCACTTGATGCACCACCAGAGTATCGTGGCGAATGGCGCTGCGACTTGCACCCTCGACTGAACCGAAAGAGGCACTGTGGGGTGCACCGCGCCGGCTGGGGTGTGCCCCGGTCCTCCCCACCCCGGAGGGCACTGTCTACTGCAAGGGGTGCCTGCCCGAACGGTCCAGAAGTGGGTGGGACACCGAGATCTTCGGACCACGTTGCGCTATTCCCACACTTCAGCCAGCCATGAAAAGGCTGCCATGAAGCAACTGCGGTACGAAATTGCTCACCAGGTGGACATCAGCAGTGGCCAGCAATAAAAAAAGCCCTCATTTCGAGGGCCTTTTTGTCTCTCTAACTATATGATTTTACAGCCGCTTATTTTTTGGTGCTCCCACGGAGACTCGAACTCCGGTTACAGGAATGAAAATCCTGGGTCCTAACCGCTGGACGATGGGAGCACACCGGTGAAACGGGTAGAAGAAGCTAAAGATTGGGCTTCATCTTCGCAAGTCCGTCTACCCGCCCTTGGAGGAGTGTGTGATGAGCAGTCTAGCCATGGTTATTGCCTGCCTGCTGCTGGTCTGTCTGCCAGAGGCGAGCGCCGGCCCTGCCGCAGAGCCCGGCGCCCTGGAGTTGGAACGGCCCACACTGATCTGCCTGGGGGTGAGCTGGCAACTCAGGGGAGACGACAACCACAATGCCTCGGCCACCATTGAGTACCGCAAGGAAGGGCAGGGGGAGTGGCAGCGGGGTTTGGACCTGTTCAGGGTGGACCCGGCGGCCCTGCCCAAGGACCGCCGGCTGCCGGCGGGGACCTGGCTGCTGGCCGGCAGCCTTTTCGACCTAGAAGAGGACACCGAGTACCAACTGCGGGTGACCTTGATCGACCCTGAGGGCGGGGGCGAGGTGCGCTTGCTCCAACAGCGCACGCGCGTAATGCCGCGCGTCTTTGCCGGGGGCCGGCAATTGCACGTGGTCCCGGGGGCAGGGGGGGGCAGCGGGACTGAGGAGGATCCTTTTCGGGGACTGAACACTGCCGACAGCCAGGCGCAGCCGGGGGACGTGTTTCGGGTACACACCGGGGTGTATACCGGCACCTGGGCGCCGCGCTCCAGCGGCGAGCCGGGCCGGCCCATTGTCTGGCGCGGCGGGGTGGACGGGGAGGCGAGTCTAGATGCCCAGGGCCAGGCAGCCGAGCGCCCGGAGCGGGGCATCAGCGCCATCGGAGTCCACGATGTGCACTTTGAGCAACTGACGGTGCGCGGCGCCCAGTTCCTGGTGGTCGCCAGCCACGCCCAGCGCCTGGTGCTGCGCGGGTGCCACCTGTACGGGGGGGAGTACGGCATTGCCGCCACCGCCGGCGACAGCGCCCGCCCGCTGCTGGATTTCTACCTGGCCGACAACACCATCGAAGGCCCCAGCGCCTGGCCGCGCACCCAGGGCATCGAGGATGCCCGGGGCATCCAGGTGTCGGGCATGGGCCATGTGATCTGCCACAACCGGGTGCGGGGCTTCGCCGATGCCATCGACACCTTCCAGGGCCAGGCCTGCGCGGCCATCGACATCTACCACAACGAGCTGAGCGAGCTGACCGACGACGGGATCGAGCTGGACTATTCCGAGCGCAACACCCGCTGCTTCCGCAACCGCCTGACCAATGTCTTCCAGGGGATCAGCGTGCAGCCGGTGTACGGCGGGCCGGTGTATATCTTCCGCAACACGCTCTACAACGTGGGCCTGGAGACCTTCAAGCTGCACAACTCCCCCAGCGGGGTGCTGGCCTTCCACAATACCTCGGTCAAGGAGGGTATGCCCCTGGTGCTGTGGACCAATGCCCCGGTGTACCAGGTGATCCTGCGCAATAACCTCTTCATCGGCACCGCGGGGAACTACGCCTTCGAGACTACTGCACCCATGGAGAGATGCGACTTTGACCGCGACGGTTTTGGCGGCGGTCCCTGGGAGTACTTCCTGAAGTGGAACGAGGTGCGCTACCCGACCATCGAGGAGGTGTGGGGCCGCGCCCCGGTGGAGCGCCAGGCGGTGTTGGTGGATCCGGAAACCTGTTTCGCCTCGGGGCTGAGGGCGCCAGCACAGGCCGAGGTACAGTTTCCCGTCGAGATCAATGACCTGCGCCTGGCCGCCTCGTCTGGAGCGCTGGACCGGGGGGAGCGGCTGGCCAATATCAACGACGGGTACAGCGGATCAGCGCCGGAGCTGGGCGCGTTTGAGCTGGGGGTGGCATTGTCTCCCTATGGCCCCCGGCCAGTTTGGTGAGGGCCAACTCCCGACTGACAACGGCTTGCCGGCCAGGAGGTGTCGCAACCCATACTGGCAGCCCCGGCGGCCAGGAAAGGCGTATTGGGGCATCAAATTGTCGCGCGGCCAAACCCAAGGGATAGAGATGAAGAACTGGATCTGTGGCATCGCACTGGCCTTTGCCGGCTGGCTACCCCTTGCTGCCCAGGAGCTGAATATGTCCGCCGAGGAACACTATCAGCAGGTGATGCGCAACCCGAATCTGAAAGTGGAGGGTCAGGTCACGGGTGAGGATTTCTGCTGGCACGCGGCGTACTCGGCCGAAGATTTTGTCACCGGTTACCTGGCCTACGGGGACACCGCCTGGCTGGACCAGGGGCAGCGCTACTTCGACTGGCTGGTGAGCCTGATGGAAAAGGCCCCGGACGGGTACCGGGGGTGGATCGGACCCTATATCTACGGCCCTCAGGTGTGGTGCGACGTACACGTGGGGGACGCGATTCTGGTTAGCCCCATGCTGCATTTTGCCGAGGTGGTGCTCGGGGATTCGGCCTTGGCGGCGCGTTACGGGGAGCGGGCCCGCGCCTATATCGAGTTGGCCCGCCGGGATCTGATGGAGAAGTGGGACGCTCGGGGCACCTGGCGAGTGGACGGGGAGGGTGGGGCGTATGTCTCCTGGGATCAGTACCTGGAACCGGGAGAGCTGGGGGCCTGGAAGAAACTCGACGCCGACAAATCGAGCCTGAGCCTGCCCTACAACAAACAGATGGACGTGGGGGTGGTTGCCCTGCGCCTGTACCGGCTCACCGGGGAGGAGCAATTCCGCGAGCGGGCCTGGCGGATCTTCTGGCAGTTCAAGAGCCGGCTGCAGTACTTCGACGATCACTATGTGTGGAATTACTGGGAGCCGCAGGGATGGTGGGACCTGGACGAGGCCGGCCAGGTCCGCCACTGGGTCAATGTACATCCCCATCGCAACTACCAGGCCCGCGAGGTGGCCTTCATCGCCGAGGCGTACCATACCGGGGTGGTTTTCGGCCAGACCGATCTGGAGCGGATCCTGCGCACCAACCTCGGGGTGATGTGGAACGGCAATACCGCTGAGCCCCAGTGGCGCAATGCCGATGGCCGCGGCTCCTGGCAGGCAGGCCCCGAGGACGGCGCTGGCACCCTGTGGACCGCTCTGGGCGACTTCTCCCAGACGGTGCGCGATCTCCAGGCCCTCCAAGTCCGGGAGGGCGGTTTGGGGCAGGCCTACTACCAGCGGGTGGCGCTCCGCCAGCTGCCCAGCTTTGCGCGCAGATACACCGCCAGCACACCGGTGTTGCCCAGCGGTTCCTTTTCCGAGTGTCGGGAGTTGACCCTGGCGGCGGCCCTGCCCCGCGTCGTGCGCGCCGGTACCCCGGCGGCGCTGATCTGCAAGGCGCGGGTGCCCGGGGAGCTGGAGGTGGGGCTCTACACCACCGGGGGGCAGCTCAAGAAGGTGCTCTTCCGGGGGCGGATCGAGGGTGGGTTGGACGGATTGGAGGGGTTTGCGCTGGTGCATTGGGACGGGACCGACCCGGAGGGCGGGGAACGCTACGCCGGCAAGTACCGGGTGCGCTGGACCCTGGGCGGGGAGTACCGGGAGGTGGAGGTGGTCATCGAGTGAGCGGAGCGCCGCCGGCCCCGCTCACCCAGATCCTGTGTCTCAGCCGAAGGCCTCCACCCGGGGGTGCTGTTTGAGCCAGGGAGTGGCCTGCTCGTATGTGTGGGCCAGGCGCAAGAGGCGCCCCTCGGTCCAGGGTCGGCCAATCAACTGCAGGCCGATGGGCAGGCCGCCGCGGGTAAAGCCGCAGGGCAGGGAGAGGGCGCAGAGGCCCAACAGATTCGCCGCTGCGGTATTGCGCAGGCACAGGCCGTTGACGCGGGTGTAGGTGTCCTCGCGGTCCACTTCTCCCACTGGCAGGGCGGCAAAGGGGGTGGTGGGGGTGAGCAGGGCGTCCACCTGTTGCAGGGCGCGGTGGGTCCTGCGGCGCAACTGGGCGTAGCCCCGCTGGATCTCGAAGTAGTCCGGGGCCGACATGCGCCGCCCGTCCAGCATACGCGCCGAGACGATGGGGTCGAACTGGTCGGGGCGCTGCTCCAGGTGCTCGCGGAAACGGGCATAGGCCTCCACCGCGATGGGGGTGCCCCGCGAGCGCAACTGGGTCAACTCGTCCAACTCCTTGAGCGAGATCTCGTCCACCCGCACCCCCAGGTCGGCAAAGACATGTGCCGCCTGTTTGACCGCTGCCTCCACCTCGGGGTCCACGTCTTTCCAGAAATACTCCCTGGGCAGACACAGACGCATCCCGTCCACCTCCCCGTCCAATTCCTCCAGAACGTCCTCGCAGGGCTGGTTCCAGGTGTCCGGGTCGGCCGGGTCCGGGCCGGCCAGCACCTGGAAGAGCAGGGCCGCGTCGTACACCGAACGGGTCAGCGGGCCGATGGAGTCGAGGGTGCTGTCCAGAGGTAAGACGCCGGCGTTGCTGATGCGCCCGAAGGTGGTCTTGAGCCCCACCAGGCCGCAGAAGGAGGCGGGGATACGCACCGAGCCACCGGTGTCCGAGCCCAGAGCCGCCGGGGCCAGATCCGCAGCCACGCACACCGCGGAACCACTGCTCGAACCGCCGGGGATGCGGTGGACGCGGCGGTCCCAGGGATTCCAGGGGGTGCCATAGTGGTGGTTGATGCCCACCCCGCCAAAGGCGAACTCCACCAGCTGGGTCTTGCCCAGGAAGAGGGCGCCGGCCTGGGCCAGGCGGCGGGTGGCGGTGGCGTCTTCCTGAGCGAGGCGGTTCTTGAAGAGGATGGAGCCGCCGGTAGTGGGGATGCCGGCCAGGTCGATCAGGTCCTTGATCCCGAGGGGGATGCCGTGCAGGGGCCCCAGGTAGTGGCCGCCGGCGATGGCGGTCTCGGCGGCGCGGGCTGCGGCCAGGGCGCGTTCGGCCAGCACACACAGGTAGGAATTGAGGCGCTGGTCGTAGGAGGCGATGCGCTCCAAATAATAGGTGGTTAGCTCGACCGGGGAGAGGGCCCGTTTTTGGATCAGGGCGGAGAGTTGGTGGAGGGTGGCGAATTCGAGATCGCGGGACATAGTCACCTTTCAGATGTGCAGTGATTCACAGTGGGGCGTCGGCGAATGGCCCACGCCAGTCTTTCTCAAGGCGCGGTCCGCTCCGCCCCCGCTCGCTATGGCTCCGCTACCCCACAGCCCAACCCGGCGGACCTTCCCACCCCAACCACTCCCCGAGAAAGACCTCTGGGGCCATCTCTCCGCTGCCTCGCGGTACCCTCGCTCATCATTATTCAAAGTTGGCCAGGGATCTCAGGTATTGGGCGCTCTGGGTGGCCAGGGTTTTGGGATCTACCAGGGCGGCCTGATGTGAGGTCACGTAGCCATTGTAGCCAATTTTCTCCAGCGCCTCCAGGAGCGGGGCAAAGTCGATACCCCCGGGTTCCCACAGCGGGATCAGATCGAGTTTCACCTCGCCCCGGCACCAGGTGGCGAGTTTCAATTGGCCCTGGGGGTGGAGCCGCTGGTTCTGCAGATAGACGTTGAACAGATAGGGCGCGAAGCGTTCGATGGTGGCCGGGCCGTAGTCCTGGCCACACAGTTCGAGATTCGCCGGCTCGTAGATCAGGCCGAAGTTGGCCCGCCCGATGCGCCTCAACACCGCCAGCGATTCGTCCACCTTTTCGAAGAGGCTGCGGGTGTGGCACTGGTGGGCCAGGCGGATGCCGCGCTCGGCAGCCTGGTCAGCGGCCCGCTGCGCCCAGGGTATATCCTCCTCGGTGTGCAAGGCCACGCGGATCAGCTCGGCCCCCAGGGCCTGGGCCAGGTCCAGGTGCGGGGCGATGTGGCGCAGAGCCTGGGGTGCCTCGGCGCTGTTTTCGGGGATGGGAAAATCGGCGGTGACCATGGAGACCGCCAGACCCTGAGCCCCCAGCAGGGCGCGGCCCTGGGCCACCCGTGCGGCGGGGGTGTGGGTGCCCAGTTGGGAGGCGCGCATACACAGGGCGCGAAAGCCGGCCCCCGCTGCCAGCGCGGCCAACTCGTCCAGGGGCAGGGCAGCTTCGCGTTTGGCCTGGAACTTCTCGGCCACGCGCACCGAGAGGGAGAGTTTCACCCCAAGGGTCCCTTGTGACCCCGCCGGATGGCCTCGGCCAACTTCATGGACTGCACCGCGTCTTCGAGGGTGGACCAGGGGGTGCGGTCCTCCAGGATGCAGTCGGTGAAGTGGCGCACCTCGTTGTAGCCAGGTCCGCCCACGGCTTCCAGGTCGAGAGGCTGGTCGAGTTTAGTGCCCCGGGTGGACTCCCCTTCGCCGGGCAGGGCCTGGTACAGCTCACACTGTGGCTCGCCGCTCAGTTCCAGGTATGCTGAGAAGTCCTCGGCGTGGGCCTCGGCCCGCTGGATGCGAAACCCCACCCCGTAATGGCTCATCAGGCTGCCCACGACCCCGTTGTCGAAACGCACCACGGCCTGGTGGCGGTGGGCAGCCGGGCGTTCTCCATCCTCCACCTCCGAGTAGACGGAGATCGGCACGGCGGCGCGGTCCTGCCCGGCCCCGGCCAGCCAGCGCAAGAGGTCTACGTGGTGGATGGCGTCGCAGATAACCGGGTCGGGGACCAGGCCAGCGCGACCCCACTGGCCCAGGATACTCTGATTCTTGTGATAGGTGGTGCTGCACTGGATGGTGCCGCCGGCGGCTTTGAGCTGCTGGCGCACCGCCAGGATCTGTGGAATATAGCGGCGGTTGAAGGAGACCAGGGCCTTGCCCTTGCTCCGGGCAGCGGCCTGGGCCATCTGGGCGGTTTCGGCCGAGTTCATGCCCACAGGTTTTTCGACCGAAACGTGTACGCTGCGGTCGAGGCACTCCACGACAATGGCAGTGAGATGGACCGGCAGGGTGGTGACGTGGACCACGTCGAGCTTGCCCTCGTCGAGCAGCTGCCGGTAATCGGCAAAGCTGCGCTCGGGGCGGTGGCGGGCGGCGTTGTCGGCCAGGCGTTTGGGGTCGATCTCGGCGATGCCGGCCAGATGCAAGCGGGGCTCGGCGGCGATCATCTGAAAGTGGATCTGGGCGTGACCGCCGCAGCCGATGACGCCGACTCTGAGTTTGTCCATGGTGTCCCCTTCCTATGTTTTCAGCAATCCAAATCCCGCGTTCCCCAGCGGGTCCTCCACCCCTTCTACATCCCCCTTGGGGAAGTATTCCAGCCAGCGGCGGGTCACTTTTTTGGTAGTGGCTTCGTCGGTGACCAGTTCGGCGGGGTACCCAGGTTTCATCCGGCAGTCGAAGATTAGGGGCGGGGTGAAGCACAGGTGGTGCCGGCGGAGCTGGGTGTCGGCGGCATAGGTGTCGCCGGCGGGTTCGTAGCGGGTGAAGGTGGCCCACAGGAAACGCGCGCTGTGCTGGGCGATGCGGGCATCGTCCACTAGAAAAACTAAGGGCCAGTCCGCGACTGTCCGATCCTGGGCCAGATGTTGACCGTAGGTGGGATCGGCCTCGTACGCCGGCCCGGAGACCACCAGGCAGCCGGCGCAGTAGGGCAATGCTTCGCGGGCACCGGCGGGCAGGGAGCCTTCAAAGGCACGCGGCAAATCCCTGATCGCTGGCCCCACACCGATGAGGATGCCCTTGCTGCCTTTATTGATGGCCGGGCCGGTGTAGTCGAGGGTGTCCATGGCCAGGTTGGCGATGAGAAAGAAGTCGGTCTCGAAGCGGGCCCGCGCCAGCAGGTGATCGAGCACCTGGCGGAAATCGGCCAGGTCCAGGGGCTGGTCGATGACCAGCAGGAACTTGGTCAGGGCCAGTTGGCCGCCGTCCTCGCCCAGGATACGAAAGGCGAACTTCATGGCCTCGCGCGGGTAGCGCTCCTGCACCACGATGCAGGTGAGACAATGATAGCCGGTCTCGCCGTAACTCCAGATGGCCTTGATGGCGGGCATGACCAGCCGGCTGAGTGGGGCCATCAGGCGTTGGATATAGGTGCCCAGGAAGAAATCCTCCTGCGGCGGTTTGCCCACCACCGTGGCCGGGAAGACGGCGTCGCGGCGATGGAACACGTTTGAGACCTGGAGCACGGGGTAGTCGTGCTCCAGGGAATAATAGCCGTAGTGGTCGCCAAAGGGTCCCTCGGGCCGGCGCAGGTGGGGCGGTACCACACCCTGGATGGCGAATTCGGCCTGGGCGATGAGGGGGTGGTGGCCGGTCGGGTTGGCGGCCCGCTGCAGTTTGCCACCCTGGAGCAGGGAGGCCAGGACCAGTTCGGGCAGATCCTCGGGCAGGGGGGCGATGGCCGCCAGGATGAGGGCCGGGGGGCCGCCGACAAAAATGGTCAGGGGCAGGGCCTGGTTGCGCTGTTCGGCCACATGGTAGTGGAACCCCCCGCCTTTCTGGATCTGCCAGTGGACCCCGGTGGTCTGCGCGTCGTGGCGCTGGATGCGGTACATACCCAGGTTGTGGTGGCCAGTGTCGGGGTGTTCGGTGTAGACCAGGGGCAGGGTGATGAAAAAGCCCCCGTCCTCGGGCCAGGTCTTGAGCAGGGGCAGGCGGTCCAGGCGGGGGGGTGACTGCCGGCATTCGAGGATGGGGCCGGACGAGGCGGTTTTTAGGCCCACCCGCAGGGCCTGGCCCAGCAGGGCGCGGCGCTGCCACAGCTTCTGGAGCGAGAGGGCGGGCAGGTCTTGGGCCAGGCCCACCAGTTCCTGGACGAAGCGCTCGGGCCGGGGGCCAAAGGCCAGATCCACCCGCCGGGAGGTGCCGAAGAGATTGGTGGCGCAGGGAAAGTCCGCGCCCTCCACCCGGGTGAAAAGCAGGGCCGGGCCCTCGCTGGCCACCACCCGACGGTGAATCTCGGCCAGTTCCAGGTCGGGGGAGACCGGGGCGTCCACCTCGACCAGTTCGCCTTCGCGGCGGAGGAGGTCGAGAAACTGGCGCAGGTTCTGCATGGCAGGGCCTGTAAGGGAGGGAGAGCCGAACTGAGGTTGAATATATAAATTACCGGGGGTTGCCGTTAACACTATTGAGGGAGCGCGGAGATGGTATCGCCCACGGACGAGCAGAATTCTGCGCGGATCTGGTACCCTGCCCTGGGGTTGATCGCGCTTCTGGCCGCTGGTCTGCGGCTATGGGGATTGGCCAGTGGGGCGCCGGCCTGGCACCCGGACGAGATCTTCATGGTCGTCTTCCCGCTCGATTTCTTCAGCGGCGATCTCAACCCCCACCGCTTCTATTATCCCACCTTTCATTTCTATCTGATAGGCCTGGTGTACGGGCTGTGTTTTCTGGTCCAAAAATTCTTTGGCGCCGGTTGGTCGGTATCCGAGTTCGCGGCCTATCACTATTTCTGGAACCCGGAGGGGCTGCTGGTATGGGCGCGGCTGACCAGTGTGGCTTTTGCCGTGGGGACCGTCTGGTGGACCGCCTGCCTGGCGCGGCGCCTGTACGGGGCGGGTGCCGGGCTGATTGCGGGCCTGCTGCTGGCCGTGGGTGTGGTCCACGTGCGGCAGAGCGTGTTGGCCGGAGTGGATGCGGCCCTGGCTTTCTGGTGCGTCGGGGCGGTATGGGCCGCCGTGCGCCTGCTGGACCGCGAGAGCCTGCGCGATTATGCGCTGGCCGGAGCGCTCCTGGGTCTGGCGGGCGGGACGAAGTACCCGGCAGCGGGGTTAGGGGTGGCCGTATTGGCGGCGCACCTGTCGTGCGGGCGCTCGATACGCGATCGGCGTTTCTGGCTGGCCGCGCTGACGGCTTTGGGCACCGTGGCAGTAGTCTCCCCATATCTGTTGCTGGATTTCAAGACCTTCCTGGGGCAATTCCTCTTTCAGGTGGAGCACGCCCAGAAAGGCCGCAGCGGAGCGGGGGGATTTAGTTACCAGTTGATCTTCACCTTGAGGCACAATCTGGGCTGGCCGGCGCTCCTGGTCATGGCGGCGGGGGTAGGGCTGGCCGTCCGGCAAGGGCTGCGCGCCGTTTGGATCGTGGCTATCGCTTTTCTGGCCTGTTATCTGGGCATCAGCTGGGGAGCACTGGCTTTCACCCGGTACGCACTCCCCTTGCTGCCGCTCCAGGCGGTGCTGGTGGCGGGGGGAATCCAGATCCTGCCCCGCCGCAGCTGGCAGCTATCCCTGGCGGCGGTCCTGGCGCTTGGCCCCCTGTACGGCTCAGTGCGGGTGAACCAGATCCTGGCCGCCACCGACACTCGCAAGCTGGCCAGGACATGGGCCGAGGTGAACGTGCTGCCAGGTTCGGTCTGCTGCAACTTCGGCGGCTGGGCCGGCGACGTGCCGGTGCGGACCTTTGACGACCACTGGTGGAGGCTCCAGGAGTTCGCCGGCAGCTTCGGCGAGGGGACCATAGTGGGCCTGATGGACTTTCTTGAGCGGACCAAACCCTCAACGCCGTTTTACCGCTATGCCGTAAACTCGGGAAACAGAGAGGTGGAAAATGGAGATATGACGGTGGTGGAGGATGGTCAGTGTGCCTTTGTCTTCCTCCACCGCCATCCGCTCTCCTATTCGCGCATCGACTCGGCTTTTGCCGCCCTCCTGCAGGAGCGAGGGCAGCGGCTCGCCCGCTGGGAGCCCGAAGGATTGCGGGAGAGCGCGCCTCAATACGATCCCATCGATGCCTACTATGTTCCGCTGGGCGAGTTCGGCGCCTTGAAACAGCCCGGGCCTGAGATCGAAGTGTGGCGCCTTGAGGAGTACCCGGTGCCTGGAAGGAAGGTCCAGACGGCACGGGACGTCTTTGCGATGTCCTACTGGGACTGGGCAGTAATCATGCACAAGAAAGGCGACGCCGACGGCACCCGGCGCGTTTTCCCAGTGGACGGGGACGAAGTAGATGGGCACCCCGAATTTGTGGGCCAGGTAGAAGATCTCCACGTCGATGGTGCCCCCGCTGGTGCGGCTGCGGGAAAAGATCATCTGGGCGGTGTCGCGGGTGAAACACTTGAAGCCGCACTGGCTGTCGACCACGGCTTTGCGAAAGACAAGAAGGTGGGCGAACATGAGGAAGCCCAGCCCCAGGATGCGGCGCAGACGGCTCTCTCCCTGTTGGAAGGTGCGCACCCCCGCCACCATGCCGTACCCCTGGCGGCACAGGGGCAGGAACTTCTCGACCTCCTCGATCCTGGTCGAGTGGTCGGCGTCCATGAACATCACGAATTCGCCGGTGGCGGCCAGGCAGCCGCGGCGCAGGGCCGCGCCTTTGCCCTGGTTGCGCGGTTGGACCAGCACCCTGAGGGACGGCCAGGTTGCCGAGAAAGAGCGCGCGATCTCCGCGGTCCCATCCCTGCTGCCGTCGTCGACCACGACGATTTCAGCGCGGTACTCCTGGCGCTGGAGGTAGGCGATGCATTCCCGAAGCGTCTGGCCCAGCCGGTGCTCTTCGTTGTACGCCGGGATGACAACGGACAAGGTGCAGGGAGTCGCGGCGTGTATCATGGGTCAGAAGGGTTACAGACCAGGTAAAAGAAGAAGAAATCCTTCTCGAAGCGGCGCACCTGGAAGCCAGTGTTTTCCAGGACCTGGAAGAGGGTCTGCCAGTTTGCCAGCCACCAGAAGATGAGATCGTGTTCCTCGCGCAGTTGCCAATGCCAACGCCTCGTCGGCGGAAAGTGGCGCAGGCAGGGGGTTTCCAGAGCGCGAAAGATAAGCCGCAGGTAGAAAGAATCGAAGTGATCGAGGAGGAAGAGCACCCCCTGCTTCTTGAGCACCCGCCGGGCTTCGCGCAGCAGGTCTTCGATGTGGGCAAAGGAGCGGAAATGGTGTAGCGAGTGCATACACAGCACTTGGTCGAAGCTCCCATCCCTGAAGGGCAGGCAGGCGCCGTCGGCTACGGTGCGGTGAAAGGGTTCGGCCGCAGGCTGGGCCGGCGCGTGTAAATCGATGCCGTAGAGGCGGCCGCATTCCTGGTCCGCCAGCAGGGCCAGCGCCTCGCCGGAGCCGCAGGCAATGTCGAGGGTGCGCAGTCCCGCAGCCTTTTCCGCCAGTCCCAGTCGGCGCAGTTTTTTCCCGTAGGTGGACCGGCGTCTCCCCTGGAGTTCCGCGCTGTGGTAGGCCCCCAGCCATACGGCGGATTCCCTGGCCGGCGCCTTCATCGCTCCACCTCCACCTGGATAAAGACGTTGGAACACTGCCAGCGGAAGAAGGGGATCTTCTCGATGGCCCGGTTGAAGCGGATCAGTGGCTCCAGGAACACGGGAGGCACGCCGCCTGGCACGGGAAAAAGAAAGGGGTGGATGGCGCAGCGGGCCAGGGGGTAGCCGGCAGCCGCAAAAAAACGGCGATACTGCCAGGGAGTGTACGAGCGTTCGCCGGCAGCCCGGTGCCCGGGGGTCAGTTCCATGAGTTTGCGGCCCAGGCTCAGGCCATTGGACTCGGTCAGGAGCAGGCGTCCTCTTGAGACCCTGATCAACTCGCGGGCCATCTGGTAAGGGTCGGAAACGTGGTGCATCACGTCGAAGACCACCACCGCGTCGAAGGCGCGATCCTGGAAGGGCAGGTGCAGGGCGTCGGCGGCGCAGGTAGGCAGGCCCTGACCGCGGAGCCAGCGGACCCCTTCCCGGAACTGTTCGGAGACCAGGTAGCTGGGCGGCTGGGTTCCGCCCAGCGCTCTGATGCGCAGCGCGATCTCGCCGTTGCCCGCTCCCACTTCGAGGAAGCTGCACTGCGGCCAGTCGGGGAAGGTCGAGAAGAAGAGTTCGGCGCAGCGGGGGATGGCAAAACGCCGGGACAACTCGCCCAGCAGGCGGGTGCGCCAGCTGGATTCCGGGCTGTGAAAACGGGTCCAGTCGACGTCCGAAGGGTGAGGTTGATCGGCCAAGGGATTACAACCAGCCCTTCGCCCGGGCCCAGAGGACCGCCTCCCGGATCCCGTGGGGCAGGGAAACGGTGGGACAGTATCCCAGTTCGCGGCGGGCCTTGTCGATGCTGCAACCCATGTGGCGGGTGGCTTCGCCCGCCAGGTGGATATAGAAGGAGTAGCAGCCTAGAGCGCCCAAACCCCGGTCCAGCGCGTTGCTCAGCGCAGCAAATCCGGCCGGCAGGCGGCGGGGCTGTACCTGGACACCCAGCGCGTTGCCCATGACCGAGAAAACCTCCTGCCAAAGATAGGGAGTCTCATCGGCCAGAAAATACGTCTGGCCGGCAGCCTCGGCCCGGGTGAGGGCCAGCCCCACACCCGTCACCAGGTTGTCGATGTAGACCATGCTCACCGTGTTGCGGCCGTCGCCGATGAGCCAGGGACGGCCTCGGCGCGCCGCCTGGTAGGCCTTGAGCTGGCGCCGCGGAAAATGAGGGCCATAGAAGGTGGTGGGCCGCAGCACCACGCCTTGGGTGGCGGAACCGGCCAGAATCCGCCACAGGGCCTGCTCTCCTTGATGTTTGCTGCGGCCGTAGTGGCTCTCGGGCCGGGGCTCGTCGCTCTCGCGCATCGGCGTGACCGCGTCGCGGGCAAAACCAGCGGCGGCGTTGCTGCTGACCAGGGCGAAGCGGCGCACCCCCATCTGGACCGCGGCTGCGGCCAGGCGCGCGGTGCCGTCGCGGTTGACCGAGTACAGCTCCCCTATGCGCCGCGGGTGAATGAGACCGGCGGCGTGGAGGACCAGATCGACGCCCTGCATGGCCTGGTCGAGGAGTGCGTGGTGCCGCACGTCGCCCACTTGAACGTCGGCGATGCCCGGGATTTGGGGGACCAGCTCTGCGCCGGGGGCCACCAGGACCCGCCATCGGTAGCGCGAGAGTTCCTGCTGCCAGGCTGCGGTTGGCGCTTCCTGCAACTGCACCAGGAAGCGGCTGGTCAGCCAGCCGGGGTAACCGGTGATCAGGCCCAGCGGATGGCGCATAGAGGACAGAGAGAAGGAATCATGTGTAAAGGTAACGCAGAGTGCCCCCCCGGACCAGCAAGTCGTTGGCCCTGATCCGGGTCGGGCAGGATACTTGACACTCGATGAGTCGCCCCCTAAAGTTAGGTTGCTCAAAAGCTTCTGTCCGAATCCCACCGAAAGGCACGCCATGGCTGCTGCAAACGACATTTTCGGCGCCCGCGCCACCCTGCGCACCAGCGGGGGGAGCGGGACCATCTACCGCATCCAGCAACTCGAGGAGGCCGGCATCGCCCAGGTGAGCCGGCTGCCCTACTCGATCCGGGTCCTGCTCGAAGCAGCCCTGCGCCAGTGCGACGAGTTCGAGATCACCCGCCAAGACGTGGAGCGCATTGCCCGCTGGAGCCCCGAGACGGCCGGTAAGGAAGAGATCCCCTTCAAGCCGGCCCGGGTGGTGATGCAGGATTTCACCGGGGTGCCGGCGGTGGTGGACAT
>SXGU01473441.1_pt1 | contig 16069 bp, 15 predicted proteins | sample 3174531 | NCBI WGS metagenome assembly SXGU01 (sample SAMN11356863, study PRJNA531348) | freshwater metagenome | isolation source: freshwater sample F1-140 | place: China: Fuxian Lake, Yuxi | collected 2017-12-25
ACTCTCTCCTTCGCGCATCAATACCTTCCTCGGATGCGCCATGAAGTACCGCTTCCAATACGTGGAATCAGTGCCAGGGCTGCCGAGCGAGGCGATGGTTCGAGGTTCCTTCGTCCATCGCGTGCTGGAGTTACTTCTCTCGCGTGAGCGCGACGCTCGCACGATTGATGCCTCCCGTGACGACTTCGAAACTGCGAAACAGGAATTCTTGATTCGCGACGACTTCCGACTGCTGCTCCTCGACGACGCCGACGAAGCAGCGTTCTGGGAATCTTCTCGCGAATGCCTCCGCTCGTACTACCGAATCGAACGACCCACCGACGCCAACATCGTGGAACTCGAGAAGTGGGTGACCACACCATTGGGCGAATTCGAAATCGGCGGATTCATCGACCGGCTCGAGCGAGACGCACAGGGTTTGGTGGTGAGCGACTACAAGACGAGTCGACCAAAACCTGCTCACTTCTCCACCGACAACTTCCGACAACTCACCTACTACGCGCTCATGTGCGAGACACAACTCAAGGAAACCCCGCACTCCGTGCGGGTGTACTACCTCGGGGGCGGCAAGGACGAATTCTCCCGCGACCAGCGCGTCGTGTCACAGGCCGTCACACCAACCACACTCAACGAAGTTCGCGATACTGCGCGACGAGTGTTCGGCAACATTGCCAGTGCCGAGTCCATCGGTGAGTTCTCCACCAATGTCACCAAGTTGTGCGAGTGGTGCGATTACAAGGAATGGTGCCCGGCACACGGCGGCGACGCCGGTCGCGCCCGAGAAGAAGGGGCAGCGAGAGTCAACATTCGACGTCGCGAAGCCGGGTTGCCCGTTACGCCATGAGCTCGTTCAGCAACCGCATCGACCAGCTCGATGAGCGGCTCGACGGCTACCTAGAGCCAGTTCGAAACTCGCGACTGCTGGTCTACGTCTTCAACACCTCCAGTGCCGTCGGCGACTTCGGTGCAATCTGGCATGTGATCGGCATCGTTGGCGCACTCAATGGCACCCTCACATGGCCGCAGGCCGTCACGCTTGCGTTGTTGATGGGTGGCGAAAGCCTGCTGCTCAACCAAGGCATCAAACGAGTGTTCCGACGAGAGCGCCCCACCGTTGCGGGTGATGACCGATTCACCGTACGCCGACCGCTCACCAGCAGTTTTCCAAGCGGCCATGCCTCATCGGCGTTCTTTGCAGCAGTGGTGCTCAGCGGTTGGGTGAGCACCACGTGGACCGTCATCTTCGTGGTCTTCGCGATCATCATTGCACTCAGCCGTGTGGTGGTTCGAATTCATCATGTCAGCGACATCGTCGTAGGCTCAGTCGTCGGCGCACTGCTCGGCACCATCGCCGTGCAGTTCACCACGACCATCACGTGACCACCGACTCCACCACCGCCACCGACTCCAACGTCGCCACGTCGTTGCCGCGTTTCAACGCGCGCATGTCCGACGCCGAAGGTCTCATGTGGCGCCTGGAGAAGGATCCTTATCTTGCGTCCACCTTTGGCAATGTCACCATCCTTGATCGTCCAATCAACTTTGCACTGTTTCGTGAACGCCTCGAGCGGGCCACCATCGCGGTTCCGCGCTTGCGACACAAGGTGCGCCCGAGTCCGGCAGCCCTCGGTGCTCCGAAATGGATCGACGATGCCGAATTCAACATCGACTACCACGTTCGACGCGTTTCGCTACCCGAACCGGGATCACTTCGACAACTGCTCGATCTGGCCACGCTGATCGTCAACGATCCATTCGAGCGAACTCGACCGTTGTGGCAATTCACCGTGGTGGACGGACTGTCCGGTGGACGTGGCGCACTCATCGTCAAGTTGCATCACACGGTGGCCGATGGCGAAGGCAGCATCATGTTGTCGTTGCAGTTCATCGACTTGGCGCGCGATGTGCCACTACCGCCACCGCTGCCGACACCCTCCCAGCCCGAGCCGTCGATCACCGACGATGATGATCCCGCCGACTTGTTGCGCTCATCGGTGAGCGACGCGTTGCGGGTACCCATTGGATTGTTGAAGCAGGTTCGCGACGTACTCGCCGACCCGGCACGCTTGCCGTCGCTTGCCTCGCAAGCCAACGACTCGCTCCGTGGGCTCGTCGCACAGATGGGCGAAGTTGATCCAGCCCGTTCTCCGCTGTGGAAGAAGCGCTCCCTGCAGCGTCGACTCGAGACTGTTCGCATTCCGTATCGCGAATTGTTGGAGGCAAGTCGGGCACTCGGCGGAAAGCTCAACACGGCATTCGTTACCGCAATCGCCGATGGAGCCGGGGCCTACCATCGCGAACTTGGCGCACCAGTGGAGTCGTTGCGCACCTCCATAGCGGTGAGCACTCGTACCGAATCGTCGGGCGGCAATGCATTTTCACTGGCCAAGTTGCTCGTACCCACCAGTGAGATGCCCATCACCGAACGGTTCGCCGCAATCCACGAAGCACTCACCCAGGCACGTGAAGGCGCAAGGAACGCATCACTTGACACGCTCGCATCGCTTTCCACCACACTGCCCACATCCGTACTCACACGCATCGCGCGAACGCAAAGCCAGTCCATCGACTTTGCAACTTCCAACGTGCGCAGCGGTGGAGTACCGCTGTACATCGCAGGTGGACTGATCCTGGAGAACTATCCGGTCGGCCCGCTCGGTGGCGTTGCATTCAATGCAACCTTGTTGTCGTACAACCACTCGCTCGACATCGGCATTCATGTGGATACCGAGGCAGTCGAACAGCCCGAATTGCTGCGCGACCACATTGAGCGAGCGCTGAATCGGTTGATTCATGCTGCCGCACCCCAGGTGCGAGCAACGACCGAGGTCGCCGCCAAACGGGCAGCGGCTGGAACTACTTCGCGATCGAAGTGGTGGGCTCGGCTTTTTCGCTGAGCAACTGACGCACGTCCAAGAGCAGGTCTGCCACTTCCGTGGTGGTAACCAACTGACGCTGACCAATCTCCGAGAGCGCTTTGTCGATGACTTCGATCGCCTCCGCGAGGACGACCAGATCGTGTGAAGCGTTGCGCTGAATGGTCTCGGTCATCGGGATGGTTTCCTTCCGTTGGTCTTCTGGCGAGAGGCTATCTCTGTCCTACCCCCATGATGATGGATACGCACGACCGACCTAACATCGTGCTGTGAAATTCGTTGGTGCCGTCACTGTTGTCACAGGGGCGGGTGGCGGAATCGGTTCGGCACTTGGTGAACGCTTTCACGATGCAGGCGCCACCGTGATTCTCAGCGACCGCGCTGGAACCGACGTGCAGCAGGTTGCCGACCGACTGAATGCTCGGCGGGCGAACTCCGCGCACGTGGTGATTGCGGATGTCTCGCGTGAATCGGAGAATGAACGTCTCGTACGAGAAGCGCGTCAGTTCGCTGGGCCAATCGATCTGTTCTTTGCCAATGCCGGTGTCGGCATGGGCGCCGACCTCTCCTCCACCGAAGTGGACTGGAACACCTCGTTCGATGTGAACGTGCATGCACACCGCTGGGCCGCCAAGTACTTGTTGCCCGAATGGTTGGTGGCTGGTCGCGGCTACTTTGCCAGCACCGCGAGCGCCGCAGGCGTCCTGGCCCAGATTGGTTCGGCTCCGTACTCCGTGACAAAGCACGCTGCCGTGGCCTTCGCAGAATGGTTGTCGATCACGTACGGCTCGCGGGGCATCAACGTTTCCTGCCTGTGTCCGCAAGGGGTGAACACTGCGATGTTGCGAGGCGGCGATCGTCCGGGAATCGATACCAACGCCGGCAATGTGGTGCGGGCAGCGGGCGTGGTACTCGAGCCGTCAGCCGTGGCGGACATCGTGCATGATGCGCTCGTCGCCGAGCAGTTCTTCATTTATCCGCATGCCGAGGTGGCCGAGTACGTGAAAGTGAAGGCCAACGAACACGAACGTTGGCTTGGCGGCATGCGCAAACTACAGCGACGCGTCTTCGGCGTCTAGAGGTTCTTGGTCGCCGCAGCCAACTCGCGCCACTGCGCCATTGGAAGCGCTGCAACATCGGCATCCAATACCTGGATGCTCACGTGCGAGGCGCCCGCGTCAAAGTGTGCTTTCACTCGCGCGACGGCATCGTCGATGGTTCCCCACGCCACGATGGCGTCCACCATGCGGTCGCTCGGCGGATTGTTCTTGTCGCCGAGGTCGGCATCGGTGTAGCCCAGTCGACGCAGGTTGTTCGCATAGTTCGGCAATCGGATGTACGTGGCCATGTGCTTGCGTGCCACATCACGCGCCTTGGTCGGATCGGTTTCCAAGAGCACCGCTTGCTCCGGTGCGAGTAACGGCCCATCCCCCAACACGTCGCGCGCAATCTTGGTGTGTTCTGGAGGAACGAAGTACGGGTGCGCACCCAGCCCACGTTGCGCCGACAACGCCAACATGCGCGGGCCCAGTGCGGCGAGCACGCGACGGGGTGTCGAGGTTGGTGCCGCAGCGGCGAACAGTCCGCGATCCATCTGATCGAGATATTCCACCATCGCGGAGTAGGGCTTCTCGTACGAACCCTTGTGCAACTTGGTTGCCATGTGTTCATGGCTCGCACCAATGCCCAGGGTGAAGCGATCACCAAAGGCTTCAGCGAGCGTTCGCCAGCCGGCCTGCATGGTGATCGCCGAGCGGGCGTACATGGATGCAATCCCGGTCGCAACTCCGATGCGATTGGTTCCCGACAACAACAACGAGCACGATGCAAATGGTTCGCGACCGACGGCTTCTGGCACCCAGATGCAGCCGTAGCCGAGTTCCTCCAGCTCGCGGGCCGCCTCTTGCGCCTTGCTCATTGGCTGCAGATCGAGGGCGAAGGTCCACACGCCAACACGCCCAAGACCGAAATTGTTACGCGGTGTCATAGTCATACGACCACCGTACTTGCATGGCTGCACACAGCTGGTTGATGAACAGGCGATTGATGAACACGCTTCGTACGTGTTGGTGGGTTCGCGTGCATCCACTTGCGCGAAAAAGTCCGCATTGGATCACGTTGCTGTTCATTGCCGGATGCGGCACGTCGGAGCCGGCCCAGACCACACCGTCGCCAACGGCTCACGGCAAACACATCACGTCTGGCGTGGTGGAGGAAGTCATCGATGGCGACACCGTTCGTCTGCGTATCGGGGGCAACACCGAAACGGTCCGACTAATCGCCATCAATACACCGGAAACCAAGCATCCAACCAAGCGCGTGGAGTGCTACGGCCCGCAGGCCAGTGAATTTCTCTCCAACATCCTCGCAATCAACTCCACCGTGCGTATCGAGCGTGACATCGAGGCGCGGGATGCCTACGGGCGTCTGCTCCTGTACGTATTTCTTCCCACCGCCACGGGTGAAATTTTCGTCAATCAAGAAATGGTGCTCCGTGGCTATGCCCGTCCGCTGAACATCGCCCCCAACTCCCGCTACCAACAACACATCGTGTCTGCGGCGTTCGACGCACAGCGACACGCTCGCGGACTCTGGAAACACTGCAAGTAGCGTCACAGCGTGGACTCGTACGTGCGTCACTCGCTCAACGAGGCACTCGGCTATTCGAACGACGCCAAACTCGTCGTACTGAGTTGTGACGATTTGGGTGCGTTTCACGCATCCAACGAAGGCGTTCTGCAGGCAATCCACGATGGATCGGCCACCTGCGCCTCGCTGATGGTGCCGGCACCCTGGGCGCGTCACGCAGTGCAACATCTCCGTCCTGGCGACGACATCGGCGTGCACATCACGTTGGTGTCCGAGCACGCCGCGTACCGCTGGGGTCCGCTCACCTATGCGCCGTCGCTGCAGTCGGGCGACGGAGGATTTCCTTCGACGCTTGATGATTTGTGGGAACACGCCGATCCCGAAGAGGTGCGTCGCGAGTGTCGGGCCCAAGTGGAGCGGGCCATGCAGTGGGGAGTCGACGTCACCCACTTGGCGCCTCACCTGACGGCGATCACCTTGCGTCCCGAGTTCTTCGGTGTATACCTCGACGTAGCGGTGGAATATCAATTGCCGATTCGGCTGCCCTCATCCATCTCCACCAACGACGCTGGTTTCGACTTCCGCGGGCTTGCTCGTGAGGAAGGCGTGTTCTTTCCCGATCATTTCGATCACGACTGGTCCTCCGGTAGTCGCACTCGGGTGCTGAAAGCGATCGACACTCTCCAGGCAGGAGTCACCGAGATTCACGTGCAACCCGTGATCGACTCCCCCGAAGTGCGGGCCCTCGGTGCGGTCTGTCAGGGCTGGATCGACGATTTCACTTTCGTCACCAGCGCCGAGTTGCGAGATGCCCTCCGTGCCGCAGGGGCGAACCTGATCGGCTATCGCCACATTAGGGACGCGATGCGAGCCGCTTCAGCACGGCGCTGACGTCACCCGAACGCAACAGTCGAAACCAGTCGCCAGTACTTCCGGTTACCTTGAGCTTTCCCTGCATGTACAGAGAAGTTGGATCGCCGTGCGCATCGGCGGCTGCCGCACTGATGACGAGCGCTGCGTCGTCCGGACCTTCCACCACTTCATCCTTCTTCCCGAATGCCACGCGGTATTGCACCGTCGTCATGACTGATGAGCCGGAGTTCGGATGCCGTCGAAGAGGTCGCCCTCGAGTTCACCCTCGCGTCGAGTGGATGGCACCAAGGTGCGCGCCAGCACCCAATCTTCGTAGGGAAACACGTCTGCCAGTTCGTCGTCGCTCAGTCCGAACCAGAATGGCTCGGTCTCATCGACCTGTGTCTTGTGTGCACGCAGTGCACCCGATCGCGCCCATAAAAACTCACCGATGTGCAACCGTGTGGTGATGCGGTGATCCAAATCTGGACGCTCGAACCACTTCTCGTCGTACGGCGATGAACCGCGCAAGCGCAGAAGCGCTTCGTGAACGGCGGTGAGTCGTGCGCGCGACCACACCGAGTAATACATCTTCAGCGGCTGCCAGGCCGGACCGGCGTCGGGATACCACCCGCCGTCACCCGCGCGATCGAACGCCAGCACGCTGATGTCGTGCACCTTGAGATGATCGGGGTGCGGATAACCGCGTTGATCATCTCCGTACGTGATCATGACCTGCGGACGGTGTTCGCGAATGAGTTTCACCAGCCGGCCGGTTGCTTCGTCGATGTCCGCCATGTGAAAGCATTCGGGATTCGAATTGGCTGGCGACTCGGCCATGCCGGAGTCGCGATAGCCGAGCATCTCCACTCGAGAAAATCCGATCACCTTGGCCGAGTTGGCCAACTCCTCTGGACGCAGCGACGCCAGCAACCGCTTGGTTGCAGTTTCGTCGAGACCATGAAACGGCTGCCCTGGCTCCTTCAACGCCGGATTGTTGAGGTCGCCTTCCTCGCCGCCCGTACAACACACGAGCACGGTGTGCACGCCCTCACGTGAGTACTTGGCGAGTGTTGGTGCCCCTTTGGATGCTTCGTCATCGGGGTGCGCGTGCACGGTCAAGAGGCTGAGACGCTGATTCATTCGCTGACGCACGCTAGTGGTCTGCACCTCCTACTCTCGTAGGCGACGATGATGATCCTCAACATCCACCGCTCTGCGTTCACCCGACACGTTGCGTCGACCGTCGTAGCGATGATGATCCTCGTGGGATGTTCACGCGATGGTCGCACTCTGGCACCAGCTCGCCCCGAACAGACGGAATCCATCGCCATCGCGCCGAGTGATTCCGCTGCATCGCTCGAGCCAAGCGAGAGCTTCACCGTGAGTGGTCCGTGGACGGAGGGCGCCGACATCGACCCCACATTCACGTGTTACGGACGAAGCGTTTCACCGCCGCTGCAGATCTCCGGACAGCCCGCCGGCACGGTGTCCTTGGCGGTGCTGTTGCATGACGTAGAGACTCCAGAGAAGTTGCTGTGGACGATGGCCAATCTCTCGGGCGACACCGTCGCCATCGGCGAGGGTGCTACACCACCCGACGTGGTGGTCGCCACGAACAGTGACGGCACCATCGGATACGGCGCACCGTGCCCCGCGGCCGGAGAGCGACGGCAGTACCTTCTCACGGTGTTCGCCATGGACAAAGTGATCGATCCGACGACGCTCGTCAACGCCGACGGTGGAATCGACGCCGAACTCTTGCTCACCGAGGTGGAGATGAGCACCTTCGACCTCGCCGAGAGCACCTTCTACGCGCAAGCACCCTGACCGCCGACCGAACACCCTCGTGCTCTGCGTCGAACGATGCATGTTCCCGCATCGGTGCGACAAAACCTGAGAGACTGTGCGTATCGATCGCGCACTCGCCCTGCTCCCCGTCGCCCTCTGCGAAACGGACGCTGACGGTCGACTGACCTCGGCCAATGATGCGTTCCGCGCACTCGCATTGGGTGGTGCTCCGCTCACGCTCGGTGTTGCCCCCTGGTCACATGCAATCCCTGCCGTGCGTGCCGAGATGGAAGCGCGCTGGATTGCGACGCGATCTTCTGGCACAACCTTTTCTGCAACGTTCGCCGTCAGCGCGCTCGACGGCAGCGAAACGATCATCGCACTTTCGGTTGCACCAGTTCGCGAATTAACTGGCGCGGTGCAGCGGTACGTGGGAACCGCCCAGGACATCACCGCCGTGGCCGCGCACGACCGCCTCAACGAACAACTGATCGGCGCACTTGACGCTGCCCGAGACGCCATCGTGGTGTACGACGCCGATCTGCGACTGGTGTTTGCCAATCGCGGGGCAAGCGACGTGTTGGGAATCGTCGACACCCGGGACGACAACAACGAAGCGGCCGCCACATTTTTCGACGCCGTGCGAAATCAAGTGCCTCGCGACGTACTGTCGGGCGCTGCCCAAAATTCCTGGACCGGCGAACTCGGCCATCGCAGCCCGGATGGTTTCATGCGCACGCTGCTGCTCACGCTGCATGTGGTCCGTGGTGCGGACTCCACCGTCGACCACTACTCAGTGATTGCTCGCGACATCACCGAGCACAAGCAACTACAAAACGAGTTGCAACGTCAAGCCACGCACGACGAGCTGACCGGGCTCCCCAACCGAACGCTCTTTCTTCGCAGGGTTGCCGAGGCACTCGATCGCAGTCGCACGCTGCGACGCGGCGTCACTGTGGCATTCCTCGACTTCGACGGCCTGAAGCACGTGAACGACACCGTTGGTCACCGATTTGGTGACCAACTCATCGTGAGCGTCGGCAAGCGTCTGGTGAATGCCACTCGCCCCTCCGACGTGGTGGCACGACTCAGCGGTGACGAGTTTGCGGTACTCGCCGAAGGTGTGGGCGACGAGTCACTCGCGTTGGAGATTGCGGAGCGACTGCGTGCCAGCGTGACGGGCCAACACGTGATTCACGGAGTCGAAGTCACCTCCGGCGCGAGCGTTGGTGTCGCCATCGCCACGTCCGCACTACTCGACGAGCAATCGCCGAGCGATGCCGCACTCACCCTGCTGGTGAACGCCGACACGGCGATGTACCGAGCCAAGCAACGAGGCAAGGGTCGCTGCGAGATGTACAGCGAGGCCATGCGCACACAGGCACGTGATCGTCTCACAATGGCATCGCAACTCGAACGTGCGTTGGCCGGCAACGAGCTTGCAGTGGTGTACCAGCCCATCGTCTCCTTGCATACGGGTCGCGTCGTGGCGATCGAGGCGTTGTTGCGTTGGCATCATCCACAACGTGGGCTCCTCACTCCGCCGGAATTCCTGGAAGTGGCGGAAGAAACCGGCGCAATCGGCCCCATCGGGGATTGGGTGATCGCGCAGTCGGCAGGGACTTTCCACGACTTGCTCGCCGATGGCACGCTCGAGCGCTCCACCACGGTGCACGTGAACGTGTCACCTCGACAGTTGAGCGATGTGGGCTTCGTCGAGCGTACGACGAGCACGATTGCTGCAGCAGAACTCGACTTGCGTCAGTTGGTGTTGGAGTTCACCGAAACGACGGCCCTTGCCAAGAACTCCGCAATCACTCGCAGTCTGAATGCCCTGTCTCGTCTCGACGTCCGCCTCTCCATCGACGACTTCGGCACGGGTTACTCGTCGTTGGCACACCTGCGGGATTTCCGCGCCGCACAACTCAAGCTCGACGGAACCTTCATTCGCAACGTCGGTCGCGAAAGTACCGACGATCCCATCGTGCGGTCGATCGTGCAGCTCGCACACTCACTCGACATGACCGTGGTGGCCGAGTGGGTGCAGTCGGGAGAGCAATTGCAACGCCTACGGCTGCTGGGTTGCGATCACGCCCAGGGCAACCACGTGTGCGAACCCACCACCCCGGCAGGCATTCGTGAGTTCGTTCGCGGTAGTGCCGGGGACGTGACCCGACGTACACCTCACTCGGGTGGAACCGGCGCAGGACCGTTGCCCGAGTAGAACGCCAACACCGGTCCTGCCGACTCTGCGAGTCGCAACACGGAATTGCCGCGCACGGTGTCGCCGTACGTATCGAGGGCGAATCTTCGCAACTTCCCCGTGGCAGCGGGTCGCATCGTTCGCGCAAACTCGAGCACGTCCAAGCGTTCATCCACCAGGAGTGCAGAGGTGGCCCCACGCATCACCGTGCCGGCCCGGAATGGATCGCTCAACGTTCGATTGACGGCGGTCTGCATGAGCAGCGCCATGAACAGACGTTGACGCTTTCCGCGGCCAATGTCCGATGTTCCGTCTACTTGCCATTGGCCGTCGATTCTTTCCTCGAAGTACCTGCTTCGCGCATAGGCGAGTGAGTCGACCCCGTCGAGATTCTTGCAACCAGGTTTGATGTACAACCCCGTGTTGCGGTCGCGCGTTGGATACTCCACGCACACCGTGACACCACCCACGGCATCGACAAGTTGCTTGAAGCCCTGGAAGTCGATCTCCAAGTAGTGATGGATCGGAATTCCCAGGGCCCGATTCACCGTGCGCACCACAACGGCGGCACCCTCGCGATAGGCAACATTGATGCGCTCGGTGTTTTCGGAGTCGCCGATGGTCACCCAAAGATCACGCGGAATCGATAGGAGCGAGATGATGCCCGTCGACTTCTCCACGTTCACCACCATCAACGTGTCGCTACGCCGACCCTGCACATCGGCCTCACCTCCAACGTTGCCGAAGTCCGGATCATTGGGATCCGCCCCTGCCCGCGAATCCGAACCCACGACGAGATAGTTCACGAATCGATCATCGGGTTCAGCCAATACCGACGTGAGCGACAACTCACGTCGCACATCCACGAGACCCTGATCGAGAGCCCTACCGACGCCCACGAAACCTGCAACGCTGAGCGCGACGACGATGGCGGTGGCGACCAGCCAGTTCTGCTGACGCTCACGAACGTGTCGCGGTTGTTGTGCGCCGGTTGAATTCATTCCTCAACGAAGGTACTGGGATTACTCCGCACGCAGGTGTATGACGTCACCCACGTCGATCACGTGCGTCACACCTTCGTCGTCGCGCACCTGGAGGCGCGACGACGTATCAATGTCCTCGGCATGACCCACCAACACATCGCCCCCTCTCTGTTCAACGCGAACCCGTCGGCCGAGCGTGGAGAGTGCCGCGCGATGTTGGGCGTGAAGTTGCTCATCGTTCAGCAAAATGAGGTGGTCGACTTCGCTCAGCATTGCAGACAGCAGTCGCAGCGGAGCATCGGTCGATTCCCGAGATGCTGCCGATGATTCCAGAGACGCTGGCGAGGCGCCGCGTTGCAGCGTGGCTGCACCATCGGGAGCCCAACCTACGTTCACCCCGATACCCACCACCACAAAGCCATCACTCGGTGAAGCAACCGCCAACAGACCACCCAATTTGGCATCGCCCAGCACCAAGTCGTTGGGCCATTTCAGTTGTGGCGTCACGCCCGCCACCGATGCACATGCAGCCCGTGCAGCCAGTGACACCACACGCGAATATCGCGGTGCATCCTCGATCGTGCAACGAAACAACAACGAGCACAGCAGGTTGGCTCCACGGGCGGCTTCCCATGTGCGGTCGAGTCGACCCTTTCCTGCCGTTTGATAATCGGCAACCAACACGCTTCGGTGGGGCGCTCCGGCTTGCGCGGCCACAAAGAGATCATCGTTGGTGGATCCCGTTTCGCTCACGTGGCGCACGACCCAACCGATCGGCCAATTCGGCTGCGAACTAGGATTTAGCGAAGTCACTGCCCAAGAAGATAGGTCGTCGTGCCCAAGAAAATCCTGATAGCAAATCGCGGTGAAATCGCGGTGCGGGTCATCCGTACGGCCCGCGAAATGGGCATCGCAACGGTGGCGGTGTACTCCGAGCTCGACCGCAATGCCCTCCACGTACGACTCGCCGACGAGGCCTACGCACTTGGTGGCGAAACCGCTGCTCAGAGCTACCTCAATACCGACGCCATCCTCAACGTCATCCGCACGAGCGGCGCCGATGCAGTGCACCCCGGCTACGGCTTTTTCTCCGAGAACGCCGACTTCGCCCAAGCCATCACCGATATGGGTGTGGCATTCATCGGTCCTCCCCCTGCTGCCATCGTCGAGATGGGCGACAAGGTGTCGTCGCGCAAGGCCGCATTACGCGGTGGAGCACCGATCGTTCCGGGTACCACCGAGTTCGTGCATACCGCGGACGAGATCGTGGCGTTCGGAAAAGAAAACGGTTGGCCGGTAGCGATCAAAGCGGCATTCGGTGGCGGCGGCCGCGGCATGAAAGTGGTGAAGGACGCTGCCTCCGTGCAGGAAGCAATGGACTCTGCCAAGCGCGAGTCCAAGGCGTTCTTCGGCCGCGACGAAATCTACGTCGAGCGTTATCTCACCTGGCCACGCCACGTGGAGGTGCAGTTGGTCGGCGACAAGCACGGCAACGTGGTGTGGGTTTCCACCCGCGACTGCTCCGCGCAACGACGACACCAAAAACTGATCGAAGAAGCACCAGCACCCGCGCTGCCCGCCGGCGTCGAGGATGCCATGGGTGAAGCCGCGGTGAAGGCTGCGCGTGCGGTCGGTTATTACAACGCCGGCACCGTGGAGTTCATCTACCAAGACGGCGACTTCTTCTTCCTGGAGATGAACACCCGCCTCCAAGTGGAACATCCGGTGAGCGAAGCAATCACCGGCATCGATCTGGTGGAGTGGCAGATTCGCGTGGCGGATGGCGAGAAGTTGCCGATGACACAGAGCGAGGTCAACGCACTTCGCCGCGGGCATGCCATCGAGATCCGTATCAACGCCGAGAATCCTGCTGGCGGAAAGTTCCTCCCGTCCCCCGGCACCATCAGTGCACTGAAGACACCCGACGGTTTTGGTGTTCGCTTCGATGGCGGTTACGAAGCCGGCGACACCATCAGCCAGTACTACGACAATCTGGTTGGCAAGTTGATCGTGTGGGGCAAGGATCGTCCCAGCGCCATTGCGCGGACCATTCGCGCGCTCGAGGAAATGAAGGTGGAGGGTGTGCACACCACGATTCCGGCCGACCTCGCCATCCTGCGACACCCGGACTTTGCCGCCATGCAACACAGCACCAAGTGGGTGGAGGAGAAACTCGACCTCTCCAATGTGTCGTCGAACGTTGCACCTGGCGAGCCACCCGCTGCTGGGCTCGTGGAACGAACCACCACGGTGGAAGTGAACGGTAAACGTTTCGAGGTTCGCGCCTGGGTGCCCGAGTCCGGTGGTACGGCTGCGGCCCCGCGTCGCGCCCCACGCGCATCCGGCGCCGCTACCGGTGGCGCTGCAACGGGTGATGTGGTGGCGCCAATGCAGGGCACCATCGTGAAAGTGCTCGTCGAAGTCGGCCAGGAAGTCAAGGTGGGCGATGCCGTGGTGGTGCTCGAGGCAATGAAGATGGAGAACCAACTCCAGGCCGACAAAGCCGGCACGGTGAGCGCCGTGAAAGTGAAGGCCGGCGACAAAGTAGGTTCCGGCGACGTGCTCGTCGTTGTTTCATGAGCGACAACATCCCTACGGGGGCCGACGCCACGACCACTCCTGCGGGGGCAGACGCCTCCAACCTCGAGAACTTTCGCGAACGACGCCTCGCCGAAATTGCAGCGCTGCGCGCCTCCGGAGTGAACCCCTACCCCTACCGATTCGATCGCACGCATACGCTCGGCGAGATTCGCGCTGCGCACGGCGCACTGGAAGCCGGCACCGAAACCTCCGAGGTGGTGGCCATCACCGGTCGGGTGATGCTCAAGCGAAATCAAGGCAAGTTGATGTTCCTCACGGTGCGCGACCGCTCGGACGAGATCCAACTCTTCGTCAGCAAGTCGGTGGTGGGCGACGATTCGTTCGACACGATTGCCACGTTGGACCTCGGCGACTGGGTTGGCGCCAGTGGAACCGTTATGACCACTCGCAAGGGTGAACTCTCGGTCAAGACCACCGAGATGCAACTACTGGCAAAGGCGCTCCGCCCGATGCCCGACAAGTGGCACGGCCTCTCGGATGTGGACACACGATTCCGTCAGCGCTATGCCGACCTCATCGTCAACGCCGATGCCCGACGAACCTTCGAGGTGCGTCACGCCGTCATCTCCAGCGTTCGCAAGACCTTGGGCTCGCGCGGATACGTGGAGGTGGAAACCCCGGTGCTCCACGTGGAGGCTGGCGGCGCACACGCTCGACCGTTCATCACCCATCACAATGCGCTCGACATGCAGTTGTATCTGCGCATCGCGCTGGAGTTGCACCTGAAGCGGCTCATCGTTGGCGGTATGGAGCGTGTGTACGAGATTGGCAGGGTGTTCCGCAACGAAGGCATTTCCACTCGTCACAATCCCGAGTTCACGATGCTCGAGTCGTACCAAGCATTCGCCGACTACAACGACATCATGGAGTTGACCCAGGACATCATCGTGAATGCCGCACGGGATGCACTCGGCGCTACCACCCTGGACATCGGCGGAGTTGCATGCGACTTGAGCGCTCCGTGGCCGCGCCTGCGAATGGTCGACCTCGCGAGTGCGAAAGTTGGACGCGAACTCCACCCCTCACAGCCCGTAGCCGACCTACGAAAGGTTGCCGACGACCACGGTGTGAAGTGGGAACAGCGCTGGGGTTCGGGGCGCATCATCGAGGAAATCTTCGCCGAGAAAGCCGAAGCCGAACTCCACATGCCCACTTTCGTCACCGGTCACCCGGTGGAAATCTCGCCCCTTGCACGAATCGACCGCAACGATCCACACCTCACCGAGCGATTCGAGTTGTTCGTGCAAGCACGCGAGCTTGCGAACGGATTCAGCGAGTTAAACGATCCAATCGAACAACGCGAACGCTTCGAAGCCGAGCAGCGCGCCAAGGAAGCCGGCGACATCACGGCAGGTACCGTCGACGAGGACTACCTACGCGCTCTCGAATTTGGTATGCCACCCACGGGCGGCCTCGGCATCGGCATCGATCGCCTCACCATGTTGCTGGCGGGTGTCTCCACCATTCGCGAAGTCATCCTCTTCCCCACGCTGCGACCGGAGGTGATGGAGTGACGGTCAACTCAACAGGTGATTCGAGTCGCAAAGGGCATCCGACACGGGCGTGGGGCGTTGGGAGTGCCACCATGTCGTCAAGTGGCGTCGTGCTCGATGCTCACTTCCGCCGGCTCGGTTGGGGTGAGTCGTGTCCAGCCACCGAGCGGGCTTCTGCTCCCCCGCGCGCCATCGACGATCGTCGCGGTGTCGAGATCGTGCCAATCATCGTGGAAATCGATACTGCGGTGGCGCCGCGCGACGCCACCGACGTGTACCTGCGATTGCACCTGCTCTCGCACCGCCTCGCCGCACCGCGCACACTCAACCTTGACGGCGCGTTCGGATTGCTCGCCAATGTTGCCTGGACCAGTATCGGCCCTGTTGCACTCGACGTACTGGACGAAGTGCGCGATGCCCTGCGTCGCAAGGGCGAGCACCTCACCGTGAACGGTGTCGACAAGTTCCCGCGCATGACCGATTACGTCGTACCCACCGGCGTGCGAATCGCCGACGCCAGTCGCGTGCGTCTCGGCGCACATCTTGCCGAAGGCACCACGGTGATGCACGAAGGTTTCTGCAACTTCAATGCCGGCACACTCGGTGCATCGATGGTAGAAGGCCGCATCTCGGCGGGTGTCATCGTCGGCAACGGCAGCGACATTGGCGGAGGTGCGTCCA
>SXGU01155980.1_pt1 | contig 16058 bp, 11 predicted proteins | sample 3174531 | NCBI WGS metagenome assembly SXGU01 (sample SAMN11356863, study PRJNA531348) | freshwater metagenome | isolation source: freshwater sample F1-140 | place: China: Fuxian Lake, Yuxi | collected 2017-12-25
ATGCTCGACGTGCACACGGTGGAGCACGGCTATACCGAGGTGTACGTGCCGTACATGGTGAGCGGCGCCTGCGCCGACGGCGTGTCGAGCCTGGCGAAGTTCAAGGGCGACCTGTTCAAGATCGAGGACCGCGACCTCTACCTGATCCCGACCGCGGAGTATCCGGTCACCAATTTCGTGCGCGGCGAGATCGTGCCGCTGGAAGCGCTGCCGCTGAAGTACGTCTGCCATTCGCCGTGCTTCCGCTCCGAAGCGGGCGCCGCAGGGAAGGACACGCGCGGCATGATCCGCAACCACCAGTTCGACAATGTCGAGCTGGTCCAGGTGATCCATCCCTCGATGTCGCAACAAGGGCACGAGGAGCTGACCGCGCACGCGGAAGCGATCCTGCAGCGGCTTGGCCTGCCGTATCGCGTGATGCTGCTCTGCACGGGGGACACCGGGTTCTCGTCGGCGAAGACCTATGACCTCGAGGTGTGGCTGCCGGGGCAGGACGCCTACCGCGAGATCTCCTCGTGCTCCAATTTCGAGGCCTTCCAGGCCCGGCGGATGCAGGCGCGGTTCCGCAACGACAAGGGTAAGCCGGAGCCGGTGCATACCCTCAATGGCTCCGGCCTCGCGGTGGGCAGGACGCTGGTGGCGATCCTCGAGAACGACCAGGACGCGGACGGGTCGGTGACGGTGCCTGAGGCGCTGAGGCCCTACATGGGCGGCGCGGAGAAGATCGTCCACCCCTGATAGAATCCCGCCTTGCCCGACCGCGGAGAGATGGCAGAGTGGTCGAATGCGGCAGACTCGAAATCTGTTGTACGGTTCTCCGTACCGGGGGTTCGAATCCCTCTCTCTCCGCCATATGTCGAGTAAATACGCCACACTCGCGGCATTTTTTATTTGTGTATGCCATTCGGTAGGCCATTGACGGCGCGCAAGGCGGATTGATGGCTGATGGTCGTTTTCTCCGCCGGTGATAGTAGGCCTCACCGCCCTGGTGATCGCCACGCAGAGCGTGATAGTAGTGGCCGTTACCGATCCGCTTCCGCCTGCGCCTCGCCGTAACCTCTGCGAGGATGTGTTGCAGTAGCAGTTGCGCAGCCCTTGGCATCGACCGATGTATCCCCCGACCTTGCTGGAGCGATCCAGATTCTGAGCGTTGGCAGTGATAGTCGGTGTCGAGGGCCGGAGCCCTCGACAACCAAGACTGGCTAGGTGGTCGTTCCAGATACCCGGGGGAGGGGCATAGAGGTCAACGTCCCCCCGTGATAGTAAGTCGTGCCTCTAAATCGCCGGGACATTTCTAACGCGTTGTAGTTTTCGCTTTAGCTCTATCCACCGGTCGCTTTACACCGCGCCATAGTTACGACGCGTGCCACACGCCCACTGCTGTCGTAATAAACCTCTCGCTGCTGAACTCCGGGTCCGCCTTTAGCGCGGCCTTGTGGTCCAGCGTAAAGCCGACACCCCCCCCAGACCCATCCCCCCAGGTGGGGCCAGAGCGACACCTCCCGCCCCTGGGTTCACGTGTTGCTCATATAGCACCGGCCAAAAAATGGACGCGGTAAAGCTAAGCTGTACACTCGCCCGAAGCAGCCGAATAAAGAGCAATCAGCGAAATTATTTGAGGGGGAACGACGCGCCATTCCATCGCAGCATCACCGGGACCGGTTTTCTGCTGGCACTTGCTGTCACCATGTTCACTATCGGGTGCGGTGAGCAGGCTAACTCTCCGACCCCGCCGGCGAAACAGGAAGCTGTCAAGCTGACACCTGAACAACGGTTTGCAGCAACGCTGAAGAAGGCTGAGGCCGGGGATGCGAACGCGCAGGTCAACCTCGGCTTGATGTACTACCCAGGAGAAGGCGTACCGAAGGACTCAGTAAAGGTCGGGGAGTGGTTCCAGAAGGCTGCTGCGCAGGGGGATGCGACTGCGCAGTTCAACCTCGGCGGGATGTATCGAGACGGAGAAGGCGTACCGAAGGACTCAGTAAAGGCGGTGGAGTGGTACCAGAAGGCTGCTGCGCAGGGGGGTACGCTTGCGCAGTACAACCTCGGCTGGATGTATAGAAACGGAGAGGGCGTCGCGGCAGACATCGTTCTCGCGTACGCATGGTCAAATTTGAGCGCAGGTGCGGGCTTCAAGCACGCAATAGAGAGTCGCAACCGCTACGAGGCTCAGCTGTCCGTCGTCGAAAAAGCGGAGGGGCAGCGCCTCTCATCGAATTGGAAAGTGGGGCAGATTCTCGTTCGTGAAGGCAAGCCAGCTACCGCAGGGGCATCCGTACCGTCCGGAACTCCGGCCAAGCAGGGAACCGGCACCGCATTTCTGGTCAGCAAGACCGGACACGCAAACACCAACCATCATGTCATTGACGGTTGCCGTGAGGTCAAGGCTGAGGGGCGCGAGGGCGTGGTCAAGGTCGTCACGAGCGACACTGTCAACGATCTCGCCTTGCTGCAGATCCCCGGCGCAGTTAACGCGACCGCCAATGTTGTTTCCGATCCGACCAAGCTGCGCCAAGGCGAGGACATCGTAGCCTTCGGTTTTCCACTCAACTCTGTGTTGTCGTCCGGGGGCGACCTTACCCCGGGAGTAGTCAGTGCGTTGACAGGTCTTGGCAACAACACCAACCAGATTCAGATTACCGCGCCGATACAACCGGGATCGAGCGGCAGCCCGGTGCTCAACAAGAAGGGGGAAGTCGTCGGTGTGGTGTCGATGAAACTGTCCGACTCAAAGATGGCGAAGGCTACAGGGCAGGTTGGGCAGAACGTGAATTTTGCAGTCAGCGGGCAGACGCTTAAAGCCTTCCTCAATGCTCACAAGGTAACGTACAACACCGGGGGCGGTTTCTTCTCGCGAGATAAAAGTACGGCAGACCTGGCCGATGAGGCGCGGAAGTGGACGTTGGTCGTGGAGTGCTGGAAGTAGGTTGAAGTTGACCGACGGGCTCACAGCCGCTTTATTTGCCAGGCAGATCCGTCGCCTAACATGGCAGAGCATTTAGGGCACACTTTCTTTTTCGGATTAAGTGGAATTACGGCATTGCAGTTTGGGCACATACCTTTGGTCAGAAGTTTTCTGAGCAACTCCCGAAATTCATCTACCTTTTCTATTGTCCGCTTGGTACCGCTGGGGAGCGTTACGGTAGTCAGGCCATTGCTTTTCAGCACAACAGCGCATCCCAATTTTTTTAGTTCCGTAATGCACTTCCCCTGTGACGCGTGCGAGAAAATAATGTTTTCCTCGACGAACATGCGTATATGGAGAAGGTTATTGGCCACATACGACAAACCTACGTCTCTTATTGATTTAATTAAATGTCCACCCGGAGTTGGGCTAATCTCGAACCCCGCGTCCGCAAGAAATGCGAGGCACTCCTCTAAGGTTGCGTGGGCGACGTACCCCGCTTCAACAAGTTTCGCCCGCTCCTGTTCGCTTTCGGCAGCACGCTTAGCTCGCTCCACTGCTGCTGCACGCGCCGACTCTTCCTCACGCTGCCTTGCGATTTCGGTAAGGCGTGCCTGTTCAATGGCCTTTAGCTTTTCCGCTCGCTGCTTAATGTACGCCACCTTCGTTCTGTTTTCGTCACCGTCGCACTCAGCGAACAGGCGCGTCCAGAGGCCCTTGTCGGCGGAGCCGGTCTCAAGTTCCCTTCCGATGGCCGCGTAGATCGCATCCTCATCGACCACCAGCGAGGCTGGCGCAAGGTTTTCTGTAGAGGTTGTCACGGTAGGTGAAAGTGGTGCTGGTGGCGTTGCCCCTACCGGGCTGGCAATTCGCTCGCTGGGCGGAGTTACCGCCGGAACTACGGCCTTATGTGCGCTTGAATGCTGAGCTACAGCAGCATCAGGTGTTTCGGCTTGCGCCGTGCCCAAGAGTTCGTAGCCCCGCTTGGCGAGATTCTCTTCGCGCCACCGATTGCCCTTGAAAGCCGGGACTAGCGCCAAGGTGAGGTAGAGAATAAAGAGAATAAATGCGATAACAGGTTGTACTTCGCCGCTCCGCGGATTGGTCGCAATAGTCTCAACGAGAAGGCACAGAAAGGCCGCCAGGGACCATAGGCCCGCATAGCCCCACAACCTTTTCGTGAGCATCCAGATGAAGGTAAAGAAAAACGCGGGCCAGGAGAACCCGATTTTCACCGCCTCATGACCTTGAATCGGATGTTTGTATACGTTGAACGTTTTCATAAACGACGTAATAGCTGAAATCGATGCCCGACGAGCTCTCTCAGTTTAATTCGGAATACCGAAATTCAATGCTTCGAACCGGAACCGGCCACTCGCGCATCATATTCGCCCTACAGCCATCTCTAGGCGGAAGCCGTTACGATAGGGCGTGAACGCAGCCCGTTTCCTGATCGAGGTCCAGCGCCAGGCCGGACACGAGGAGCGCATGCCGTAGGCGCCAAGCGCAGCCTGGAACTCGGCGCTGCAGTAGTGATTGCGCTGTAGCTGGGACTGGCGCGGCACCTGACCTTGCCCCTGTTTTCCGTATCCCATAGCCGAGTCCGTCATGCAGCCTGCTTTCCTGATCGGCGTGCCAGCGCTGCTCGAACCGCATCGGGCTGACGTAATCGAGCGTCGAGTGCAGCCTGCGATGATTGTAGAAGCTCATCCAGTCGATCACCTCGTCCATCGCCGCGCGGCGGGTCGCGAACCGCGCCCCGTGCAGGCGCGCCACCACAATAGCGCTGCCGCAAGTTGCTTGGCCTTGGGCGAGAGCACTTGAGGTCAACCTGACCGGCGAGAGAATGAGGTGACAGTTCTGAGTTTTTGACTGATGTCAGTGAGCGGCAGTGCCGCAGCGTATGAGAGCTTTTACAGTCTGCCAACGACAGCCTCAACCCGGTACCCATACTCGGGCGCCGTCGAACCCCTTTCCCAGCGCCGTTCCCTTCGCCAACCCAGTCGACGCCGACCCGCTGCACGTGAGGTCGGTTTCGGTGCTTCCCGGTCAACCGGTCCGAGCAGGATCTGTCGATTCCTTATTCAGCCTTCCAGACCGATGGGAAGCCCTCTGTGTCGGTCTGTTTCCAGACCCGGACCCTCCGGTAGCCAAGCTGGCGCAGTGCCGTTGCTACCTCCCCGCAGTGGGCCTTGGACGCGGTTCTGCCCCGCAGTTGAACCTGTAACGCGCTCAGGGAAAGCCCGGTAGTTTTTACCTCGTCCGGGATGGTGGATAGCACGTCGGCAAGGCGGTCTTTCAGGGGGCGCATGGTGTCGCGCCAGGAAGCGGCGCGAACGGAATCAACGGCCTGCTTTTTGCGTATCCGCTCGGCCTTGTCCGCCTCGGCCTCGCTTTGTAGTTCCTGCAGGTATGTTGGCATGGTCGGTGCGCTTGTGGTGGGTCTATCTAGTTCTGTCGGTTTTGGCACTTGGGGGGGTAGCCCCTTTCCCAAGGCAGTTAACCCAAGATTGGAACTGACGAAAGGCGACAGAACTCCATGCGCGGACTTACGGCAGCTTGTGTCAGTTCATTGCCGCCTGCGTACCCTCGCGAAAGGGCCACCCCCCCCCAGTGACAAAACTGCCATTACCCAGCGGCCTTCAGGCGCGGGTTGATGAAGTGGCGCACTGTCGGACGGCCATCGGTATTGTTCAGGCGCTTATCCGGCACAGAGCGCAGCCAGCCCAGGTCGACCAGTACGTCCACCGCTTCGGTGGCCTCCCTGATGTTGCTGAGCAGCGACCAGCTGTGCCGGTACACCTCGCGCACGGTAAATCCGTCTTTCAGGGCACCACGCTGGATGTGCTTTGAGAGGGCATTGGCGGAATCCATCGTTGCCGACGTAACGGCAGCGTAGGCGCGTTTGGCATGAGCGAGTAGGAACTGTTGCCATTTAATGCTGCGAGCTAGCGACTTACCTGAGATCGCTCCTTGCTGTCCGACGATAAGGTGATCAAGCAAGGCCAGCGCCGGAACCAGCTTGCGATACTTCGAGTTGTGCGATTCAAGGGCCGGGTGGCTATCGCTGTTACGCAGGTCGTTCTCTAGTTCTGACCACCACAGGTTAAACAGTGCCTGAGCATCATCGGCGAAGCGGAAGACGGGCGTGCTGTCAGGATAAGGTTGGCGTGCCCCCAGCGCTATTGGGTCTAACGCTAATAGTCGGTCAAAAACATTCCCAGCGGCCGTCGCGGCAACCATGTCGGGCAGGCGATCTACCCGAGTCCATGTCCGATCAATGTCTGGATACACCAGCATTTGCAGGCGCTGCGCGAGCCCGTCGTCGCCCTTGCCGCCATACACGGCGGAACGCAGGTATTCGCGCAACTTTGAGGGTTGCAAGCCCCCGAGCAGGGAGAAGCACAGGCGAGGAATGTGCACGGTGCCGCGCTCAATCCGGTCGAACGTGTAACTCAGCTGGCCGTTCCACGCTTCAAGATAGAAAGCACGCGCTGCTTCCTGTCCATCGCTGTCTAGACGTTGCAACAGGCCGGACAATTCGTCCTGAAACACCATCAAGCCGTGCGGATTGCCGCTCAACACGGCACCGAGCTTTTGATAAGTGGCGTCGTTGAGCAGATAGCGCGGCGGCTGGGGTTCCTCGGGTGGCACCGGCAACTGGCCGGGATGGATGGTCGCGCCTTTCTTGATCTGCGCTTCGATGTTCTTCTTGGTGGCCTCATACTGCATGCGGTCGATTTCAAACTGGGCGAGAGTGGTGCTAAATGAGCTTTGCGCCTGTGATTCAAGGCGGCGCAGCGGTAGCAGCACCTGGGCGAGTGCTGGGCTTTTCATCACGCCAGGGCGACCGACAACAGCGCCCCATAGATTGGGCACCTCGATCCAGCTCGTGTCGCGCTGCTTGGGTTGAACGCCTATGCGATTGCCGACGACGGCACCGGCGGCGACCATAGCCCCGACCGCCAGATACTCGGGCGGACATTGCATGCGCTCGGCGATGTCGGACACCCACGCCCGAAAAACAGGAGGCAGGAGCTGCGCATTAAAGGGCGGCACGAGAGGCAACGTGGCCTTGATTTCTTCCGGCACAGGCCAGTCGGTATCGTTGGCAACGTCAACCGGTTCTTGGGCCTTGTATCGACGTGCGCGGTCGAGCACGACTTCGTCTTCAAGCGGCGGAACGATATGGGCGCGGTTGTAGTCAAGCAGGATTCTGTCGATAGCGGATTGGTTGTGGCCCTTGCCACGCAGATGTCCTGCAGCGCGGAGGATGAAATCCTCCCGACCCTGGCCGTCTTCGATCTTGTCTGGCCAGCTAAAGCCTGCGCTGGGGGCGAGGGTAGGGACCGTCTTGGCATTTGGCGGGATGGACTTCCCGGCGTTGTCGATGAGGTCGAGGAGCCAGAGAGGAGCGTCGGCGATCATGTCCCTCGTTGGCAGGTCGCAGCCGTCCCAAGCGTATGTGCGTCCGTTCTCATGGACACTGGGCGCAGCTACGATATAGCCGCCGGTGCCACGAATATCCAGACCAGGAGCCAGTTTCTTTGCTGAGTTTCTTACTTCTCGGCCAGTCGGCATCTTGAACAGGTAGTGCACGCCATTACCGGTGCGCTGGGTGAGCGTCGAAGGTAGAGTCGAGTTCTTTGCCTCCAACTCAGCGAGGGACTTGTCGCCACCGTCGTGGTCATCGCGGTCGAGTGCAAAAAAGCCGCTTGCGGTGCCGGTGCAGATGCCTACGTTGTACGGCCCGCCATCAAACCACCGGCGGATCGTTACCTCGTCGGTAGTTGCGTCGGTTAATCCATGCGGAACGAGCCTGCCGAATGGATGCTTGCCGGGTTTGCACTTCGGATCGCCCTTGGGCTTGCCGCAGGAGCAGGTGCCCGCAGGGGTGACGTAGTGCAGCGGCAGGATGGGAATGCCTAGAGACGGGTAGTGCAGGGCATGTTGAAGATTGGGTAGATCACTTTCATGTGGCTCCGGCGCGAGCGTGCTCGGCGCTTGATTCTGGATTTCGGGCGCGACCCTGAGAGCGTCCATCATTTCTTGAACCCACAGTTCGGCGAATCCTTCATCCGGACAGTCTTGTAGCCGCACATGACCGCTGCAGCGATGGCGCAACCGTTGGTGACGTAACCGGTGAGCCCCCCTCTTTCTAGCGTCATCCCCCAGCGTTCGATACGGTGCTTGAGGCCATAACTGCCGACCCCTTTGTCCAGACCAAACTCGTGGTAGTACTCGCAGGCCGTTCTGAACTGCCGCAGGTACTCAGGTTGAAAGAACATTGCGCGGTGCTCGGCGAATTCGGCATTGGTGCTTGGGAATGGCCCCTGGCGTGTGTCGTGACGAAACCCATCTATCGTTAGATCAGGCTGTGTCGCAAGGGCTTGCGTTAGCCTCGCAAGCGTCAAGGGTGTTTTCATGGCTGCCCCCCGGCAAATTTCTCGGCCAGCCAGATGTCGATTACTTCCTCATCCCAGACGGCGACGCGTTCGGAAAGTCTGTGCGAGGAGGGAAACTTGCCTTGCAGAGTCAGCCGGTACAAGTGAGTCCGGCTAAGTCCGGTCTTTTCTAGGACAGCTGGAAGGCGAAGAGCCCGGATTGGCCTTCGTATCGTTCGTGCGTGTTGATCTGCCTGCTTTTTGGCTTGCATGGTGGGCCTCCGATGATGTTGGCCCACTCTATTCAGTGCTGTCCCACGGGAAAAAGAACTTCCGATTTATGCGGGGATACTTTCTACAGCCTTTGCAACACGGTTGAAGATTCGAGCCAGTCTGTGTCCCAGCTCGTTGCGTGTTTTGCTATTTACCAGAACGCGATCGGTCTGGTCGGGTTTCAGGTGGCCGTGTTCGCGCAGGATGCTAGCCAGTCCGTGCTCGCAGGCAGCGAGGGATAAGCTGCCGCCTCTTGGGAGGGTAACCCCGCGTTGTCTAAGCAAGATGAAGTGCTTGACTAGATCACCGTATAGGCCTGTCCGTCCTGTCCTCTTATTCCCACGGCCTTTTGCTCCGACGGCCTTGTTCGTGGCGTCGATCATTGCAGTAAGTTGCTCGTAACTATTCGCGGCCAGGCTTGCTCCCCTTCTGTACTCATCACGCTTTACCGGTCCTGGCTTTCGGCGTTGGTGGGCGGTCTTGGCTAGTTCCTTTTGGACGTGATCTCCCTCTGCTACTTCGCGTGCGACTTGCGCAGGTAGAGGAGCAGGCTCACGCTGCGCCTTTGTCAGCGGCCTAAAAGTGGCATCGAATGGCTCTTTCACGCCGCACCCCTGATAGGTACCACCTTTGCATTAGCACTACGTACCGTTGCGCAGTATCTCGCCCAGTCGTTCATCATGCGAAATCGCTTCGCCAGCATGTCGCCGCGCCGGTAGGCGGCCTCAACCTTGTCGCCTATGGCGTGGGCTAGGGCCATTTCAGCCATTTCACTGGGGTAGTTGGTTGCTTCCGCCGCCCAGTCCCGGAACGTTGAACGAAACCCGTGTACGGTCACGTTTACGCGATCCATACGGCGCAGGACAGCAGTGAGCGTCATGTCAGATATTGGCCGACCGACCTTGGAACTAGGAAACACAAGCACACCATCGTCGACCCGAGGTAGCGCCTTCAACAGCTTGACGGCTGCGTCGGACAACGGTACACGGTGCTCCTTCTCCATCTTCATCCGTTCGGCGGGAATGACCCAAAGCCGTCCGGTGAGATCAACCTCGTCCCACGTCGCGCCGCGAATTTCACCGGACCTGGCGGCGGTCAGAATCGCGAACTCCAGCGCCTTGGCCCCCAGCCCTTCGCGTTCTCGTAGTTCCATCATGAACGAACCCATTTTCTGGTAGGGCAGGGCAGCGTGATGCTTAACGTGCGCAACCTTGCTCGGCTTCGCTAGCGAGTTGTCGAGGTGCCCCTTCCATCGGGCTGGATTCTCGCCTTCTCGGAACTTACTGAACGTCGCCCAATCAAGTACCGACTCGATTCGCCCCCGTAGGCGTGACGCCGTTTGTGTTTTCGTTTTCCATATCGGCATCAGTACCTTGAGTACCAGCGCATCGTCCGCAGCGGCTACTGGCAGGTCGCCCATTACGGGGTATGCGTATTTGGCCAGGGTCCTTGTCCATTGTTTTTCGTGCTTCTTGTTTTTCCACTCGTCCTGATGTGCTTCTATATAGGCCTCAGCGCAAGCCTTGAAGGTCATGTGCTTGCGCCCCGCCGCCCTTTGCGCCAAGCGGGCTTTCCGCCGGGCGGTTAGGGGGTCATTGGGGTCGGTGGGATGTTTGACCTGTTCGCGGAGCTGCGCAGCCTGCTTTCGAGCTTCAGCAAGGCTTACCGCGTATTGAGACCCCAGCCCCATGTTGCGGCGCCTGCCGTCTGGAGCTACGAAACGGAAGACCCAACCCCGGCTGCTACCACGAACAAACAGGTACAAGTTCCCGCCATCAGCATGCCAGCCGTCACCTAAGGTCTTGATCGCTACTGCTGCAAGTCTTCCCGGCGTGTGCGTACTTTTTCCCATCGTTGCCCTTTGACATGTATGCCATTACGTATGCCATTGTAGACAGGATGATATGGTCCTTCAAGACGTCCCATATAGAACCATCGTAAGATATCTGCCTGATGGTTTGGGAGATTGTGTTTCTAATGGGAACCTATGGAACGACCTGGAACTGGTGGATGGCGGCCTCTCTCTCCGCCACTCCTTTCCTGAGCCATCGTGCCGACGCCCCGCGCGACCGGGCAACCGGTTGACTTCGTCACCGACGTTCCCTACACGTCCGAGTACTACGAGCACCTGTCGCCCGGGGTGATCAACTACGCCGCCGCGCTCGGCGGGTACCGGCCCCGCCCGGCGAAGCGACTGTTCACGTACTGCGAGCTCGGCTGCGGGAACGGCGTCACCACGGTGGTCCTGGCGGCATCGAACCCCGGCGCGCGCTTCGTCGGCATCGACGCCAACGCGGCGCACATAGAGGCCGCCCGGGCGCTGGCCGATCGCTGCGGCGTTCTCAACGCTGCCTTCCATGCTTGCACCATCGGCGACGCCCTGCGGATGGACCTGCCGACGTTCGACTTCATCGGCGCCCACGGCCTGTGGTCCTGGGTGGGCGACGAGGCGCGCGCCGACATCGTCGCGTTCATCGACCGGACCCTGAAGCCGGGCGCGCTGCTCAGCCTGAGCTACAACGCGTTGCCGGGCTGCGCGGAGATGATCCCGCTGCGCGAGATGATGCTCGCGTATTCCGACCACAAGGGCGGCGGCACGCTCGAGCGGCTCGCGAACGGCCTCGCCTACGTGCGCTTCATGGCGGAGAACCGCTCGGGATTCTTCGAGCGGCGCCCGGAACTCGCGACGCGGCTGGACGAACTGATGCGCTCTGACGTGCGCTACCTCGCGCATGAGTACTTCACGCCGAACTGGAAGCCTGAGTACTTCGCCGCGGTCGCGAAGCGCCTCTCGCCGCACGGGCTCTGCTACGCCGGGTCGTACCCGCTGGAGATGAACTACACGGACCTCTGCATACCGGAGCGGTTCCGGCCGTTCTTCCAGGGCTCGCCGAACCGCGAGGTCTTCGAGACGCACCGCGACTTCGTCCAGGACACGCGCTTCCGCATCGACATCTACGCGCGCTCCCGCGCGACGAAGGGCGGCGATGCGTGGTCGTCGGGACTGTTCGATGGCGTGGTCTTCGCGCCGATCGTGCCGCCGGATCAGTTCGGGTCCACCGCCCGCGTCGCGGGGCTGGAGCTCGAGCTCCAGGGCGCGGTGATCGAGCCCCTGCGTGCCGCGCTGGACGGCGGGCCCGCCAGTTTCGTCGACCTGGTCGCGGCGCCGGGTCTCTCCGGCCTTCCCCCGGCACAGGTCGCGAGGGCCCTGCAGTACCTGGTGCTCGCGCGCCACGTGCTGCCCGCGCTGCGCAAGCCGCTGCGCATCGGCCAGGGCCTTTCGCCGGCGAACCGAGTGCTGCTGCAACGCGCCGTGGCGTCCGGCCTTGACGTGGCCGTGCTCGCCTCGACAGCCGTGGGCGGTGGCGTGTCCGTGCGCAGCGTGGATGCGATGGCATTCTCGGCGGCAAGGGAGTCGGGCGCCCAGGGGCGCGACGCGTGGTACGAGCGCTTCTGCCGGGAAGCCGGCGCGGAGCCGGTGGAGGCGACGCGGTTCGCGGCGCTTTGCGACGGCATGTCTCCCCTGCGCGCCGACGTGCTGGCCCGGCTGGGAATCTGAACGCGCGGTGGCGTGGCGGCCGGCGCGGTCCGCGCGGCGGCTCCTGTAGACTCCGATTTCCCCGCAAATCCCCCCACGAAGGCCTGCACGCATGAACGCCCCCGCCATCCAGTTCGACCCGGATTCCGCGCGCTTCGGCGCCTCTCGCACCCAGAAGCGCGTCGAGGATGACCGGCTGCTGAAGGGGCAGGGGCTGTTCAGCGACGACCGCGTGTTCCCGGGACAGGCCTGGCTCTCGGTCTTGCGTTCGCCGCACGCGCACGCGAATGTCGTCTCCATTGACGTCACCGCGGCTGCCGCCGCACCCGGCGTGCTCGCGGTCTACACCATCGACCAGCTGAAGGCGGACGGCCTGCAGCGCATGGCGTTTCCGCCGCTCTTCAAGCGCGGCGACGGCTCGCCCATGGCGGCCCCGCCGCGGCATGCGCTCGCCGAAGGCGCCGTGTACTACGCCGGGCAGCCCGTGGCCGTGGTGGTGGCGCAGACGCGCGAGCAGGCGCAGGACGCTGCGGAACTGGTCGCGATCGAGTACGAGGAACTCGGCGCCGTGACCGACATCGCCGACGCGATGCGTCCGGACGCGCCGCAGATCTGGCCCGAGGCGCCGGGCAACATCTCCGCCGAGGCGCGCATCGGCGACGCGGCGAAGTGCGACGCGGCGTTCGCTTCCGCGCATCACGTGGCCCGCGTCTCCCTCGACAACCAGCGCCTGATCGCGATGGCGCTGGAGCCGCGCTGCTCGATCGCGGTGCACGAGGGCGCGCGCTGCACGCTCTACACGCAGAACCAGACGCCGAGCGGCGCGCGGCAGGTACTGGCCGACGTCTTCAAGAGGAAGCCCGAGGATTTCCGCGTCGTCATCGGCGACATCGGCGGCGGCTTCGGCATGAAGACCGGCCTCGCGCCGGAGGATGCGCTGGTCTGCTACGCGGCCTGGAAGCTCGGCCGGCCGGTGAAGTGGCGCGCCGAGCGCAGCGAGGACTTCCTCGCCGCGCACATGGGACGCGACCAGCACTACGACGGCGAACTCGCGCTCGACAGGGACGGGCGCATCCTCGGCCTTCGCATGACGATGAACGCGAACTTCGGCGCGGTCCCCGTCGGTTCGACGGCGATCATCCCGCTGCTGCTGGGACCGAAGGCGCAGACCACCGTGTACCACGTCCCGGTCGTCGACTACCGCATCAAGGGCGTGCTGACCAACACCATGGCGACCGGCGCCTAGCGCGGCGCCGGCCGGCCGGAAGCGAACTACCTGATGGAGCGCCTGGTCGAGCAGGGCGCGCGCGACCTGAAGATGGATCCGGCGGAGATCCGCAGGCGCAACTTCATCCGCCCCGACCAGTTCCCGTACCAGACGCACCTCGGGGATACCTACGACGCGGGGGAGTTCGCCCGCATCCTGGAGCGCGTGCTCGCGCAGGGCGACTGGAAAGGGTTCGCCGCGCGGCGCGAGGAGTCGCGCCGCCGTGACAGGCTGCGCGGCCGCGGCCTCAGCGTGTACCTCGAATGGACCGGCGCGCCGGTGCGCACGGAAACCGTCGACGTGTTGATCTCCGCCGACGGCGGCGTTTCGGTGTTCACCGGCACGCAGGCGATGGGCCAGGGTCTGGAGACCACCTATATCCAGCTGATGACCGAGATCCTGCAGGTCGATGCGTCTCGCGTGACGGTCGTCCAGGGCGACACCGACGCGGTGAACGGCGTCGGCAGCGTCGGATCGCGTTCGGCGTTCGTCGGCGGTTCCGCCGCGGTGTCCGCGGGGCGCAAGGTGATCGTGCGCGGCAAGGAGCTCGCCGCCGAGGCGCTGGAGGCCGCGTCTGCCGACATCGAGTACCGCGGCGGCCGCTTCTCGATCGCCGGCACCGATCGCGACATGGACTGGGCCGCGCTCGCCGCGCGGCAGCCGGAGCGCATGATCCGGGTGTCCGCCACCGAGTCGCCGTCCACGCCTTCGTGGCCGAACGGCGCGCAGGTCTGCGAGGTGGAGATCGACCCGGACACGGGCGAAGTCGCCGTGGCCTCGATCGCCAGCGTCGACGACGTCGGCCGCATCATCCACCACATGATCGTCGAGGGCCCGGTGCACGGCGGCATCGCGCAGGGCATCGGGCAGGCGCTCTACGAGCACGGCGTCTATGACCCCAGGAGCGGGCAGCTGGTTACGGGCTCGCTAATGGACTACTGCGTGCCGCGCGCGGACCAGATGCCGGCGCTCGACAACCAGTTCGACGAAGGCATTCCCTGCAAGACCAACCTGCTCGGCGTGAAGGGTTGCGGTGAGCTCGGCACGCTGGGCTCGGTGCCCGCCGTCGTGCACGCGGTGCTGGACGCGCTCGCGGAGCGGGGCGTGTCCCACCTTGAGATGCCGCTGACCTCCGAGAAGGTGTGGAGGGCGGCGGCGGGGTTAGGGGCGCGGTAATCCACCATGGCGGGCGTGGCCACGATGGGTCCGGTGATCGCGGGAGGCTGGATCGACTATCGCCCGGACAACCGCGGCTTCGCGACCGCCGTCGTGGCGTCCGTGGTGTTCCACAGCGTGCTGCTGGCGGGCTGGCAGATGACGCAGCCGGCCCCGGCGCAGAAGCCGAGCATCGCGCCCGGACCGATCGTGGCGCGGCTCGCCGCGCCGCCCAGGCAGGCGGCGGCGCCGGAACCTGCGGCACAAACGCCGGAACCCCCCAAGCCGCGGGTCGAAGAGCCGCCACCTCCACCCGCACCGGCGCCGCCGCCGGTCGCGGCGAAGGCGCCGCCGACCCCGGTTGCGAAGCCGGCGCCGGTCGCCAAGGCGGCGCCGAGCCAGGCGCCTGCGCCTTCACCTTCTCCGAGCGCGACGCCGACAAAGCCCAGCGCGGATCCGACACCCGCCACGCCGGCCGCGCCGTCGGCGCCCGTGGCGAAAGGAGACCCCGCACCGGCCGCCTCGCCGTCCGCGGCGCCCGCGCCGAGCGTCGATGCCGATCCCGGGACGCTCAAGCAGTACCAGCTTGCGATCATCACCACCGCGCGCAAGTACAAGCGCTATCCGCGCGCGGCGATGGACAACAACTGGGAAGGCAAGGTCGAGGTGCGCATGGTGATCGGCGCCAACGGCATGATCGCGTCGATCAGCATCAAGACGAGCACCGGGCACGAGCTGCTCGACAAGACCGCCCTCGACATGATCACCAAGGCGAAGCCGCTGACGCCGATTCCCGCCGCGCTGCGCGGCAAGGAGTTCACGGTCGACGTTCCCGTGGTGTTCAGCCTGAAGGACGAAGCCCCGAGCAGCTAGCCGGCGCTCGCCGCGTGGTGCCGGTGGGCCTCGGGCTGGAACGCCACCACGTGGTCGACGTCGAGCCGGATGCCGATCTTCTCGCCGAGCGCGTGGTTGTGGTGGCTCGGCACCAGCGCAAGCACCTTGCGCCCGCTGTCGAGCTTCAGCGTGTAGAGGATCTCCGCGCCGCGGAAGGCCTTGTGCGTGACCTCGGCCTTGGTCGATGCGGCGTCGTCGTGCACCACGTCGTCCGGACGCAGCAGGATGTCGGCGAGGCAGCCCTTGCCGCATTGGTCGCAGCCCTGCATGCAGTTGGCCGGGATCTCGCCTTCGAGCACGCCGAGCTCGATCTCGACCTGCCGCGCATTCAGCACCTTGGCAGGCATGAACACGCCCTGGCCGACGAAGTCGGCGACGAAGCGGCTGGCCGGGCGGTGGTAGAGGTTGTACGGGCCGTCCCACTGCTGGATGCGGCCCTCGTGCAGCACGCCGATCTCGTCGGCGATGGCGAAGGCCTCGTGCTGGTCGTGCGTCACCAGCACCGCGGTCGCGCCGCTCGCCTTGATGATGTCGCGCAGCTCGAGCGACAGCCGTTCGCGAAGCTCGACGTCAAGGTTCGAGAACGGCTCGTCGAGTAGCAGCAGGGCAGGGTTGGGCGCCAGCGCGCGGGCGAGCGCGACG
>SXGU01081350.1_pt1 | contig 16055 bp, 14 predicted proteins | sample 3174531 | NCBI WGS metagenome assembly SXGU01 (sample SAMN11356863, study PRJNA531348) | freshwater metagenome | isolation source: freshwater sample F1-140 | place: China: Fuxian Lake, Yuxi | collected 2017-12-25
GCGTGCTCCCAGACATCGAGTCCGATGACCGGTTTGCCCTCGAGGCCCGCGACGGCCTTGCCCATCAGCGGACGGTCCTGGTTCGCGGTTGAGCCCACGGCGACCTTCTGGTCGGCCCCGACATAGAGCCAGGCCCAGCCGGAGCCGAAGCGGGTGGCGGCGGCTTGGGCAAACGCGGCCTTGAACTTGTCGAAATCCCCCCAGGTCGCAGTGATCGCGGCGGCCAGGGCTCCTTTGGGCGCGCCGCCTTTGCCGGGCCCCATGATGGTCCAGAAGAACGCGTGGTTGCTGTGGCCGCCGGCGTTGTTGCGCACGCCGCCGCGAATGGCCTCGGGCACTTTCGAGAGGTCGGCAATCAGGGAGTTGACGTCGAGCGCCGCGAGGGCCGCGTGGTCCTTCAGCAGGTTGTTCGCATTGGTGACGTAGGCGTTGTGGTGCTTGCCGTGGTGGATCTCCATCGTCTTGGAGTCGATGTGCGGCTCAAGGGCGGTTTGCGGGTAGGGCAGTTTCGGAAGTTCAAAGGCCATGGGAGGAGGGAGGGTGGTTGATTAATGCGCGGACGTGGACGGAAACCAATGCACCGGCGGCGGCGCGCGTCAACTTTTGGGTGCGACTTACCTGCGCACGGCCGACATCGCCCGGGGTGCCAACGAGGGGCTTTCTATTGCTCCGGTTCGGACCGTTTGCGCCGGAAGAAATCCTGCAACAGCTCACGGCATTCGTTTTCGAGCACGCCCCCGGCCGTCAGCTCGACGTGGTGGTTGACGCGCGGGAGTTCGTTGAGGTTGGTGGCCCCACCGAGGCAGCCCATCTTGGGGTCGGGCACGGCAAAACAGACCCGACGGACGCGCGACATCAGCATCGCGCCTGAGCACATCGGGCACGGCTCCTTGGTCACGTAGACCGTGGCGCCTTCGAGTCGCCAGTTACCGAGCCGGGAGGCGGCCTGAGTCAGCGCGAGCATCTCCGCATGGGCGGTCGGATCCCGGGCGGACTCGACGGTGTTGTGGGCCGCAGCCACGATCTCGCCGCCGACCTCAATCACGGCCCCGATTGGAACCTCATCGCGTCGCCAGGCATCGATCGCCTGGTTGAAGGCCAGACTCATGAAAAACACGTCGTCGCGCACCAGTTGCGAGGGGAACCGTTTTTCAAACGGGCAGGGCGGGGGAGTGGCGAAAGGGTCGGGCATATTCGCGGGCACAGAGGGAAACCTTGACTAAGGCGGCCCGATTCTGCCTTACAAGGTGCTTTTCACGACCGACACCATGATGAATTCCCTTCCTGCCTCCCAACACCGCGTTGCCCATGTCAGCTGATAACAACGCGATCGAAGTAGAAGGAAAGGTCATCTCCGTGCTGCCGGGAACGATGTTCAAGGTCCAGCTGGCCAACCAACACGTTGTGCTGGCGCACATCTCCGGCAAGCTCCGGAAACACTTTATCAAGATCGCGGCCGGTGACATGGTGAAGATGGAAATGAGCCCCTACGATCTCGAGAAGGCGCGCATCACCTTCCGGATGAAGGAAACGAACTCCACCTACGTCCCGCCGCCCCGTCGTCGCCAGTACTGAGCGCGTGACGCTCATAAGGGATTGAGATCGACGCCGCCCTCGCGCGGCGTCTTTTGTTTGGTGCGATGCGGACCGACCACAGTCGTGCGCCGGGCGCCTTTGCCCATGAGATTGAGGGCTTCATCGCCTTCATCGGGCTGGAGCGTGGTCTTTCGGAGAACACCATTGCCGCCTACCGGCGCGATCTCGACCAGGCTGCGAAGTATTTTTCGGCCCACGGTGTCGCCGACTGGCGCGCCGTCTCGGCGGCGCACGCCGCCGGTTGGATTCATTCCCTCACCAGCTCACGCTACGCGGTCACCAGTCTTTCGCGCAAACTCTCCGCCTTGCGGATGCTCGCGCGGAATCTCGTCCGCGAGAAAACCCGGGACGACGATTTCACCGCGCTGCTAACCGGGCCGAAACCCGGACGCAAGATGCCGCAAACGCTGTCGGAGGCCGAAATTGTCCGCCTCGTCAGCGCGCCGGTTGCGTCGGATCCGCTTTCACTCCGGGACCGTGCGTTGCTGGAACTATTTTACTCGAGTGGACTTCGGGTGTCTGAACTGGCGGCAATCACCCTCCAGCAAATTAATCTTGATCAGGGCTTCCTGCGGGTGTTCGGCAAGGGCGCCAAAGAACGGGTGGTGCCGGTCGGGAGCAAGGCCTGCGATGCGCTGGCGGTTTATCTCTCGGGGGGGCGCCCTTCCCTGGTGCGGCCGCACACGGGCAGCCAGTTTTTCCTCAACCATCGCGGACGGGGAATCTCCCGGGTCGCGCTCTGGATGATTGTAAAAAAACATGCCCGGCGGGCTGGAATTACTAAAAACGTCAAACCCCACGCGCTCCGCCATTCGTTTGCCACCCACTTACTGACCGGGGGGGCCGATTTGCGCGCGATTCAGGAAATGCTCGGTCACGCCAGTATCTCCACGACACAGATTTACACGGCAGTAGAGCCGCAGCGTCTGGTTGACCATCATGACAAGTTTCACCCCCGGAACCGCGACTTGAAGGTGCCGTGAATGGCTCCGGGCAACCGAGTTTGGCCCGTGGGAGACAGTTTTCGGGACTATTTTGTCCTCTCCAAAGCCCGTCTTCGGAGAGACTCGAAAAAAACATCAAACTTTCTTTGCGAATTTTGAACGAAACGCCTGCCACCGCGTCTTTCTCATCGTAGTTCAGTGGTTTGCTTGGTGTCAGGTTCGAGGGCCGTCTAGGGGTAGACGGCCCTCATTCTTTTTAGGGATTTGACGGTCTCCCATGATGTCCGCCCAGGGTTCCGGCGACACAAAACGACTGCAGCCGACAGCATCGGCTCAGGCGAGCTCCCGTGGGTCGCCAGGGAAGTTCCAATTCATGGCCAGTCCCCTCCGGTCCCCAACCTTCGGAGAACCCGGTCTCCCGACTTTTTTCGCGGTAGAGCACGGCGGAATTTTGAGAGACACGGGATGGTTTGGCCGCTAACGGATTCCCATGGGAAATACTCTCACGCTGTTTATTTTCTTTGGCTGGACGATTTCCGGTTTTGCCGCCGCGGTGAAAGCACCGAATATTCTGCTTATCCTCGCCGACGATCTCGGTTGGTCCGACCTCGGTTGCTACGGCGGCGAGATCAAGACGCCCAACCTCGATGCGCTCGCCGCCGGCGGCGTGAAGTTCACCCAGTTCTACAACAGCGCCCGCTGTTGTCCGTCGCGTGCTTCGCTCCTCACCGGTCTCTATCCGCATCAGGCCCACGTCGGCAACATGACCGCCGACCAAGGCCCGGACTCTCCGGGCTACCGTGGCACGTTGCAGGCGGACTCGGTCACGCTCGCAGAGGTATTGCGCGACGCCGGCTATCGCACCTCGATGGTCGGTAAGTGGCACCTCCACCAGGCAAAGACCGACGTGAAGCCCACCGATCGTGGCTTCGACGATTTCTACGGCATGCTCGGCGGTTACAACTCCTGCTGGGAGGAATCGCCGTTCTACACGCGCTGGCCGAAGGATCGTACGCCGCGCAGTTACACCGCCGCGCGAGACGGCGTGCCCGGCACGTTCTACGCCACCGACGCCTTTGGCGACTACTCGCTCGATTTCATCGCTGACGCCCGCCGCGAAAAGAAATCTTTCTTCCTCTACCTCGCCTTCAACGCCCCGCATTTCCCGCTGCACGCGCACGAGACCGACATCGCCAGGTACGAGGCCATGTATTTCTCCAAGGGCTGGGATGCCATCCGCGCCGAACGCCTCGCGCGACAGAAGCAACTCAAGCTCGTTCCCGCCGACCTCGCACTTACGCCGCGCAGTGGCATTCCACCCAAATCGCACGCCAAACCCTCGCCCTACGCTGGCCAGGAGAACCCCGCTTGGACGTCGCTCCCGGAGGATCGCCGCCGCGATCTCGCCCGCCGCATGGCGGTCTTCGCCGCCATGGTCGACCGCATGGATCACGCCATCGGCCGCATCGTCACCGATCTCCGGCAGAACGCCCAACTCGACGACACGCTCATCATGTTCCTGAGCGACAACGGTGCCTGCTGGGAATGGGACCCGCTCGGTTTCGACGGCTCAAGCAGTCCCAAAAACGTCCTGCACACCGGCGCCGATCTGAAAAAACTCGGTGCGCCGGGTGACTACACGAGTTACGGCAGCGGGTGGGCCAACGCCGGCAACACGCCCTGGCGAATGTACAAGCACTTCAGCCACGAGGGCGGTATCCGCACGCCCTTCGTCGCCCATTGGCCGGCGGGGATAAAGCTGGAGAGAGGAGCCGGGGAAGGGAGGGGCAGACTGTGCCTCGCGCCGGGCCATCTCATCGACCTGATGCCGACCGTCGTCGAACTCGCCGGCGCAAAATATCCCGTCGAGCGCAACGGCACGGCGATCCATCCGATGGAAGGCCGCAGTCTGGTGCCCGCGCTCACCGCCGATCGACCCATCGGGCGCACCGCACCGCTCTTTTTCGAACACGACGGCAGCCGTGCCGTCCGTGACGGCGATTGGAAACTCGTCTCCGTTGTCGGCGCCGCGTGGGAACTCTACGATCTCGCCGCCGACCCGACCGAGATGCGCAACCTCGCCTCCGCGCAGCCCGGGCGCGTGGGCGACCTCGCGGCCGCGTGGCTCGCCTGGGCGAAACGCACCCACGTCGAGGTCACCCGCGATCCGTTCAACGCTCCTGCGGCGTCGGCCGGTAAGCAGAAAAAGAAGCAGTAGTTTTGGTGAGCGAACGAGGGAGGATGCTCCGTCTTGCGGAACCCATCCCCCGTTTGCCGGTGGCGGCTTGAGTTTCGGAGGGCGCCGCTTTGTCGGCGCCGCGTCGTCCGGCCGCGCCGGCGGCTGCGACCAGGCGCCGCCCTCCGAATTTGAAAGAGGTCGGTGGCCGATCGGCCAGACCGCTGCTCCGGAGAGTCGCTCGGCCGCGAGCGGCGGGAGTCACCCCTTGATTTTCCGCGCCGTTCCCCCAGCGTGGGCGGCCACGGAAACCATGAGCACGAAAACCGCAGCCCCGGAAACCGCGCCGGACCCCAAGACGCCGATCCCTCCTCAAATTCCCTTCATCATCGGCAACGAGGGCTGCGAGCGCTTCAGCTTTTATGGGATGCGCAACATCCTGACGGTGTTCCTGGTGTCGTCGCTGCTGCTGCATGTGCCGGAGGCGGACCGCGCGGGCGCGGCGAAAGACGTGTTTCATACCTTCGTCATCGGGGTTTATTTTTTTCCGCTGCTCGGCGGCTGGCTCGCCGATCGATTCTGGGGGAAATACCAGGTTATCTTCTGGCTGAGCCTTCTGTATTGTGTCGGCCAGCTGTGCCTCGCGCTCTTCGTGGACAACCGGACGGGATTTTATTTCGGCCTCGCGCTGATCGCGCTCGGCTCGGGCGGCATCAAGCCGTGCGTCTCGTCCTTCGTGGGCGATCAGTTTGACCAGACGAACAAGCACCGCGCGAAAGTCGTGTTCGACGCGTTTTACTGGATCATCAACTTCGGCTCGTTCTTCGCGTCGCTACTGATGCCCAAGTTCCTAAAACAGCTCGGGCCGGCCATCGCGTTTGGCATTCCGGGCGCGCTGATGTTCATCTCGACGGTGATTCTCTGGCTCGGGCGCAAACGCTACGTGATGGTGCCGCCGGCGCCAGCGGACCCGCATTCGTTCCTCAACGTCTCCCGCACCGCCCTGGCCTCCGGTCGCCCCGGATTTTTCCTCGCCAGCGCGGGGGGCGTGCTCGCGGCCGCCTCCTTCCTGCTCGTGCCGTCTTCCGGCTTCGTGATTTCGTTCTGCACGGCGCTGGTCGCCGTGATCGCCTGCGGTGGCGCGGGAGTGTGGCTGCAACTTGAGGGCGCGCGGGGCCGGCATCCCGACGAGGCGGTGGACGGCGTGCGCGCGGTCTTGCGGGTTCTGGTGCTGTTTGCCCTCGTGACGCCGTTCTGGTCGCTCTTCGATCAGAAGGCGTCGACGTGGGTCCTGCAGGCCAACGCGATGACCAAACCCTCGTGGTTTGAGTCCTCGCAGATGCAGGCGCTCAATCCGCTGCTCGTGATGATCCTGATCCCCTGCAACAACCTGGTGCTGTTCCCCGCGATGAAGCGGATGGGTTTCGAGCTGACGGCATTGCGGCGCATAACCATCGGCATCGTGTTCTCCGGCCTCTCCTGGGTCGTCGTCGGCGCAATGCAAGTGGTGCTCGACGGCGGGCAGGCGTTCTCGATTGCGTGGCAGGTGCTGCCTTATGCGCTGCTCACGCTGGGTGAGGTGCTCGTGTCCGCCACCGGACTTGAATTTGCCTATAGCCAGGCGCCGCAGTCGATGAAAGGCGTGCTGATGAGCTTCTGGCTGTTGTCGGTGACGATCGGCAACCTGTGGGTGCTGGTCGTAAATGCCGGGGTGAAGAATACCGCAGTCACGAATCTTATCGGATCGACGGGATTTGGCGTCACGGCTTTCCAGATGTTTTTCTTTGCGGCGTTCGCCTTCGTCGCCGCGCTCGCCTTCGGGCTCTGCGCCCGCAGCTATCGCGTGGCCGATCACTATCGAAAAGCCTAGACCACGGTCGGAATGGTGCCCACTCAATCCCCGCTTGACCTCAGCCGAACGCACCAAACGCACTTACGACCGACACCCGTATCCGGGAACGGACCTCCGCCAGCTCGAACAGAAAAGCGGATCGCTCCCGTCGCTGCAATGGATGCAGGCCATCGGGCGCCCCGGCCGGGCGCTCCCCGAGCGGGTGCTCGTCGCTGGCTGCGGCAGCGGAGTGGAGGCTGTCATCCTGCGGCGCCGATTGCCGCAGGCGGAGATCGTGGCGGTGGACTTCAGCGCCCGCTCGATCACGGTGGCCCGACGGCTCGAGCGCGCCGCCGGTTCGGCGCGACCAATCAGGTTTCTGGTGGCTGATCTGACCTCTCCTGAACTTGCCCGCCAGACGGGCGGTGATTTCGATCTTATCACGTGCCATGGCGTCCTGAGCTACATCCCGAAACCGGATCAAGCGTTGCGGAGCCTCGCCGCCTGCCTGCGTCCGGATGGCGCGCTGTATCTCGGCGTCAATGGTGAGGCCAGCCCGGCGGCTCGGCTGCGGCCCTGGCTCGCCGGTTTCGGCTTTGCGCTTGACGAGCTGAAAAACGAACGCCGCCTGCGCGAGCTGCTGCGGCTGTGGGATTCGCTCCACGACGATGAACTTGGCGAGCTCGCCACCATGTCCGTCAGCTACCTCGCCAGCGATGTCTGCGGATCACATTTTAAAAACTGGCCGCTGGCGCGCTGGCGGGCTGAGGCCAATCGCGGCGGTTGGGAGGTGGCCGGCACCGATCTTTTGCCGACGGCGCTGCTCCTCACGATTGCGCGGGAAAATTACCGGCCCCTGTTTCCGTTGTGGAACGGAGAGGTGGCCGCGCGACTGGATCAGATCCGCCCGGTTGGTTTTCACCGGATGATGCTGCGGAAAGCCAAAGCCGGGGAACTGGACCTGGCGTTCGCGAGCAAGCCCGGTCAGCGGCTGCGTTGGACGGGGTTTTACTCGGTGCGGTTTCGCCCGACCGCGAGTCGGCGAGCGGTGAAAGCGCTGCTCAATTGCCCGACCTTTCGCCTGCGCTTCGAGTGGACCTTGACTCCGCCGCAGGCGGCGGCGTTGCGCAGCCTGGTCGCCTCCGGAGTCTCCTCCGCCGGCTGGATGACGACGTGGAGGCGGAGTGCCGTAGCGCGGCGGACCCTCTGGCTCTGGTGCGGCCTCGGAGTTGTGGCGGTCGAAAGCGCGACGAATCCAGCTCCGGGCACGCCGGCTCCCGTTCGGCGATCAAAAAAGTTCAATTGAGTGCCGGCGAGAAGTCGCGAATGTGGATCGCGCGCGCCCGGGAAAATCCAACTCGACCTCCATGACTCTCTCCAAAATGCTCCTCGCTGGCCTGCTGGCTGGCAGCGCCGCGTTCTCCGTCGGGTCGGCGAAACAACAACCCAACCTCATCATGGTCCTGATCGACGACCTGGGGTGGGGCGATTTTTCCTGTTTCGGCAACACCGCGGCCAGGACGCCGAACATCGACCGGCTCGCGCGGGAGGGTCTGCGCTTCGAGCAGTTCTACGTGGCGTCCCCGATTTGCTCGCCGTCGCGCACCGGGCTTTCAACCGGACAGTATCCCCAGCGGTGGCGGATTTCCTCCTACCTCGCCAACCGCGACATGAACAACGCCCGCGGCATGGCGCAGTGGCTCGACCCGCGCGCGCCCATGCTGGCGCGTCTGCTGCACGCCGCCGGCTATGCCACGGGTCACTTTGGCAAATGGCACATGGGCGGTCAACGCGACGTGGGTGAAGCGCCCCTCATCACCGAGTACGGCTTCGACGCTGCTCTCACGAACTTTGAAGGCCTCGGCCCGCGCATTCTGCCGTTGCTCGATGCGCGCAACGGTACCGCGACGCGCAAGCACGCGCTGGGTTCGGACAATCTCGGCCGCGGTGAAATCACGTGGCAGGACCGGGCGGAGGTGACGGCGAGCTTCACCTCCGCCGCCCTCGTTTTCATCCGCCAGTCGGCCGCGGCTGGAAAACCGTTCTATGTGAATCTCTGGCCGGATGACGTGCACTCGCCGTTCTTTCCCGAGTCCGCGCGGCGCGGCGACGCGGCCAAGCGCACGCTCTATCACGCGGTACTGGAGACGATGGATGCACAGCTCGGCGTGCTGTTCGACGAGATCCGTGGCAACCCGAAACTCCGCGACAATACCTTGGTCCTGATCTGTTCCGACAACGGCCCCGAGGTGGGCGCAGGTTCGGCGGGTATTTTCCGCGGCAGCAAAGGCATGCTCTACGAGGGCGGCATTCGCTCGCCGCTCGTCGTCTGGGGCCCCGGCCTCGTGGCGCCGGCGCGCGCGGGTTTCGTCAACCGTGAGTCGATCGTTGCCACCATCGATCTCGCGCCAACCCTGCTCGCCATCGCGGGCGTGCGCCCGCCGGCGGAGGTCGCGTTCGACGGGGTCGCGTTGCGCGACGTGTTGCTCGGTGCCTCGACGGCTTCACGCGGTCGTCCGCTGTTTTTTCGCCGCCCGCCTGATCGCGGCTCCTTCTCTGGCGTGGAGAATCTCCCCGACCTCGCCGTGCGCGATGGCCGCTGGAAATTGCTGTGCGAGTACGACGGCTCCGGAGCGGAACTCTACGACCTCAGCATCGACCCGGCGGAGAAATCAAATGTCGCGCCGGCGCACCCGGCTGAGCTCAAGCGGCTGACGGCGGCGATGCTCGACTGGCAACGGACGATGCCGCCGGACAACGGCGCGACGTACCGACCGTCTGGCGGAAAAAAGAACTAGCGGACTCTTCCGGCCCGCCGCCGAGGACCGGGTTCCCCGCCTGGCATCGTCGGCTTCGCCCTCGCAGGAGGAACTGGCGGAGAGGTTGGGATTCGAATCGCCTCGGGCCTAACAAACGAAAAGCCGAAGACAACGGCGTTTAGGTTGATTGTGAGTGGTATAGAACAGGCAGAAAGATGCAACCGGATGCAGCGGGGAGAAGCGAAAAAAATGCGGCTGGTAAATCCGTGGCAAATCTCCGCGGCGGACGACTCGGGGGCCTGAATCCATCAGGTGAATACAAGCACCCCTTGGCCTTCCGTCACTGGAGCGCCGCGATCGCCTGGAGCATTCTGCGCAGCGCGGGCAGGCGCTGCTGGCTGGCGCGGTCCGGGAGCAGAGGTCCGGGCAGTGCCTCATGGAAGCGAGGCGCGGCCATGAGCCGGCGCACGGATTCGATCACGTAGTTGCGCAGCAGGGTCGGAGTGGCGCGGCTGACTTCCGCAACAATGTTTTCGCGGCCGTCGATTACCGTGATGAAATCCTCGAGGTCGTGGCTGCCGTAATAGTCGCCATCCCCGCGGTCGGAAAATGCCGCGAACTTGGTGGCGAGAAACGCGACAGGAGAAATCAGGCGCAAGCGCGTGTGCGCGAATTCGCGCACCATCACGGTCGCCAGGGCTTCTTTGAACCAGGCGGTGTTGAGACCGCGAAACGCGTACTCCATTCCGAGGCCATCGAGCCGCTCCGCCACGGCGCGGAGGGCGCCGAGATTAGGCGGAGACATGGGCGCTCAGGCTTTCCGTGATCTCCTTCTCCGCAATGCCGCGCTCTCTCGCCCGACCGATCCGCAGCGCGTCCACCAGCGCCAGAAGATTGTAAAGCGCCGGGTCGCGACCTGCGGCGCCAGGGACGCTCGAATAGAGCGGCTGCACGGCCGCGCCCTGCACCTTGCCGTTGGGATCCGGCCAAACGGGTGGCAATTGGTCGGAGGTGCTGAACTTGCCGGACATCGCCGGTGCGGCCCAGGCGGTTGGCATGCCTCGAGTAATTTCCTTTGGACTGGCGGTAAAAGCGTAGGGCACGCCATGGACAAGGAAGTTGCGGAGCGCTTCGCCCCTTACACGTCTGGTCTCAGGATCAAGCAGCCGCGCTTCGACTAGGCGGCGGACTTTCCGAAGCTCGCAACCGCAGTTGACCCGACGGCGCCGCATGCCACATTCCCAACCATGAAAGTGCGGCACCTCGTCAACAAACTTTCGCGGCTTGATCTGACCAAAGCCGACCGGGAGGTTGCTGCACTGAAGGACCAGTTCCGGCGTGAGGACCAGGAGTTGGCCCGACAGGGCCGCGGCGAGGAGATCGGGCTCCGGAATCGACGGCTTATGGGTATCAAGGAGGGAGCGAAGGGACGGCTGATAGGATTCGGTGGTGTTCGCTTCGAGTGACGCCTGAAAGACCGCAAACTGCACCGCACGACTATCGAGTCGTGTGTGAATGCAAGCCCGCACCGACTGTCGTCGGCGGCCAGGCCGTCAATTTGTGGGCGATAGTCTACCTCACGCCAGAAGTGGCACGGGCAGATTTGGTCAGCAAAGACTTGGATATCGTGGTCACCCCGGACTCTTTCGCACAGTTGAAGAACGTGCCGGGTTGGGTATTCCAGAAAAAGGACCTGAGAAACTGGATGGACTCCCGGTTGGGTGCGTTACGAGGCACCAGCCCCGATGGCCGGCCGCTCCTTGTGGAAATACTGCATAGCGTCCATGGTCTCGTTGAATCCGATCTCGAAGCGTCTGCTTATGTCGAATTCGAAGGCGCAGTTTTCCGGGTGCTCGACCCGATCGCCGTGCTAAAGGCGAAGGCAATGAACGTGCGAGACATCGATCAGGACGGTGCGTCGCCTCGCCAGGACCGACTTCACCTGCACCTTATCGCGCGTTGCGTGCCGGAATTTCTCCGCGATGTACACCAAAGCGCGGTGGCAGATCCGACCAAGGTGAAGCAGTCACTTGAAGTGTTCTCTCGCGCATTCCGGACGCTCCAAAACAAGAAGATCGCCACCACACTCATCGCTGAAGGCATCGCGCCTCGCTCCCTGTTGCCACCTGAATTTTCCGAATCACCGCTTGATCGTATCCGTAGGGCCTACCAATGGCAGATGAAGATGGTGCCAGAGGGGACTCAGCAAACGCGGCCCTTCGCCGACACAGCGTCCAGCGTCGCTGTCAGACCAACGGAAGGCCGCGGTCCCAAGATCAGCATGTAGCTGAGAGTTCGCCGCCGGGACTCGCCAACGGTTAGCCGCGAGCTGGCACCTTCAGTTTCGTGCGGATGTGCAACGTCACCTCCTGGACATCGAACAACACAAAGTGGCCGACCTTGTGATAAGGAATTCGCCTGAGTTTGGTCCATGAGCGGAGCGTGCGGATCGACGGCTCGCGACCAGTGGGGAAGATCCCACAGTGCCGGAGTCCGTTGATGTCGGTGAGTGTGGTGGAGAGAGTTTGGGAAGAAGTTGGTGTTTCCATGCACCTGATAACACGCGTCAACTCGCCTTCCGCTCCGCCTTTTCCGGCGTCGGAAATGGCACTGGCGCCGTACCTTCGATGCTCTCGTCAACTGGGGCGGGTGTGGGTTTTCGCTCGGGCATGATTCCAAAAAACAGCTCCGCGTCGGCAGGATCTTTGAGGTCGAGGTAGTGCTTGCGGATGATGCTTTCGGAATTGCCGGCCTGGAGCGCGGCTTCGCCGATGGAGCGGAACTTCGCGACGAACATCGAAATGTACGTGTGCCGCATCACGTCGTGAGTCAGGTCGAACTCTTCGACCGCCTTTTTGCGCAGGTGCTGGAGATTGGCGGGAATGATCGGGTTTTTCTCCAAGGGGTAGGCGCGCAACCATGCCGCCAGGTTCGGCTGGATCGTGATCGTGCGCGGCTCGCGGGTCTTTGAGACCTCGCCGTCGATCCGTATGATGCCATCCGTCAACCGGACGTGTCCGGGTTTAAGGCGGGTGATTTCGCCGGTGCGGAGGCACGGCCGGATGCCTGCGAACAGGCACAGCGCGAAGAATGGCACCGCCGCCAGATGGTTGGTTTCGACGAACTCCATCAGTTCCTGCGCTTGGGTCGCGGTGAGCGTTTGCGCACCGCCCCGGCGGCGGCGAATGCGATGGGCCGGAATTTTGACCAGCGGATTATCAGCGATCCAATCACGCTGCTGGGCAAACTTGAGGAAGCCCGAGATCACCCCGCGGCGGTTGTTGTAAGTCTTGCGGGAGGCGCGGCCGAATTCGAAATACGCCACCAGCCGGGCGGGCGTGAGATCCGACACCGTGGCGGCCGGGCAGCGCTTGGGCAACCGGTTCATCTCGCGACGAAGGCGCACAAGATACGGCTCGGAGATCAGGTCCTGCTCAAGTTCGTGCTCCTTGAGCGCGATGTAGTCCGCGATCGCCTGGGTGATCGGTTTCTGACGCGCAGGCTCGCGGTAATTGGCCAGGGCGTAATCGACCCAGAAGGAGAGCGAGTGCGGCCTGCCGGACAGCCGCTTGAAGATTGCTTCCGCCTCGTGCAACTGGTCCTCAGTCAACCGGGTGACAGTCGGGCGGACGCCGGTTGCGCCCTGAAGGCGCCGGATTTCCAGCGTGTCGGCTTCGGCCTTGGCCTCGGCATGGGTGGCAAAGTTCTTCCGGATGCGCTTACCGTCGAGCCAGCCGGAAACACGAAAAACGACTTCCCCGGAGGGATTCGTGAAATCTGAGATGATGAACGAAGCGGCGTGATTCATGACCGATTTGCCACGTCAACTGGCAAATCGGCTGTCGGGTTTGGCCTCTCATAGGAGAAAACTGGCGGAGAGGGTGCGATTTTAACAAGAACATCAGGGGCGCTAATTTCGTCTTCCGATTCACCTGCACGGCAATGTCTGCACGTCGATTCTCCTCGGAGAATTGGTCTCATGGGTGAAAGGCAAGCGAAGGACGAATTTCGCCGCCGACATGCAAGGCTCGGTTGGAAGACCCGCGGCATCGAGGATTGTGCGCCCGTTCGGCGCAAAGGGGGGCTGGGCAGGATTGACCCTCTGCTGAATCTCGTCTGTGCCCTTTCCGGTAGCGCCTCCCCAGACAGGAAAACAGCTGATAACGAGCGAAAACCGGAGGCGGACTGTGGGTGGGATGTGCTAGTTTGGTCTTAATGCCAAATTCGTTGAATCCTCCGTCCGCGTATCGAGTCGGGTTCCGGCCGAAAACCGAATCTGATGTTTAATGCGAGGATCGTTGGGTTGCCTGTTCGCCCATTGCCCCTTGGACCACCTATGACCAAAATTGCCATCACCGATTACACCTTCCCCGATCTCAGCATTGAGGAGGCCATTTTGCGACCCGAGAAGATCGAGGTTGTTTCCTTCAAGGAAAAGCGCCCGCCCGCTGAACTCATAGGGCTCGTGCGGGATGCCGATGCAGTGATCGCTCAGTTCGCGCCGGTGAATGCGGAGGTCGTGAACGCGATGACCCGGGCGAAAGCCATCGTGCGGTACGGCATCGGCTACGACAATGTGGACACCAAAGCCGCCCGCGAGCGCGGTATTCCGGTGTGCAACGTCCCCGACTACTGCATCGACGAAGTCGCGGATCACACGCTTGCCTTCGTCCTGGCCAGCACGCGCCAGGTGGTGCCCAATGCACTGCACCTGCGCGAAGGCAAGTGGGGGCTCGCCACGCCGCTGAGCGCAATGGCTTCGCTAAAGCATCTCACCGTCGGCATTGTGGGTTTCGGACGCATCGGTCGGGAGGTCGTGAAGCGTCTGCTCGCGTTCAAGACCCGGGTGCTCGTGTTTGATCCCGTCGTGGCCGCGGATGAGATCGCCAAAGCAGGTGCCGTGGCGGCTGCATCCTTCGAGGAGCTGCTCGCCCAGAGCGACATCGTCTCGCCGCATTGCCCATCCACGCCGAAGACAAAGCAACTCTTCAATGCGGCTGCGTTCGCGAAGATGAAACCAGGCTCCATCTTCATCAATGTGGGCCGGGGCGATCTCGCCGACAGCGCCGAGGTCACCGCCGCACTGCAATCCGGTCGTCTCGCCGGGGCCGCGCTCGACGTCTTCGATCCCGAGCCGATCCCCGTCGATCATCCCATCCGGAAGATGCCCAACGTGATTCTCGCCGCCCACATCGCTTCCGCGAGCCCGCCCGCGGTGAAGGCGCTGCGTGAATCCGCCGCGCGAACCGCCCTGCTTGCTGTGCGGGGCGAGACGCTGCCGAATGTCGTCAACGGTGTGCCTTCCAAGCGCTAAATCATGAGTGCAACAACGAACACCACCGTAACCTACGAGGCGTTGCATCGCTTCACCGCTGAGGCATTGCGTGCTGCTGGCGTCAGTGAAGCCGACGCCACGACCACCGCCGACGTTTTAACCACCACGGATGCCTGGGGCGTCTTCACGCATGGCACCAAGCTGCTCGCGGGTTATCTTCGGCGCTTGAAGCTCGGCGGTCTACGGGCGCGCGGCTTGCCTCGCATTATCGCGGAAGGCGGCGCGTGGGCCACCGTGGATGGTGACGCGGCGTTGGGCCAGGTCGCTTCTGTGCTGGCCATGCGCACTGCGATTGAGAAGGCGAAGCAACAGGGCATCGCCTTTGTCGGCGTGCGTAATAGCTGTCACTTCGGGGGCGCGGGTTACTACACCTGGCTTGCGGCGAAGGAAGGACTCATCGGGCTCGCGATGGCAAACGACTTGCCGTCCGTCGCGGCACCGGGCTCACGCGGGGCGATCCTCGGCAGCAATCCGCTATCGTATGCCGTGCCTGCCGGGCGTTACGCTCCGCTGCTGCTCGACATGTCCACGGCCACCGTTGCAGGTGGCAAAGTCTATGCGGCCCGAATGAGAGGCGAGCCGATTCCTGACAACTGGATCGTCGGCGCGGACGGCAGGCCGACGACCGATGCCAGCATCTATCCGCAAACCGGAGCACTGCAACCCGCCGCAGGCCACAAGGGCTACGGGATCGCGTTGCTCGTCGAGACGCTCTCCGGCGTCCTCAGCGGCGCCGCCTTCACCAAGCGAGTGGGCAGCTGGATGTGGGATGATGGCATGCAACCGACGAATCATGGCGCGGCCTTCATTGCCATGGACGTGAATTCGATCATGCCTGTCGCGCAGTTCGCGCAGCGCATGGAGATGCTGGTCGATGAGATTCACGCCGCTCCCTTGGCCGATGGGGCGAAGCGTTTGTTCGTTCCTGGCGAGATGGAATGGGAACGCCACGCCCATGCCATGCAGCACGGCATCACCCTGCCATCCGACGTGGTGGAAAAACTCGAAAGTGTGTCCGTCGAGACTGGCGTGCCGATTCCTTTCATAAAATCCTGATATGCGATATCTTGGCATCGATATCGGCACCAGTTTCATCAAAGGCGCGGTCCTTGATGCCGGTGGACTGTGTCTTTCGCACATTGAGCGGGTGGACGCGCCGCCACTCGTGAGCGGGCTCGATCCCATGTTTCGCGAGGTCGATCCGGCGGCCATTGCGCAATGCGTGCGCCAGGTGCTGGAGCGCCTGCATGATCACGCCCCGGACGCCGCCGGCGTGCTCATGTGCAGCCAGCTTCACGGCATGGTGCTGTGCGATGAAATTGGCCGCGCTCAGTCGCGCGGCATCACCTGGCAGGATCAACGAGCACTCATGCCGCTGCCGGGCGGGGGCGCGAGCTGCTTTGAGGAGATCGAA
>SXGU01463404.1_pt1 | contig 16055 bp, 7 predicted proteins | sample 3174531 | NCBI WGS metagenome assembly SXGU01 (sample SAMN11356863, study PRJNA531348) | freshwater metagenome | isolation source: freshwater sample F1-140 | place: China: Fuxian Lake, Yuxi | collected 2017-12-25
GAAATCGTCAACAAAGACATCGCCGACAAAAAGTTTCCCGGCGCGGTCGTCATCGTCGGACACAAAGGAAAAATCGTTTACCGCAAAGCATTCGGCAATCGCGCGCTCGTGCCGACGGTTGAGAAAATGACGATTGACACGATTTTCGACGCGGCGAGCTTGACCAAACCGATTGCGACGGCGACGAGTGTGATGATTCTCGTCGAACAGGGAAAACTGCGTCTGAGCGACACAATCGGCAAATTTTTCCCTGAAATCGAAGACGAAAATGCCAAACGCGTCACAATTCAGCAATTATTAACGCACGTTTCCGGCTATCGTCCCGATTTCGATCTCGGCGAAAAATGGACGGGACAAGCAGGAATGCTCGCCGCGCTCAAAAAAGAAAAACTCCGCGCCGCGCCGGGAACAAAATTCGTTTATTCGGATATTGGTTTTATTGTGCTTGGCGAGATTGTTTCGAGAATCGGCAAAGATTCTTCAACGGCTTTTTCAGATATTATAAGAATGCCGTCAACTAGAGATTTGTTTTCCGATTTACAAATGAACGATTCGGGTTTTCGTTCAAATTTATCTCACAATTTTTTAACGAGAGCGAGAAATAGAGTGGCTCCGACTGAAACTATAAAAGGTCAAAACAACTATTTGGGTGCAGCATATGAAGGCGATGAAGCATTTGGTAACCAAATGCTTCGGGGAAAAGTTCACGATCCAACGGCTTATCGGATGGGCGGAGTTGCCGGACACGCCGGACTTTTTACGACGGCTGACGATTTGGCGCGTTATTGTCAGATGATTTTGAACGGCGGCGTTTTGGACGGCAAGCGCGTTTTGTCGGCGCAGACGATTGCGAAAATGACCGCGCCTTATGTCGTTTCGGAAACGGGCGACACGCGCGGACTCGGTTGGGATATGAACACGAGTTTTTCGGGCAATTGCGGCGAATTTTTCCCGCTCGGCTCGTTCGGACACACCGGATTTACCGGCACGAGCGTGTGGATTGACCGCGTCACGCAAACTTTCGTCGTTATTATGTCGAACCGCGTTCACCCGGACGGCAAAGGTGACGCTTCGCCGACACGCGCGCGCGTTGCAACCGTTGCGGCTTCAGCAGTTGAAGATACGCCGGTTGAAGTGATTCGCTTGGCGGAAAACATTTATTCATCGCAAGTGACGCCGCAAATCGAACGCTTTAAAGCGCAACTCGCGCGCGCAAATGTTCAAACGACCGCCGAAAATCGAACGGCGAAAAACGTCAATGTTTTGAACGGAATTGATGTTTTGGCGAAAAATAATTTCGCGGAATTGAATAATTTGAAAATCGGTTTGGTGACAAATCACACCGGAAAAGATTTGTCCGGCGCGGCAACAATTGATGTTTTGAAAAATGCGGCGAACGTCAAACTCGTCGCGCTGTTCGCGCCCGAACACGGCATTCGCGGCGAGCTCGACGAAGAGGGAATTAAGGATTCGGTTGATTCAAAAACCAATTTGCCCGTTTATTCGCTTTACAAAGACGACCGCCGACCGAAGCCGGAGCAGTTGAAAGATTTGGACGCGATTGTTTACGACATTCAAGATGTCGGCGCGCGCTTTTACACTTACACGGCGACGCTCAAAAACGTGCTCGAAGAAGCGGCGAAAGCGGGCAAACCTGTTTATATTCTCGACCGTCCGAATCCGATCAACGGCGTTGATGTCGAAGGCTCGCTCGCCGAAGAAGACAAACTCAATTTCATCGCCGCGCACACGATTCCGGTTCGTTACGGAATGACCATCGGCGAACTCGGAATGATGATGAACACGGAACGCAAAATCGGCGCGAACGTCAAAGTCATTAAAATGGAAAACTGGGCGCGCGATTTGTGGTTCGACGAAACAAATCAGACGTGGATCAATCCGTCGCCGAATATGAGAAGTCTTACGCAGGCAACGCTTTATCCCGGAATCGGACTGCTCGAAACAACAAATGTTTCCGTCGGACGCGGAACCGACACGCCGTTTGAAATCGTCGGCGCGCCGTACATTGACGGGCGCAAACTGGCGCAGTATTTGAACGAAAAAACATTGAAAGGCGTGCGCTTCGTGCCGATCAAATTCAAGCCGAACGCGTCGGTTTTCAAAGACGAAAATTTGGGCGGAATCAACATCGTCATTACCGACCGCGACCGCTTTGAATCGGTCAAAACCGGCTTTGAAATCGCCGCCGCGCTGCGCCGACTTTACCCGAACGATTGGCAAATCGAAAAATACGCGCGCCTGCTCGTCAACGGCGAAATTTTGGAAAAGGTAAAAGCCGGAAACGCGCCCGAAGACATCGAAAAATCGTGGCAGAAAAACCTCGACGATTTCAAAAAGCGTCGGGCACCATTTTTGCTTTACAAATAATGGATTACGCGCTGAACTTGCTTCCTGCAATCTTAAATTTTTGTTACAACCTTGATTTGTTTGATTTTACGAATTTTTAGCAAAAATTTTTGTGACTTCAGCCATAACGGATTTTTGAACTTTTCTCCAAAAATCTAAATATTTCTTATAGCTTGCAATTTTATTTTTAACATTTTTTGAAACTTTAGGAGAATCAATGAAGAGTAATTTTAGACAGATAGCTTTGACGCTTTGCATCGCTTTAATCTGTGGTTTCTATCTGAACCAAACGGTTTTTGCTCAGGAAGAAACTTCTGCGACGATTACCGGTCAGGTTACCGATTCGACGGGCGCGGCAGTCGCAAACGCCAGCGTTGTTGTCGTTAATACCGAAACCGGACAGTCGCGAACCATTCAATCGAACGATGAGGGAAACTACACAGTTTTTCCGCTGATTCCCGGCGCTTACACGATTACGGTCGAGCAGTCCGGATTTAAGAAAACCGTTGTCAATACGACTTTGAACGCGCGCGACCGCCGACCGATTGATTTGGTTTTGGAAGTCGGCGATGCTTCGGCGGTCGTCACCGTGACGGATGAAGCGCCGCTGCTGCAAGACAGCCCGACCGGACAAACGCTCGTTTCCGGCAACCAGGTTACTGAACTGCCGCTCAATAACCGCAACTTTATTCGTCTGCTCGAAACGATTCCGGGCGTCAGCTCCGATCTCGACGACGAATCGAACTTCGGTTTGACGAGCCGCGCCAGCGTTTCAATCAACGGTTTGCGCCGCAACGCGGTTAATTACTTGGTTGACGGCGTCTCCAACACTGACGTTGGTTCAAACATCACTCTGCTTTCGACACCAACGGTTGATTCGATTCAGGAATTCAAAGTTTTAACATCGAATTACACGGCGGAAATCGGACGTTCGGGCGGCGGCGCGGTCATTATCTCGACACGCGGCGGCGGCAACGATTTTCACGGCTCGCTCTATGAATTCGCCCGCAACGATTATTTCAATGCCAACACGTTTTTCAACAATCGCGTTCCGCGCCGCGCCGACGGTTCAATCGCCGCGCCGACGCCGAAACTTCGTTACAACAACTTTGGCGGAACGATCAGCGGACCGGTCTTCTTTCCGAATTTCGGCGACGGCGGACCGAGCATCTACAATGGCAGAAATAAAACCTTTTTCTTCTTTTCCGAAGAAGTGCGGCGCATCAAACGCGGCGTGTCCGACGCCAGCACGACGGCGCCGTCAGCGGCGGAACGTGCGGGCGATTTTTCCGGTCGTTTGGGCAATTTGATTTGCCGCAATGCGGCTGGCGCATTTGTGACGAGCACTTCGGCAACCGCTTGTACGACCGCCGGTTCAAATCCGATTGTCCTGACTGACACTGCCGGAGCTTCAATCAATCTGCGTCAAAATCAGGTTTTCAATCCGTTTAACAACACGCCGTTTGCGAACAACGTCATTCCGACCGCATTGATTGATCCGCGCGCGCGCGGTTTAGTCGAAGCCTTCCCGCTGCCGAACGTCGGCACAAACGGCTTTACCTTTTCGCCGGTCAACATCAACAATACGCGTCAGGAAGTGATTCGTATTGACCATAATTTTACGAGCAATCATAAAATTTTCGGACGCTATACGCAGGATACGAGCAACACGCAGGAAACCGGCGGTTTGTTTACCGGTTCGGCTTTTCCGAATATTGCAACGACCGACACGCGCGTTCCCGGCAGAGTGTTCGCCGTTTCCTACACCGGCATTTTCTCAAATTCGCTGGTCAACGAGTTTACGTATAACTATTCGACCAACACGATTGATTCGCAGCTGATCGGTCGCGGTCGTCGCAGCGATTACGCGAACGCGAACAGCATCGCGGAATTTTTCCCGGAAAATAACAATAACATCATTCCTTCGATTTCGACGCGCTTTTCCTTGTTGCAATCAACGCAGGGTTACAGCATCGAATACGGAAATAATACTTTTCGCGATAATTTGACTTATACGACCGGCAACCACATTTTCAAATTCGGCGGCGAGTATACCAAAGAATTCAAAAATGAAAACCTCGGCGGCAACACGAGCGCCGGTTCATATACATTTGCCGTCGCGCAAACGCAGGGCTTGCTCAACGGAACGGCGATTAACACAGCCAACGTCACGACCGGCGATTCGTTCGCGTCGTTTTTGCTCGGCAGAGCGAGCGCTTATTCTGAATCGCGACTCGATCCGCGCGTCCGCTTTCGTTTCGGACGCACTGAGGCTTATGTGCAGGACACTTGGAAAGTTCGTCCGAATCTAACTTTGGATTTGGGCGTGCGTTATCAATATTATCGTCCGGTCAAAGACGCGACCAATTTGCTCGTGACGTTTGATCCGGCGGCGTATCGTCCGGTCAATCCGGCAACCGACTGTGCGACGGCGGCTTGTCTTTCTTTGACGACCGCGCGCGTTAATCCGCTTAACGGTCTTGTGCAGGCGGGCAGCACTTCGCGTTTCGGTGACAGCATCATTCCGAGCGATAAAAACAATTTCAGCCCGCGCGTCGGTCTGGCGTATCAGCCGGATTTTGAAAGCGGACTGGGTAGATTTATTTTCGGCAGTCCTGGTAAATCGGTCATTCGCACCGGTTACGGATTTTATTACGATCAAGTGCTGATCGGCATTTTTGAGAACGCCACGTTCTTTACGCCGCCGGTTAACGATTCGGTTGCGTTTGCCAGCACCACAACAAATGTCATCACGTTCTCGAATCCGAGTTCCGATCCGAGTGCCGTTCCCGGTCAGCCGATTATTGGCGCGACTTTCCCGGCACGCAACCTCGGCACCGGAGGCGCGATTGCTCCTGATTTCGAAACGCCGGAAACGCAGGTTTGGTCACTCGGTTGGCAGCGCGAAGTTTTCAAAAACGCTGTAGTTGACCTGTCTTACGTCGGCACGAAAGGCGACAAACTGGTTCGCCGCCGCAATATCAACTTTATCACTCCCGAACGAGCCGTCCTTGCCGGTGCATCTGCCGCTACCGCCGCCAACACAAACGCGTTTCGTCCGTACGTCGGATTTTCAAACATCCTTTACTACGAAACGAGCGCGAGATCGCGTTATCACGGTTTTCTTTCATCATTTAACTACCGTTTGCAGCGAGGATTCTCCATTACGGCTTCTTATACTTTCAGCAAAACTTTGACCGATTCAACCAACGACCGCGATGCGGTTGACGATCCGCAGAACGCGTTTGACCTGAAACAGGAATACGCTGAAGCGCGCACGTCGCGTCCGCACGTTTTCAGCGCGAGCTACGTTTACGAGATTCCGTTTTTCCGCAATTCGCAAAACACTCTGGTACGTTTGCTGCTCGGCGGTTATCAGGTTTCAGGAATTACGCAGATCGAACAAGGCGCGCCGGTTGCACGCGTAACGAATTTTACGACGAACAACTTAACGCGCGGTTTGTATCCGAATGTAATTTCCGATCCAAACGGCGGTCTTGCCGGAACGATTGATCCGTCAACCGGCTTGCCGTTTATCTTTGACCCGACATCGCTGGTTGCGCCCGCCACCGGAACATACGGTAATTTAGGACGCGCGTTTGCTCGCCTTCCGGGACGAAATCAAACGAATTTGGCGGTAATGAAGCAGTTCTACTTCAATTCCGAAAGAACTACTTATCTGCAATTGCGTGCGGAAAGTTTCAATCTTTTCAATAAAACGCAGTTTACCGGTGTCGGAACGACTCTGCCGAATGCCGGCGGTTTAAGCGACACGGTTTTTGCTCGTCCGACCGGAACGAGATTGCCGCGAGAATTTCAATTCGGCGCGAAGTTATATTTCTAATTTCGCCTCATTTGAATAAACTTTGCCCGCGTTGTTTTTTATTGAAAAAAGCAACGCGGGCTTTTTCATTTGATTATTAAATCAAACAATCGGAAAATTTTTTTATGAGTAATTTACAGTTGATAAATGCCGAAGTCGTTTCGTTCGACAATCTGACCGAAAAATCCGCAATTTTAATAGATGGCGAAAAAATCGCGGAATTGTCGGCTGAAAAATCGGCAGCGGCGGAAAAAATCGTGGATTTGTCCGGGTTGATGGTTTATCCGGGTTTTATTGATGTGCATAATCACGGCGCGTTCGGCGTTGATGTTAATTCGGCGGATGCGGACGATTTGCGCCGCGTTTCGCAGTTTTTGGCGACTGAAGGCGTGACGGCTTGGCTGCCGACGTTTGTGCCGGATTCGGATGAAACTTATCAAAAAGTGATTGCAGCGATCGGCGAAGTGATGCGCACGCAGGATTCAGGCGAAGCGGAACCGGCGGCGCAGATTGTCGGCGTGCATTACGAAGGCGTTTTCGCCAACGAGCAGATGTGCGGCGCGCTGCGTCCCGAATTTTTTCGGAAATTTACCGGCGGCGATGAATTGGAAAAACTTCCTGCGCTCGAAAACGCGGTCCATTTGACGACTTATGCGCCGGAAGTCGAAGGCGGCATCGAATTGACTGAAGAATTAACCAGGCGCGGCTGGATTCCGTCAATCGGACACACGAAAGCCGATGTCGCGACGCTCGACCGCGCGCTTGCCGCCGGTGCGAAACACGTTACGCATTTGTTTAATGCGATGACCGGCGTTCATCACCGCGACATCGGCGTCGCGGGCTGGGCTTTGACGCGCGATCAGATTTCGTGCGAAATTATCGCTGACGGAATCCACGTTCATCCTGAAATGCTAAAGTTCGCCGCCAACAATAAACCGGCGGACAAGTTGATTTTGGTCAGCGATTCGGTTGCGCCGACCGGACTCGGCGACGGAACATACGAACTTTGGAACGAAAAAATCGCGGTCGTCGGCGGCAAAACGCAGAACGAACGCGGAAGCATCGCGGGCAGCGTGATTACGATGCTCGACGCCGTGCGCCGAATGAAATCGCTCGGATTTTCCGCCGCGCACGTCGCGCGAATGGCAAGTTTCAATGCGGCGAAAATGCTCGGAATAGAAAAACAACACGGCTCGATTGAAGTCGGCAAACGAGCCGATTTAACGGCGCTCGATGAAAACGGCGAAGTGAAATTCGTGATGATCGGCGGACGCGTGGCGGTTGATAAATTGAGTTAGAGAAAAATTCGCTCTTTATTCTGAAAAACCAACGCTTAAAGTTTGGTCGTGGAAAAAAGTAAATTTTTTCGGCAAATTTAAAGCATCCAAAATCAAGCGAATTTTGTTTATGAATAGAATTTTAATAATTGACGACGACGAAGAATTGTGTGACCTCGTTTCCGAATATCTGACCGGCGAAGGTTTTACGACGACGGCGGTTCATAACGGCGACGACGGTTTGAAAAAAGCCGTTTCGCCGGATTTCGATTTGGTGATTCTTGACGTGATGCTGCCGGGAAGCAGCGGTTTTGACGTTTTGCGCGAGCTGCGTCGCGAATCTAAAATTCCCGTTTTGATGCTGACGGCGCGCGGCGATGATACCGAACGCATCGTCGGGCTGGAAATCGGCGCGGACGATTATTTGCCGAAACCGTTTAATCCGCGCGAGCTGGTGGCGCGAATTCGCGCCGTTCTGCGCCGCGTGCACACGGACGACGAAGTTAGCGCGCCGATGGTTGAAAGAATCAATGTGGACGATATTGAAATTTCGATTCCGGGACGCTGGGCGAGACGCGACGGCGAAGAGCTGAGTTTGACTTCGGTCGAGTTTGACCTGCTCGTCGCACTGCTCAAAAATGCTGGTAAAGTAATCAAAAAAGAAGATTTAAGCCGCGAAGTTTTAGAGCGCGATTTGTCGCCGTTTGACCGCAGTCTCGATATGCACATCAGCAATCTGCGCAAAAAACTCGGCAGACGAACCGACGACGACGACGATCGCATTAAAACCGTGCGGTCGGTCGGCTATATTTACACGGTCGGATAAAAAATCGAAGGCAAATTTATGAATCTTTTCGTCAAAATTTTTCTCTGGTTTCTCGCGGCAATCGCTTTGATGGTCGGCGTCGTAATTTTTCTGACGTGGACGACGCAAGCCGAACCGGTCGTGCAGCGCTGGCACGTTTCGGTCGTTAATCAAACGAACATTTTCGCCGCGACCGCGAAACAGATTCTGGAAAATGAAGGCGACAAAGGGCTGGAAAGTTTTCTGCATACGATTCAGCAAGCCGATACGATTGACCAAGCCGGAATCGTTGATCAAAACGCCGATTCGCCGCTTTTGGAAACGGGCAATCGGGAAATTCTGCGCGATCTGGTCGTAAAATCTTTGAACAGCGAAATCGTCGAAGTTGATTTTAATCAGCCGGAAGGAATTTTCGCGGCGCGTAGTTTTAATATTACCGGCGGCGAAAAACGCGTGATGTTCGTCAAATGGAATCGTTCGGCTCCGACGCCGTTTTTCGGCGAAGCGCGTTACCGTTATATGCGTCTGCTCGGTTTGATTGTGACGGCGATCATCGTGTGCTACGTGTTCGCGCTTTACCTTTCGTCGCCGATTGTGAAATTGAGCGAAGCGGCGAAAAGACTTGCCGCCGGTGATTTGGAAACGAGAGTCGCGACCGACATCGGCAATCGTTCGGACGAAATCGCTAAATTAGCGAGAGATTTCGACGAAATGGCGGAACGCATCGAAGCGCTGATTAATTCGCAAAAACGCTTGACGCGCGACGTTTCGCACGAATTGCGCTCGCCGCTCGCGCGGCTTAACGTTGCGCTCGAACTGGCGAAACACAAAAGCAATGCCGAATCGCAGGTTCTGCTTGACCGCATCGAGCGCGAAGCGCATCAGTTGAACGAAATGATTTCGCAGATTCTACATCTTTCGCGGCTCGAAAGCCAGTCGGAAACAATCGAGCGGCGACCGATTAACGTCGGTAAAATGGTGGAAAAAATCGTTTCCGACGCGAATTTTGAAGCGAAAAGCGAAGATAAAAAAGTTTTAATTCGCGAAAACGTCGAAGCGGAATTTCACGGAAACGCCAATCTGCTGCGGAGCGCGGTGGAAAACGTTTTGCGCAACGGCTTGCGCTACACGAGCGAAACGGTCGAAGTTTTCGTCGCGCGCGCCAAAGCGGAAATCATCATCAAAATTCGCGATTACGGCAAAGGCGTGCCGGAAGAAGAACTCGAGTATCTTTTCAAACCTTTTTACCGCGTTTCGCAGGCGCGCGAGCGAAAATCCGGCGGCGTCGGTTTAGGATTAGCCATCGCCGAACAAGCCGTGCAGTCGCACAAAGGCAGAATCACGGCGCAAAACGCGCAGGACGGCGGTTTAATCGTTGAAATCAGACTGCCCGATTCCGACGCGCATCCACGAACGATTTAATTCCCAAAATCAAAAAAACGAGACAGACGAGCGCCATCGCAATGCGCGCTACGGTCGCCGCCGGTCGGTCGGAAACGCCTTCCGCCAAAGCGGGAAGCTGCAAAAAACTGCTGACCGTCGCCAGAAATCCGAGCAGCGCGACGAGCAAAGACGCGTGCATCAAATGTTTGCGCAAATTTTCGCGTGTCTTGGCTGCGAAACCGAACGCCGCCAAAAGCACGCCGAAAATCGCCGGAATCAGCGCCGTCAAGCTCGCCGTTCCGGTCATCGCGCCGTAAACGTAACCGAGCACGGCGATTAAAATCAGCAAAATTCCGCAGACAATCGAAATCGAAGGCATAAAAAATATTCTCCCGAAAAAAACTTGTAAAAAATTGTGTTGTTTACAAGTTACCAAAAAGCCGTCGAAAAAACGAAGCGGTCAAAAATAAAAAAAGCCGCGATTTAATATCGCGGCTGCTAATCTGCCGGATCGTAATTTACCAATCGGCACAATTATCTTTTTGAAATCGGCAAAACGATTGCGGACGAATTCGCGCCGCCGAAATAAACGCGCTGCGTTGCTTTTTGAAAATCGGCGGCAGTCGCTTGTTGGTAATTCGTCACGAATTTCTGCGGATTGCGCGCGACGAGCGGAAACCACGTGCTTTGAATCTGTACCATAATTCGGTGTCCTTTTTTGAACGTGTGCAGGACGCCGGGCATCGTGAAATTCAGCTTTGTCGGTTCGTTCGCTCTGAGCGCTTCGGGTTTTTCAAAACTGCTGCGAAAACGCGCGGGCATCACGTCGCCGCGCAAAAGCATTTGATAACCGCCCGGCTGAAACACGGAAAAAGCCGAAGTTTCCGGCGGTTTAACGCCTTCGGGAAACGCGTAATCGTCGGGGAAAACGTCAATTAATTTGACGACGAAATCAGAATCCGTGCCGCTCGATGAAACGACGAGCGAATTTTTGATGTCGCCCGCGACGGTGACTTCTTCAGTCAAAGGTTCGGTTTGAAAAACCAAAACATCCGGTCGCGTCGCGGCAAAACGCTGATCTTCGGTCATATAATCGCGCGGGTAGTTAAGCGTAATTTTTTGCGTGTAGGGAACCGGCTTTTGCGGATCGGAAACGTATTCGGCGTAACTTTCTTTCGATTTTAAGGCGTCCATTGAAAAAGAGAGTCCGCCGTTTTCCGTCAAATAAAGCGCCGTGTCAATTCCGTTTGTCGGTTCGTAATCAGCGAAAGTTTTCCACTCGTTCGCGCCCGTGTCGAAAGCATTGACTTCTTTGATTTGTGAAATATCGCCTTTGTCTTTCAAAAAATAATTGAAAAACGGAAGCTCGTATTTCGCGCGGTATTCGACGCCGGTTTTCGCGCCGAAATAAGCGGTGCCGAGCCAATCGCCGTCCGAACGAATCCAGCCCCCGTGAAACCACGGTCCGACGACGAGCACGTTGAAAATTCCCGGATTTTGCCGCTCGATGTGCTGATAAGTTTTCAGCGCGCCGTAAAGATTTTCATTGTCGAACCAGCCGCCGACGGACATCACCGCCGCTTTGATGTTTTTCAGTTTCGGCAAAATATTGCGTGCTTTCCACCAATCGTCGTAATTCGGATGCCGCATCATTTCGTCCCAGAAATTGATGCGCAAACCCAAATTTTTTTCGTAAGAATCGGCGACTTCTTTGAGTCCGCCGGTGCGCAAAAAATAATCATAACCGTCCTGCGTGTCGCGTCCCGTCCATTTTTTCAAATAATCGCCGTTATTGACGGGAACCGGGCGCGGCTGTCCGAAATTGCGAAAAAACGAGTAATTTTGGGCGAGAATCAGCGCGCCGTTGTGATGCATATCGTCGCCGTGAAACCAATCGGAAACCGGCGCTTGCGGCGAAGCGGCTTTGATCGCCGGATGCGAATCAATGATTCCGGCGGACGTGTAAAATCCCGGATACGAAATGCCGTAAATGCCGACGCGTCCGTTGTCGTTCGCGATATTTTTCAGAAGCCATTCGACCGTATCGAACGTGTCGGTTGATTCGTCAATGTCCTGCACGGTTTTATTTTCGATGTCCGGTCGCACGTTGACGAATTCGCCTTCGCTCATCCAGCGTCCGCGCACGTCCTGATAAACGAAAATATAACCTTCGCGCGGAAAAAGCTCGTCGGGTCCGAGCGACGATCTGAATTTGTCCGCGCCGTACGGCTGCACGGTGTAAGGCGTGCGGTTTAATAAAATCGGGTATTGCCGCGTTTTATTTTTCGGTTCGTAAATCGCCGTAAAAAGCCGCACGCCGTCGCGCATCCGGATCATTTCTTCGCGCTTTGTATAATTTTCTTTAATATAAGTTTCCAGCTCGGATGGCGTTGGCGCAGGTTGCGCCGAAATCGCCATCTGACTCGAAATCACCAACATCAAAACAAATAAAAGTTTTTTCAATGTGCAAAAAATCATCTTAATTTTTTCTCCGTCAACAACTTTTTTTCTCGCCAAACGGTAAACGCTTTTTTTTAGTGCGCCGTGCCGCCTCTCAACAGCGATTCTTAACGCAGAACAACTCGACAGCCAAACGCCGAAATTCATTTTTGCACGATTAGCGCGGATTTGGCAGTGGAGACGCTTGGTAAGCTGATTATTACGCCGTCAATATTTTCAATCGCCAAGTTTTGTTTAACTGCGCTAAACAGTTAGCAATGAAATGTTTAGTCGGTTTATTTTAAAGTTATTTATAGACAAAAATATTAATCAAGGTTAGACTCTTTCAATTAAGCAATTTCCGGAATTTACGCTTCCTAAAAAAGTGAGAGAAATTATTTTGTTATTTGTTTAAAAAATTTACGACGAGGGGAAATCTATGAAAAAATCTTTTTTATTTAAGTCAGCTCTTTTATGGAGAATGACGCTGGCGGCATTTTTAATGCTCGTTTCATCAACCGTTTTAACCAACGCCCAAACTCAGTGCACGACCGGACAGACGGTGACATTCGCCCAGTTTTCACAACTGGATCCGTCTTACAACGCTTTTTCGTTTACCAACACGGGATCGTCCGGTTATTTCAGCGCTTCGGTTTTGGTCAATTTAACATTTGCCGGTCAAGCTGCCGCTTTTTCCGGTCCAGCGACACTGACTTTGACTGGTGCGACCAGCGCGCTCGCGGCGACGGTTGCGTCAAACAATCCGAATAATCCGGGTGCGACCAGAACGATTCAGCCTTTTAATCAGGAAGTGCGCATATCATTTACCAGAGACGGAGTGAATGTTTTAACAGCTGTTATCAATCCTTTAACTTCTTCTCCCGATCTTGCCGGTGATACAAACACGAGTGAAAACGGCGCCGCCGGATTTTCCGCTTCGACGACGAATCAGCAAATCACTTTTACGTCATCGGTGCTGACTTTTACCGAAACTGAAAGCCGCAATTTGGCACTTTCTTTTTCATCAATCAGTCCGGCATTTGCCCGCAATCCAAACGGGATTTTGAGCAACTTTACCGCTGCGGCGACCGGAACTTTCGCTTCCTGTCCCGGACCGCGACCGCCGTCGGCAGCCGGCGCGATGATTAGCGGACGAGTAATGCTTCCGAACGGAAGAGGAGCCGCCAACACGCTGGTGACGATGACGAAATCATCGGGCAAAATGATTACGGCGATTACCAACAATTTCGGTTATTACAGATTTTCCGATGTCGAAGTCGGACAATCGGTTGTGGTTGCCGTGCAGTCGAGAAAATACAGTTACGCGCCGCAGGTATTGAGCCTTTTGGAAGAACTGGGAAATATGGATTTTTATCCTGAGTAATTCGGTGCGGTATTTTAATGAAAAAAATGGCGACTTTTACAGTCGCCATTTTTTTTGTTATTCGGAGCTGCGCATTTCAACGATTAACGCTTCGATTTGCGTTCTTAAATGAGCCGTCACCGCTTGATATTTTTCTTCGTCCGACATTTCCGCCCGGTAAATATCTTTGGCGTAAAACGGTTTTCCGAAGCGAATTTTTACTTTGGAAAATCGAATGCGGCGCGAGCGGCGCGCCCAAACTTTGTGCAGTCCGTCGAGCGCGACCGGCAAAATCGGCAAATCGAGTTCGGCGGCGAGAATCGCCGCGCCTTTTTTGAAATTATGCAGCTCGCCGTCAAACGCGCGCTCGCCTTCCGGATAAATATTCAGCACTTTACCGTTTTTTAAGCCAATCGCGCCCGCCTTCATCGCTTTCATCAACTGCGTGTCGGCGTCAATCGGCACGACCGAAAGCATTTTCGCGACCCACTGCATAAAACTGCTGCGGAAAAATTGGCTCGCGCCGACGTGAAAAATATTGCGGAAAATCTCAAACGGGTAATTCGATGTTAAAACGAACGGATCGAGAAAACTCTGATGATTCGGGCAAATGAGAAACGGGCGTTTCATTCGTTCGAGTTCTTCAATATTGGCGACTTCGAGCCGCAGAAAAATTCGGCAAAAATAATTGAAAATCCGGTAAACCGCAAAAGCAAAGCCGCGAAAAATCGGGCGATTCTGCAAGATTCCCTGAACTTCTGGAAAATTCGGCTCGGCTTCGCGGACGATTTTCCCCCAGTTCAAATCGGTCGCGATTTCCGCCGAGTTTTCCGCATCGCCGACGCGATTTTTGACCAGCGCGATGACATCGCCGACGGTCAGCGCCTGCGCCGCTTCTTCCGCCGCAAATTCGGTCGCAAAAGCCTGTTCGAGCGACGCGAAAACTTCGGCGCGCGACAGTGAATCGAAACCCAAATCAAGTTCCAGATTCATCGTCGGCGTGATGTTTTCGGCTTCTTTTGTATTCTTTCTAATTGCGGCGACGACCGCTTGACCGGCGTTCGATTCGAGCAAAAGCTGGTCGGCGGCGCTCAATTCGAGCGGCTTTTTCTGATGCGCCGTTTGATCAATCAAACCGTTTTGCTCGATTTGTTTTTGCAGCTCGAAACGCTTGATTTTTCTCGTTGCGGTGCGCGGCAGCGGTTCGGTGTAAATAACATAATCGCGCACGCGCTGATATTCGGGCAGCGCGCGTCCGAGATTGTCCAGATCATACCGCACGGCTTCTTTGGAATTGGCGATATTGTTCGCTTTCAGATAATTGAAATCCGGCACGACGACGGCGATCAGTTTTTCCGCGCCCGCTAAGTTCGCGCTCGCATCTTTCACGCCGAGAATGCACATTTCTTCGACGAGCGGCGATGCGGAATATTTCACTTCCAAATCTTCCGGATGAATATTCTTTCCGTTCGGCAAAACGATCACGTCTTTCGAGCGTCCGACAATAAACAAATCGCCGTTGGCGTCGAGTTTGCCGAGATCGCCCGATTTGAACCAGCCGTCTTCGGTAAACGCTTCGCGCGTCGCTTCCGGATTTTTGTAATAACCCTTAAAAACCATTCGCCCGCGAATCAAAACTTCGCCCGCGCCGTCGGCGTTCGGCGCGCCGAGTTTGATTTCGGCGTAATTGACGGCTTTGCCGACCGAGCCGACCGAGCTGCCCGTGAAACGCGTCGAACTAACCGCGCCGCAAGTTTCGGTCAAACCGTAGCCCTGAATAATCGTAAAACCGAGTTCGTAATAATCGCGCGCGATCTTTTCGTCGAATCTGGAACCGGCAGAAATCGTAATGTCCAGATTGCCGCCGAATCCGTCGTGCACTTTGCCGAACATTTTTTTGCCGAGATTGACGTTGAAATTATCGCGCAGAATTCCGTTGGTTTTGAGCATTCCGGCGAACAGCGCGCGAACCGGCGCGGGCTGCGCGGCAACGCCGTCGAAAATCTTTTTATGAAACAGATACCAGAGGCGCGGAACGCCGGTCAGCAGCGTGATTTCCTTTGTTTCAAACGCTTTGGTGAGTTCGGCGGGCGCGAGTTCTTTGACGTAATAAACGCTCGCGCCGACGCTGGCGATGACCCACAAATTGACGACTTGCGCGAAAACGTGAAACAGCGGCAGAACGCTCAAAACGATTTCGTGTTCGGAAATATTCATTACTTCCTGACAGCCCTGCGTTTCGTAATAAATATTGCCGTGCGTCAGCGGCACGCCTTTCGGCGTACCGGTCGTGCCGGAAGTGTAGATCAAAACTGCCAGATCATCAGGCGCAGCGGGCGTCGGTCGCGCATCGTAATCCGCCGGACGCGCCGCTTTCATCCAATCGGAAAAACGCTCGAATCCGTTCGTCGTTGCCGATTCGCCGCGTAATTCGTCATTCGTAATTCGTAATTGAAAATCTTCCTGCAAAACGGCGGCGGGAATTTTTCGCCCCAGTCTTTCTTCTAATTTAAGAAAACTTTCGATAAAATCCGCGCCGATAAAGGCTCGTTTCGCTTCGGAATTTTCGATGAAGTTCGTGATCGTTTCGATTTCACC
>SXGU01555414.1_pt1 | contig 16055 bp, 12 predicted proteins | sample 3174531 | NCBI WGS metagenome assembly SXGU01 (sample SAMN11356863, study PRJNA531348) | freshwater metagenome | isolation source: freshwater sample F1-140 | place: China: Fuxian Lake, Yuxi | collected 2017-12-25
CTCCCGAATGCCGATGTGCTGGAGGCCGAGGCGCCGGCACCTGGCTCAGACGCCGTGATAGTCCCGGTACCAGCGCACGAAGCGCGCGACGCCCTCCCGCACCGGCGTCGCCGGGCGGAAGCCGGTCAGGCTGTGCAGGAGGGCCGTATCGGCGAAGGTGCGGGGTACGTCGCCGGGTTGCATGTCGAGATACTGGTGGCGTCCGCTGCGGCCGACGGCGCTCTCGACGGCCTCGACGAAGCGCATCAGCGGCACCGGATCGGAATTACCGATGTTCACGACCCGGAACGGCGCGACCGGCGACAGGGTATCGCCCGGATGCTCGCTCGGGTCGCCGCGGAGCGGGACGACGTCGATCAGCCGAACGATCCCCTCGACCAAGTCGTCGATGTAGGTAAAGTCCCGCTCCATCCGGCCGTGATTGTAGATCTGCATCGGCTCGTCGCGCAGGAGCGCGGAGACGAACTTGAACAGAGCCATGTCCGGGCGGCCGAACGGGCCGTAGACGGTGAAGAACCGGAACGCGGTCGTCGGGATGTCGAACAGGTGGGCGTAGGAGTGCGCCATCAGCTCCGTGGCCTTCTTGGTGGCCGCGTAGAGGGTCATCGGTTCGTCCGCGCGATCCGTCTCGGAGAAGGGAACCTTCTCGGCGGTGCCGTAGATCGAGCTCGTCGAGGCCAGGAGGAGGTGGCGGGGCCGCATGCGCCGCGCGAGCTCGAGCAGGTTGAAGGTCCCGACGAGATTCGAGTCGACGTAGCTGCGCGGATTCTCGAGGCTGTAGCGCACGCCCGCCTGCGCGGCGAGATGGATCACGACGTCCGGCGCCGTCTCTTCCCAGACTGCGTGGAGCGCGTCCGCGTCCTCCAGCATGATCTCGCGGGCGGAGAAGTTCGGCGACTGCAGCAGGTCGGCGGTGCGGCGGCGCTTGTAGCTGACGTCGTAGTAGGCCGTCATGCCATCGACGCCGACGACCGTGTGCGTCGGCAACAGACGCTTGGCCAGGTGATAGCCGATGAACCCCGCCGTTCCGGTGATCAGGATGCGCACGTCGAAGTCTCTTTCCCGAGCAGACACAGCATCCGGTCCCGCCGGAAGGCTGGTGATCCGAAGTATGCAGAGGATCTCGAGCGGAGCGACTCCTCCGACCGGATCAGCGCACGGCCGAAAGAGGTATCGGAGGTTGCGCCTGGCCCTGGACGAACTAACGTATCGGATACGCCGTTCGGCTACGTTGCGTGCTTAACAAAGGCATAACAGAGTTTCCTCGGAAAACGGCTCAGGCGAGCGCCGACGGCGCCGAGATCCTGGGCAGGCGTCGCTGATCTGCGCGATGCGCCGATGAGGAAGACCAAGTATGCCGTTGTTCACTGCCCCCCGCGCGGTGCTCGCCATCGCGGCCCTCTCGCTCTGCGTATCGCAGGGCCGCGCCGCCGAGACCTACGCGATCGGCCCGGCGGACCGGCTTCGCATCACGGTCAGCCAGTGGATGCCTGCCGCGGCGAACGCGCAATGGTCAGGTTCGGGCGGTGAGTTCCAGACGCGCCTCGACGGCCAGTTCACCGTGGATACCGGCGGGAGCCTCTCCCTGCCCCTGGTCGGCGACGTGCCCGCCGCGGGCCGGGCCGCGCCCGAGCTCGCGCGCGAGATCTCCGACCTGTTCCAGGCCAAGCTCGGGACGATCAACGCGCCGAGCGCCTCGGTCGAGGTCATCGAGTACCGGCCCTTCTTCGTGGTCGGCGTCGTCGAGCGCCCCGGCAACTACCCGTATCGCCCGGGCATGACCGTGTTGCATGCGCTGAGCATCGCGGGGGGGATGTACCGCCGCCCGGACGTCGATCTCGGGCGCTACGAGCGCGAGCTGATGACGGCCTCGGGCGAGGGGGCGATCCAGGCCGGCACCCGCGATGCCCTGATCGCGAGCATCGCCCGGCTCGAGGCGGAGCATGCCGGCCGCGACGCGATCACGTTCCCCGACGAGTTGCTGGCGCGCAGGGCCGAGCCCCAGGTCGCGCGGATCATGGGCGACGAGCTGAAGCTCCTCACGCAGAGACAATCGGCCCTCCACGCCGCTGTGGGCAATCAGATGCGGCTGAAGAAGCTCGCCGAGAGCCAGAGCGTGGCCCTGGCGGCGCAGGCCGCCGCCGTCGATCGCCAGATCGCCGTGGCCCGGCACGAGATCGAGACCCAGACCGATCTGGTCAACCGCGGCCTGTCACGGCGCCCGATTCTGTTCCCGATCGAGAGCCGCCTGGCCGAGGCGGAGGCCAAGCAGCGTCAACTGCAATCCGATCTGCTGCGCAACGCACAGGACGTCGCGCGTGCCGAGCAGACCGCGGCGGAGCTGCGGGCCACGCGCCAGACCGAACTTCTCGACCAGATCAAGGCGGCGCAGGCTGGCCTGGAGCAGGCCCGCGAGCGCCTCGCCACGAACATCCGCATCGTCAACCATTCGGACACCGAGGTGCAGCGGCGCAGCGGCGAGGCCCAGCCGCGCTACACGATCCTGCGGCGCGAGGGTGACCGGCTGCGCGAGCGGCCCGCGGTGGAGACCGCGCGGGTCGAACCCGGCGATATCGTACGCGTCACCCTGCAGACCCAGGCGCGCGGCGCGCCCCGACCCTCGGATGCCTCGACGGAGCTGCGCGAAGTCGAGCCGGGCGCCGCGCCCGCGCAGCGCGACACCCAGGTTTCCGACGCCGGGCACTGAGCGCGGTCCCGCCACCTCGAACGCCGGATCGACCGCCATGCTCTTCGCCGGAACCGCTCTCCGAAGCCAGCTCGACATTCTGGGCGCGCTCGTGCTGCGCGAGACCCACACGCGCTTCGGGCGCACGCGCCTCGGCTATCTCTGGGTGCTGATCGAGCCGATCACGCACGCGGTCGGCCTGTCGATCGTGCACTACACCCTGGGCCGCCGCTCGCCGCTCGGGGGCAGCATGGCGCTGTTTTTCATGACGGGGCTGCTGCCGTTCTTCCTGTGGAGCAAGGTCTCGCATCGGCTGGTCTCGGCCTTCGTCTCGGACCGTCCGCTGCTCAACGTGCCAGCGGTGACCCACCTCGACATCCTGCTGGCGCGCGCGCTTCTCGAGGGTGCGACCTGGCTCATCGTATCGGCGATCCTGATCGTCCTGCTGGTCGCCATCGGCTTCAGCGACTGGCCGTTCGATCTCGAGTCCCTCTGCGGCGCGGTGGGGGCAACCTTCTGCCTTGCGGTCGGGATCGGGATGATCAACGCCACGATGACGGCGCTGCTGCAGTCCTGGCACAACCTTTTCTACATCGTGACGCGGCCCCTCTACCTCGCGTCCGGGATCTTCTACCTCGTCGACCAAGTTCCGGCGACCGCGCAGCGCTTTCTGGTCTGGAACCCGCTGGTCCACGCCATCGAGTGGGTCCGCACCGCCTTCTATCCCGCCTACACCGCGACGACGCTCGACAAGAGCTATCTCGTCCAGTGCGCGTTCTACGCGCTCGTTGCCGGCCTCGCCCTGGAGAGACTCTCGCGTCGAAAGGTCGAAGCCGTATGATCATCTTCGACGATGTGTCCAAGAGCTACCGAACCGGGCTCGGATTGAAGCGCATCCTGCGGGACTTCGACGGCGAGCTGCCGACCGACCTCAATATCGGCATCCTCGGAGGGAACGGCTCGGGCAAGAGCACCTTGATGCGGCTCCTCGCCGGCTCGGAATCACCCGATCGCGGTCGGATCTACCGCGACGGTCGTGTGTCGTTCCCGGTCGGACAGGCGATGGGCTTCAACACCCACATGACGGGCCGCGGCAACGCCGCCTTCCTGGCTCGGGTGTACGGCGCGGATGTGGGGCGGGTGATCGACTTCGTGGGCGATTTCGCCGAGCTCGGCGCCTACCTCGACGAGCCGCTGCGCACCTACTCGAACGGCATGCGGGCTCGGCTCTCCTTCAGCCTGTGCATGGCGATCGAGTTCGACGTCTACCTCGTCGATGAGGTGACGGCCGCGGGCGACGTCGCGTTCAAGCGCAAATGCAATCAGGTCTTTGCCGAGCGCAGGCGAAAGTCCAAGATGGTCATGGCCTCGAGCAATACGAAAATGATCAAGCTCTATTGTGATCGGGGTGCGATCCTGGACGGCGGGCGGATCCACTTATTCGACAGCATCGACGAGGCGGTCTCGGTCTATGAGACCAAGGTCTACACAACCGAGATCTCGGTTCTCGATCGGAAGCCGATCTGGGAGGGTGCGCGGCGATGAGCGAGATCCTGCGACAGGGTACGACCCGCGTTTCGCCGCTGCTGAGCGCCCTCCGGCAGCGGCGGCTGGTCCAGGCCGAGCCCCGACCGGATACCGAGGCGCCGGGCACGGCCGCCGCCGTCAACCGCGGCGTACCCCATCTCCGCGACATCGCGGCGCTCGCCGACAAGCCGCCCTCCGCCGATCCCGGTGCGCCGGTGCATCTGCGGGCGGTCGGGGGCGAGCTGCCCGGCGGCTCGGCCGAGGGCGGCTTGCACGGGCTCGCGGCCCGCCGCGAGCAGAGGCGGCATCAGCGCCGCGGCGTCCTCGTCTCGTTCCTGCTGCTCGTCGCGCTGCCTGCGCTGGCGGCGGCAATATACTATCTCTTCGTCGCGTCCGACCAGTATGTCTCGGAGGTGAAGTTCGCCCTCCGCTCGGTGGAGCGCAATCAGGGTCGCGATGTCAGCGGTATGTCGGGCGCCAGCAACGGCAATACAGACTCCTTCATCATTGCGGACTACATCACCACCCGCCAGTTCGTCGACGAGGTGCAGAGCAAGATCGACCTACGCAGCATCTTCTCCCATCCCGGAGCGGACTTCTGGTCGCGCTTCGAGGCGTCAGCGCCGATCGAGGATTTGGTCGGCCATTGGCGAGCCATGGTGATCTCCCGCTACGACCTCTCGACCGGCATCCTGACCGTCAAGGTACGGGCCTACACGCCCGAGGCCAGCTACCGTCTTGCTCAGGCCGTTCTGGAGAGTTCCGAGCAACTCGCCAACGAACTGACCAACCGTGGGCGCCAGGACTTCGTGCGCTTCGCCGAGGCCGAGGTGAAGCGGGCCGAGGAGCGGCTGCAATCGGCGCGGAACGCGCTTGGCACCTTCCGGCGAACGCAGGGAACCTTCGATCCCGTCAAGCTCGCGACGAGCAATGCCGAGTTGCTCGCGCGCCTGCGCTCCGATCTGACCAGCATGCGCGCCGAGGCCGCAGCGCTCGGTGCCGCCATGCAGGCCAACGCACCGCCAATCCAGACCATCGCCAACCGCATCGCGGCCACCGAGCAGCAGATCCGTGCGGTCGAGGCGGAGGGCCAGAGGGCCGGGGGCAGCGCTCTCGGCAGCTTGGTCGCGCAATACGCCGCCCTCGATGCGGAGCAGAACTTCGCCGAGAAGGGGTACGGCATGGCGCTCGAGGCGCTGCGCGCCGCTCGCGGTCTCGCTGACCGGCAGCAGGTCTACCTCGCGACCTTCGCGCGCCCGGCGCTCCCGGAGCGCGCAGGGTTCCCGAACCGGCCGGTCTCGATCGCGCTGGTGGCGGGGGCATGCCTGCTGTTCTGGCTCACCGGGCTTCTGGTGGTGCTCGGCATCCGCGATCACCTGCGCTGATCCGCGTGGTCGCCCCCGGGGCGGATCCGGCGGCGCACGCGACATCCTTCACGACCGGCGGTTCGGGACGGCGCCTCCGGCAGGCGTGCTGCCTAGGCCGTGACCCAGGGGCAAGGCGATGATCTTCATCCAGCGCACCGGAACCTCCGCCGACGTACCCTACACCGGCGACAGCGCCCGGGTGGTCGACACGGCCACGGGGGCCGTCATCGTGGATTGGACGGCGGGCGGCGTGCTCCAAGACGTGCCTCAGGGCAGCGGCTACCGGCTCGAGATCCGCACGGGGCAAACCGTTGCCTCGGACCAACTCGCGATCGGCGCCGTGGTCTTCACGATCGGCCAATCGAACATCGAGCGCTGGTACAGCACGCCGACCGCCCTCGGATCCACGGCCGGCACCTACATGATGCAGGCGAACGGAACGATCGGCGCGGTCCAGGGGGCTGCTGCCGCCTACTTCGCCGCGAACTATGCCGCAGAAGCCGGGGTGCCCGTCCTCATGGTGGCCGCGGCCAAGGGCGGTACGGCTCTCACCCAGGCCGCCGACAAGGGGAACGGCTACTGGCTCGATACGTCTCAGGGCTCGCTCTACAGCAACGCGCTCGCGCTGCTCGCCCGGGTCGGCGGCCGCGCCGAGGCGGTTCTCTGGGCGCAGGGCGAAACCGACGCCTCGTCCGGGGCGGGCATCAGCCAGAGCGTCTACGCGACCGCGCTGAACACCTTCATGAACCGCGTGCTGGCCGATTTCGGGGTCGACAAGGTCCTGATCCAGGAGATCGGCCCGCGCGGCGACAACGGCGACACCTACGACGCGGTCCGGGCCGCCCAGCACGAGGTCGCGGACGCGATGGCGGGCGTCGACATCGGCGCGCTGACGACGGATCTCAACACGATCGAGGACGGCATCCATCTCTCGGGGGCCTCCCGCGTCATGGCGGCGGATCGGTTGCTCGACGGCGCGCTGCGCCTCGCCGGCGTCCGCCTCACCCGGACTGTCCGCAACGGCGGCGCGAGCAGCGACACGCTCGCGGGCGGCGGCGACCGCGACGAGATCCACGGGCTCGACGGCAACGACGTCATCCTCGGCGAGGCCGGCAGCGACGCGCTTTTCGGCGACGGCGGCAACGATACGATCCGCGGCGGAAGCGGAACGGACCTGATCCGGGGGGATGCGGGCGACGACAGTATCGACGGCGGCGCCGATGCCGACGTCATCTCGGGCGGCAACGGCAACGACCTGATCGATGGCGGCTCAGGGAGCGACGAGGTCTGGGCCGATGCGGGCGACGACACCGTGATCGGCGGGGTGGGCAACGACGTGCTCTACGCCGGCGGCGGTACCGATACCGCGGTCTTCCGAGGGAATTTCACGGATTACAGCATCATGCTCTCCGGCACGACAGCCCGGATCCGGGATCTCAACGTCTCCGACGGCGACGAGGGGAGCGATTTCCTCGACGGCTTCGAGTTCGCGCAGTTCAACGACCGGCGCTACGACCTCAAGGGGACCGGCCTGCCACCTCTGTTCTCGGACGAGGTCGACGCGATCGACTTCGCCAACGTCGCGGCGGGCACCAATCTGCCAACCTCGCTCTACAAGGCGCTCGGCGGCAACGACGAGGTCTATCTCCCCAAGGATGCGGCCGCCGCCCAGGCCGCGGGCTACGACACGACCCAGATCTTCGATGCGGGCGCGGGCGACGACGTCGTGATCGGCGGCAGCCTCAACGACACGATCCGGGGCGGCGACGGCGACGACATCCTGAACGGCGGCGCTGGCTCCGACCGCCTCGAGGGCGGCCTCGGCGACGATCGCTACTACGTCGACACCACCGCCGTCGGCAGCGCGGGCGACCTCGTGGTCGAGGCCGCCAACGCCGGCACCGACCTCGTCTTCAGCACGGTCACCTTCACGCTGAAGAGCAACGGCGAGCACCTGACCCTGATCGGGGCCGACAGCATCAACGGCACCGGCAACGAACTCGCCAACGTCATCAGCGGCAACGAGGCCGCCAACATCGTCAACGGCAATGCAGGCGACGACACCCTCATGGGCAACGGGGGCAACGACCAACTGCGCGGCGGCATCGGCAACGACATCATCGACGGTGGGGCGGGGCGTGACGTCGCGATCTATGCCGGGCGCATGAGCGACTACCGCATCGTCGATGAGAGCGGGTTCGTGACCGTCACCGACCTGAATCCGGCAGACGGCGCCGACGAGGGTACGGACCACGTCAGCGCCATCGAGCAGCTCAGATTCTCCGACGGCACCTACACGGTGACGATCCCGAACCGGCTCTTCACCGAGGGCGCCGACACCCTCGATTTCGCGACGGTACCGGGCAACTCCTACGCTACCGGTACGCAGTACGCGGCGCTCGCCGGCAACGACGCGGTGTACCTGCCCAAGGATGCGACGGCCGCCCAGGCCGCGGGCTACGACACGACCCAGATCTTCGACGCGGGCGCGGGCGACGACGTCGTGATCGGCGGCGGCCTCAGCGACACGATCCGGGGCGGCGACGGCAACGACACCCTGGATGGCGGTGCGGGCTCGGACCGCCTCGAGGGCGGACTCGGCGATGACGTCTACCTTGTCGACACCACCGCCGTCGGCAGCGCGGGCGACCTCGTGGTCGAGGCCGCCAACGCCGGCACCGACCTCGTCCTCAGCACGGTCACCGTCACGCTGAAGAGCAACGTCGAGAACCTGACCCTGACCGGTACTGGCGACATCTCCGGCTTCGGCAACGATCTCGACAACGTGGTCACCGGCAACGAGGGCCGGAACTCGCTGAAGGGTGATGCCGGCAACGACGTCCTCTCCGGGCTCGGCGGGGACGACAACCTGACCGGCGGTCTCGGCAACGACACGATCGACGGTGGCGCCGGCCACAATACGGCGGTGTATGGCGGCAACCGCGCCGGCTATCAGATCGCCGTCGACGTGAACGGCCGCGCGAGCGTGACGGATAGCGACGCCTCCGACGGGGACGAAGGAACGGATCAACTCGTCAACGTCGCGCTCCTCAAATTCCTCGACGGCACGCTGACTCTCGTGACGCCGGCCAACACCGCGCCGACCGGAATCACGCTGAGCACAGATCACGTGGCGGAGAACAGCCCGGCCGGAACGCGCATCGGCACGCTCACGGCGCAGGACGCGGATCTCGGCGACACCTTCGCCTTCACCCTCCTCGACGATGCGGGCGGCAGTGTCGTGCTGCAAGGGGCCGATCTGCTCGTCGCGCCGGGCGCTGTGCTCGACTACGAGACGAGCCCGAGCCTGCCCATCCGGGTCCGGGTCACCGACGGGGCCGGCCACGTCCTCGATCAGATGCTGCACGTCGCGCTCGACAACCTGCCGGGATCCCTGGTTACCGGGACGACCGCGGCCGACAGCCTGACCGGGACGGTGGAGGACGACCGCATCGATGGCGGGGCAGGCGCCGACACGATGGCGGGCGGCGCGGGCAACGACACCTACGTGGTGGACAACAGCCGTGACAGGATCGTCGAGCTGATCGGCGGCGGGACGGACGCGGTGGAGAGCGCGGTCAGCTACACCCTCGGCGACAATATCGAGATCCTCACGCTGACCGGCACCGCAAGCAACGCCACCGGCAACGCGCTGCGCAACACGCTCATCGGCAACGCCCGCAACAATATCCTGGACGGGGGCGCTGGCGCCGACACGCTGAAGGGCGGGGTTGGGAACGACAGCTACATCATCGATGATCCGGCGGACGCGGTGGTCGAGGCGGCCAATGAAGGTACCGACACGGTCAAGACGTCGCTGACCGGTTACGCCCTTGTCGAGAACGTCGAGAACCTCCTGTTCGTCGGGACCGGCGGATTCCTCGGCATTGGGAACAGCTTAACGAACACGATCCAAGGTGGGGCCGGTAACGACACCCTGGACGGCGGTGAGGACGGCCTCAAGGACAACCTCAAGGGCGGCGCCGGAGACGACCTCTACATCGTTCGCGCGTCGGACAGCGTTTCCGAGGCTTCGGGCGCCGGCGACGACACGGTGATGACGGCTCTGACGAGCTACAAGTTGCCGACCAACGTGGAGCGGTTGATCTTCACGGGATCCGGCAGCTTCAAGGGAACGGGCAACGCCTCCGACAACCTGATCCAGGGCGGCGACGGCGCGGACACGCTGGACGGCGGCACCGGCAACGACACTCTGGCGGGCGGAGCCGGTGCCGATACCTACCTCGTCGATGCCCGCGGCGACGTGGTGTGGGAGTTCCGCGATCACGCCACGGCAAGCGGCGATGCCGGCGGGATCGACACGGTGCTGATCAAGACGGGGCTGACCGCCTACACGCTCTTGAGCGGCAGCAACGTCGAGAACCTGACCTACGCGGGCACCGGCGCCTTTGAGGTGCGCGGCAACGAACTCGACAATCGTCTGACGACGGCTGCCGGGAACGACACCCTCGTGGCTGGAGACGGGCATGACACGTTGATGGGCGGCTCTGGCGCCGACCTGTACGTTTTCGAGCAGCCAAACGATGTGGACGTGATCATCGGGTTTAGCCGGAGCCAGGGCGATCGGATCGTGATCTCCCGTTCCGGCTTTGGCTTGGCCGCTGATACGACCCTCTCGGACGACTGGCTCGTCACCGGAATGGCTGCGCAGACGGCGGCGCACGGCCAGTTCCTGCTCGATCCCAACACGAATACCCTATTCTGGGATGGGGACGGCAATGGGGCGGGTGAGGCCGTCGCTCTCGCACAGTTCGCAGGCAGCAACGTCTCGCTGAAGGCGACCGATATCGTCCTTGTCTAAGCGGCTGAGCGAAGCTTGTATAACCGCACAGATACGTACTCTACCTCGCCTCTTCTGTTGCGTTGGCGCAACATACATCTGAAAGCGGCGAGAAGGAGATAAATTTCAAAACATGACGAAAGCATCAGGCTCTTAGTGGAATTGATATGAAATATTATGCAATATGACAAATGATATGAGCATATTTCCAAACAAAGGCAGTATATAATCGGACAATTTCGAGAGACAATCATTGCTGCTGCCAGCATAGGAAAATTTAATACACGCATCTTATTTTTATTCCTACATTGTGCGTTCCGAGATAGTAATGCTGCCCCTGAAGATGGCGGACGGTGTGGTTGTATACTGTATTGTTAAGGGTGTGGCGTCCTTCTCAGCGTAACGTTCAGCGCGATACGCAATTCAGGATCGGCGCTTTGTGCACGGAGGTTCTCGGTCGACAGTTTGCAATCTGGCCAGAATCATGCATAAACAATTTTGATGCAGAAGGGGGTCTGTTATGGCCAATTTCTTCGACCGTCGACCTAGTGAAGAGGGTGTCGCTGTCCTTGAGGAGCAATTTTCCTCACGTCAGAGACCGTCCGTTTTTCTCATTGACGAGCGTATGCTTGAGAGAGACTGCTTGGAATACAGGATGGATGTCCTGGGATTTCATGTGAGGGCGATGTCTTCGATACGGGAGTTTGACTTCTCCGAGGCCACTCCCCCGGAAAGCGTAATTGTCTGGTACTTCAAGTCTTTCCAAAAATCAGATCTGGACGCAATAGCTGCGTTCCAGTCTAAATCTCATGACCGACCCATCGTTGTCATGTCTCCCACGGAGACATTTGCAGAAGTCATGGCGGCATTGAAGATCGGTGTGAGCGGATACATTCCGACTTCTATGCCAATTGTGCATGTTGCTGCTGCGATCAGGCTTGTTCTTGCGGGCGGCGTATATGTTCCCATCAGTTCTCTGATTGCCGCGCCGCCCCTCGACATGTCGATTGTGCTGCCGGATCAGATGCAGGGCGAATTTACGGCGAAGCAGGTTTCAGTGATCGAGGGCATTCGGAGGGGTAAGGCCAACAAAACGATCGCGTACGAGCTGAACATGTGCGAAAGTACTGTAAAAGTTCATATCAGAAACATCATGAAGAAGCTCAACGTCAGGAATCGCACGGAGCTTGCCTTGAAGGCGTCGAGCTTCTTGCTCGCGAGTGGAGATTCTCTGCAGAGTTCGCGCGGTTGATTGAGGGGTGATCGGCGCTCGGAACGGGGGCCGACGCACGCTGCCCCTCTGCCATCGAAGCGGTCCACCGTCAGCCGGGCGAGGCCTGTCGGGGAATACGGTAGCGAAAGCGGTCGTCGAACCAGTCTCGGAGCAGCTCGCGCTCGTAGTACAGTGGCCCGGAGGAAGCGCGCGGGTTACCTGTCAGGAGAAAATTCGGGTTCCGAAGCTCCTCTTCGTCCCGCGCGATGATCCGCCCGTCACGGCGCAGGACGTAGGCGAGGCGGATCCGAGGCGGCGTGGCATCCGACACGATGCGCGGACCGTCCGCCACGCCGGGGCCGCGTTGGAAGCCTGCGCGGTTCACGTCGAGGATCGTCACGTCGAGTGTCTCGCCCGGTCGGAGGCGTGCGCGGCCAAGGTCTTCGATGATCCGCGCGAGTTCGCGGAGCGTCCCGTGCGACGACAGCCCAGCGCTGACTGGACTGCCGATGTCCGAGAACCCGATGACGGGGGCGTACCGTACCCGGACCTGTGCGGCAGCCGGTGTGACGGCGGCGAACGCCGTCAGCAGCACGCCTCCGAGGACGGTTCGGCGCCTGCCGCGGAGCCAGCGGTGGAGCCGTTCGAAACGGGAGCGGGCCAAGCGCATGGGCCCACCGGTGAAACTCTGGTGAGAGCGGCGTGTCAGCTCGGACATGCGATAATCCTCTCGGTCGCCCTCGGCATGACATAGGGCGTCCAGGCGTTCAGGTCTGCCCGCGCGCTTCTCAGCCAGCTCAGCAGGATCGGATGCGCCGCTACGGCCTTCAAAAGCTCAGCTGCGTTGCTTTCGCGACCGGCATCCTCCAAATCAGGTATGCGTTCGGTTGATCCGCGCGCCATATTGGGGCTGTGCAGGTTTCCATCCGCGGCGGGTTGCCTTCCCGGAGCCGCGATCTGCTTTCTGCGCTGGGGATTACGTTGACGTTGGAAAAAATCCGCTTGACGCCAGCTGAATCAAACGCGCTGAAGTCCGCTCTCAGATTTGGAGAGACGCCGCTAGAGTTCATCACAGCGGCAATTAATTCTGAGCTTGCACGTCGAGAAAGCCTGCCCCGGCGCGGCACAAAGGCTGTGCAGGTGCTGCGGCAGACGCAGAGCGATGAACCCGGCCTGCTGCAGGATATCGAGATGACGGTTCGGCGTCAGCCGACCGAGTGAGAGCCATTGGTCCCTGGGCACCCATAGCGAGACGCTGTGCTGGCATGGGGACGGGCGCCTGACGGGTCCCCGTGCGTACCCTGGTGGGCGAGGGCCGAAGCCGCCTCGGCTTCGCCGCGCCGGAGCCTCCTGAGCGCCCGGCCGGCGCGCGGATCGGAAGGCCTGACCGACATCTCGACCTCGTCGAGCATGGCCGGCCGGAGGTCGGACAGCGTTTGGATACGGGCGTGCGCGCGCCTCCAGGGCGACGCCGATCGGCCGGTCGTTTCGCTCCCAGGTGTCGTCGCGCTCGCGCTGCTCCGATGTCGCCCTCGGAGACGACCGCGAGCTCGCCGGCGACGAACCCGGCCTCCAGGCCCCAGACCGCGGCGTCGGTGCCGCGCTTGAGCGCGTAGATGTCGGTGAGCCGGGTGATCGCCACGGGCTTCTTGGAGCCGTGGTCGCTGAGCACGCCGCAGAGCCGGTCGCGCGAGCCGTCCGACCACACGCCCAGGATCACGTGGTGGCCCGAGGTCTGAAGCGCGCAGATATGCGCCACCGCCGCGTCGAACACGCTCGCGCTCTCGCTCTGGCGCTCGGGCACGAAGTTGCGGCTCTGCTTCGCCCCGCAATTGATCACCGCTTCGAAGCTGTGCGTCCTGCTCAGGGCTGAACGCGAGCGCTCTGCCGGACCGTTGCCGCAATATCACTTCCGTCACGATCAGGTCTAGCGATTGCAACTTGATGTTGAATGGCGTCTAATGTTGTATTATGTTTTTTGGATAACACGCGCACGAAAATTTCAAGGGTAGATCTATCTCGATATTAGGACTGTTCGGGGGGATTCTGATTTTCTTCATAGTCTTGCTATCGGCGGGGATAGAGTTTCTATGAGTGGATTTGAACCGGATCAGTTTCTGAATCTTTGTTATGCCGCTGCTCTGGACGTCGAGTTGTGGCAAAGGGTTCTGGACGAGTTCGGTCAGGCCGTGGGCGCACGCGGATCATTGATCGTCTCGCATGATCCGAGTCGAACGGCGGATACGATGCACTCGTCGTGCCTACAAGACGTCGGCGTAGATTACAGCAAAACGTGGTGGAAGTACGATAGCCGGATCGCGCGCACGAAATCGCTCGGCTTGAAGCCGGGGACTATTTGCGTCGATGCTGCCTTTTTCTCGCCGAACGAGAAGGCGCGTGATCCGTTCTTTCAGGAGTTCTTCTTTAAGCACGGCCTCGACGATATGGCCGCGTACTTTTCAACGGATCCGCACGGAGGTGGAATTGCAACCGTAAGCGCACCCCGGGAAGCTGCCAGGGGACCGTTCGAGCCCCATGATATAGCCCGGTTGCGTCAGTTGGCGCCGCATGTCACGCGAGCCTTTCATCTTTCAGTACTGTTCGGCGCCGCGCGCCGGCACATCGGAGAACTCACCGCAGGTCTCGATTGCTCGTATGTCGGCTCCATCGTGTTGGACTCCGATCGCAATGTTGTGCATCTGAGCGAGGTGGCGGAGCGCCTGATCGCGCGCTGCTTTCGGGTGCGAAGCAGAAGGCCCCTACAGGGGCTCACGCCACAGTTGCATCGCGAGCTCGAAGGCATCGTCTCCGCTGCCTTATCGTCCGGCAAGGATATGGGAAGATACGCGTCCCTCTTTCCCGCAGTAGGGAGCGGCGGTTACCTCTATCTCGAGGCGGTGGCATTGGGCGATCTCGCTCTGACGCCCGCGATATTGCATCCCCGCGGAGGACGCGTGCTGCTGCTCGTGCGCGACGCTTTCGCGCGCGTCGAGCGCTCCATCGTTCCACATCTCCAAAAGCTCGGCTTGACGCAGGCCGAGGCGCATGCCGCGATGCTCGTGGGGCGTGGCCGATCCCCGCGTGAGGCGGCGCAGGCTCTGAACATATCGGAACATACGGTACGTGCGCAGCTCAGGTCATCGTTTGCAAAATTGAATATCAATCGGCAGGGCGAGCTTTCCTACATGGTTTCGCAAATCGACACTTTGGCGAGGGGGGCTTCGTAGCGGCCGCTGTCCCGCTGCGCGGGTCAGTCGCTCTATCACCGGCTGGTCGGCCGTTGGCCGAGCCGTGTCGCGCGCGGGCCAGGGCGACGCCGATGACCGCCGGCCCGAACCAGCCGGCGACCAGTGGGGCGTCGCCCATGACCGCTCCTTCCGCATGGCCGAGGTCGTCCCGCCGGGGCCGTGCGGGTCCCGGGGGCTTTCCCGTGTGACGGGCAACCCTCCCTACTTGCCGTGCTGCTTCAGCCAGGCCTCCATCTCGGAGATCTCTCTGTCCTGGTCGTCGATGATCTTCTGGGCCATCTGCTTGGTGGCCGGGTCCCGGGCGTGCTTCAGGGCCACCTTGGCCATGGCGACCGCGCCCCGGTGGTGCGGGATCATGTGCGTGCGGAAGTCGACATCGGCGTCGCCGCTGTAGGGCACGTGCATGTCGTGCATCATCGTCATGTCGGCGGCCTTGAAGTCCTTGGTCGAGGCCGGGTCCTTCGGGTCCAGCTTCATCGCCTGGATCATCTTCATCATGTCGGCGTCGTGCGTCGCGGACAGGTTGCCCGGCCTCTCGTGGCCGCCGTGCGCGTGCGTGCCCTGGGCCATGGCGGAGCCGGCGAGGCCGGCCGACACGAGGGCGACGACGGCGAGGGTGCGAAGGTCGGTCATGATGCTGTCCGTGTCCGTGGGGTCAGTTGAACTTGCCGCTGGCGGTCGCGCCGTTCGGGCCGGTGAGCTGCACGGCGCCCTTCGGGCTGGCGCCCAAAGCCGCGGCGGCCTTGCCGGTGAGGCGGTTGCCGTCGGCGGGCTCCAGGGGCACGCGGGTCGGCTTGCCGCCGACGACGAGGATGGCGGTGCCCTTGAAGCCCGCGGCCGGGACCGGCTTCTGCTGGCCGTCCGATAGGAACACGTCGACGGTCTCGTCCTTGGCGACGAGCTCGACATGGAAATCGCCCGCGTCCGCCACGCGGCCGCCGTGCCGGCCGGCGGTCTCGTGGGCGTCGGCGGCGGTCGCGGCGAGCAGGCCGGCGACGAGGGTCACGTTGGGACGGATCATGAGGAACGCCTCGGTTGCGGGGGTCAGTAGGCCTCGGCCGTGCGCGGGCGCGCACCGTCCGGGGATGGGTGGGCCGGCGCCTCGGCCTGGAGGGCGCGCAGCCGCTCCAGCGGGCGGCGACCGAGGCGCAGGAACAGGACGGGGGTGAGGACGGTGTCGAGCAGCGTCGCGCTGACGAGGCCGCCGAAGATC
>SXGU01004699.1_pt1 | contig 16052 bp, 11 predicted proteins | sample 3174531 | NCBI WGS metagenome assembly SXGU01 (sample SAMN11356863, study PRJNA531348) | freshwater metagenome | isolation source: freshwater sample F1-140 | place: China: Fuxian Lake, Yuxi | collected 2017-12-25
CCGGCGCTTCTTTTACCGCGCACCGGTACACGATCACTTCCGGGCTCAGGGGCTGGCCGACACCAAAATCGTCACCCGCTTTTGGATCGTGGCCGGGATCTTGGCCCTATGCGGGTTGGCGACGCTGAAGATCCGTTAGGTGTTGACCAGGGTGAGGCCGTAGAGGAAGAGCATGATCACCAAAAGCAGGGTGAGGCCGGTGATCCATAGCGGGATGCCGTGTTCATCGCCGAAGACTTCCTTGATATAGCGGCGGTACTGCTGGCTGAGGATGAGATAACAGGAGGCCAGGGCGATGAGGATGGCCACGGTCATCAGCGGGGCGTGGTGGGCCTTGAGCGGGGTGAGCTGCGCCAGCGAGAGGCCGTAGGAAAAGACATTTATCAGCAGGCCGTACTCGCGGGCCAGGATGCTGTAGACCACAATGCCCAAGCTCAGGCTGGCGATCATCAGGGAACTGAGCGAGTCGAGAAAGGGCAGGGCCAGCATGGGGACCAGCACCAGGCTGAGCAGCAGGTGCAGCCACATGCCCCCGTAGGCGTAGAAAAAAGGCGGCCGTTCCAGCGAGATGGAACCGAGGAGATACTGGGCAAAACTGGTGCGCGCTGCGGCCATTTGACCTCGGGTTGGGCTGGAAGGGATTGGGGGTGGGATGACCTAAGTTACACCCAGCCCTGCGCCGCTGTCAAGTTGGGGCCGCACCCCGGCGGCTCTCAGGCGACCTTGGTGAGGGAAGGGGTAGCCAGGGCTGCCGGGTCTCCGGTGACGCCCTTGCGGATGGCCTGTCGTTCGAGGTAGCTGACCAGGCGGAAGCAGCCCTCGTGTGGCATGGCAAAGGCCAGCGACAGCCCGAAGAGGATTCCCTGGGGGGTTTCGCGCGTTTCCACGTGTACGATCTGGGCTTCCACTTCCGCAAAGGTGCGGCGGATGCGCTCGCAGGTGTTGCGGAACAACTCGCGGTAGAGGGCAGTGCTGGTCAGCGTGGGGCCGTTGCGGGTGAGTTGCCGGCGGGCGGCCTCCTCGACGAAGCCCTGGGGCAGCGCCAATTCTAGGGAGAGCTGGTTGGCCGCCGGCCTGCACCGCAGAAAGAGCTGCGCGCCGCCCCCGCTGAGGTTGGCCACCACCCCCTGTGCGCTGAGTTTTCTCTCCTCTTCCACCCAGGTGACCTCGGTCCGCAGGCAGGCGGCGATGCGGAAGGCCGAACGAGCCCGGGGTTTGGGCGGCGCCACGGTTTCGATGCGCCGGGGAGGTTTGACCAGCAGGACAGGCAGGCGGCCCTGCAAACGGTTGTAGCCGATCACCTCGCTGGAAAAACGGTATTTCAGCGTGTCCAGGCTCTGCAGGGTCACCTGGGTGCCCCGCTGCGGCTGGAAATGGGCCGGGGCGTCGATACACAGCGAGCCGTCAGCACTCAGGTCCTGGAGGCGGCCGTGGTAGGGGGGGCCGGCGGCCCCGGCACCTTCGAAGGACAACAGGAAACGGGTGCCTATCTGTAGAGGGTCCGGTAGTTCGGTGGTGCGGCGTGTAGGCTTCATCTCAGATTCTCCTCGTTTGTGCTCCTCACCAAGGCCTCACATTCCTATGGATCGACCGCAATGGGGAAATATTTAATACTATTTAATACTACATTATAGAGTCATATATAACAATAACTTGGCTGCTATCGAAGATTCAACAGGGCTGCAGAGCCCGGTATCGGAACTCCGCGGGGTGGGGGTGCGCCGGGCTGCGGTGCTGGGTGAGGCGGGCATCGGCACCATCCGCGACCTGCTGTATAACCTGCCCCGGCGCTATCTGGACCGCAGCCGCATTCTGCCCATCGCCCAGGTGCCCGCCGGCCAGGAGGTGACCCTCATCGGGCAGGTGCGCCAGAAACGCTTCGTCCCCGGTGCCAGGCCGCGTTTTGTGCTCATTGTCGAGGATGGCACCGAGGAGATCGCCTGCGTGTGGTTCCAGGGCGCCCGCTATCTGCAGCGCAACTTCGAGGAAGGCGACCTGCTGGCCCTCAGCGGCAAGGTGGAGCACTTCCAGGGACGGCTGCAGATCACCCATCCCGAGTGCGAGTTTGTCGCCAACGCCGGCGAGCCCGCCCTGCTGCACACCGGCGGCATCATCCCCCTCTACACCACCAGCGCCGATATGAAGGAAAAGGGGCTGCGCAACCGCGGCTTTCGCCGTCTGGTACACGCCGCGCTGGAGGAGTTTGTGCCCGGCCTGGAGGACCCTCTGCCCCCAGAGGTGCGCCAGCGGCTGGGGCTGGCTGGCCTTGGCGAGTGCCTGCGCCAGGTCCACTTCCCCAGCAGTTGGGAGGAGATGCAGCAGGCCCGCCGCCGTTTGGCCTTCGACGAGTGTTACGCGCTTCAGTTGCGCCTGGCACGGGGCCGCCTGGCGCGCCGCCGCGAGGGGAAGGCTCCGCCTCTGGAGTGCAGCCGACACCTGGTGCCGGCCCTGTTGGACCGCCTGCCTTTTGCCCTGACCAAGGCCCAGCAACGGGTGTGGGCAGAGGTCGCCGCCGATCTGGCCCAGCCGGTGCGCATGAGCCGGCTCCTGCAGGGCGACGTGGGGTCGGGCAAGACCCTGGTGGCCCTGGCGGCGATGCTCCAGGCTGTGGAGGCAGGTTTCCAGGCGGCGCTGATGGCGCCAACCGAGATCCTCGCCGAACAACACGCCGCCACCCTCGGCGGCCTGGTCGGGCCCCTGGGGGTAGGGGTCGAGTTGTTGGTGGGTGGCCAACCCGCGGCCCGCCGCCGCGCCGCGCTGGCGGGCATCAGCTCTGGGGGGGCCCAGATCGTGGTCGGCACCCACGCCCTCATCCAGGCGGAAGTGGCGTTTGCCCGCCTGGGGCTGGCGGTGGTCGACGAACAACACCGGTTCGGGGTGGCCCAGCGGGAGGAGCTGCACCGCAAGGGGCCAGGGGTCCACCTGCTGGTGATGACCGCCACCCCCATCCCGCGCACCCTGGCGCTGGCCCTGTACGGAGATCTAGAAACCTCGGCGCTGGACGGGCTACCCCCTGGCCGCAAACCCGTGCGCACGGCGCTGCGCGGCCCCGAGCGCCGGCCCCAGATCCTCGAGTTCGCCGCCGCCCAGATCCGCGAGGGCCGCCAGGTCTATGTGGTCTACCCGCTGGTGGAGGAGTCGGAAAACCTGGGACTCAGTTCGGCCACGGAAGGGCTGGCCCAGCTGCAGGCCGGGCCTCTGGGCGAGTTTTCGCTGGGGCTCTTGCACGGCCAGCTGCCCGCCGAGGAGAAGAACCGGGTGGCGCGGGCCTTCAAGGCGGGCCAGATCCAGGCGCTGGTCTGCACCACGGTGGTGGAGGTGGGAGTGGACGTACCCAACGCCTCGGTGATGATCGTCGAACACGCCGAGCGTTTTGGGCTGGCCCAGCTCCACCAGTTGCGCGGCCGGGTGGGGCGGGGGGAAGCGCAGTCCTACTGCATCCTGATCGCCGGTAGCCAGGCGGCCGAGGAGACCCAACGCCTGCAGGTGTTGTGCGAGACCCAGGATGGTTTCGAGATCGCCCGGCGCGACCTGGAGCTGAGGGGCCCAGGTGAGGTGTTGGGGCTGCGCCAGGCGGGGCTCTCGGAGCTGGCGGTGGCTGACCTGGCCCGCGACCAGACCCTGATGGAGCTGGCCAGGGAGGAGGCGTTCAGACGCGCCGGGGTGTCCTGAGGGGCATTTTTCGCGAAAGCCTTTGACATTTGGGGGGCACCCTTTTACCTTAGATCACACCCTCGTTTCATATCCAAAAGTTTCCCCACAGCCCCCTGCTTTCGATCCGCCTCACTATGCAGATTCCCATGCCATTGTTATTGCTGCCATACCGCAACAGCTGGGTCTGGATCGCCGTAGCCTGCCTCTCGGCCTGCGCGGCGCCGCCTAAACACACCCTCGAAATCGCCAACCGCGACATCGTCTACGCCGAGGAGGAAGGCGCCGCCCAATACGCCCCCGATTTGCTGGCGGCGGCCAAGGATTCTCTCGATGCCTCCTTCCGCAAGATCCGCAGCGAGCAGGGGGAATGGTTCGAGCCGATGCGGGACTACACGCCGGCCTTTTCTGCCGCGCTGGCCGCCTCGCACCAGGCGCAGGCAGCGGCCACCGCCGCCCTGGAGGCGCGCAAGGCCCGCCAGGAGCACCTCGACATCCAGCATGAGGAGCTCACCGCCAACCTCCAGGACGCCTTTAAGAGCACCAGGGGCATTCCCATCCGCCGGGCCGAGAACCGCCGGCTGACCAAAGCCGAGATCACGCTGCATGTGGCCAAGGACCAGCTCCGCAAAGGTGCCCTGGACCCGGCCGAGCAGAAACTCCAGGAGGCGTCCCAGACCATCAACAGCGTGCGGGAGAAAACCGGCAAGTACATCGCCGAGTACCTACGGGGCAACCGGGACCAGTGGAGCAGATGGGCTAGGGAAACGGTGGAGATCTCGGCGCGCCAGAACGGATACGCCCTCATCGTCGACAAGAGCAACCACACCTGCTATCTGTACTACGACGGGCGGCTGAAGAAACGCTACGAGGCGGATCTGGGCGCCAATTGGATGGGCCAGAAAAGTATGTCGGGCGACAAGGTGACCCCGGAGGGCAAGTACCGGATCATTGGCAAAAGGCAGCGCCCCGACGGGCACAAAGCCCTGGATCTGAACTACCCCAATGCCGACGACCTGCGGCGCATCGCCGCGGACAAACGCAAAGGGAGGATCAGGAAGGGGGCCAACCCGGGCTACGCCATCCAGATCCACTCGGGCGGCGGGCGGGGCCAGGACTGGACGGCCGGCTGCGTGGCCCTGGCCAATCCGGACATGGACGAGGTGTTCCGCACCGTGGGGGTCAATACCCCGGTGACCATCGTCGGGGCCTGGGACAGCAAGGCAGTGGCCGACTCGCGATTCTGAGTTCCGGATCGGGGCAGCAGCGGACAGGGGCCTGGCTCCTGTCCGTTTTTTTTTGCCTCAGCGGGTGGCCAGCCACATGGCGACGAACATCATCAGATAGGCGCCCCCGCTGCGGGTCAGCAACCAGCCCCAGTTGCCCAGGCGAAGGGCCGCCCAGACCACCAGCGCTCCGTGCAGCAGGAACCCCACCCCCAGGTACAGGGTGGCGGTGGTGAGGATCTGCTGCATGCGCGGCTGGTGGGCCAGCTGCTGCATCTGGGCCGGCAGGAGCTGGCCATAGCGGTCCATGGCCGTCACCAGCAGTGGTTTGCCCAGGCCCCAGGTGATCAGCAGGGCCAAGGCGGTGAAGACGCTGAGCACCACGGGTTTGAACTTGATGAACAGGGCGTTGTTGTAGCGCAGGGCCAAGCCGCCGAAGATGGCGATGAGCAGGGTCGAGCCCAGGGAAAACTCGTCCAGCTCCCCGAAAACGGCGTACTCCCAGACCAGTTCCAGGCCCGCCACTGCCAGGGCCCAGACCACGGCCCGCCGCGTGTTGCCAAAAGCGTCGACGATCACAAAGACCAGCAGCGGCACAAAATCCATCAGCAGCAGGGACCAGTTCACTTTACTCAGAGACCCACGCCGAACGCGGCTTTAAAGTCCCTCCACACCTCGGCGGGCACCTCGGCGGTGGCGGCCGCGTACACCTCCTCGACCTGCTGCCGGGTGCAGGGGCCAGACATGGCGATGCCGGCGATGGGCGCAGCCAGCACGAACTGCAGGGCCAGGTGGCGGAGGTCGATCCCGCGCGCCCGACACCAGGCCCACATGGCGTGGGCGCGAGGTTCGGCCTGTGGGTCGGGTTTGGGGCCGGCCAGGCGGCCCATGCCCAGGGCGCTGGCCAGGATGATGCCCACCCCCCGCTGGCGGGCCAGGGGCAGGGTGGTGCTGGCCACCGACTGGTCCAGCAGGGTATAGTCTAGATAGCTGAGCACGATCTCGATGTGGCCGGTCTCGATGGCCTTGCGGTGGAACTCGTGCTGGCGCACCCCCAGGCCGATATGCCCGATGGTGCCCTGCGCTTTCATCTTGAGCAGCTCGTCGAGGGCGTTGCCGGGGGCCAGAGGGGTCTCGATGTCGGGGGGATCGTGGATGAGCACGGCGTCGAGATAGTCGGTCTTGAGGAGGCGCAGGCTGTTCTCGACGCTCCAGCGGGTGGCCGCCGCAGAAAAATCTCCCCGCTTTTCGGGGTGGGTGCCGGTCTTGGTCTGGAGATAAATCCGCTCCCGCCAGCCCCCTTCCAGGGCCAGGCCCACGCGCCGCTCGCTCTCGCTGTACAGGGGGGAGGTGTCCAGATAGTCGAGGCCCAGTTCGATGGCGTGGCGGATGCCCGCCACAGCTTCTTCGTCGGAGACATTGCCGCCGCCAAAAAAAGCGCAGCCCAGTCCCAGGGCCTTGGGGGTCATGCCGGTGTTGCCCAGCCGGCGGCGTTCGAGTTCGGCCATTTTGGTTTCCTTTCGGGGGGTGAGGATGGCTATGATAGAGTACTGTCCCCGGGCGAACAAGCTCGCTCCGGTCCGAATTGGAAAAGCACTTACCCCATAATATATTTTACCTTTCCGAATGAGGGCCTCCGAATGCCTGGTCTGATCCACAGGGTTCTTTTCTGGTGCCAGGGGTTTGTAGTATAATAGTCCCTACGCGTAGAAGGGGTGTCGGATGACCAGCTGGGGCTTGGCGATAGCGGCGATATTGGGGGCGCTGATGGGGCTGGGGGGGTTCACCTTTTATTATGGTGAAGGGCTCTCCTACTTCAGCAAGGACCCAAGCGCCTGCGTGAACTGCCACATCATGCAGCCGCAATACGATTCCTGGCAGAAGGCGAGTCACCACACGGCCGCCACCTGCGTGGACTGCCACCTGCCCCACGATTTTGTGCCCAAGTGGCTGGCCAAAGCCGAAAACGGCTTCTGGCACTCAAAGGGATTCACCCTCCAGGATTTCCATGAGCCTATCTTCATCCGCCAGGTCAATCAGCGGGTGTTGCACGACAACTGCGTCAGCTGCCACGAGGGCCTGATACACGACCTCGTGGCGGGGGCCACCACCGACGGGGACGCGATCAGCTGTGTACACTGCCACCGTTCCGTAGGCCACGGAGAGACCGTGGGGCTGGGCAAGTTCGAGGCGGTGTCTCCGGCAGGGGGCCACTACTCAATCAGGTGAAGAGATGAACAAGAGATCGCTTATGATCTATGGCGCGGTGGTGGTGGTGCTGGCGGGCCTGGGCGCACTGACCACCGCCCTGTTGGTGAATATCTACGAGCGCAAGAGCGAGGCCAAGAACCCCTACATCCACCTGGTGGAGGTGGGGGAGGACGACACCGACCCAGCCAAGTGGGGCGTCAACTGGCCCAAGCAATACGAGTCCTACCAGCTGACCGCCCTGGCCACCCGCACCCGCTTTGGCGGGCACGGGGGCAGCGAAGCCCTGCCCGAGCAGAAGATCGAGCGCGACCCCTGGCTCAGGCGGATCTTTCTGGGCTACGCCTTTTCCATCGACTACCGCGACCGGCGCGGCCACGCCTATATGTTGTACGACCAGGAGGAGACCAAACGGTTGACCAAACCGCAGACCGGCTCCTGCCTGCACTGCCACGCCTCGGTCATGCCCCTGTACCGGGAGCTGGGGGGGGGTGACGCAATGGCCGGTTTTGAGAAGACCTTCCAGATGTCCTATCAGCAGATGAGTGATAAATTACACGAGAGCGGCCACGCCCATCCGGTCTCCTGCGTGGATTGCCACAGCGCCCAGACCATGAAGCTGCGGGTGACGCGCCCTGGTTTCATCAAGGCGATCCAGTCCCTGGCCTCCTCCTCGGCCCCCCTGCCGCAACTGCCCTCCATCGAGCGCTGGCGCGCCACGGACCGCCGTGCCCCCTACGATCCGAACCTGCTGGCCTCGCGCACCGAGATGCGCTCCTTTGTCTGCGGCCAGTGCCACGTGGAGTACTACTGCTCCAGCGCCATGCCCCTCGAATTCCCGTGGAGCAAGGGGCTGAAGGTCGAGGACCTCGAAGCCCACTGGAATGCGACCACCCTGCCCAGCGGCTCCAGGTTTTTCGACTACAAACACAGCGAGAGCGGTGCCGAGATTCTCAAGGCCCAGCACCCCGAATTCGAGTTATGGTCCCAGGGCATCCACTCTCGTTCCGGGGTAGCCTGTGCCGACTGCCACATGCCCTACCAGCGGGACGGGGCCACCAAGGTTTCCGACCACTGGGTGCGCAGCCCGCTGCTCAACATCAACCGCGCCTGTCAGACCTGCCACCACATCGAGGAACAGGAGATTCTCGCCCGCGTGGAGTCCATACAGGCGCGCAACTTCGACCTGCTCCAGCGGGCCGGCCAGGCCCTGGTAGACCAGCTCGACGCGATCCAGGAGGCCAAGGCCGCCGCCGCCACCGAAGAGCAGCTGCGCCCGGCCCGCGAACTCCAGCGCCAAGCCCAGTGGCGCCTCGATTTTGTCGCCGCCGAGAACTCCATGGGATTCCACGCCCCCCAGGAGGCCGCCCGTATCCTGGGTGAGGCTGTGGACCTTGCCCGCCAGGGGCAGGTGGCGGCGCTCAGGGCCAGGACTACGCCCGCCAAGGAGTAGAAAAGGGCAGACACCCGCAGTCCCGATCCCCGATAAATAGCGCCCCTGGCCCCAGCGGCCGGGGGCTTTTGTTTACTACCCCGTTTGGCGCCCTGCTCTTATCTTCACATACACCTAGCGGAGACAAGGGATGAGACAATTTGGCATCTGGCTGGCGGCGTTGCTGTGCTGGGGTTGCGGGGCCGGCCCGCGCCCAAACCTGGGCAAGACCCCGGCCAATATTACCCCGTTGATGGACCAGCGCTTGCCCGTGGACCCCCAGGTCAGGGTGGGGAAACTGGACAACGGCCTGCAGTACCTGATCCGGGCCAACGAGCGGCCCGAGCGCCGCGCCGAATTGCGCCTGTTGGTCAAGGCCGGTTCGGTGCTGGAGGAGGAGGGGGAACAGGGACTCGCCCACGTGATCGAACACCTGGCCTTCAACGGCACTGCACATTTCGCCAAACAGGAGTTGGTCGATTACCTCGAATCGGTGGGTATGCGTTTTGGCCCTGATCTCAACGCCTATACCGGATTCGACGAGACGGTGTACCTGTTACAGGTACCCACCGACAGCGCCGGGGTCATGGACCAGGCCTTCCTGATCTTACAAGATTGGGCCGGAGGGGTGAGTTTCGAGGCCGGGGAGGTGGACCAGGAACGGGGGGTGGTGGTCGAGGAGTGGCGGGGCAACCGGGGCGCCGAGGCGCGGATGCTCGACCGCCAGTTGCCGGTGATCCTGAAGGATTCGCGCTATGCGGAGCGCCTGCCCATCGGGACCAAGGAAGTGCTGGACAGCTTTGGCCGCGAGGACCTGCTGCGTTTCTACCGGCGATGGTACCGGCCCGAGCTGATGGCCCTGGTGGCGGTGGGGGATTTCGACGCCCTGCAGGTGGAGGAGTTGGCCCGCACTTATCTGGGGCAACTCCCGGCTTCGCCGCAGCCAGTAGCGAGGCCCGCGATCCCGGTCCCCGACCACGAGCAGCCACTCTTCGCCATCACCGCCGATCCCGAGGCGACCAGTTCGAGCATAGCGCTGTACTTCAAGAAGGACGTCGAGCCGCACCAGACCGTCGGCGGGTACAGGCAGTACCTGGTGGAGGCGCTCTATCAGGGCATGCTCAACCGCCGGCTCTACGAATTGACCCTGGCCGAGCAGCCGCCCTTTCTTTCGGCCTATGCGGGCATGGACCTGCTGGTGCGCACCAAAGAGTGCCATTACCTGGGTGCCACGGTGGCCGACCAAGGCCTCGAACGCGGCCTGGAGGCCCTGCTGACCGAGTGCCGCCGGGTGCAGCAACACGGGTTCACCACCACTGAGCTGGAGCGGGAGAAAAAAGAGTTGCTGCGCAGCATCGAGCAGAGCTACCGGGAGCGCGACCAACGCGAGTCGGGGGACTACGCCGACGAGTACCTGCGCTACTTCCTCGAGGACGAACCCATCCCCGGCATCGTCTACGAATACGGCATCTACCAGACCTTCCTGCCGCAGATCGACCTGGATGAGGTGGGGGCGCTAGCCAGGCAATGGGAGGGGAACCGCAATCTGGTGGTGGTGGCGAGCCTGCCGGAAAAGGCCGGGGTTGAGGTGCCCACCGAGGCGCAGTTGAAGGCGGTCTTCACCCGGGCCAAGAAGCAGAAGATCGCCCCGTACAAAGACCTGCTGGCCGGCGCGGCGCTGCTGGAAACAGTGCCTGCCCCCGCCCCCATCGTCTCCACCCGCCAGATCCCCGAACTGGGGCTGACCGCCTGGCAGTTGGGCAACGGGGTGGGGGTGGTGCTCAAACCGACGGACTTCAAGAACGACGAGGTGCTCTTCACCGCGTACAGCCCGGGGGGGCATTCGCTGGTAGCCGATTCCGAATACGTGGCCGGGGTGACGGCAGAAGGGGTGGTGAAGGAAGGCGGGGTGGGGCGTTTTAACCAGGTGGAACTGCAGAAGCTACTGGCCGGCAAGCTGGTGGAGGTCTCCCCGTGGATAGGGGGATTGGAGGAGGGGTTGTCGGGCCGGGCCTCGCCCGAGGACCTGGAGACCATGTTCCAGTTGATCTACCTGTACATGACCCAGCCCCGGCAGGACTCCACGGCCTACGCTGCGTACCAGGGCTGGCTGGAGGGCATGCTGCAGAACCGCAGCGCCAGCCCGGAAAGCGCCTTCCGCGACTCGCTGCAGGTGATCCTCGCCCAACACCACCCCCGGTCGCGGCCCTGGTCCGAGGCCTTGCTGGCGGAGATGGATCTGGGCCGCTCGCTGCGCATCTACCGCGACCGCTTTGCCGATGCATCGGACTTCACCTTCTTCCTGGTGGGCAATTTCACCCTCGAGGAGGTGCGGCCCTTGGCCCAGCGATACCTGGGCGGGTTGCCGGCCCAGGGCCGGCGGGAGTTGTGGCGGGACCTGGGGATCGAACCCCCCAAGGGAGTGGTGGAGCAGCAGGTGTACAGGGGCATCGAACCGAAGGGCCTGACCCAGGTGGTCTTCACCGGGCCTTTTACCTGGGAACGGCAGCGCATCTACGATCTACATGCCCTGGCCAGCGTGCTCACCATCAGGTTGCGCGAGGTGCTGCGCGAGGAACTAGGTGGCACCTACGGGGTGAGCGTCAACGCCTCGGCCTCCCATTACCCGCGCGAGGAATACAACCTTTCGGTGGGTTTCGGCTGTGCCCCGGAGCGGGTGGCGGAGTTGACCAGAGCGGTTTTTGCCGAGCTGGAGGATCTCAAGCAGCAGGGCCCAGACCCCCGCCAGGTGGACAAGGTCAGGGAGCTGCAGCGGCGCCAGCGCGAGGTGGAGATGGAGGAAAACAGCTTCTGGCTCGAGGCCCTCGAATCGACCTACGTACACGGCACGGACCCGCGGCTGATCCTCGAATATGAGGCTTTGGTCGAGGGCCTGACCCCAGCCTCGGTGCAGGCCGCCGCCCGCCTTTATCTGAATCTGGAAAACTATGTGCGGGTATCCCTGTTTCCCGAAGGGTTTAATGAGATTAATAATAAGTAGAAACAAGTACTTACAAATATAGCTGGCGTGGGTGTCAACAAGGCTTGACAGCTGCACATTTGTTTAGTAATTTTCCTCTGCACAGCGCGGTCCAGTCCCCTGGCAGTCCCTCCCCAGGGACTGCCCATCCCCGGGAGGTGCGCCATGGGCAGAGGAAGGAAATGCAGGGTCGGCCTGGGTTCCCAGGGAGGCCTCGCAGCGGAGTTGAGCGAGGTGATCAACCGGGTGCGCCGGGCCTTCGGCCAGATCCCGATGGCCGATTTCGCCGGCCGGCCAGAGATTGTCGAGGCAGCCCAACGGGTAAACCTGGTCGCCCGGAAGAGGGTACAGGGCGAAGCAGCGGCCGGGGCCTGGCAGCAGGCCCTCGCCCATTACGAAGCGTGCTGGATGCAGCAGTTGGGCGCCAGCCGCAGCAGCCGGGCGGCCTGAGCCGTGGACAGGGCCACGGTACTTGCCCATCGGCTCGAGAGGCAGGGCCTGGACCGGCCTGCGGCCGGCGAGGAGGCGTATCTGCGCCTGGTGGCCGCCCTGCAGCCCGTGGCGCCGGTGTATTTCTCCAGGCCCGGCTCGCCGCCGCGCCTGGTGCACCGCGCCGCCTTTGACGAAAGCAGGCTGGCCGACCGCTGGCGGGCCCGCCGCGCCCTGGTGAAGGGCCGTTTCTGGGGCGGGAATATCGGCTATGTGCTGGCCGAGGATCTGGCCCTCTACGCCGCCGCCTTCCGCCGGCCCCTGCCGCGCCTATCCCCTCTGCACGAGAAGATCCTCCGGACCCTCAAGTACGAGGGGCCGCTATCGCCGCGGCAACTGGCGGCGGAAAGCGGGATGCGGCACAAGGAACTGATGCCCGCGCTCCACCGGCTGCAGCAGGCTTTTCTGGTGTACGAGGACCAGGAAGACGACAACTGGGAGCGGCCCTTTGGCCTCTTCGCCGCCGAATGGCCGGAGGTGGATCTGGAGGACCTGCCCTGGGAGGAGGCTGCGGCCGAGGTGGTCAAACGCCTGCTAGGTTCCCAGGTCCTGCTCAGCGCTGCCCAGGTCTGCGACTGGTCCCAGTGGCCGGCCCGGAAGGTGGGGCTGGTGCTGCGGGGGTTGGAGGAGGCCGGCGAGGTGAAGGGTATTGAGGTGATGGGCCTGGGCGAGGGCTGGCTGCGGGCTGAGGATCTGGGCCTGGCCGTGCGCCGGCCCGAGCACAGCGTCTTTATGCTGCACAAGGCAGACCCCCTGGTGAAGTCCCACCAGCGCCAGCTCAAGGAAGAGTTCCCCGGCGAGGTGCTCCAGTACCTGTTAATCGACGGCGAATTCAAGGGGGCGGTATGCGGCCACTGGCGCATCGGGCCCCACGACGTGGAGGACATCGCCCTGCACCTGGCCCAGGCCCAGCACAAAGCGCGGCGCGGGGCCATCCTGGAGGCCGTGGCCGCCCATTATCATCCCCCTAATAGCCAGATCCGGCGGTACGTGGGGCAGGTGATCGGAGATATTGTGCTCCCGGCACACTGACTGGGCCGTTTCACCCCCGTCGGCCTGCCGCAGATTCCGAATGATCTCTTCGATGCTGTGGACTTTCCGTTTCATGAGTATCCCTCCGTCGATCTGAAGAAATACTCATATCAATTGTCATCTTTGCTGTCATGAATTATGCTCATGGGCGAGTATGTAGATTTCAGGAGGCAGCACTGATGGGACGGTCCTTGGTCATCTCGTGGCGGCATAGTAGGAAGCGGTTAGCTCTGCATTATAGTCGCGAACGGGACCACCATCGACGAAGCCGGTTGCAGGCATTGATGCTTTTGCGTCAGGGTAGAGGGTTGAGCGAAGTGGCAGATATTGTGGGGCGGAGCTACCGCACGCTCCATCGCTGGGTAAGTTGGTATCGGCAAGGAGGCTTGACAGAAGTCGGTAAGCATTCGGTTGGCGGTCATGGCGGCTCTGCCCGACGTTTGAGTCCGACCCAAGAAACGGCCCTGACTGCCAAAGCCGCCGCTGGTGAGATCCGTTCGGTTTGGGATGGGGTGCATTGGGCTGCCGCCGAGGGGGTGTCCTATACCTATTGGGGTATGCGCTGGGTGTTTGCACTACTTCAATTGAAGAAGAAGGCGCCTCGCCCCTGTAATCCCAAGGCTTCCCGCGCCCAGCAACGCGCCTGGAAAAAGGGGGTCTGACCAGGGCGCTGCAGGCAGCGGGGGTAACCACGGTGCAGGGGATCGCCTGGGCGGATGAGATGCGGGTGGGACTGATCGGGCAAGTGCGTCGGGTGTGGGCACCGCGTGGGGTGAAAGTCGTCCAACCATTGGAGTATACTTATCAATGGCAGTACTTGGCGCTGACGGTCAACTCTACGCTGGTCCTGGGCCTCCAACCTGAAAGGCGTGACGTTGGCGCCGGTAGTCCGAAACTGGGCACGGCACGGGCTACGCACACTGGTCTGGGATCGCGGGAGAGGCCACCGTGGAGAGGCCTATGCCGGGCTGAAGGTCAGGTGCATTGAGCAACCGCCGCATTCCCCAGAGTTGAATCCCGCAGAACGCATCTTCGAACATATGCGTGCGACCGTCGACGGAAAAGTTTATGGCACGCTGACCGCCAAGATGGCAGTGGTTGAGCATGAACTACGGCTACTGGCGGCCAATCCAGATCAAGTCAGATCGCTAGAAGCAGTTTCATAACTCGGTCTGTCGGCCCGAGCCCGAGCGAAAACGGTGTGGACAAGGCGCCCGAAGTAGGCGTATTGAAGCGTAAATACGCCGAATGAGGGCAACGCAGTTCCACGCCGCTAGCAGCCGGGCGAAGCCAAGGAGGGGTTGTGAAACTGCTTCTAGCTGGATGGCAGTGGTTTTGTGATTCGCTCGATGAACTCTGACTCAGATTTTATGACACCAAGTGTGACAATTGGTATCACCTCCATTGTGGCGCAACTCTACGGGGTCACGTCAACCTCCGGGTCGGAGGCCGTCTTACCTCGCTGCAAGGTGCCCAACGCCCCGCGCTCCCGTTGCCCCCGCCAGCAGCTCAGGTGCGAGGAACACAGGCCTGCCCGGCGCAACAACATCCCGATCTCGCCGGGTTGGCGACACTGATCCGCCTCGTGCAAAATGCGCCCCTTGTATTCGGCGTTAAAACGACGCCGTTGGGCACGGGGAGACACTTCCGCGTTAACCGCAGCTCTAGGTGCCAGGGCTGGTGAGGAGGGCGGATCTTTTCGCTGGCCAGAAAGACCAGCGACGGCTGCTTGCGACATCATCTTGAAGCTCCTTCGCCCGTGGGGTTGCGCACCAATTTCGTCAGGCGAGTTGTCTCAGCCAATGTAGGCACACAGGGAACCGCGACGGGCACTCCATACCTTGCCGGATTGGTTCGACCCGCAGATGGCGGATCAAGCTCAGCGCCTGGTCAAAGCTAAACTCCACTCTTCGCTTAGGCTCAGCCCACAGATAACCTAGGGTAAACGTTATGCTGCGTAACTCGTATTTAGATTTGATCTTCCGACCAAATGATCGGTGCGAAGAAGGTCATAATCTTTAGTGCTCCCCCCACATTGACGTGGTTCTTGTCTATATAGAGCGATCTCCCCATGTATTGTGTCTGATAGCCACGCCCATCAGCGAACGCTTCCCCGGTCACCAATACAGTTGCCAAGCTTTCTGCGACCAAGCGCTCAAAAAGCTGGCTCTCCATACCCAATGTGGTCTCATACGAGATTTGCGAAACTTCCGTAAGCTTAGGAGGCACGAATAGCCCCCAATCCATCCGTCCTATTGCCCACTCACTGGGCTGCGGAATTGACGCAAAGACATAGATCTTTTTGCCAATCCGGTTCAGCCGTCTGCATATCTCTATTGCCTCACCTATATCGTCCTGTGTGACAATCTGGTGAGACCAGGAGTTTGCAAGCAACAGCTGGCAAATATCAGTCCGCAGTTCAAGCCATCTAAGCACGGGTTCTCGGTCCCTCTGTGGATCGAATGGGTAAGCCCCGATTTCTTTTTGAAGGGCAAAACTGTGTTTTAGGTTAATGAAAAGACCCGCCCGCCCGTACTGAGAGGCTACCTGGTCTAGGCCAGGCAGCAGAGCCAATGCATGACTATCTCCCCATAGGACAAATGATGGGGTTTTGGTAGTATCGCCGCATCCCGCCAAAACATCGTTCTGAGATCCCAAGAGGTCCTCTATTGAGCATGTAGACCTGCGGGGATCGCGCCGGCGTTCCTTGCTGTTCCATAGTTCGCAATCGTTGAGGCTACTGAGGAGCATCCCATTAGCCGGTTGGACGTGAAGGAATAAACGATAGACACTCGCCACAATTACAACAGACCCTGTAATTGTGGCCCAAGCCCTCCTCCTTGTCAGTCTGCGGGAATCCCGAAACGGCAGTTCGATGAGCCTATAAGAAGCATAGGAAAATACGCCTATCATTATCGCTATCATTGCCACACGACTTGTATGGCCAAATCCATCCCTCAGAATCGGAGCGCTATTTGAGACTACAAACACGGGCCAATGCCATAGGTATACCGAATAAGACATCTGTCCCAAA
>SXGU01507018.1_pt1 | contig 16047 bp, 14 predicted proteins | sample 3174531 | NCBI WGS metagenome assembly SXGU01 (sample SAMN11356863, study PRJNA531348) | freshwater metagenome | isolation source: freshwater sample F1-140 | place: China: Fuxian Lake, Yuxi | collected 2017-12-25
CTGCCCACGGGATGAACTCTTCGTGAGCTTTCATGATCCTCGAGTGGGATGTGGGCTTGGGGTTGTCGCCAATTAGCAGTTCTTCGTAAAGCTTCTCACCAGGACGCAGTCCGGTGATCTCGATCCCGATGTCGCCGTCGGGGTTCTGCTCATCTTTGACGGTCAAGCCCGAAAGTTCGATCATGCGGCGCGCTAGGTCCATGATCTTGACCGACTGGCCCATATCGAGGACAAACACATCGCCCCCTTTGGCCATTGCGCCCGCCTGGATCACCAGCTGAGAGGCCTCCGGGATGGTCATGAAGTAGCGGGTAATTTCGGCATGCGTCAGGGTGATCGGGCCGCCGTCTCGAATTTGCTGCCTGAACTTCGGCACTACCGATCCCGATGAACCCAGCACATTGCCAAACCGCACCATACTGAATTTGGTACCGGGGCTGGTTGCAGCAATTGCCTGCAAGGCCATTTCCGCTAGTCGCTTACTGGCGCCCATGATGTTGGTCGGACGAACTGCCTTGTCAGTGCTAATCAGCACGAAGTCGGAAACACCGTTTTCAGCCGCTGCTTGGGCGGTGCGCAGTGTGCCCAATACGTTGTTTTTGATGCCCTCGGCAGGGTTGTGCTCAACCAGCGGCACATGTTTGTAGGCTGCTGCGTGATAGACCGTGTCCGGATGCCACGTGGACATGATCTCATGCATGCGCTCGTTGTCTTGTACCGAGGCCAACAGTGGCACCAGCACGATGTCACGACCGGAGAGCTTTTCCTCAAGCTCTTGGTGAATGCCGTAGAGGGCGAATTCACTCTGTTCGATCAGCAGCAGTTTGCTTGGACCGACATTGAGAATCTGCCGGCAAAGTTCGCTACCGATTGAGCCACCAGCCCCGGTCACCATCACGACTTTGGTGCGCACATTCATGGCCAGCAGGATATGATTAGGCATCACCGGATCGCGGCCAAGCAGGTCGTCTATGTCCAGTTCGCGCAGATCAGAGATACTGACTTTGCCCTGCGCCAAATCGGTCACGCTCGGCAGAGTGCGCACAGCGACTTTTGCCACACGAATTTGCCCCAGAATCTCGTTGCGGCGGCGACGAGAAAGGCTTGGCATGGCTAGCAGCACATCGCTGATGTTGAGTGTGGTGGCCAGGTTGTCCAGGTCGGCCGGGTTGTAGATGGGCTGGCCATTGAGCACGTGACCGTGCAGGCGGTCGTCGTCGTCCAGGAAGCCTGCCACCTGCATTTCGTGGCTGTTGGCCATGGCAGCAGCCAACTGGCGACCGGTGGTGCCTGCGCCATAGATCAGCACCTTGGGGCGTGAAGCACGTTTGAGGATGCTCAGATACTGATCGCCCAACCAAACTCGGGCAAGTGCTCGAGATGCGCCAACGAACAGGAGCAGCAGGATGGGTTGAATGATCCCGATGGTGCGCGGCACGCCCGCAACGCCGATGGCGGTGAAGGCGGAGGCATAGAGCAAACCGTAAATGCCCACCGCGCGTGCCACAGCCAGCAAGGCTGGCCAGCCGCTGTAGCGAAATATGGCACGGTACAGACCTGAGACGATGAAGATGGGCAGCGCGATCCCGACCGAAGCCCCCACCGCCCACAACGCCGTGCCAGAAAGAGCAACAAACTCGCCAAGCCGCAGATAAAAAGTCAGCCATACGCTAAGGACACAGAGGCCTATGTCGACGGACAACGCCACGAATCGCTTCGCCGCCCGCGGCAAGGCCAGGATGGGGACGGTCAGCTTAAACAGAGACTGTTTCATGGTGTGTAGCCCCCTGAGTCCTGAGTCCTCAAGATGATCTGTGTTTTTCTTCAATGTGACACCCCGTCCCTTGCCAAAACCTTCAACGCTGTCATCCACAGTACCTTCAGATCAAACAACAATGACCGACGCTGCAGATACTCTGCATCTAGTTCCACCTTCTGAGGAATTGGCAGCTCATCTCGTCCGTTGATCTGCGCCCACCCGGTCAAGCCAGGCAGCAGTTCGTGCACGCCCTTTTCTGTACGCAAAGCAATCAGGTCGTCTTGATTGAACAACGCGGGGCGTGGCCCCACAAAGCTCATATCTCCTTTCAGGATGCTCCACAACTGGGGTAATTCGTCCAGACTAGATTTGCGAAGAAAGGAGCCGATGGGCGTGAGCCATTTCTCAGGGCTCTGCAGCAAGTGTGTGGCCACAGCCGGCGTGTCGATGCGCATGCTGCGGAACTTGGGCATTTTGAAAATGCGGTTATGGCGGCCTACCCGGTCGCTCCAGTACAGGGCTGGTCCTGGCGTAGTCAGACTAACGGCTAGCGCCGTAATCACGATCGGCAGCGCAAGAAATACAGCCGCCACCAACGCCACTGCTAAGTCAAACGAGCGCTTCACGTGCGAAGCCCTTCATCGATAGGTTCTAAAGTTCAATTTAATTTATAGAGGTCTTCGTATACCTGCAAAGTCGAGGCTGCGATCTTGACGGTATCGTATAGCTGTTCGGCGCGTTTTCGCCCGGCAGCACCCATGCGATGCCGGAGGTCTGGGTCCATAATCAATCGTTCAAGCGCAGCGGCGAGTGGCTCGACGCTTTTGACAGATACCAGAAAGCCGTTCTCACCATCCGTGACCACCTCCCGGCAGCCCGTCGTATCCGTCGTCACGATCGGTAATCCGCATGCGCAAGCTTCGATCAATGACTTCGGCAGGCCTTCGCGGTAGGACGGCAAGCAAACCACGTCGGCCTGTCGCAATACGCCTGCAACGTCCTCCTGCCAGCCCCAGTATTCGACCCATCCTTCGCGGTGCCACTGGGCGAGAGTCGCGTCGGATATCGAGGTTGGGTTGACAGGATCAGGAGCTCCAGCCAGAACGAAACGGGCGTGGATGCCGCGTGAGCGCAATAACCGAGCCGCGGCAACGAACTCACTAATTCCCTTGTCTTCCAACATACGTGCCGTGAGTACGATGGTAGGCTCGATGCGGTTCGCCGTCGATGGGCGGAATGCGTGCAAATCGACTCCCGCACCCGGAATCAGTATCGTATCGCTTTGACGAACAGCCCCCCAATTCACAAATGTGGCACGGTCTTCGTGATTCTCAAAGATCACCCTACTATGGCTGGGGTTGATGGCAAACTTGTAAGCCAGCTTAAGAAATGGCCGCAAGGCACGGGCCAAGAGTTTGTCGGAACTAAAAACATAGCCCATGCCGATTGGGGCATTGACAATATGATCCACTCCAGCCAAACGAGCGGCAATCGTGCCATACAAAATTGGCTTAGCGCCAATTTGGTGAACGACATTCGGGCAGAACTGCTTGTAGACGCGGACAATCCGGAAGAGCAAAGACAATTCAGCGACCGGATTGATGTTGCGGCGCCTCAAAGGGATGGGAAAGAACTTGAATCCCTCGCTTTGGATTGCTTTCCGGTGCCGCCCTTCACGTGCCGCTACAGCAACTAGATGGCCGCGTTCGCGAGCCACGCGTGCCCTATCCAGAAAGTGGGAGCAAAAGAACCAATCCTCTGTCACCACATAAAGCAATCGGAACCTGCTGCTCACTGTTGGAATCTCGAAATCTGAGCTTCGAGCGACTGCGTGAACTCCGGTGCCAACGGCGTAGTCCTTCGACGAGAGATTAGCTGGCCGATACCCGGAATCACCCCCGTCAAGTCAAGAATCGACTTTAGGCACGTTACTAAGCACGCAAGCGCGATGTAACGGTACTGTCTTCGTGCATGGAATGTTCCGACTTGAGCCTTCAGGAGACTGTAACGGGCAATCATCGTACGACGAAGGCTGAAGCGTCCTAGACGATATGCGAGTACGACATCTGCGATGCAAGAATATCGGCTATCCGGATACGCATGGAGCAGCAGATCCTGGTCTTCAGCGCGGACCACTTCGGGCGTTCTGTAGGGATGGGACAAATACCACTCCCGACGAGCCATCCAGGTTGGATGCGGCAGAGGAATTCTGTTCCACGGGCGGGCGCAGAGCGCCTCATGTGTGTATGCAAACGGAAGGTACCCAACGATCTGCTTTGAACCGCTGAAGGCAACGGCCCTCCCCCCGACCACATCCACTTCTGGATGAGAATCCAAATACTCTGCCTGCAACTGCAACCTCTCTGGCATTGAAATGTCGTCCGCATCCATTCGGCAAATGTACTTTCCTTTCGCCTCCAACAGCCCTTGGTTAAGACGATAGGACAAGCCACGATTCGAGCCATCATGCACGAGCCTGACTCTTGGGTCGTTCAGGGTAAGCAAGTAGTGCAAAGAGTCATCAGTTGAGCCGTCCTCCAAAACAATCAATTCGAAATTCCGAAGCGTCTGGCTAAGCATCGATTCAACCGCTTGCCTGAGATACGGCTGAGCATTGAACACTGGCAGGATAATGGATATCAGTGGAGATGAAGTCATAATGGATTTATCTTTTGAACGACAGGCACAGGGGGCAGAGGATAGGGAGCCAGCCTGTTAATGAAAATCCCTGCAAATGCGATGACAAGCGAAACAAGAAAATACGCAGACCACCGTTTATGCGAGTAGGTTCCCTTTGCCACATAGAGGAATAGAGCAGCGTAGGGCACCAGATAGCGAGACTGAACATGTGGACTGAGAGACATGATTGCCAACGAAACGAACAGTGCGAATCCGACTAATTGGACTTCTCGGTTTTGTTCGTCCCTGATTAACGACTTAGACGCAAGAAGTAACGCTTGAATAATGAATACGCCAGAAACAAAGTATGTGAACGCAAGCGCACTCAAGCCACCAAGTTCGTCGATAAACATTTGCCTGAAAGCCAGGTTGGTGGAATTTCCCAATACTCTGGCAAAATAGTAAGGAGGCGCACAACAAGGTAGATGGGAACTCATTTGGTAGACTTGCGCAACGCGGGAGAATACCGGAAAACTTGAGAGATAGCCCAGTGAGAAAGAAAAGGTGATTACAGATATCAGAACAACAACAGCCAATACCATGCGCTTGCTGGAATACCTGTCTGAAAGCCACAAGGCCAACATACAGGCAGCAGCGATAATGGAAGCACCATCCCGGAATACATACATTAGGGCTGCTATGGCAAGGGCAATGCCAAACCTACCCTTTATCAATGCACGCCCCCACTCCAGAGTCAATACCGTGACGATCAGATCTTTGCTTGGCAGCGCCAAGGACAATAACAAGAAAGGAAACATGAGGAACACGCCGACACCAAAACGCTTAACCCCATAAATCGCAATAGCCAGATTAGTGACAAACACCCATTGCATATGCCCGGTTGAGATAGGTAAGGCATATAGCAAAAATACGCCTTTTGACGGCCCGACATTCTCTAGAGGAATGCCATTCACAAAATCGCGTATGGCAGTCAAAAGCAATAAACCATCGCCAACAAAAAGATTCGATAAATTGAGTTGGTGCGTTATTGAATATTCTTGCAGCGCATATGTAGTAATGCATATGGCAACAAAAACCATAAGACCAGCGAATTTTCGTATAAATATAACCATCGAAGAGCAATCCTTCTAGGGTCGAAATGAAATCAGAAGTTCGTTGCAGAACTTTATTATGCCGAACGGATCTTCATATATATGCAAAGTGCATTCACCCAAATCACCTGCCAGGACTACATGCGCCTCCAAGTCGGCGGAATAAGATCAGAATCATCGATCGCCGCTGCAAACCAACGATTTGGTGCAATGATTATTTTGTCTGGATTTCGGTTCAGCCAAGCCCCCCACCAACTGAATGAGCTGTTTGCGATGATGTTATGCTTGCAAAGGGACATTAGCCGCATGTCATTGTAACTATCGGCACCGGTGTTCCAATCAACGAAGCAGCATTCGCCTCCCGGGTCGAGATGGTATCTCACCCATTCGATATCATCTGAAAAGAAGAAAAGCTTCGGGTCGTCCAGCGATGCTTTCATGAATCGTATCGCTTGTTGATAATACTCGATCGAACAAAGGCCGTGAGTTGCTCTTGCCTGAGCGTTATGAAAGTAATCGCCACGTCTGACATGGATGGAAACTGAGTTCGAAGAGGATATCAACAATTGCGCATTACTATTACGGGCATCAAGTGGGGTGCGGAATGCGAAGTCATCCAGCAGTATATCCCGAATAGATTCGAAATACTTTTCCGATTGCCAATAGCCCAGCATAAAATCGCAAGAGTGGCTCGACAAAAATTCGCGCCAATAATGGAAGTGCGGCTCCAACAGTACCGTCTTTGGTAGAAACATCTGCCCTAACGGCTTAGCCAATAGGCGCTGGACGGGCTCGAAGCGAGCCAACCCGAGCACAGCACGCAGACGTTCAGGTGATGAAATACCGACTGGGCAGTGAAACACTTTTTTGATTTCGAAGCCTTGGTGACGCCGATAATGCAGATAGGCGGTGGCATCGATAAGCAAACGCCGGCCTTGGCGGAGACTCAGCGCCCTACCGGCAGCATATTGGAACATCTGGTTGCCAAGCCCTCCCACCAGTTTTACGATTAGTGCATCGCTCATGATCTGACCGTGCCACCAGTCTTACCCGATTTAACTAACTTGCGCTTAAGCGAAGACCACTTCTGTTGTAGAAAGAAGTAACATGAAAAGGCAACGGCGGCTAGCGGCGACTCCGACGTGATTTCGGGCCCGACCAACTGGGGGAATCGTGCAAACATCGACGGCAAATCCGGTCCAAAAATCTTGTCGTCCAGAGGGCGGCGATGCATTCTTCCAAATCCGGGACGACGAAATATATCGTAGCCGTGCACAACGTTGTATTCGACGGCCTTGAGGATGAATGGGGAATTGAATTCCCGGTGCCCCCAGTTCATAACTTTTTGCTGAATTTTTTCTACATTGCCAAGGCTGGTGAAATGCCAGCCACCATCTTCTATGATGAAGGCATTTAGACCCTCATTGCGTTTGGTGGCAAAGCGTATCGAGTTCAACGAATGGTGTTTGAAGGCGCCATACAAGAAGGCACAAGTCCCAAGCCAATCAGAATTGTGGTAGTAGTTCAGGTAGTAACAAAATTCATGCTGGCGGAAGCAATTGACGATGTTGGGCTTGATCGATGGCTTGAGGCTAGAAAGGGTAACCGGGTTAGGGATTTCATCGACATCGGAAATCAGGATGAGGTCGCCGTCAGAAGGCTTGGCCAACGCAAGTGCGCGCCACAAGCATTCCCTTTGGAAGAAGTCATTACCCCACCAAAATTCCCGCTTCTTATCGAAATGCGGACATTCAAGTACGTGTTGGTAGATACGATTGACGATGACATCATCCTCGCATTCTGGAGCTTCAATGAATGGCGGGCAGGAAAAGTCTATATCGTAGGCGTCGATCTTCAGGTACGTGATCTTGTCGGCATATTTTGAGAACCTCGCCCATGACTGTTCAAGGTTAAACGGCTTTGCGTTCCCCTGAAAGGTGATGGCGCTCTCTACGATCACGAACTGATCGACATGTGGGTAGAGTACATCGAGTCGGATTTCGAGAAGGTCCAACTCGTCAAAGAATAGAAAGCAATCGAATATTTTCACGGCGTTATCAATGGAGCTAAGAAGCAATAACTTGAATCCAGATCACATCAGCCCCGGACACGGCTACCATGACCGAAGTATCGATACGCCACGGTGCAGTAACGTTTTGATTCTCTGCTTGAGGAGGGTACGTTTATTGTCGAGACACGAATGCTGTCCGGCGGCGACTTTTTCCAGTTCCATGGCAAATTGCTCTGTATTCAGCATCCAATCATTCAGCGCATAGGTGTTGGAAAATATTATGGGAAGCATTCTTTCGAGAATGTAAGCCTCAGCCGGGAAGTAGATGTAGCTGACGAGTTTCTTCAGATTCAGCCAGAATGCACTAGGGTAATGCTCGACATGTCGCTTCGGTACGATGAAGCAAGCGCCCGGGCTGAATACTATCCAGGTTGGAATCAAAGGGTCTTTGAAGATGAATCGAAGCATTGAATTGAATGTCCCGAAATAGCGGTACGGCTTCGTCTTCATATACCACGAGGTATTCAGTTCTAAGAAGTGGCCATCGCAAAGTTGCGAGGACACTCCTGGTATTTCTTTGTACGCACGATCATCATATAAATGAGTAAAGACTCTATTTGCGACCACGCGTTCAAAAAATTCAAGGGAGACATGGCGACCAATCATGTTGCCTTTGGCGAGCATCATCGTTTCAGGCAAACTGTTCCAGTTTTCGTGGAAAAACCTGAAATAGTCCGACAGGTTGTGGCCGGTATTTTCGACGAACCGGATCTTTTGATATTTTTCTTTCAGGATGGACTTGACCGGCTCCTGCCTGGACTGATCATAGATCAGGTAGTCAGTACAATAGTTTAGATAGCGTTCTGGGTCTGTGTTGAAATTCGAGATGATGAAAAATATGCCCCCATCTTTCATTTTCAGCATTGTCCTTCGTGGTTCATCAATACCCCCTTAGGCTCTTTCGCAAGCCCGCTACTGCTCGCCGCAACACCAGCAGAGGAACTTTTTTCGATGGCCTGGGCGAGAGTTGGTCGAGCAAGTGACTCTCTTTGTACGCACTGTATTCCGCCGCACATTCATCATAACTGTAAAGGTGGCCATTGCGGTCCAACCACTCCCAGTCCCGGTAGAGGTTGAAGCCACATGCCCAAAATCCGTCTGAAACATTATGCCGTGCCCAATATTTGGGAGCGATGATTCGTTTAACGGAACGGCTTGTCCAAGTGGGGAAAAAGGAGAAACTCGAGTTGGCCAATATCAGATACCGGGCATTGTGGACCCTTGAATAGTCTGTTCCGATGTTGACGTGCAGGGATTCATACTGGGGAAAGAGTCGAGAAGTGTATTTTATGTCGTCTGTTACAATGACAAACTTCATCGATGGGTTGATGGCCTGCATGTGGCCGATTGCATTCTCCCAGTATGTCTTCGGCAAAAGCAATTCCCTGTGAGCGCGATATTCTCCACCTCGAATGTTCAAGACACACACGTTATCTGAAGCGTAGTTCGTACAATTGTAGGCCGGATTGATAGCCAACCAATCGCGGATGGCCTCTCTGCGATGCTCGATATAGCGCTCGGATTGAAAATAGCCCTCGATCTTTGTGTTATCCGCAATATGAAGGAGGGTGCAGTCATAGTCGCGCACATCGCAGTTGAATGGCTCGTACCACTGTTCCTTTTCAACGAGATAATTGTGAATTCCGTCCGGTAGCCGCCGTGGCGGCCCCCCCTCGGGACCTTCGCCACCGGAAGGCGGAGTTCCGAAGTCCAGACTCAGGAAGTCCTTCCCTTTGAATCGTTCGGCGCCAAGGATACCGAACCCGACCCCCATGTCCATGGCAAGAACTCTTGTGACGACATAGCTCCAGAGCTGATTGCCAAGTCCTTGTCCGTTGTAGAGTTCAGTGACGATCATGGTCAGTCGAACTTAGGATAAATGCGATTGCTGCCAGCCCATTTGTGGAACGCAAATGGCTTGATACCTTGTACTTCCGGGATCATCATCTCGTGGGAAAAGTACTTAGCCACTTCGATTGGAGCGAAACGCATGTGGTGTGCTTCGAAAATGTGACGATTCTTCACACTGATGAATCCATCTTCATTGAAGAAGCCGTGATCTGCCTCCCAAGGCATCGAAATGGCTTTTGGAAGGTCCAGGAGTTGTTTGCTTCGAATGGATACGCTGTTACCAACGCGGATGATGTTGCCGTGGAAGTCGCGATAGGAAAAGTTATCCTTGGGCAGGGGCCACGGCGCCCCAATATAGTCGTATTCGAGAAATTCAGGCCGCCATGATCGTGGGTTGACGACGAAGCCATCGGCATGGACCAGCAACGCAAATTCGGTGTCGACATGTGCGCCCAGCTCATAGACCACTTTGTAGGACCATTCATCGATATCCTTTATCTTCTCAACCCTGACAAAATCCATGTCAGCGGGGAGGCCAAACGGGGTGTAGTGCGACAAGAGCCGAACAGCTCCGAATTCTATGTGCTGGCGGCTGTATTGAATGGCCGCCAGTGTCTGCTCAACATCGCGGGTGGCAAGCGCAATCAGCGTAACTTGGGGCAACGCCAGTGTGTCGGTACAGTTCGCCTCCTGGGGAGTTGCACCTTCGCTGGCTCCGTTGAGGGCCCTTGAAAACGGTTGCATAGTATCGAATCGTGCAAGCAAGCGGCGCGTGAATACAGTGGCGAGCTTAACTGGAAAAATCAGCGCGATTAGCAAGGTGGTGCCTGTGTCGGGAGCATGTCGTGCATGCTGATACAAATCAATAATCTGCCCCGTGATGAATTTCCACAGGCCTTGGAGCGAGCGGCTCTGTTTTTTCCCGCTATCCTTTGCCTGATAGTGTTTGACATTGCCGCAGGTCAAAGTGCAGAGTAGTTCCGGCAAAATCAAAGCACGAGTCTGTTGCAACATCCGATACGCGATCATTCTGTCCATACTCAGCCGGGTAAAGCTGTCGCTGAGCAGGCCAAGATCGAGTTGCTTCAGTGCCGATGTACGAAAGAGGGAATAGAACAGATTCTGCTTGCCAAGCCGCTCATCCTGGAAAAAGTATCGAAGACACCGTGCAAGGCGGGAGGAAGCCTGGAACGGCCTGAGCAGTTTCAGGTGTCTGGCCGGATAACCGTCAAGCCTTTCGCCGAAAGGCGTCACCTCCCTGTAATCGCAAAACGCGAGATTCACGTCGGGGTGTGCTTCAAGTTCCTGGACCAAGAACTCGACGAACTCCGGCGCACGCCAGTCATCGTCCGATACCCAGCAGAAATACTCGCCCTGGGCCAAACGCAGAGTTTCGTCCGCGTTTTGCAGCACCCCTACGTTCGTCGCGTTCCGGGAATACCGTATGTTCGGGTGCTTAGCCGCATAGCGCAATGCCGTCTTCTGCACCTCGGGGTCAGGTGAGGCATTGTCAACAACGACAAACTCGATATTGGCGTAGGTTTGACCAAGTAGCAGGTCAAGGCACTTACTGAGCTCAACAGGTCTGTTGTAGGTTGGGATGCCTACGGTAACTAGTGGATGGCGTTGCATGTGCGAATGGGGAGAAATGGGAAACAAAGGCTTTCGACGGCCTGTTGTGCCTCAAAAATCATCGAAATGTTTAAGTCCACGAGAAAGATCCATCTTGGCCTTCCATCCTGGCAAGACTGTACCCGTATTCCATGGGGTCATCACTTCCCTGTCGCGGTAGGGGCGAGCGCCCCACTCGACATTCAAGGGTCTGTGTGTAACGGAAACATAAAGGCGCACCAATTCTTGCAGGCTAACGGGGTTGCCTGAACTGAGTGCGAACACTTCCGGCGACCGAACCAAGCCGTCAAAGAGACGTTGGCAGGCACACACGAAACAGTCGACGACATCGTCAATGTAGACCAAGTCGATCAATTGTTCGCCTGGCGAAAGTTCGAGCCGCTCCCCCGTCCTTGCGGCGCGTTTAAGCAATGGCAAAAGCTTTGGGCGGGGATCATCCGGACCATAAGTATCGAATAGCCGAAGCGTGAGCATGGACATGTTCCTTGCTTGGCAGTAATACAAGGCAATGTCCTCGAATGCCTGCTTTGTGGCGGCATAGAGATTCACCGGCCTATAGAGGGCGTTTTGGTAGTTCTGCCAGGAAGTTCCGGTATTGAGCAGCAAACGAACTCCGCAACTATCCATCGCCTCAAGTAACTGGGTGCCGAACAAGACGTTGCTATCGATAAGGTCGTGCAGGTTCTGACTGGTATGTTGGCTCAGGAATAGCGATGCCAGATGAATTACGATATCGGGCTTGGTTCGCTGAAGAATGGCGATCATGCCTGACGTCGTACCGTCGTGCAGGTGCCAATGCAGTCCAGATTCGCCCGGGTTGTCCTGTATTAAGGATTGTTGGCGCGTGATGGAGTGTACCGTGCAGCCTACGTCTGCCAACCGCAGAGTGAGGTGGCGCCCCACGAAACCGGTACCTCCGGTTACCAGAACCGAGAAGGGTTTCACGACGCGGCTAGTCTCCATAAACGAAAGGGCTTTGAAAGCGCGCTAGCGCTACGAACGATCGGTCCCTTTCGGACAGAATGGGACGGTCCGTTGGCCATTCAATACCCAGCGAGTCCCAGGCGATGCCAGAATCCGAACCGGGCTCATAGACAGTCGACACTTTGTAGACAAGTGTCGCCATCTCGCTCAAGGCACAGAAGCCATGTGCCAGTCCCTTTGGAATGTAAAGGTAGTTGCCTTTGTCGGCATCGAGAACCACCGAGGCAGATTGGCCATAGGTCGGCGATCCGATCCGGAGATCCACCACGACGTCGAACACCTGCCCATGCACACAATATACGATCTTGACGTGGTCATATGGCGGCACCTGAAAATGCATGCCTCGAATAACGCCTTTGTGGGAATGGGAGTAGTACTCTTCCGTGAAGTCGGTAGTGAGCCCTTGAGCAGCAAAGCTGGGTTTGTGGAAGATCTTGACGAATTGTCCACGTGTATCCTGCATCACGCGAGGCTGGATTTCATAGCAGCCTGCTATCGTGATATCGCCGAATTCAAACATCAGAAGCGCAGTCCGAAGAACGTTTCGATCTTTTCAACAATGTACTCTAGATGTTCAGGCTTCAAGCCAGGATGCACACCTAGCCAGAAGGTCTGATTCATTATGGTATCTGTATTGGCAAGGTCTCCGCTGATACGATATTGACGACCGATCATGTAAGGCTGACGAGTCAGGTTGCCAGCGAACAACAGGCGAGTTCCGATCTTGTATTGATTGAGATATTCCAAGAGATGCACCCGACTCACGTTTGCATCATCCTTCAGGATGACAGGAAAGCCAAACCAGGAAGGATCTGAATTCGGCGTCGCTTCCGGCAAATGCAGAAAGTTCTCGCAGGAGATCAGTTTCTCCTTGAGGTAGTTGAAATTGGCCTTGCGAGTCGCGATGAATTCATCCAGTCGATCGAGTTGCGCGAGCGCGCAGGCAGCCTGCATGTCGCTTATCTTAAGGTTGTAGCCCAAGTGACTATATGTGTACTTGTGGTCATAGCCTTCCGGCAGATTGCCAAGTTTCCAACAAAAGCGTTTGTTGCACGTGTTGTCCTTGCCGGGAGGGCAATAACAATCCCGCCCCCAGTCTCGAAACGACTCAGCGATACGGATGAGCTCCGGGCTATTGGTGAATACGGCACCACCTTCGCCCATGGTGATATGGTGCGCAGGATAGAAGCTGAGTGTCGCGATGTCCCCGAAGGTACCGACCATTTGTCCGTTGTAGGTCGAGCCCAACGCGTCGCAGCAATCTTCGATCAGCCAGAGGTTGTGCTTCTTGCACAGTGCCGTAACGACATCGAGGTTGAAGGGATTGCCAAGGCTGTGCGCGAGCATGACGGCCTTGGTTTTTGGGGAAATCGCGGCTTCGATCTTGCTTGCATCGATGTTGTGTGTGGCAAGGTCGACATCCACGAAGACCGGTACGGCGCCGAATTGGAGGATGGGATTGACCGTCGTCGGGAATCCAGCCGCAACACCGATCACTTCATCGCCGGGCTTGATGGCGCGTTCGCCTAATGACGGTGAGGTCAGCGTGGAAAATGCCACCAGGTTGGCTGACGATCCAGAGTTGACGGTAATCAAGTGCTTGACCCCAAGATAATTGGCCAGGCGTTGTTCAAACAAAGCATTAAAGCGGCCCGTCGTAAGCCAACCGTCCAGGCTCGCCTCGACCATGTTCTTGAGTTCCGTCGCGCCAATGACCTTTCCGGAAACCGGGACGGTTGATTCGCCCGCGATAAAGGGCTTGTCCGCATAGACGAGATCGGCATATTGCTGAACCAAATCGCCAATTTGCTGACGGAGGATGTCAGTAGTTGTCATTCAATTTTCCCTTTGGATTTTCAATTTCAAGAACTTTTCGCTGGGTTTTCATCTCCCTTGCAGCCCCAACGCATTTTGTGACCGATCAGAGACAAGCTTGATACTCTCCGATTTGCATCAAGCAGGCTTTCTTTACATTGCCTTTGTCCAGCCAGATCCTGTGCCATTCCGCGATTCGCTCCAGGGCTGTCGCAAGATTCCACCGCGGCTTCCAGCCGAGCAAGGATTTCGCCTTTGAGATATCCAGCTTAAGGTAATTGGCTTCGTGAAGATGCTTGGCATCATCCATTCGCCAACTAGCTCCGTTGCCCCAATTCGCCACCATTTGCTCAACAATCCATTGCACGGGTCGGGCGTCCTCTTCAATTGGACCGAAATTCCAGCCTTCGGCGTAGGCTTGCCCCTTGTCATATAGGTGTTCAGCGAGTATCAGATAGCCTGAAAGCGGTTCCAGCACGTGTTGCCACGGACGTATCGCATGAGGATTGCGAATGACCACCGGCTGGCGGGATTCAAAGGCCCTGAGGATATCGGGGACAAGGCGATCCAAAGCCCAATCACCACCGCCGATGACGTTGCCGGCACGCACGGATGCCAAGGCAATGCTGTTATCCTGGAAATAGGAACGCCGATACGCGCTGGTAACCAGTTCGGCGCACCCCTTGCTGCTGCTGTAGGGGTCATGACCGCCCATCGCCTCATTCTCGCGATAGCCCCAAAGCCACTCCTGGTTTTCGTAGCACTTGTCTGTGGTGACATTGATGATCGCCCGGGCGCTACCCACTTGCCGGGCGGCCTCGAGGACATGCACGGTGCCCATGACATTGGTGGCATAGGTTTCCACCGGCGCCTGATAGGAATAGCGAACGAGAGGCTGCGCCGCCAGGTGGAAGACGATGTCTGGCCGGCATGCTTCCATGACGGCCAGTACGATCGAGTAATCCCGTATGTCGCCAAGCGTGCTGATCAGCCCTTCGCCGACGCCGGCCTCGTCAAACAATGCCGGGGTAGTCGGGGGCTTAAGTGCCAAGCCATGCAGTTCGGCGCCCATGGATTGCAGCCATAGACTGAGCCAGCTCCCCTTGAAGCCAGTATGGCCGGTCATTAGCACCCGTTTGCCAGCCCAGAATTCGATGTTGATTCCGGCCATAATCAATCCCACGTTTTCCACGGCGCCTTGCCGCAAGTCCATAGCTCCTCCAGATGCTGCTTGTCCCGGAGCGTGTCCATCGGTTGCCAGAATCCATGATGCTCGTACGCCATCAACTGCCCCTCTTCAGCGAGTTTCATTAATGGCTCTTGCTCCCAGATAGAGTAGTCGCCATCGATATAGTCGAGGACCCTCGGGGACAGTACAAAAAAGCCGCCGTTGATCATGGCGCCATCGCCTTTGGGTTTTTCCTTGAAATTCAGAACTTGACCGCGTTGAATATCGAGAGCGCCGAAACGACCGGGCGGATAGGTTGACGTGAGCGTCGCCCATTTACCATGCTTGTGGTGGAAGTCGATAGTGGCGCTGATATCGATGTCCCCGACGCCATCGCCGTAGGTAAAGCAGAAGGCTTCCTCGTTCTTGACGTATTCGCCGACCCGGGCCAGTCGTCCGCCAGTCATGGAGTTGTCACCTGTGTCGACCAGCGTGACCCTCCAGGGTTCGGCACGCCGTTCATGTACATGCATGCTGTTCGCTTGCATGTCAAAGGTCACGTCGGACATGTGGAGAAAGTAATTGGCGAAATATTCCTTGATGATGTAGCCCTTGTAGCCACAACAAATGACGAAATCATGGATACCATGGTGTGAGTACATCTTCATGATGTGCCAAAGAATCGTATTTCCGCCGATATCCACCCTGGGCTTCGGACGGGTGGATGTTTCTTCGCTTAGACGCGTGCCTAGGCCGCCGGCGAGTATTACTGCCTTCATATCATCCTTCCAGATATTTGTCGTGGCTTTCAATAAGCTGCTGGTAGTCGCACGTTCTCGCGATCTTGCCATCCTGCAGTTCAATTATCTCGTTACAAAAGCGTAGCGTGGATAGGCGATGTGCCACCATGATGATGGTCAAATGCCTGCCCAAGGCCTGAATTGCCTCGATGACTGCGTGCTCGGTTTCACTGTCGAGGGCACTGGTCGCTTCATCGAACACAATGACCTCAGCACGCTTGTAAAGCGCGCGAGCA
>SXGU01167577.1_pt1 | contig 16044 bp, 29 predicted proteins | sample 3174531 | NCBI WGS metagenome assembly SXGU01 (sample SAMN11356863, study PRJNA531348) | freshwater metagenome | isolation source: freshwater sample F1-140 | place: China: Fuxian Lake, Yuxi | collected 2017-12-25
ACTATGCCCAATCGGTAAAGGTAGAGTACAGTACAAACAATGGATCGTCCTATACTACCTACTTAGCGTCACAACCTCTCAAGGGTGGTGACAATATGATGTATACAAACGCTACCCTCTACACAGCAACGAACCTGAAACTTACTTTCTCAAGTTTCGCCGATGCCTCTTACTTCCAACTGATTCAGATTGGTTGGACATACTACAATGCCACAATATCCCCCTACTCCCTCTCTCTTGGTGGTGGGTCACTCTATGGAAACCTCACCGTAAATGGTACGCTCACATCTACGGGTGCGCTGACGGTTACGGGCAACTCCACAATAACGGGAACTCTTCGGGTGACGGGTAACACAACAACGGGCGGTACAAACACCTTCACCGCTACGCCCTCTCCGACTATTGTACACAGGATAACAGCGGCGGCGTCTAGTTCTGGAATTGCGGCTCTGCAAATGTACACACCAGATGGCACTAAGAATCCTCGTTGGCATCAGTACCAAGACACAGCGGCAAACGCTTGCGGTTTTCAGATAAACGCTTCGTCAGGAACGGGACTCCCCGACTTCGTGATATACAGAGACACCACACTTTACCTACAATTAAACATGAATAGCACGACGGGAAACTTGGGGCGGCTCTCGTTGCCTATCACGGGTAGCGGGGCGGGTATAATGCTCGGCGGTGACGCGCAGATATTCAGGGGCGCGGCAGACAGGTTAGACCTTGCGAGTGGAGATAGTTTCAACATCGTGAGCGGCTCTTTGCAGGTGAACGGTACAAGCGTCCTTACGAGTGGCAGGGCGTTGCAGAACATTGCGGGTCTTACTCTTGATGATGCGACGAATATCGTGATGGGTAGCACGACGGGTACGAAGTATGGAACTGCAACCACGCAGAAGCAGGCATTTTGGAATGCTACCCCAATCGTGCAACCGAGCGGGGCGGCTCAAGCGGCGGTGGCGACAACGGCGGCAACGAATACAACGCCTTACGGGTACAGCACGGCGGCGCAGGCAGATGGTGTGATAACTCTACTAAACGAAATACGAAGTGTCCTTGTAAACACAGGACTGATGAAAGGATCGGCATAATGGAGACGAAAGAGGTTCTTATAGCGGTCGTCAGTCAAGAGACTTTGAAAGAGGTGCTTGCATACTTGGACACGAAACCAAGAGGCGAAGTGAACGCGCTTTATATGCGCCTTGTAGAAGAGGCAAACCAACTCACTCCGCAGATGATGGAGAGGTTACAGGAGGCAAACAGTGGCAATCTTGCAGGAAACTGATACCGACTATGGCACGCAGGCGAACTACCACAGACCGCAGAGGCTTATGATAGATTTCAACTCAGGCGCGGTATCTGTGGAGATGGCAACCTATGTCAGCGCGGCGGCGCGTTTAATGGGCAAGGCTCCGATTTCTTCATACACTGTACCCTTGCGACTCTCTGATGTGAGTGTCAATACTTATCAGGGGGTAGCCTCAGAGGTATACGAATTAGTGAAGGAGTGGAGAGCGGCGCAACCAGAGGACTGCAACGCGCCGCTCTATCATTTAGGAGAAGAAGTGTAGCGGCATGACACTACGCGAGATACTGGAGTCCCTCCTCTCCTTGCGTGATAGTGAGTTAGAGGAGAAGATTCGGCACGGCGTTGACTTTGAAGAAGACGAACAGGAGTACAGTCTGGTTCTAAGAAAGCGCGTTGTGATGGAACCTTTTGAGATTGTGTTAGAGGAGGAGTGAGTTGTCAAGGATTCCTTGATTACTCAGCACAAACCCCGTTTTCATTGGTTCCGACCTTTAGTAACACGGCTTCTATATGTTTATGAAAAGTGGGTTTTCTAAACACGTTCATAGGGTATATTTGCGGCGTGTACGTTTCCCGTACTGGCTCCTTCTACGCTTCGGAGGGGGTTGGTACGGCTTTTTATTGAATCTGCGAGAAATGATACAGCCATAAGAAACACACGAACTCGAATTTTGAGCCAATGGCGGCATTTTACAAAGTGCTTGTTCTTCTTGTTCCATCTATTCACTCTCCTAAAAGTGTCCAAGTTGGACAGATTGGAAGAGGGGGACTGTCCTCCCCCCTCTCTCTTAACTGGTGAATGCTACCGCGAGATTTCCGTATCGTGTGGCTCCGCTTTGCCAGTTCCTATCCCGCGCCTCTTTCTCCTTACTCCACAGTAGCACCGTCACCCCCATGATGTGCTTGCAGATACCCTCTTTGGCGCAGGCGGGGCAGTCGCAGGAGTAGCCAGTTCCGTTTCCCTGAACAACGTACCCGCCATTTGCTCCGTGTTTGTGGGGGCTGTAAACCCGAAACGTTCCGTCGTTCCGCACCGCGATCTTGTAGCCTTGACTCGCGAGTTCTTCGGCGCGGCGGTGAAAGAGCATGATGCGACCTGCCTGTTCATCGTAGACGTTGTTAGGGTTGCAGGTGTAGACGCGCCCGTTTGGAGATTCTACCTCGTAAAGCCCTTTGGAGTCTTCTCCGATGAGGGTTCCGGGCATGAGAACGTTTCGGGAAGTGAGAAGATAGCAGTTTGCGCCGATGGTAAGCATTTTATTTTTCCTCTTTCTGTGGTAGAATGAGGGCGAAGTGAGTTCCAACTTCTTCACCCTCTGCCCCTTCGGTGTTCCTAGCACCGTTGGGGCTTTATTTTTCTTACACCTATATACTACCACATATCTATAAAAATAGGAAGTAGTTTTACAGATATTTTCTATAAAATAACGATAGATATTTACAGATGAGGGGGAGTTAGGGTACTATGGTTGCAGTACAGATGAAGGGGGAAAAAGATGGAACTAGGAAAAGCGATTCGGGTTAAGGAAGCGGCAGAGCGTTTGGGTGTGACTGTGGGTGCTGTTTATCAGTTGATCGCGAAAGAGGCTGGTCAAGGGGGAGTGAGAGGGGTACGCTGTGGGTCTGCGTGGTGGGTCTTGGAGGAGGATATTGAGAACCACAAACCGAGAGTGTACCCCCGTGGCGATAAAGATTAGATGAGTTTTGGGCGGCGTGCCTTGATCTGGCGTGCTTCTGTGCGTTTGTTGACCATTACTTTACCGAGAGGGTTGGCTTCTTCGTGTGCTTGTTTGTTGTGGGAGTGCTGATGATGCACGTAGAGTCGTGTGGTTTCGTATCGCTTATGCCCTAGAATGGCTTTTGCGGCTACTATGTCGGACTCGGCAAGGGTTGTGGCGGCATAGTGGCGCAGGCTGTGGAGATGGAACTTGGTAGGGAGTCCTGCTAGGTCTCTGTAGGTGCGGAAGGTGCGCGAGGTCTCTGTGACGGTGAGGGGTTCCCCGTAGATGGAGACGAACAGGAGGGGGCTGTCACATCTGGGGCGGATTTTGAGCCAGTCTTGCAGGTTGGAGAGCCAAACTGGCGAGAAGGGAACTGTGCGGCTGGTATGGTTCTTAGATTCGCGAATGAGGAATTGACGTTTCTCTGTGTCAATATCCTCTATACGGAGCGCAAGCATCTCCCCAATTCTGCACCCTGTGTCTACTAACCCGCTGAAAATTGCGGTTTCCCGGACGCGGTAGTATTTTCGCTCTTTGGGGCGCACAAAGCGGATATTGGGATTGAGTACAGGGTTCCAACGCTCTTCTATGGCACGGAACACGGCGCGAATTTGGTCTGCGGTGAGCAGGGGCTGTTCTATGTAGGTCGCACGGGGTACTTTGTAGTCTGCAAGGGGGCGCAGGGGGATTATCTCGGTTTTGTAGGCATAGTCAAGCAGAAGGCGCAGGATCATAATGTCGATCCGTACCGTTTGCCTACTAACCCCCTTCCCCTCTTTACCTCCGTTTTCGAGTCTCCATACCACATACTGGTTGGCTTGCTTTGCCTTGAACTCCGTGAGGCGCACTGGGTTTTGCTCTAGCCACGCTTGCAAGCGAAGGAGTTGAAGCCGGTATCCCCATACTGTTTTAGGCGCAAGACGGGCTTTGCAGTCAAGTAGAAAGTCGTCAATGGCTTCTTGCCATTCTGGTAGGTGGTTGGTCGATGTGTTGTTTTTTGAGATAGGCATAGGTCAAAGGGTCTCCCTACTTACCCGCACCTCTACAGGGGGTAGATAGGTGCTATTTAGGATAGAGTTTCTAGGCTTAAAATTTGGCTTTACCTGCGTGAATGAGATAAAGCCAATAAAAAACGAGATTGAACTGCCGGACTAGGATTCGAACCTAGGACCTACTGTTCCAGAGTAAGGCGAGGGGGTCTGTTCCCTCATCTCATCTCTTTTCTGCCTTTTTATTGGCTTGTTGTGCGCCCCTGCCCCTACTTATGGGCAACTCTCCCCTACTTACCCGCGCTGTGCCTTCTGTAGCGTTCTGCGAACCTCTCCCCCACCCTCGTTGCTACTGCTTCAAGGAAATCGTCTCGCTTGTAGTCCCTGCTTCTGAGTGTGAGGTTGAGGTGTTCCCAACGCGGAGAGCACGCGAGCGCGTGTACCAGTTCGTGCGGAATGGCTTCGTAGAGGTCGGAAGCGGGTATGTGCATGGAAAGCAGTATCTCCTCTCCGTTCCAGTGTGCGCCGCGTGGGAGGTTGGGATCGGGAAGGAGGGGGACTCCGTGCAGTTCCGGGATAGAAAGTATCCCCACGGGGGCGGCGTGGTACAGATCGGCGGCGATGTGGCAGGCGCACTGCTCTACGTCGAGAATGAAGGGGGCAAGCATCTTATCACTCTGGTCTGTCTGCATGGTAGATGGAGGATAGAGACGCTACAATACTACTCCCCACCATAGTGATTACTCCGCTGAGGCATGAAGCCACCCCACTGACGTAAAACAGTATTTGGAATTGCATTCTTTGGAGGTTGACTGTTTTCAACTCCGTGGGGGCAGAAGTGTTTCCCATAAGTTTCTGTATTTTTTGGAATTCTTCGTTTGGTAGAGTTACATCGTATTGGCTTGCAATGTAAATCGCTACTATACCAAGAAAAAAGAGAAGTTGCCCCATTCGTTTCATGTCTGTGCCGTCTGAGGGGGCGGGGTTTGAAGTATTTGTCATTGTTTGCCTCGTTGCAAGGGTATACTTTTGTGTAGGAGGTGATGAAATGCAAGACGAAACCAAGAATTGCCCTGCCGTATCGGAGGGGCAGACAGTGCCGAATCTATCTGAATGGATTGCGGAGCGCGAGGCTAATAATGAGCCTTACTCTGTGATCGTGAATGTTGGGGTAACAGAAGAGGGGGCTATTGTGCCTTTCTGTAAGCGAGTTTTTGTAGACTGCCCACCCCCCAACGCGAATGAAAACGAAGAAAATGCTTTAATGAGGGCTCCTATCTTGATTACACAAGAAGACACAGTGCTTACTGGCAATTTGTATGGCGGCAGGAGATAGTACATTGGAAAACGAAGAAACGCCTGCCGAAGCCTACAGTGCCGCATTAGAACTTGCGTACCCTATTGCCGTTGAATCTTACAAACAAGCAGAACGCCGCTTTGAGGTTGTTGAGAAGCGATTGCAGGAACTGCTTGCCTTTGCAGTAACCGTCACGGTAGGTATACTTGCAGTATGTGCAGGCAAAGTTGACTTCCGCTCAACTCCATTCATACTTTCGATAGTCTGTTTTGCTGTTGGCATCATCATCGGTATTTGTGCACGGCTAAGTGGGCACATTAAGTTAATTGCTCCTGAAGTATTGTTCGACAAGTACCTTACCAAAAGCAGAGCAGAATTCCAATTCGCTTTTGTATTTTGGGCAGGAAAACATGATAAAGAGAACTCACGTCGCGTTTATAAGAAAGCCAACCAAACAAATGTGGTGGCATTTTTCTTTTTAGCAGAAGCCGTTTTAATGGGGCTATGGGCACTCTCCTTAATTAAATCGCCTGCACCACCTACGCCCCCTTCTGCCCGTTCGATTTCTTTTCCGTCACCCAAATAGTTGTATCAGTGTGCGATTTTCGGTCTCTTCCCGGATTGTCTTCTAAGTCCTTAATTGGCTTAGGTGGCGGGGGCGGTGTTCGTTGCGGTTCCTTGTTAGCATCTTCTTTGCTTGTAGGCATCGGTTATTCTTCTCCCGTCTTCTCTTCTTCCCTTTTGAGCCTGTCTTCCAGTATGGCGAGATTGGCTTCTGCCATGCTTCGTAGTTGCTCCATGTAGGCGTTTCTGGCACGTCCGGGAGGCATGGCGTGCATGACTTTCCCGTGAAGCCCCCAAATTCGCTCAAATTCAGGTGGCAGGTCGGTGTGGTCTGGGTCGTAGGTCTCTGTGTCCAGTCCGAGCAGGTAGTCTGCTGAACAGCCTAACACGCGAGCGATCTTGGTGAGTATTTCACTACTGACCCCATTAAGCCCTGACTCGTAATGCCCGTAGGTGGTGCGCTTGAGACCGACGGCGGTGGCGATCTCCTCTTGACTGTAGCCTAGATATTCTCTGCGGTAGCGGATGCGGTCAGCGATGATCCTGCGCTGGGCGTTTTCGGCTTTGTCAAAGTTACCAGTGAAAAACTCATCAGTATCTATATTGCTTTGCTCAGGGTTGTACCCAATCAGGGAGCGTAAGGTTGATAACTCTAAAGATAAAGCCTCTGAAAGCCTAGCAACCACTTCCTCTTTTGGTCTCACAGGTACGCCTGTCTGTGGGTGTCCCTTTGCGTTTTCCAACAAAGAAATATACGACTTGGACTGATCCGTTTTTTCTGCGAGTTCATCTTGAGAAAAACCGAGTTGTTTTCGCCTATTGCGGATGACTTCTCCAAATTGTTCGTAGTTTGTCATTACTAGCATCACCTTTACTTACCTCCTTTACTGTACAACAATGTTTGACGGGAAATCAACAGAACAATGTTGCGATTTTTTCGTACAACAATGTTTGACATATTTCACACATTACGCTATAATAGATTAGGAGGTAGTTTTAATGATCACGAAAGAAGCCCAAACTATAGAAGCACAGTTTGACCCTAAGAAACTGCGTGAAGCGCGGGAAGAGAAGGGACTAACGCAAACTGAACTTGCTCAAATACTCGGAGGTTCTGTCAGCAAGGGGCATATCAGTAACTATGAGATTGGGTATGCTATCCCTACTTTAAGTACTTTGAAAAAGATAACTGAAGCACTCGAAAAGCCCTCAATGGACTGGTTTTTGACTTCTGCCCCGAAAGGTTTTTTCTTTAAGCGAAAAAGTTCAACAATGTTGTAAAAACATATTGACTTATGTTCAACAATGTTGTACAATGTATTCAGAACAAACGCTTGGAGATAACCGAGATGGGATACACCACCAAATACAATTCGCTTGAGGGACCAAGTTACTACGATGCAGGGTTTGAGGCGTGGTGGCAGGGACGAATTGAAGAGTATCGGGAGGGTGCGATGGCGGCGGAGGGGGAGAGTGACACGGCAGAGCGGAACCGTCTCAAGCGGCTCTTTCGCGGGCGGGTCTCCCAAGCGGAGCGGGAGTTAGCGAAGGGGTTCGAGTTTCGCGCCAAGCGGGGACTAGACTAAGAAAGGGGGCACAGAGATGCTTTATGAAGCGTTATCGAAATCTGCTGGTTCATGTGCTGTTGGTGCTGGCACCGCTGATGTGGCGGTAGGTGAGGCAAACAAATAGGGCTAGAGAGTGATTCAGACCCTCTAGCCCCCAATTCAAACAGAAAGGTTGTTACGATGGTAAGTATACCCCAAACTAAACTGCGACGCAAGAGCCTTATGCAGATCACCCAAGAACTGCGTTACTGGGAGATGGCGGCGAACACGGCTTGCGACTACGCAGATTCCCACTACAATCGCAAGATTGCCCCACGTATCGAAAACGATTTGGACATCTCCCCTGAACTGGAAGCCGAGCATACCGAACTGCATGAAAAGTACCTTGAGTGCATGGAGAAGGTGCAGGCTCTTCGTTTGGAGCGGGAGCAGTGGACTATGCGTCCCCGCACGGGGTTCGAGAGGGCTATGCGATGGCTTGAGGAGCATAGCGACGTGAAACCAACTTGGAAAATAGGACAGCAAGTGCCTCGCGGTCGGTTCTCTAAGAGGGAGCGATGGTGCGTTATTCCTGATCCCAACTGCACCGTCTGGCACTTGGTCGATAACGGCTACGTGGTGGCTACGGGGGATAAGCGGACTATCTGCCTCGCTTTCAATGAGAAGGTGCAGCAGGGGCGCAAGGAGGCACGTCAAGAGGTCTTTGGAACGTGCGCTCGATGTGGGGAGTTGTACGAGTTCTGCGCTTGCGAGACGCATTTGGAGGTTATCTGAGATGGAGATGCTACTTCCTTACCCGCATATTTTACGCCCTCTTCAGGGGGAGGTGTTTCGTTTGGAGAAGATGCGCTCTGTTGCTGGTAAGCCAGATGCCGAGATTGTGCATGAGGGGCGCACTTATCGATTCGAGAAGATGATCTCTTGGTTTGGGCAAGAAGCCCCCTTCTATGTACAGACCCACGCGCTCAAGGTCTACACGTTTGGGTATTTCAATCAACCCGCGTATGCGCTATGTGATTGGGTGCGTGACCATGACGCGCTCTTGTGCGATATTCGCTACTGCCCTCGCTCTTCTCGTTTTCCTGAGTTTTCCAAAGAGTGGCTTGAAAAGGCTCTTGGGGACAACTATTACTGGATCGGGGACTGGGGAAACACGGCTTACGCTACGCCGGGCGTGATTGAACTGGCGAACTGGGAGCGCGGTTTGCAACGCTTGAACGAGGTTGAGCAGGCAGGTTGGCGCACGGCAGTTTTGATGTGTGCTTGCGGGAACCCACAAAAGTGTCATCGGAACGTCGTTGGGGAGAGGCTAAGGGGGCTTGGTTACACTGTGGAGGAGTTATCGCTATGAGGAAAGATTTTTTGATTGAGCGGCAGGGGAAGCAGGTTGTGTTGTATCAGGGTCTGCTGGACTTGGCGCACGAGCGCGGTCTCAAGAGTATCGTGACGCACTTGGTACAGGTTCCCACTGCTGAGAATAGCAATGTGGCCATCTGTCAAGCGACGGTGGTTCTTGTGACGAATGGGGTCGAGCGGGTCTTTACCGGGTTCGGTGACGCTTCTCCCAAGAATGTCGCCCCTGCGATGCAGAACTGCCTCCTCCGCATGAGTGAGACCCGCGCAAAGGCACGCGCTCTACGTGATGCTGTGAATGTGGGTATGGTGGCGTTTGAGGAGTTAGAGGGGGACGATGCTCCTGCTGTACTGCGCCCCGCCAGTTCCCCCACCCCACGCCGTACTGCAATGGTAGACCCGAACGCGCCTGCCAGTATGGAGCAGTGCAATGCGATTCGGAGGATGTGTGAGAAGCAGGGTATTGAGCCTCCCGATTTTGACACGATTACGCAGGCTCAAGCGAGTGGGCATATTAAGCGTCTTCAGGAGATTGGGAGGGGGCAGGCTCATGGGTAGGTACTTCCCCAAAATTGTCACAAGCATGAGTGAGGCTTGTGCGGAATACAGAAATCTTTTAATGCGTGGGACCCAAGACGAAGCAAAAGATTTCAAGCAGACATATTGGCTAGGTGCTAATAGTGATGATATAGCAAAAAAGTGGTTGGAGCGTGCGGCTGGCATTGAAAACGAAATCCGACTTCAGGGTGTTTTTGAGGAGGTGAAGCGATGAGCAGTCTTCGTGTTATCGTTTTGGAGGCAGAGGGGGAAGGGGTCTCTGCCTTGTTGGAGCAGTTGCCTGCGCTGTTAGGAGTGCGTTCTGCTCCCTCCCCTACCCTTTCTCCTACTCCTGCCGAGCCTGTTGGGTCTATTGGGGGCAGTATGGCTTTTTGGGGAGAGACTCCTGTTTGTGTGCCAGTGTCTCCTGCTACGCCTTTCGTTGGTGTGGGGGACTCGTTAGAGGCAGACATGATCCCCGCGCAGGTTAAGCGTGTTGTTGATGACTGCTCCTATCATGAGGACGTTTTTGCGCCAGTGGAGCCGGAAGAAGAGGCTCCTGCGCCTGCGAAAGCGTTGGGGGAACTCATCTTGCAGGTGAACGAGGAGGCGCACGCGGTATCTGAACCAAAAAGTAAACCCGTGAAGGCAACAGAGAGCCTGACGCCGGGCAAGTTTTCGGGGCGCATACTGTCTGCTTTTCGGATTGGTACACATACTCCAGATGCGCGGCTTTCGCGGTCGGTTAAGACTGGTATTGATGCTGTTGTTGCTTATTGGGGCTTTGAGCCTCCGAAATGCGAGGATTGGACAAATAGAGACGGGTTGGTGTGGATTAACTCCGCACGTGCAGAGAAGGGTCTTCCTCCTCACTCGATACCTATCCCTCCCATGAAAACAGCACCATCCCCCGATCCGAAAGAGCCACGCGAAAAAAACATGAATCACAGAAAGCGTGCGGCACTGGAAGCGCAGGTGAAACAGTTGGCGATGACGGGGTTTAAGAATGGTTCTCGGTATTACGAAGTGCTAGTCCCTATCAAGGAGGCGCAACTCGCGTTGGGGGACGATGGGCTTGATGGTCGTTCTGTTGAACTATTGGTTACTTATGTACAAGAGGAGTACTTAAACTCATTGTGATCTGCTCTCACCAGTGGCGCAAGGCTCTTGTTGTGCAGATGGACTCGCGGGCTTGGCGGTGTCCTAGTTGCCTTTTGGCTACAGATCGGGAGGAAAGTACCCTGCTGACGGCACGAGCGCGGGCGTTGATGTGTGTGCCTATTGGTGAACGTAAGGGGGTGCGCTTGATTGAAGGCATGGAGGCGCAGATAGAGGCGTGTGCGGCATTGGTGGAGGCGCGTTTGGGGTTTGACCCCAGAAAGGAGCGTTGAGGTGAATTTTATTGCAGAGCGTGAGGCGATGATGGTCGCGGAGTGTACGGGTTGTCATAGAGAGAGCAGTATTACCTCTGAGATGACGCCTTGCTCTTATTGTGGGCGCATTTGGGGCTGGCGTGTGAAGCAGGTTGCGATGTTGCAACGTGAACCGGGTACGAACCATTTGCGGCTCTGGGTAGATGGAGGAGAAGGGGGAGAGGATGCTGTGGTTCGGGAGATGGACAGCGAGGAAGAGCATATCTCTGCGCGTCAGGTGGTTGGGTTGACGGCTACGACTTTTCTTGTTTCTGCACTTGTGGCGTGTGGTGTGGCGTGGGTCTTTCGTTGGTGGCTATTTCCCTAGATGCAGGAGGGGGGCTGTCTCCCCTCTTTCTCGGAGTACATGGCGTCACTCCATTTTGTTTACTCACGTCGTCACTGGGTAAGCCTCTGTGTACTCCGAGAAGGAATAGAACAAAGAAGGGAGGGTAAGACGATGTAACGTTGTCAATCTAGCGCGAAAGTCTACTGGGGGAGGTTGGGAGCCTCCCCTCTACAAAGAAAGGAATGGAGATGAAAACAGATTACAAAGGGAAACTCATACAGGCACAAGCAGATGATGATTGTACTGTTGTTCTCGTAACTGTGGCTATTCCAGATAGCCCTTGCAGGGTTTATGAGTTGACAAAAGCAGAGGCTGAACAGTTGGCAAGCGATCTTCTAAGAGCGACTGATGGTTTGACTGCTAAAGCCTGATGAGGGGTTCGCCCCCTCTCCATAGAGCGCATGGAATGGTAAACCAGTAGCAAGGCTTGACCGACATTTGTGGACGTGGTAACACGGCTTACCCTTTTCGCGGTCGTTGCTCCGAGCGAAGCCTACAGCGTGCGCTCTGTGGAGAGCAATCTATGTCCCGCTCTCCACGTTTGGACACCTTTAAGTTGCTTATTTGTTGGGGGAGAGTGCCTAACCGTTTCTCTCCCCACTTTTTGAGAGGAGGTTTTGATATTGGAACAATCACGCATTATCCACACCCAAGAGGATCGCACTTTACCCACTAAAATGACAGATCAGGATCGAGACGCGCTTGGAAGGCAGTTGGCAAGCGAAGTCTCTGAGTTGGAGGCGATGGATCAGGCAAAAAAGGATTGGATGACTACATTCAATAGCAAGCGCAAGAAGCAGGCTGAGTTGGTCTGTGAATTGTCCGATCAGGTGAATACTGGTATCGCCCCACGCTTAATCCGGTGTGATGTTGTCCATGATGTGTACCGCAAATTGGTAGAGATCGTTAGAACGGACACTATGGAGGTTGTGGAGAGCCGCGCCATGACCCGCGCTGAGTATGAGCATGAGACGCAGGGCGAATTGGGCTATTAGATTTTTGTAAGGGGGAGAGGTGACTGAGATGGAACCAGTTTTTGAGTACGATGTACACCCATTGGCTTTGGCATACCCGGAGATGCCTCGCGATGAGTTTGAGGGGCTGAAGCAGAGTATTCGTGAGCATGGGTTGAAGGAACCGATTGTGCTTTGGGAAGACAAGGTACTAGATGGTCGTCATCGAAACCGCGCCTTGAAGGAGTTGGTGCAAGAGGGCGCGATAAAGTTGACCTCCTTCAAAGGGTACTTGTACTTAAACCATCTCTGCACTCATATACAAGGGGCATTTGAGAACGAAGGAGAGGCGAAGGCGTATGTTGATGCCAAGAACCTTCACCGCCGCCACCTGACTACTGAGCAGAAGCGACAGGTGATTACTGCCGCGCTTGTTGCTGATCCTGCCAGATCGGACAGGCAGATCGCTACTGAAGCGAAGGTTTCTCCCACTACTGTTGGAACGATTCGGAAAGAGTTGGAGCAGGCGGGAGACGTGTCCAAATTGGACACGCGGAGGGACACGCAAGGGAGAGAGCAACCATCTACGAAACCATCTACGAAACCAGAACGCGCCGCGCAAAATGTTCAGCAAATTCAGCAAAAAACGGCAGAGAAGGCTTTGCAGACGTTTTGGGGTGAGGAAGAGAGTGCCGATCTGCCTGTATCTCCTGTTGTGATTGACGCGGCGGCGGCAGTGGGGGCGGCGGTCACTGAGCAGGACGAACAGAGCGAAGAGGATTTTGATACTGTTTCGAGCCTGCCTCTTGTACCCTCTCCATCGTGGCGCGTGGGGGTTGGGGAGAATTTACGAGAGGCGAAGAGGCTGTTATCGAACGCACTGGCGCAAATCCCGGACAATGAGATTTTTGGGACCGGAACCTTGCGAACAGTTCTCTTCAATGTGATTGAGTTTGGGTTAGATGTCGCTATCCGGGATTTGAGCGAACTACCAGAACCTGCCCCCATGACGGAGGAAGAGGCGATGGAGTTCCTTGCTGAAGAGACTACAGTGCATGAGGAGGCGCGTTGTGTGGAGTGCGGTGAAGCGATACCCTTAGACCTGCTAGGGTCTCCAGTGGAAGATGTGGAGGACGGTACGGCTCTGTTGGAGTCTGGGGTGTATGTGGTTACCCCAGAGGAGGGTGACCCCTTCTATTTTTGCCAGAGTTGTGGGAGCGGCGGGAGAGATGAGACGGACTGGACACGTGACGCCTCGTTCGGGATTCGCTATGAGGGAGAGATTGTCGTAGTGGAATACACGAAGAGCGATATTTTGGGCGCGTCTGCTGTCCGTTTTTGCAGATCGGGAGTTACTCATACTGTGAATGTGAGCGGCAACCACATGATGCGCTACGAGACCCCGCGCAGGTACGCGGAAGCGGCTGTGGGGCAAGTATTCAAACAAGAGACGGAAGCGGAAGTAGAAATTACTTCATCTCCTGATTGGATGACTTCCATTGAGGACAGGGGAGAGGGCGGTCTCTTTGGTGGAGGGGTGGCAAAGAAACCAAAACCTACTGACACGCTAGGAGCCTTTACGCACTGATGGAAATGATACGCACTGGTATGAAGTTGGTTACTACGAAGAGCCTGCGTCCATTGGGGGACTTCTATCCCACGAAGGGGGATAGGCTAGTTGTAGGGCAGTTTGACGCGGTGCAGGGGCGTTGGAGCGTGATAGGCTTCGCTAAATTGCGTGCTGGTAGTGCCATTTCAGAAATGCGGTTTTATTTGACAGAGAAGCAGATTACTGAGTATTGCGCGGAGGCATAAATGCAAACACACACCCTGAATCAAAAATGGCAAGACGTTTTGCGAGTACTGTTCATGCTGAATATGGACGCTCACCGATGCGCCAGATACGCGCAGGCGTTCTCTATAGAGGGTATGTGTTTGGTTCTGGTCTGCCCAGACAACAACTACCGCAACGCCATAAACGTCGCGTATAAGCAGGATATTCTTTCTGCTATAGGTAGGGTATGGGGTGATGGTGAATGGTCTGTGAGAGCAGTGAGTAATGGGCATGAAACGCCTATTGACGGAGGTTTGTTCGAGTGATTATTGCTTTCCAAACCCAACTTTTGAGCCTTAAAATGGCAGACGATAAGCCTCTCGGAACAGAGGGCGTTTTGCTTTTGTCTCAACTGGTTTGGTTGCAAGAAAACAGACCGAACTCGGAGGGGTGGGTCGAATACAGCATTGCGGAATGTGAAGGTGATACGGGGCTAACAAAATTCCAACAGAGAGGTATTCGTACTCGGCTAGAAGATTCGGGTCATATAATCGTCAAGCGTGGTGGTGAGCGTGGTTCGCTATGGATTCGGGTTTGTTTGGAAGCAGTCAGAAGTCAAGAAACTTCACATCTGAATACTGCCAGAAGTCAAGAAACTGAACTTCTGACGGTCAGAAGTCAAGAAACTTCACATCTGGATACTGCCAGAAGTCAAGAAACTGAACTTCTGACGGTCAGAAGTCAAGAAACTTCACATCTGGAAGATTCAGAAGTCAAGAAACTTCACTTTCAGAAGTCAAGAAACTTCACTTCTATTCCTTCTAAGAAACTAATAGAATCTACCCCCCCTATATATACCCCCCCACAAGGGGCGGGGGAACCAACCCCAATACCAAAAAAAGACCCTGTTCCTCGCACTCTGGCAGACACTCCAAACAGCGAAGAGGAGGCAGTCAAATTTGTACAGTCGCTTGGTGGCTCTCTCGCAGATGGAGAAGCGTTTTTCACGCACTTTGAGGCAAGGGGGTGGCGCACCAAAGAGGGCATACTCCGAGATTGGAAGGCGGCGGCAAGGGGCTGGGTGAACAGAGCAAAACGTTGGGAGGCAGAAAAGCAGGCACAAAACAAAGCAAGCCCTGCTAGGAATGCACCTAAGACGCTTGAGGAGAGCCGTGAGGAGACAGAGGCACAAATCCGGAGGGTAATGGAGGCAGGGAAATGGAAACAGAGAGGTTAGCGAGAGAGGTTTTGGAGGCAGTGGAGAACATTCGGGCAATCTATGAGCGAAAAGGACGCCCGTTTTCGGATATGACGCTCCAACAGTTTTTCGGGGCTTTCAAGCGAATCCCGGTGCAGTTCATTCGCGATGTGGTTGAGGAACTGGTTCTTAATCCTCCTGACAATTTCAACTACGTACCAGAACCTTCTGACGTACTGAAGGTGGCACGTAGGTTCACGGAAGCGGGTCAGGTTACGGCGTTGGACGTGGTAGCAGAAATCACGCAAGCGATAAACGCTCATGGCGTAAATGGTAGGTGCGTCGTTGGTGAGCATCAAGGCAAAATTGTGGTGCGATACGAAGCAGGCTCACCTCCTCTTTCAATAGTTGCGGCTTTGGCAGTAGAGAGTATGGGGGGGTGGGTGGCACTTTGTACGATGCAGGCTCCTGATGGGGTTTGGCAGGCACAGGTGAGGGGTCATGCAGAGGCTATTTTGGAGAGACGGCGTAATGCCCCTGTGACAGGTTTGAACAAGATTGGGGCAAGTGGCACGCTTGAGAAGATAGGAGGCAGGCAGTGACTGTTGAAGAGATTATTAGCCGAACCAGAGCAAGGCTTAAAGGGGAGATGACGCACGAAGAGGCGTTCGGGGTGTTTCCAGTTGCTTTATCTTCTCCTCCGTCACAAGAACAGCGTGCAAAGATGGGGCAGAAAAAGCCTCTTGTTAAGGAGTCTTTTGAAGACCCGTTTGCGGAGAATCCTAAGAGGTAGATACTTGATGCCAGAAGTGAAAAAATGCACGGGGTGTGGAGCCGTTTTTGAGACAGTGAACAAGCGTAAGACGTTCTGTTCTCACCCTTGCAGGTGGCGATACAACAACACAAAAAATAACACACTCTACCCTGAGCGAAACAGGAACCATCAGAAACAGTACAGAGAGAGGCACGCGGCAGAGATATACGCGAAACGGAAAGAGAAACTCTTGAAGGAGTGGA
>SXGU01518150.1_pt1 | contig 16043 bp, 19 predicted proteins | sample 3174531 | NCBI WGS metagenome assembly SXGU01 (sample SAMN11356863, study PRJNA531348) | freshwater metagenome | isolation source: freshwater sample F1-140 | place: China: Fuxian Lake, Yuxi | collected 2017-12-25
ATTGGTTGCAGCATGACTACCTTGCGCAGGCAAACGTGTCAACGCAACTGGCTGTCCTTGCTGCCGCGCCGGTTGATCGCGGAGTGGGCAATTTGGCGATCGCGGTCGGACTGGCAGGCGATGCAGGTGCGTACCCCGGCCAGAGCCTGGCGACGGCGTTCGGGAATGGGTTCGCCGCATTCCTCGCAGAAACGCTCGCTTTCGCCGGCGGGGATACGGGCGCGCGCCGCCAGCACCGCATCGGTGACGCTGTCGTCGATCTGATCCTGCACCGCGCCATCGCGCGTCCAACCGCCGGCCATCGCCACGCTCCAATTTGCGAATGAGCCGCGAGGTGGCGACGAGTGTCCGCGATTTCAACGCTCTGCTCCATCCTGGGCGTCAGAACGTCTCGGTCACCTTGGTGAGGTGCGGCGGCGCGTCAGGGTCACGGCCACGCGCTTGGGCGAGACGGCCGGCAAAGAGGTAGAAGCTTTGCAGCGCCAGCAGTGGCTCAAGCGCCGGCTCGCCAGCATCCATCGGGAGATCGGCCCGAGAGGGGTCGGGATCGGCCAGCAGCACCGCCGCGCCGCGCGCGCGAAACTCTCGAGCAACCTCGCGCACGCTTTCGGCCGCTGCATCGCTGCCGCCCAGAGCCAGCACCGGGAAGCCGTCGCCGACGATCGCCATCGGGCCGTGCCGGACCTCGGCGACGCTGTAGGCCTCGGCATGGAGCCCGCAGGTTTCCTTCAGCTTGAGCGCCATTTCCTGGGCTATACCGAGGCCATAGCCGCGGCCGATTACGAACAGGCTGGCCGCGGGCTGCAACACCGAGATGCCGGCGGACCAGTCGAGCCGGGCAGCGGCACGCAGATCGGCCGGCAACAAGTCGAGCGCCCGGCTCAGCGCCGCATCGCTGCTCCACGCGGCAACCAGCGCAGCTATGGCGGCGAGTGAGGCGAGGCAGGATTTGGTCGCGGCGACGGCGCGTTCCGGTCCGGCGGAAAGCGCAATCACCTCGTCGGTAAGCGCGACCAGCGGCGAGTCCTCCGCATTGACCATCGCCACCACGAGCGCGCCCGCAGCGCGCTGGCGCTCGACAGCGGCGAGCAGGTCGGGACTGCGCCCCGATTGCGAAATCGCCAGGCACAGCCTCTGGCAGGGCGCGCTGGGCGCGGCGCCATAGATGGAGGCGACAGAGGGCGCTGCCGATGCGGTGGGGGTGCCGGTCAGCGTCTCGATCAGATATTTCGCATAGGTCGCCGCGTGATCGGACGAGCCGCGCGCACAGGTCACCACCACCGCGGGCGGGCTGGCCCGCAGGCGGGCAGCGATGCGCGCGAATCGATCTGCGTTTGCCGCCAGCATCCGGGCCACGGCATCGGGCGCCTCGCGCCCCTCGGCTTCCATCAGCGTCCCCGGGGTGGAGGACGCCGCGCCACTCATGGCCGGGCGTCCAGCCTTCGCGCCAGTGCTACGCCCGCTGTGATCAACACCGGCACCAGCACCAGGCTGAGCACGACCTTGGCCAACACCTGGCCAATCAGCAGCTCGGTGATGGGAAATTCGCCATAGAAGGCCAGGGTGATGAAGATTACCGAGTCGATCGCCTGGCTCAGCGCGGAGGCGACCGCGCCACGTACCATCAGCGATCCCGTGCTACCGCTCTCGCCGGACCCGCGCAGGCGCGAGAAAATCCACACATTGAGCAGCAGCGACACGATATAGGCTGCCGGCCCGGCCAGCCAGATCCGCCAGGTCTGGTTGTGGATCAGCTCGAAGGCGGCGAGCACTTCGGGTCGCTGCGCCGCCATCTCCGCCGAGGCGGGCAACGCCTTGAGCACGAACAGCAACAGCGCCGTCGACAGCGCGAGCGGCAGGAAGCCCCACCAGACGAGCCGGTTGGCCGTCGCCGCGCCATAGAGCTGGGCGATGGTGCTGGAGATCACCACCAGAATGAGGAAGGCGAAAATGCCCGCCTCCACCGCCAGATCGGTCGGCCACAGCTGCACCTGCTTGGAGGCGAGAACGCCGGCCACTACCGTCATCCCGCCGTAGATCAGCAGATAGACGAACAGCGCGCGCGGAATCGCGGGAACGGCGCCGGCTGGAGTGGGGGCATCGGGGGCTTCACTGGGGGTCATGGGGTTGCCCGTTGGCTGATGGGGACGAGAATGGCCACCAAATTGACGCCGGCCACGCAAACGGCAAGAGACGGAGGCGCTTATCCCCCGGCGGGGCATCCCTCCTCGAAAGGCCGTCAATGCCGCCCATTCTCGCTAATCTGCTCGGCATACTCGCAATCCTGGGAATCGCCTTCTTGCTGTCGGTCGGCAAGCGCCGCATCCGCCCGCGGGTGATCGCCGCGGCCTTTGCGCTGCAGGCCTTCATGGCGTTCCTGGTGTTGGGGACGAGCGGTGGGCGCTTCGTGATCCAGGGCATGGCCGATGGAGTGGCGGCGCTGCTATCCTATGCAAACGAAGGCACCGAATTCCTGTTCGGCACCGAGAATCCGCTCGCCAATACCTTTGCCCTGGGCGCGCTGCCCGTGATCGTGTTCTTCGCGGCGCTGGTCTCGATCCTCTATTACCTCGGCATCATGCAGCGCGTGGTGCGCTGGGTCGGCGGGGCAATCGGCTGGGTCACGGGCGTGAGTCAGGTCGAGGCGCTGGGCGCGGCGGCCAATATCTTCGTGGGCCAATCCGAAAGCCCGCTGGTGGTGCGGCCCTATCTCGCCGCGCTCACCCCAGCGCGGCTGTTCACGCTGATGAGCGTAGGCATGGCGGGCGTGGCGGGCACGATCCTCGCAGCCTATGCCGGCCTGCTCGGCGAACGCTACTTGCCGTTCCTGCTCGCCGCCGCCTTCATGTCGGCGCCGGGCGGCATTCTGATGGCCAAGATCATCATGCCCGACGAAGAGGACGCCGCGCCTCCCCGCGAGCCGGAGGGCCGGATCGAGCTGCCGGAGGCGCGCATCAGTGCCGAGGGCCCGGCCGCGATCACCGAGGGCGAGAAGCCTCACGAAGTCGTCGCTGCCGAAACTTTCGAGGAAGGCGCCAAGCCCGCCAATGTGATCGAGGCCGCGGCGCAGGGCGCGCAGACCGGCGTCAAGCTGGCGGTGGCCGTCGGCGCGATGGTGCTCGCCTTCGTGGCGCTGGTGGCGCTCGCGAACGGCATTCTAGGCGGCATCGGTGCTTGGTTCGGCTACTCCGAGCTGTCGTTCCAGATGCTGCTTGGCTGGGTCTTCGCGCCAGTGATGTTCCTGCTCGGCATTCCGTGGGACCAGGCGATCACCGCAGGCGGGCTGTTCGGCACGAAGGTCGTGCTCAACGAATTCGTCGCCTTCATCGAGCTGGGCCAGCTGGGGCCGGAGCTGCTGTCGGACCGCAGCCGCGCCATCGTCACCTTCGCCCTCTGCGGCTTCGCCAATTTCAGTTCCATCGCCATCCAGATGGCGGTAACGGGGGGGCTCGCGCCGAACCAGCGCCCCGTCATCGCCCGGCTGGGCCTGCGCGCGCTTGCCGCGGGCAGCCTGGCCAATTTGATGAGCGCCGCGCTGGCTGGCCTGTTCCTGCCTTATTGAGTTGCCGCTTATGCCCGAGATCGCGTCCGTTTCCATTGCCCGCCCGCTTGAGGAAGTCGCCCAGGAGCTCGGCAAGAGCTTTGAGGAATACGGCTTCGCAGTCATCCGCGATCATGGCATCCCGCAGCATCTGATCGACCGGGCCGAGGAGCTCTCGAAGCAGTTCTTCGCGCTGCCCGAGGCGACCAAGAAGGCCTACAAGATCGAAGGCGGCGGCGGAGCGCGCGGCTACACCCCGTTCGGCGTCGAGACGGCGAAGGACGCCAAGGTCCATGACCTCAAGGAATTCTGGCATGTCGGCCGCGAGCTGCCCGAGGGCCACCCGCTCGCGCAGTTCATGGCGCCCAACGTATGGCCAAGCGAGGTAGAGGGCTTCCGCGAGACATTCGAGGCGCTTTATGCCGCTTTCGAAAAGGCAGGCGGGCGCGTGCTGGAGGCGATCGCGCTTCATCTCGGCCTGCCGCGCGAATGGTTCGCGAAGACCGTCGAGGACGGCAATTCGGTAATGCGGCTGCTGCACTACCCGCCGCTGACCAGCAAGGATGCCGAAGGCGCGATCCGCGCTGCCGCGCACGGCGATATCAACACCATCACCTTGTTGTTGGGAGCGGAGGAGGCCGGGCTCGAACTGCTGACGGCCAGCGGCGAGTGGAAAGCGGTGGCGCCGCCGCCGGGCGCGCTCGTCGTGAACATCGGCGACATGCTCGACCGCCTGACCAATCACAAGCTGCGCTCGACTACGCACCGGGTCGTCAACCCCAAGGGCGAAGCGGCCTACCGTGCGCGCTATTCCATGCCGTTCTTCCTGCATTTCCGGCCCGATTTCGTGATCGAGACGTTGCCCGGCTGCATCGATCCAGCCAAGCCCGGGGATCATCCCGAGCCGATTTCCAGTCACGAGTTTCTCCAGCAGCGGCTGCGCGAGATCAAGCTCGCCTGAGCCGGCCGTTGCGGAACGGCGGCCGCCGGGGCACGTTCTGGGCGCCGTGAGAGATCTGGCAACCGAACCGGCGGGCGTCCGCTTCACCGACAGCCGCAAGCGGCCACGCTGGTGGCTGGTCATGCTGATCGTACTGGCGCATCTGCTCGCGTTCTACGGCCTCGTGCGCGCTTTCGCGCCCGACGCCGTGCGCTCGGTCGAGCGCACGGTGCTGTCGACCATCGACGTCACCATCACCGCACCACCGCCGCCGCCCGAAGCTGAGCCCGAGCCGGACGAGGGCGCCGCGGGCGCTCCTGGCCGCGAGGCAGTTCCCAAGCCGGTGACGGCGCCAACGCCGCGGATTCCGGTCACCAGCCCCATCCCGGTCCCCCGTGCTTCGTCCACTGGCGCCGCCAGTTCCTCAGGTGCGCGGGATAGCGGCGCGGGCACCGGCGCTTCGGGTGGCGGCGAGGGCACCGGCAGCGGTCGCGGCGGCGGCGGGCAGGGCGGGGTGGCGGTGACCAAGCCGGTCAAGATCGCCGGCGACATCAATTCGGCCGCCGACTTCCCCGTGCCGCCAGGCGGGCGGCAGGCACGCTTCGGCACTTCGGTCACGGTTTACATGACCGTCGGCACCGATGGCCGCGCCAGCAATTGCCGCGTCGTCCGCCCCAGCCCCGACGCCGAGGCCGACGCCATCGTCTGCCGCCTCGCCGAACAACGCTTCCGCTTTCGCCCTGCCACCGACAGCGAGGGCAACCCCGTGGCGGCGTCCTATGGCTGGCGGCAGGAATGGTTCCAGCGTTAAAGGCTGGAACAACCTGCCTGGCTGGGGTTAGGTGGGGAATATGCAACTCATTCACCCAGTCATCCTGTGCGGCGGGAGCGGTACGCGCCTCTGGCCCCGCAGCCGCAAGCATCGCCCCAAGCCATTCCTGCCGCTTCTCGGTGAGCGAACGCTGTTTCAGCAAAGCCTCTCCCGCGCCGCCGACCCCGCCCGCTTCGCGCCGCCCATCATCGTTGCCGGGAGCGCGCATTGCGGGCTCATCGAGGATCAGGCCGGGGGGCGCGCGGGCGCGCGACTGATCGTAGAACCCGCGGCAAAGAACACGGCGCCCGCCATCGCGCTGGCGGCCCATGCACTGCCGCCCGAGGCGGTTATGCTGGTCTGCCCGAGCGACCATCACATCGCCGACGAGGCAGCTTTTCTCGCCGGGGTCAGGGAAGCGGCGGCCCTGGCGGAAGAGGATTTCATGGTCGCCTTCGGCATCGATCCGACCGGGCCCGAGACCGGCTACGGCTATATTCGCAAGGGGATGCCGCTCGCCCTGGGCAACGAAGTCGCGCAGTTTGTCGAGAAGCCCGACCGCGCCACTGCGGAGCAGTTCCTGGCCGCTGGCGACTATGTCTGGAACGGCGGCATCTTCGCGTTCCGGGCGGGCGCCTTCCTCGCCGAGTTGGCCGCCCATCGTCCGGCCATGGCGGCTCGCGTAGCCGAAGCCTGGGCAGGCGCGCGGCAGGACGGATGGCAGGTCCATCCCGATGTCGATGCCTTCGCCGCGATCGACGGGGAATCGGTCGATTATGCGGTCATGGAGAATACCGCCCGGGCTGCGGTGGTGTCGGCGGACATGGGCTGGTCCGACATTGGCAATTGGGACGCGCTGATGACCGCGCGCGAGGCCGACGATGCAGGAAACCGCGTCCGTGGGCGCGTCGATCTCAGCGACTGCCGCAATGTAATGGTCGAAAGCGACCGCCTGCGCGTATCGGTGGTCGGCCTTGAGGATGTCATCGTCGTGGTCGATGGCGACGAGGTCCTCGTAACCTCGCGCGCGGGCGCACAGCAGGTCGGCAAGCTGCCTGGAGCGGCACGGCAATGAAGCTCGAGACGAAAGCGGTCGAAAAGGTCTGGGGCCGGCGGGACCTGCCCCCTCCCTTCGTTGCGCCTGGAAGCGAGCCGGTGGGCGAAATCTGGTTCGAGCCCCCTGCCGAATTGCCGCAGGTGCTGGTCAAGTACCTCTTCACGAGCGAGAAGCTCTCGGTCCAGGTTCACCCTTCCGATGCCGAGGCCCCCGCGGGCTCACGCGGCAAGGAAGAATGCTGGCTGGTGCTCGACGCCGAGCAAGGGGCCACGCTGGGCATCGGCTTCAAGCACCCTATCGAGCGCCAGGCCATGCGCGCCGCGGCGCTCGACGGATCGATCGAGGACTTGCTCGAATGGCATCCCGTCAAGGCGGGGGACTTCTTCTATTTGCCGGCTGGCACGGTCCACGCCATCGGCCCGGGCCTGACATTGGTCGAAGTGCAGCAAAACAGCGACATCACCTATCGGCTCTACGACTATGGCCGCCCGCGCGAACTTCATCTCGACGAGGGCGTGGCGGTCGCGAAAGGCGCGCCCTATCCGGCACATTGCCGGCGCCATGTCGCTGCAGACGCCGAATTGGCTTTGGTAAGCGGGCCACATTTCCGCTTTTCCCAAGTGTCGGGCGCGCCTGGCAAAGCGATTGTCGCGAGGCATCCGGATGCGCTGCTGGTGCTCCCCTTGGATGGCTCCGTAACGATCGAAGGGGAAGCGATTGCGGCGGGTGAATGCGGGCTGGCGTCGGCGATCGACGCAGTCGATTTTGCCAGTGCGAAGCGGACGTTGCTGGTGTCGGGCGCCTAACTGGCCAAGCCGGCGAACTCGCTCATCACCCTGGCCAGTTCCGCCCGGCCATAGGGTTTCACAAGCACGCCTTGCGCGCCCATCGTGCCCAAATCGGCCGCCATTTCGGAGTAGCCGGTGGCAAGCCAGAACGGGATACCGCGCGCGCGCAAATCCTCGGCAATATCCTCGCTGGATTCATTGCCGAGATTGAAATCGAGCACGGCGAAATCGAACGGCTGGCCTGCCAGTGCCGCGAGAGCGCCTTCTACGGTGCCCTCGACAACCACCTCCCCGGCGCCGAGGCTGAGCAGGCATTCCTCCGCGTCCAGCGCGATAATCATGCTGTCTTCGACCACGAGGACGCGCTTCGCCGCGCCTGATTCCTCGGTCATCGTCATATTCCCCACTACCCTGACGCGTCGCTTTGCCGTGCTCGCCTCGCAAGTCAAGCTGGCATAGCGCGGGGCTGGCTATCCGCCCTTGTGTTCCAGCAGCTTGGTGCCCTGCTGGCGGATCGCACCGGCAACCATCGGCTCGACGAAGGACAGCGCCGGTGGCAGGTCGATCTCGAACACCACCTGGCGTTCCTCGATCAGCACGCGACCATCGATGCCCTGACCCATCGCGCGCACGCCGAGCGTCATCATGTCCTCACCGGGCCATGCTGTCGTGACGTCGGCCATGCCGCCGGGGATGAAGTTCGCGATCTCGTGGCTGCGCGAGGCGAGGCGGCGGCGCACTTCGTCCTTCGGCAGGTTGTGCGGGATGGGGACGCGCATCAGCCGGGTTCCTTGTCGCGGTGCTCGAGCTGCGGCGCGGCATCCGCGCCGCTGCCAAACTTGTAGTCGAGAAAGCGGTGCTTGATTGCCAGGTCGTCGAGCGAACCCTCGGCCAATTGGCGGGTGATCGAGTCGATCTCGCCGCTGATGGTCTTGAGGCTTTGGGTGAGTTGCTCGTCAGGGGTCGACCCGGCGCGCTGTTCCGTTCGCATTTGCGCTGGAATGCGGCGGTAGCTGTCGATCATTTCGGGGAGCTGCTCGCCGATAAGGCTGCGGACCTCGCGCGCCTTGGGATGGTTCTGGTCGACGCCCTCGAGCTGGCGGCCGAGCCCATCGAGCTGGACGCCAAGCTGGTCGACAAGCGTCACCGCCGGGGGCGGCAGGGCGGGCCGCTGCGCCTCGAGCCACAGCTCGGTACGGCCTACGAGCTGGCGCACGTCGCCACCGCGGGTGATGTCGGCGCGCGTCGGCGTCTTGAGCCTGGGAAACTGACCAAACACAGCGACCGCTACCACCGTTGCGACGAGCAGCCCGAGAACTCCCAGGATCCCAATGCCATTGACGATGGCGCCGAGTATCCCCGTGGCGATCCAGATCGCGAACACCGCCAGCAGCACGTTGCGGACGCGGGCCTTGAGGTTCGACTTCTTGAGCCGCGCCGACCCCTCGCCGATCGAAGCCATGCGGCGGTGCCGCCCGCCCTCCTGGTTGTCGCGCAGCAGGGCGCGGCTTTCGTACAGCAGCCGATCGCTGTCCCGGGTGAGATCGTTCACGCCGTTATTCCGCCGTCAGCAGGTTCGATTCATTGACCTGCCGCGATGCCTGCGCCTGCCCTTCCGCGCGCGCGATGTAGCCCTTCGACTTCTCGACCTCGTCGGTCAGCAGATTGACCGTCTGCTTCATCGAATCGAGCGCCTTGAGCTTGAACTGATCGACCTCGTCCATGGTGTCGTAGATGTTCTGGAATGCCCGCTGGAGCGTTTCCAGGGGAATAGTGCTCGCCGCGGCCTGCTGATGGATCTTGGCGGTCTGCTCGCGCAGCAGCTTGCCGGTCGAATCGATGATACCGGCGGTGGTCTCGTTGAGCGCAGTGATCTGGCCCAGCACCAGGCGCTGGTTGGTCATCGCTTCGGCCACGGTCACGGCAGTGCGCAATGCGGCCACGGTGGTGGTGCTGGCGCGGTCTACGCCCTTCACCAGCTCGACATTGTTCTTCTTGACGAGGTCGAGCGCCAGATAGCCCTGCACACTGACTGCCATCTGCGTCAGCAGGTCCTGCGTGCGCTGGCGCACATAGAATAGCGCGGTTTCCCGGATGGCCTTGGCTTTCGCCGGGTCGGTGGCATCGAGCTCTGCCGCCCTGTCCTCGAGCTTTTCGTCTAGCGCGCGCGAAATGTGGACCATCTGTTCGAGATTGCCCATCGCCTCCCACAGCTTCTGCCGTTCCACGTCGATCGCGGCATTGTCCATCAGCAGCTCGTCCTTGCCGCTCGCAAGATTGGTGAGGATCGACTGGATGTGCGTTTGCGCGCTCTGATAGCTGCGGAAGTAGTTGTTCAGCTTGTTGCCAAAAGGAATGATGCCGAGGATCTTGCGCGTGCCGGACAGCTTGCCGCGCTTGCCGGGGTCGAGCTCCTCGACAACGCGGCGTAGCTCGGCGAGATCCTTGCCGACCCCATCGTCCTTGTCCATCGCGCGCACCGGACGGTCGAGAAAGCGGTTCGACATGCCCGCCGCCTGTGCGATTTCCTTGCGACCCATGTTGGTGAGCTGATCGACCTTCTTGCCGAACTCCGGTGAGTTGGCGTCGGTCGAGACCAATTCGTCGATGAACGCGTCGACCTTGGCTTGGAGCTTGGTCCTGACCTCATCGTTGACCGGGACGAGGCCGGCCGCGCGCTCGGGTGCGACCTGCGGCACCGGATCGGGAGGCACGAGATGGAGGTCACTCGCGGTAACGGTCGCCGTCGTGGTCGGGGCGGCTGGCCTGGTTTCGCTGTCGCTCATGGACTTTCGATCACTCCCGTTCGCTCGGCCATCGGGCCGTCTTCTGTATTAGGGTGATAAGACACGATCTTCAAGTTATGCTACCGGCCTCGGCGGATTTCCCTTTTACCTTCAAAGTGCCTAAAACCAGCGACGTGTTTCCGTGCGTGACCGACTGCAGGACGGATAGGCACGCACAAGGGGGTCGGCAATCACGACGGAATTCCTTGAGCGCTATGCCCGGCAGTCCCAGAATGTCCTCTTGGCCATTCTGACGCAGAGCCGCGACTGCATCAAGCTGGTCAATCTCGATGGCGAGCTCGAGTATGTGAACCAGAATGGCCTCGATGCTCTGGGCTTCACCGAGCCCGCCGAGTTGATCGGAGAGAACTGGCGCAACCTGTGGCCTGAAGAAAACCGCGTGCATATCGATGCCGCGATCGGTGCTGCACGCAGAGGGCATTCGACTCGCTTCGAGGCGTCGTGCCCGAACCGGCGAGGCGAGATGCGCTGCTGGGACGTGGCAGCGTCGCCAGTGTCCGATGAGGACGGGCGCATCACCCATGTCCTGGCGATTTCACGCGATGTCACCGCGCAAACGGTGCTGAAGCATGACGACCGGCAACGACTGGCGGCGGCCGAAACCGGGTTGAGCTTCGCCCAGGATGTGGCGCGCGAGATGCGCCACCGTCTCAAGAACCAGCTGGCGGTTATCGGCGCAATCGCAAAGCTGTTGGCACGCCATACCGACGACGCGCGCGAATTGGCCTGCAAGCTCGAAGACAAGCTGCTGGCGCTAGCGCGCGCGCAGGATTTGCTGACCGACAACCGCGATCAACCGATTCGGGCGCGGGATGCGGTGGCGCAAGTGCTTGCGGCGAGCGGGGCGGGCGAGCGGGTCCACGTGGGTCCCTGCCCGGACGTGTGGCTGGGCGACGACGCGATCCAGCACCTCGCCCTCGTGCTCGGCGAATTGCAGACCAATGCGCTCAAGCACGGTGCCCTCTGCGAAGCGAGGGGGCGAATCGATTTGTCGGGCAGGTTTGCGGAAGGCGTGCTGACTCTGCGCTGGCGCGAACATTGTGCCCATCCGGTCTTTCCGCCTGTGCGGGGCAACGGTGGCTTCCGGCTTATCCGGCGGATCGGCTCGGTGGGGGCGCGGCAGCCGACCATCGCCTGGCACGATCGCGGCATCATCGTGGATTTCCACCTTCGCGCCGCGAGGTGACGCGCATGCGCGCTGGGAGAAATCGACTGTGTGCTGGAAGCCGACTGGACCGGTAGCGGTGCAGCTTCCCCGCGACCCTAACCTCCCGCGACCGGTAATGTTCCCCGGTAAGCGGCGAAGCGTTGCGGTCGAAGGGCTAGGCGGCTTCCATTAGCCGGATCGGCTCGATCTCGCCCGCGAGATAGAGCCGCTTGGCTTTGGCGCGGCTGAGCTTACCCGAACTCGTCCGCGGCAGCGTGCGCGGTGGAACGAGCTCGACAACGCAGGCCATGCCGGTGACGCTGCGCACCTTGTCGGCGATCTGGTCGCGCAGCTTGATGCGTTCTTCCGGGTCGGACACGCGGCAATGGACCAGCACCGCAGGCGCCTCCTCGCCGGTTTCGGTCTCGACCGCGAAGGCGGCGATGTCGCCGTGGTTGAACCCCGGCAGCTGCTCCACTGCCCACTCGATATCCTGCGGCCAGTGGTTCTTGCCGTTGATGATGATCATGTCCTTCGCCCGGCCGACGATGAACAGGTAATCGCGGGCCATGTAGCCCATGTCGCCGGTGTCGAGCCAGCCGTCGACCAGGCAGTCGCTGGTCGCCTCCTCATTGCGGAAGTAGCTGTGCATCACGCTCTTGCCGCGACACCACACCTTGCCGATCTGATGATCGCTCTTGCGCTGGCCGTTCGCGCCCCGGATTTCGATGTCCATGCCCGGCAGCGCCTTGCCGCAATTGACGATGGCGCGATAGCGGGCCGGCCGCTCCAGATCGCGCGGGCGGCCCGACAAGCGTTCTTCCTCGACCAGTTCGACCCGGATGCCCTCTCCCGGCGGCATGACCGTCACCGCCAGGGTCGCCTCCGCCAGCCCGTAGGACGGAGTGAAGGCGCTGGCCTTGAAACCTGCCGCGGCGAAGGCGTTGACGAAGGCCTGCATGACATCGGGCCGGATCATGTCCGCGCCATTGCCGGCGGTGCGCCAGCGCGACAGGTCGAAGCGCTCGTCGACATGGCTCTGGCTGGAGATCCGGCGCGCGCAGATGTCGTAGCCGAAGGTCGGAGAATAGCTCAGCGTGTTGCCGGGATTGCGGCTGATGAGGTCGAGCCAGGCGAGCGGGCGGCGGGCGAAGTGTTCGGTGCGCAAATAATCGCAACTCACCTGGTTGGCGATCGGCGAGAGGAAGCAGCCGACCAGCCCCATGTCATGGTACCAAGGCAGCCAACTGACCACGCGGTCGTTCTTGCCTAGGTTTACGCCTTCAGCGTGACCATACAGATTGTGCAGCAGCGCCTCGTGCGTGACGGCGACGCCGGTCGGGAAGCGAGTCGAGCCGCTCGAATACTGGAGGTAGCAGATGTCGTCGGGCCGCGCTTCGGGCAACGCGGTCTCGGGCGCATCGTGGCGGGCAAAATCTTCCCAGCTCTCGCCCCGGCAGCCTTGCTTGGCCGCGGCCGTCTCGCCCATCTCGGCGATTTCCGCGGGATAGAGCAATATCTTCGGATCGCAGCTTTCGAGCTGGACGCCGAGTTGCTCGATGTAGTTCTCCTTCCCGCCGAAGGTCGTCGGCAAGGGAAGCGGCACCGGCCAGGCGCCGGCGTAAACACAAGCGCAGAACAGCGCCGCGAATTCGGATCCAGTCTGCGCCACCAACGCCACCCGGTCGTCCTTGCCGATGCCCGCGGCCACCAGGCGATACGCCGTCGCCAGCGCATCCGTGCGCATTTCGGCAAAGGAGTAGGCGCGCTCGAGCGAGCCGCGCATGTCGTGAAAATTGAGCCCCTTCTGGCTGCGCGCAGCGTAATCGATCGCTTCGTTGAGCGTGGCGAAGTCCGAGCGGCGCCGCGGCAAGGGGCAGTCGTTCGGCGTCGGCGTCAGGGCGGCGTCGGTCATTGGTAAGGCGTTACCCGTCTTGTTTCAGATGGTTGCAGCGGCTCCCATTCCCCTGCATTACCCGCATCGATGCCGCGGGTGCGCAATCCTTTCCCCTTCGATAACGACTGTGGCACCAATATGGCAATGGAATCGTCATAAACCGCGATGAGCCGGCAGCCAAACAACGCCCGGAGGAAGCTGCGCAGCCCGCCGCCTCCGCTCGATGCCCAGCGACTCGAGGAGCTGGCCCTGGCCTATGTCGCGCGCTTCGCGACCTCGGCAGGGCGGCTGGGAGCCTATTGTCGCCGCAAGCTGCGCGAGAGAGGTTATGCCGGCGCCCAGGACGGCGCGGCGCCGCCAGACATCGACGCCATGGTGGAGCGCTTCATCGCCAAGGGCTATGTCGATGATGCGAGCTATGCGCGGGTCAAGACCGGCGGGCTCCTCCGCCGTGGCTATGGCGCGCGGCGCGTCGACCAGGCACTCCGCGCCGATGCTATCGGCGAGACGCTGCGTGAGGCCGTGGCGCCGGGGGAAGCCGACCGGCGCGAGGCGGCCGCAGCTTACGCGCGGAGGCGGCGGCTGGGGCCCTTCGCGCGTGACGGACTCGCTGCTCCGGATCCACGGGCTCGCGAAAAGCAACTTGCCGCGCTCCTGCGCGCGGGTCATGACCCTCGTCATGCGCGCCGCGTCCTTGCCGCCCGATCTCCGGGCGAACTGGACGACTGGGTCGCCGAGGCGCGCGAGGACCGGGATGATAGCTGAATGACGCGCTTCGCCACTCTGATCTTGCTCGGCCTCGCCGCTGCGTGCTCTCCTCAGCCTGCCGCCGAAGCCACGCCGGCCAAAGCGGCCGCAAGCGCGCAGGCGGCGACACCGCAGCGCCACCGCGAATCGGGCCTGGCTGTCGTGCCGCTTTCGATCACTACCGCCAACGGCACGCACCGCTTCCGCGCAGAAGTCGCCGCCTCTCCTGCCGAGCAGCAGAAGGGCATGATGTTCCGCACCGCGATGGCGCCGGACGAGGCGATGATCTTCCCCAACAGGGTGCCGCAGGTCCGCAGCTTCTGGATGAAGAACACGGTTATCCCGCTCGATATCATTTATGTCGGTCCCGACCGGAGAGTGCTCAACATCGTCACGGGCGAGCCCTATTCGCTGGAATCGCTGCCATCGGCCGGCCCGGTGATCAATGTCGTCGAGATTGCCGGCGGGCGCGCGGCCCAGTTGGGCATCAAGCCCGGCGACTCAGTCGCGTGGTAGGCGTCGCAACGCTTTTCTCGCGCTATCCGATCGGCTAGGCGCGCGGGCGATGAGCATTCTCAGCAAGATTTTCACCTGGTGGGACGGCGCCACTATCGGCACTTCGATATGGAGCTGGCGCAATGGCGAGCGGGTCGGGACCGACGCGCAGGGCAACGCCTATTTCCGTGGTCGCAAGCGGCACCCCGACGGGCGCGAGCGGCGCTGGGTCATCTACCAAGGCGCCAACGATGCCAGCCGCATCCCAGCGGAATGGCATGGCTGGCTGCACGGCAGTTTCGACGGGGTGCCGGAAAGCAATCTCCCGCCCGCACGCATTTGGGAGGTCGATTATACTCCCAACGCTACCGGGACCGCCGCCGCCTATCGCCCGGCGGGCGCGCTCGAACGTGGCGGCAAGCGCGCGGCCGCTACTGGGGATTACGAAGCCTGGTCGCCGGACGCCTGATCCTGATGCGCCCGGCCTGTCGCATTCTTGGCGTGGGGATTGCAGCGGGCGCGCTGGCCGCCTGCGCGCAGGAGCCGCCGCCGCCCCGGCCGGTTGAAACCGATGTTCCCGAGGAATTTCGCCAAGCCGCTCCGGCTCCCGCTGGCGGCGCCGGGATCGGCACGCCCATGCAGGATCGCGCCGCGACGATCGGCCTGCTCAACAAGCGCAACAATATCGCGCAGGACCTGACAATGAAGCCGGGCGAAACCCGCCGGATCGGAGACGTCATCGTCGCGCTCAAGGCGTGCGAGCGGACCGCGCCGTGGGAACTGCCGCAAGAGACCGGCGCCTTCGTGCAGGTATTCGTGCAGCAATCGGGCAATGACCAGGCCCCGTTCGAACGCGTGTTCTCGGGCTGGCTGTTCAAGGAATCACCAAGCCTGAACGTGGTTGAACACCCGATCTACGACGTGTGGGTCAAGGATTGCGCGATGCGCTTTCCTGGAGAGGAGGCTTCGACCGAGAGCCCTTCGCCTGCACCCACTCGCACCGCGCCGCGCCCTCCGGCGCCCGCCACGACCCCGACGCCCTCCTCCACGCCCGAAGCGGTGAACGAGGATATCGCCTGAGGCAGCGAGTGGGCGGGCGCACCGCGCGCCGCCTTGAGTTGCCGCAAATACTCCGCCTGCGGAATCGGCACCGCGCCCAGCGTGGCGAGGTGATCGGTCATGAACTGGCAGTCCAGCAACGCGAAACCAGCGCGCCGCAGCCCGGCCACCGCCCAGGCGAGCGCCACCTTGCTGGCATTGTCGGCACGGCTGAACATGCTTTCCCCGCAGAATACCCGGTCGAAGGACACCCCGTAGAGCCCGCCGGCGAGGAACTCCCCGCCCTCGGGCTTTGGCAACCAGCATTCGATCGAATGGGCGTGACCAACGGCATGAAGCGCAAGGTAACTCGCCTCGATCCGGCGACTGATCCAGCTTTCGGCATGCTCCTCGCGCGGGGCTGCGCATTCGGCGATGACCTCGCCAAAGGCTTCGTCGCAGCTCACCCGGAAGCTGTCCCGCCGCAGGGTCTTCGCAAGGCTGCGCGATAGTCGGAAGCCATCGAGCGGAATAATCGCGCGGTCGCGTGGTTCGACCCAATAAACCTCGGCATCGTCGCGATGATCGGCCATCGGGAAGATGCCGCTGCGATAGGCTAGCAGCAGCAGCTCGGAAGGAATCGGATCGGGCTGGCGGACAGGGGCGTGCATCGCGCACTCTCCCTAGCAGCACCGGCGCGGCAATGGCATAGCCTTGCCAAGCGGCCGCGCCGCGCGTAGGGCGCGGGCGCCGCTGCAGGGGTGTAGCTCAGCTG
>SXGU01114918.1_pt1 | contig 16042 bp, 13 predicted proteins | sample 3174531 | NCBI WGS metagenome assembly SXGU01 (sample SAMN11356863, study PRJNA531348) | freshwater metagenome | isolation source: freshwater sample F1-140 | place: China: Fuxian Lake, Yuxi | collected 2017-12-25
ATGCCGAGCGCGATGATGATATCCACGGCATCGCGATCTTTGGCCTTGCGGAGTGAGGCGACGACCTTCTCGCGCGCGGCACTATCGTCCACGAGGTCGGCAACCTTGAGCACGCGTCCATCCGGCCGCCGCACCAGAAGAAAGCCAGTGTCGGGATCGGTGCTCGCATAATCGCCAAGCACCCGCAGGATGTGGTTCACCTCGTCATACTTCTCCATCACCGACTCCGCCGCGTTGACGTTCGGGATGTGAACGATGGTTTTCTTGTCGGGATCGAGCACCTCGCCGATCGCGTCGAGATAGCGGCCGCGATAGAAGTGATAGCCGATGCCGAGCGTCTTGAGGTGCGAGTAGCCGTCCAACTGCTCGTAGTAGGTGTAGGTGACGCGATCGAACCGGTCCTCGTCCTCGGGGCGCATCACCGCGATCTGGTCACCCCGGAAATAGCTGCCGGTCATCGCGACGATATGAACCCGGTTTCGTTCGAGCAGTCCGCGCACCAGTTCGCCAAGACGATTGTCCTGATCGGCGGCGGCATGGTGAAACTCGTCGATAGCAAGCAGGCAGCCGTCGAACGCTTCCGCGCCGAACCGATCATAGGCGAAGCGCAGCGTCGAGTGGGTGCAGACGAGAGTGCGATCCTCGCTGTCGAGGAATGCTCTGAGTGCATCGACCTTTCCCCGTGCGCCGCCATTCTCGTTGACGCAGAGGTTCCATCGATCCTCGACATGCCAGTCGGTGAAAAAGCCGTGCTGGCTGAGAGGTGCCGGATCGAAGGACGCACCGATCGAGCGTTCCGGCACGGCGACGATCGCTTTGGCGACGCCCTGATGATGTAGCTTGTCGAGCGCCACGAACATCAGCGCGCGCGATTTGCCCGACGCCGGCGGAGCCTTGACGAGCAGATGCTGAGCGTCGCGCGCCTTCCACACGCGCGCCTGCATCGGGCGCATTCCCAGCTCGTCGAGCTTCTGGCTGGCCCCGGATCGGCCGTAGCGGACCTCGACGACATTGGTCATGCGGCCTGTTCCTCAGCATCAAGATCGAATTCGGGTGCGACTTCTTCTCCGCGCTCTGCTGCGAGCAGTCTGGCGTAGCGCCGAAACAGATGGGTGAGCCGATCGGCATCCGAGCGGAAGGGGCGGTTCGAATACATCGCCTCTACCGCTTCATCGTTTGCTTGGTGGGCTTGCCAAAGGACTTCCGGCATTCTCTCAGGATCATAAAGCTCAGCAAGAGTCCCGCCCGCTTCCGCGCGCGCCAGCAGAATTTCTTCGGCGCAAGCGGTCAGCCGCTCCCGATCCCGGGTTGAGAGCGCCGGAACCGGAAAGGTGTGCCATCCGAGCGTATTAGAATATCGAAAATCGTTTTTCAGCTTTCCACATACCGTCGCGAGCCAAATCATGTGCATTCGCGAAGAGAGCAGCGAGAGCGCCCAAATCGGAGCATCCGGAATAACAAAGGCGAGGTTCGAAACCACATAGTCGGAGGAAAGGTAATCCACCGGGAAATACAATCTCCTCTCAGAGCAAACCGATGGCACAACGATTTTATGGCCAGTTCCGTTCGGGGCAGTGTGCTGGAACCGGTGAGGCGTAAGCGCAAGAATTTCGCGTGCTTCGCGCTTCTTGCTTTGGAGTCGCTCTTCCCGAACCGCGGCGAGGCGATGCGCTATCTCTGGTATGGCTTCGGCAAGTGGCAACTGCCGATCTTCGATCACTAAGCAATAACGCTCAATACCTTGGATAACATCCTGCGATCCCCCAAAGCGATGAAGCAAGGCGGCTGCCTCCGGATGCTTCTCCAACAGCCGGGCCTTCTCGTGTGGATCGAGGATGAGGTTCCCGCCATCGTTCGGAACACTGCCGGTAATCATCCTCGGCATTTGGCCGTTAATGGGTCGAGAATGGCTTTCAACGAATATGTTAGGACCGTCAATCAAATAGGGATTGATGGCACGAGCTCGTTTCGCGTGCTCTCCATCGTAGATGACGGAAGAATTCTCGTCGGACACCCTGCCCAAACCAACGATAACGCATATCACGCCAGCATTGAGCGCCGCATTGTTCGTCCATTTGAATGACGTATGAGCGAAGAGAATTTTTAGGCCTCGTCCGAGAACGGCCGGCCAAAGCTGCGGCAATTGCCGCCCTTGCGTGATTGAATTCGTAGCAACCATCGCTGCCTTCGCGCTAACGTGCCGCATATAATCAGCCGCCAGCACAAACCACGCTCCTACGTAATCGATGTAGCCCCACTGTTCGGTCCGACCGCGGAATATAAATTCCATGTCGGCGAGGTGTGCTGCCTCCTTTTTACCTTTGCCCAAATACGGAGGATTGCCGACGATGTAGGTTTCTGCGTCCTCGTCCGGCACCGTCTCCGTACCATGAACCTCAACGATAGTGGCTAGATCGAACACCTTCTGCCGATTGCGCGCGATCGTCGGTGGTGGACAGACTTCAAGCCAATTTACCCTCAGCGCATTATCGCAGACGATCTTCCCGCTATCGGTCAGTGGCAGCGCCGGCGGTGCGGAGCCGAAAAGGTCGCGGTGCGCGCGGTCCATCTGGTATTTGGCGATCCACAGCGACAGCTTCGCCGTCTCGGCGGCGAAGTCGCTGACCTCGATGCCATAGAAATTGTGAAGCTCGATATGGCTCCAGATGCCCGGTGCGTGCCCTGTAGCAGTGCGCAGACGCTCCAGCACCTCCCGCTCTATCTTCCGCAGTTCCTGGTAGGCGATGACGAGGAAGTTACCCGAACCGCACGCGGGATCGAACACGCGGATTTTCGACAGCCGGTTGAGCAGCGCCTTGAGCCGCGCCTTCTCGCGGGAGGCGTCCGCAAGGGGCGGCCGCGATGCTTCTGCGCGCAGTTCGTCGAGAAACAACGGATCGAGCACCTTCAAAATGTTCGGCACTGACGTGTAGTGCATCCCGGTCTCGTGCCGGTGCGCCGGGTCGACGATCACCTGGATCATTGAGCCGAAAATGTCGGCGTTGATCTCGTTCCAGCGCAAGCGTGCCGCATCCCCTAGGATGCGATAAGCCGTCCGGCTGAACCTCGGGATCTGGATTTCTCCCACGAAGAGTCCGCCGTTGACCCACGGGAAGTTGTCCGCCCATTTCGGTAGGTCGCCGCGCTCTCCCTTGCGCTTGCTCATCGCGGTGAACAGCAGCGTCAGAACGCGAACCATTTCCTCGCCGGCGTGTCCCCCGTGTTCATGGATCGCCCGCGAGAACTGATTTTCCTCCGGAAGAACGCCTGTCTTCTGGGCAAAGAGGCAGAAGATAATCCGCGTCATGAATAGGTTCATGGCGTGGCGCATGGCATCGCCGGCCCAATCCGGGTTCTCGGCGATCAGGGCGTCATAGAGGCGGCTGAGCTGGTTCGCGGCCTTGACGTCAATCGGGTTTTCTTCCGCCGCCCTGTATCGCGAATAGCCGGCAAGCGGCAGGAAGAACCCGAAGCGGTCGCCCAGCTCGTCGAAGCGGCAGAAGATCGTGTCATCCGCCTTGAGGTCCCGCGCGGTGAATTCATCGCCATCGGTGGCGGCAATGAACTGGACGCGCTGGCTCGTGGTCGCGCGGCTCGCCTGTAGCTGTTCCAGCGCCGTTTCGACCTGGCCGGGCGCGCAGATGAGCAGATGGAGCTTCTGCCGCCACAACACGCCGCCCTCTATGTCGGAAGCGTTCTGCGAGCCGTTGCGGATACGGGTGATGGTCGCCGGCGGGGCGTCATAGGCGGCGATGAAGTCGTAGGGGAAGCTCTCGGAATTGAATGGCGCAGCCGCTATCCGGCTGACGGCTTCCTCAATGTCGGCAATATACAAACTAAGCCCCCTCCGCGTGACCACACCGGCAGCCTCGCATACGCGGCCGGATCGCGTTCCGTTCTAGGGAGGATACATACATCTTTGAAGTGGTGCCGCGGACGATTGCTCGTCCATGTTAGCTGCCGTCCGCTCGTTGGGTGCGCAATCGTTGCCGTAGAGGCTCCGGTGGGCGCTTGGCTAACCTGGCGCCCGTGGGGCCTACCCAGACTGTTCACCGTAGGTGCCGACCATTCTATCCCCGGAGCTCAGGGCGAAACGCCACCTGCTCCAAGGTCTTCGTGGCTTCCCGGCGCGAGCCGTAGGTTCCGATAACGGTGCCATCCTTATCCTCCGGGGAGGCGATACGTTGTAACCTCCATTGCTTGTTGGCAAGCGGCACCAGCCGATAGCTTCGCCCGTTGATACGGCAGTAGAATTCCTTTGAACGGTTGATCGGCGTCCATTTGCAGTCCGCACCTGAAAGGAACCTCTGCTCCAGCTCCAGACGGGCCTCTTCCTGCCGGCGTCGATAGTTCTCCTCGAATTCACGGCGGAGCCGTTCCTCCTCCCGCTCGACGTGCGCCTGCAGGGCACCGACGATGGCGACCATCTCGGTTCCCTCCGCCTTCTCTCGCTCGTAGATCGCACGGCAGCTCTCCCGCAGCGCATCACTAGGGAGTGGCGTGTAGGGCTCGTCGTGGAAGGCCCGCAGGCGCTCTTCGACATCCGTCAGCGTCAGGCGCGGACCTGGCATGCGGTTCAGCTGGTCGCGCAAATCCTCGATCGGGATCCAAGTCGCGGCGGCAGCCTTGAGAAGCGGCTCCCGCTGGCCTTCCCACTTCTCCCACAGCCGCCCTCTGCGGTCGAGGCGGCGCACGATGTCGGCTGCCAGCTTCTGCACTGCGTATCCGTCCCGGATATGACGCAACGAAGGGCTCTTCAGATGCTCCTGAATGAGCTTCTGCACGTTGTAGACGCGGTCATCTTCCATCGCTCGCCTTCCCCCTCTCGCCCCGGTCTCAGCTTACCGGCTACATGGCAGAGCGGCCATATGCGGGCATGTGTCGGGAGTGGAAGGCCCACAGGAGCCTGATGGGTTTCGGCGTCCGATGATGGTCGGATCAGATCGGCCTTCTCAGCCACTCCTCGATTTCGGTCTCGCGCCAGCCGGCGCAGCGGACCGAGATTTTGAGCTGCCTCGGAAAGGTGCCGGAGTTGACCTTACGGTAGAGCGTGGACCGGCTGAGCCCCGTCCGTTCGAGGACGCTCTCCAGCCTCAAGATTCTTTCGGGCTTGTTCGGCAACGTGACACCTCCTGATCAGCGATGCTCCGGATGGGGCGCCGAGGAGATGTCCGCAAGAATGGCGCGGGCGACTGTCGCCGAGGAGGAGCTTCGTTCGTCGGAAAGGCTCCCATGGCCGCCGAAGGAAGGAGCGCGGCTACGAGTGTGCGTACGAGTTCGTGCCTACTCGCCCCGCTTGCTCGCACGCGGCGAAGCGGTGACATTCCTGCAGGATCGCTCGCGGTTGTCGCCGGCGGCCGCTCATTAGCCGACATCAGTCATTCGCGCTCTTGGAACGCGAGGCAGTCCGAGAGGAAAGGATGCGGGCGCCGGTTGAGCGACGGAGTGCGGAAAGGCCGCACCGGCTCACCCGGAGACCTGTCATGATCAGGACGATACCTCTCAACAAGCTGATGCCGTCGCCGCGCAACGTGCGGCGGACTACCGACGAACGGGCCGACCTTCAGCTGAAGGCGGACATCGAGGCGCGGGGGATTCTGCAGAACCTCGTCGTCGCCCCGGCGAAGAGGCCGAAGGGCCGCTTCACCGTTGAGGCGGGCGGCCGTCGCTTCCACGCTCTCGCCTGCCTCGCCGAAGAAGGGAAGCTGGCGGCCGACCATGAGGTTTGCTGCCTCGTGATAGACAGCGGACCGGCCGCGGCGCAGGAAGCGGGTTTGGCCGAGAACTTCCAACGGCTCGCCATGAACCCGGCAGACGAGTGCGTGGCCTTCCAGCAGCTGATCGAGCAGGGCGCCGACGTCGAGGGCATCGCCCGGCGGTTCGGGCTCACCGTCCGCTTCGTCGAGGGACGGCTTCGGCTCGCCAGCCTGGCGCCGGTCGTGTTCGACGCGCTTGGTGCCGGCGAGATCACGCTCGACGTCGCCAAGGCCTATGCCGCGACCCCGGACCAGGAGCGGCAGGCGTTCGTGTTCGAGCAGGTGAGCCGGAGCTACATGGCCCAGCACCCCGACAGCATCCGCAGGATGATGACCCAGGCGACGGTGAGCGCGTCCGACCGACGTGCCAAGTTCGTCGGCGAGGAGGCCTATGTCGCGGCAGGCGGGCGGATCGAGCGCGACCTGTTCTCGGAAGAGGACGGCGCGCGCTGGCTCGACATCGCTTTGCTGGAGCGGCTCGCGACCGAGAAGCTGGAGGCGCTCGCGGCCGAGACGGCGGCTTCGTCCGGCCTTGGCTTCGTGCGGCCGACGCTGGAGAGCTGGGCCGGCTACGAGGTCACTCGCGGGATGCAGCGGGTGCAGCTTGAGACGCCGCCGCTCTCGGACGAGGAGAGCGCCGAGGTCGAGGCCCTCGAAGCCGAGACCGAGGAGCTGATCCGCCAGCTCGAGGACGAGGAGACCGCCGCGGAAGCACGCGCCGCCGCCGAGGCGCGGGTGCGGGAGATCGGCGCCCGAATCGACGCTATCACGGCCAAGCCGCCGGTGATCCCCGATGAGCTGAAGCCCCGCATCGGCACCTTCATGCTGCTCGACGAGGCCGGGCAGCCACGCCTCGAGACCAGCTATTATGCCGAGCCGTCCGACGAGACGGAGCAGCCGGCCGAACCCGGCGCGACCGACGCGGGCGCGGACTCCCAGGAGGCGCCAGTCATCGTGGTGGAGCCGCCGATCAAGCAGGCCTCGCTCTCGCAGGCGCTCGCCGACGAGCTCGCGATCCAGCGGCGCGACATCCTGGCTGTTCACGTGGCGGCCGATCCGGGGCTGGCGCTGGACCTCGCCATCTTCCTGATGATCGACCGCGAGGCGGGCTACTGGTCGGAGAAGAGCGGATCCTCGCTCGTCGCTATGCCGCCCTCCGACCCGGTGTTCGGTTTCAAGACGCCGGACGCTGCGGCGACCCGCGCCCGCGCGCAGGCGGCCGAGGCGCTCGACCGCAGCTGGACGGCGGTCGAGACGCGCGCCGGCCGGTTCGACGCCTTCCGCGCGCTCCCGGACGAAGCGCGGGCGGCCTGGCTGGGCCATGCGGTCGCGCGAACCCTGGAAGCGAGCCTCAACCTTCCCGGCGGGCGGACCTGTCCCTTCCACGATCATCTCGGGCGCCTGCTCGGAATCGACGTCGCCAAATGGTGGAGGCCGACCGGTGCCAACTTCTTCGACCGGGTGCCGAAGAGCGTGACCCTCTCCGCCCTCGAGGAAGTCGGGGGGGCGGCCTTCGCCTACGGCTATTCGAAGGCGAAGAAGGCGGAACTCAGCGAAACGGCCGAGCGCGTCTTCGCCGGGAACATCGCCCCGGCCGACGTGAAGAAGCGGGCGCTCGCCTGGGTGCCGCAGCCGATGCAGTTCGCGCCGGCTCCGCAAGTGCTCGCAAACGTCCAGGACGAGACTCCGCCGTGGGAGGAACCGAGCGACGATGAATCCAAAACGGCGGAAGCTGGCTGCGGGGCGAAGGAGGACATTGGCGGGGGAATCGCCTCACCGGCGTCTACCGGACCGGGAGGCGAAACATGCGTCGGTCGCAAGTCCTCGCGTCGGAGGAGAGGGGCCGGCAAGAAAGCGGACGGCGATGTGCCGCCCGTAATGCTGGAGGATGCGGCCTAACGTCTACGGCTGCTGCCTCGGGGGGTGGCGCGTCGGCGCCGCCCCGCCTCGCCACGGGCTGGGGACGGCGACCGGAATTAGTCAATAGCGGCCGCAGGGATCGCCCAAAGGGATATGCAGGCGCTCCCCACTATCCGCCGCGGTCGACCCCGGACAACGCGCCTAGCCGAGGTGCCTCACTGAACAGTCGGCCATCACCCCAGCCGGAAGGGGCGGCGACGCTTCACAGGAGATTGGCAAGGATGGCGCAACGGCCGGAACGGATCGCCGCCCGGTTTCCCCGCCGTCCCCAACCCGTGCCAAGGAAAGTACGAAGCGAGGCTTGTGGCTCCCACCCGTCTAGTGGCTTCTGGCTGCCAGCGAAATGTCTGATATTGGCGGAGTAGTGAGTTAAGTTGCCGCTCTACAGGTTGCACCTTCAACACCAAGACCATTGTCAAGCGGCGTTCATCGTGCAGCTTTACGGTGCGCCTGAATGCTGCGAAACCTCGTCGGCATAACCCGGAGCTCCGTGTTGGAGGCGTCCCGTCACGGAGACCTTGATGAGTAGCCTTGCTGTTGACGCCGAACTGATTGCCGCACGCAATGCGCTTCTCGAAAGCGACGCACGGTTCAGAACATTAGCTGACGCTATGCCCCACATGGTGTGGTCTACGCTGCCGGACGGGTATCACGACTACTACAATGCTCAATGGTACGAATTCACCGGCGTCCCTGCTGGCTCAACTGACGGGGACGAGTGGAATGGCATGTTTCATCCCGAGGACCAGTCGCGCGCTTGGGAGAGGTGGCGCCGGAGTCTCGCATCGGGAGAGCCGTACGAGATTGAGTACCGCCTGCGGCACCGCAGTGGGGAATACAGGTGGACGCTGGGCCGAGCGCTGCCGGTGCGCAACCCGGATGGCAAGATCATCCGCTGGATAGGTACGTGCACCGACATCCATGACGCCAAGGAGCAAGCGGCCAGGAACGAAATTCTCAGCCGCGAACTCAGCCACCGGATCAAGAACATCTTCGCCGTGATCGCCGGTCTCATCGGCATGTCCGCTCGCGAGGAGCCTGGCCAAAAGGCATTCGCCAGGGGGCTCCAGCAAAGGGTCGCGGCGCTCGGCCGTGCCCATGAATTCGTTCGTCCTCACAGCGAGGAGTCAGCTCCCCAAGCCCCGGCTGGATCGCTGCACGGAATCCTTCAGGAGATACTTTCGCCTTACCCAGCCGTGGAAGAGGGTCGCATCACCATCGAGGGTCCGGACATTCGGGTCGACGATCGCGGCGCAACCCCGCTCGCCCTGTTGATCCACGAACTCGCTACCAACGCCATGAAATATGGATCGCTGTCCGTTGCCGAAGGGCGCGTTCAGATCATGACCGAGGTCAACGACGAGACGATGGTCCTCAAGTGGCAGGAGAATGGAGGTCCGCCGATCGGGGGGCCGCCGGAGCGGAAGGGTTTTGGAACTCGTTTGAGCGAGCTCAGCATCGTCAAGCAGCTTGGAGGAGTCCTGAACCGCCACTGGAGGGCCGAAGGCTTGCTCGTCGAGGTGGCCGTTGATCGGCAGCGCCTCGTTCGCTGATCAGCCGAACAGCCTCATGCTCGGCGGAGGGCTGACATTCCTTCCGCGGCGAGAACCGAGAGCATAATCGACGGCTGCCTTGACGATCTGTTCATCCGTAGGCTTGGTGATGACGCCGATCGCTCCTGCGATCCCCTTGTTCAGGAGCCCAGGATTGGCGGTTACGAACACCACCGCAACTCCCTTCGCGCCGAGCTGTGCGCCGATCTCAGGGCCGGTACAGCCATCGCGAAGGTTAAGGTCGACCAGGGCGAGGTCGATCGGCTGATCGTAGAACTCCCGCGCGGACTCGAGGTCGGGAACGATGCCAATGGGCTCGTGCCCCAGGTCCTCGAGAACGGACTCCAGGTCCATGGCAACGAGCATCTCGTCTTCAACGATCAGGATTCTGGCAGACATCTTTCTCACGTTTCTCACGATTAGGCATTTCAGTGGGCAAAAACGAACAAACGGCAAGATCGTTCAAGGTGCCTTCGAGCTTTCCTGCATGCTGCCTGAGGCCGCTCCGGGCAAAGATCTCTGCCTCTGGGGCAATGCTCCAACCTTCAAGCAACGGATCAGGCCCAGTTACCGCTTGAATATGTCCATGAAGCTGATTGTCCCGTTGAACAGTGCGTGGGCCACCAGTTGGGACCGGCTCACGGCGTCGTAGTTGGCGCGTGCGTGCTTCACATATTGATGCACGGTTTCCGGGCTGATCCCGAGAATCGTCGCGATCTCCGAATCCGACTTTCCACGGGCTACCCGGATCAGGCAGTCGCGCTCGCGATCCGAGAACCGTGCGGGATCCATCAGCCGCTTATGGTCGCGTTTGACCAACCGCCTGGCTGCCTCGAAGGCGAACGCTCCGACGAGCTGCGCGACAGCGAGACTCTCCGCCTGCAAAGGCCTGCTGCGAGCCGTCGCAAAGGAGCAGGAGCCGTTGACCTCGCCCGGCACATGCGCCGGGACGGTGAAGCCGTTCCCGAGGCCTTGTTTTGCCGCGGCCTCGAGCACGGCCCCATCCATGCGAGTCAGCGGAATCATCTTCGGCAGCTGTGACCAGGCGAACCCGACCGCCGTCATCTGGCACGCCCGGTGGACCGGATCGGTCCGACCGAGCTGCTTCCGATCGTAGTAGCGCTCCCATTCATCGGGATAATTGTGGATGCGGATCGCGGGCTCGGAGGAGTTCCGCAGGTCTACATGGTGGCTGAGCGCGAAGTGGGCGAAGCCCAGCTCTCGGGTGATTTCCGCGAGGATCGTCCGTAGCTCAGCCTGGGTGCTGGCGGAGCTCACGTCGTCGACAAATGCACCAACCCGTTCGAACATGCCGAACTGCTGCGTCCCGCACGGTCACGAAGGGCGCCTCCAAGTGCGCCAGTCCACGTACCGCCCTCATAGGCCACGCCCGGGATCTCACTCCGCAACGTCGCCGCCAATGGCCGCGTCCGCACTCGCCAAGACGTCGGCGAGCTTGTCCACGATGCGACTATGGCAGGAAATAGCTACGTCGCGCAATTCCTCCAATTGGGGGAATGGCTTAGCGATCTGAGTTGGGAACACGAGAGGAGAGGGAGCCCCCGCGCCGCGGCTTGGCAGGAGCCGGTCAGATTTCGGAGACGCCCGATGAAACATTCAGTCAGCCGGCTATCACCGGCGGAAACGATCACGGCCGCGATCGTGGAGCGACTCGAGGCTGGAACGCGGCCGTGGGTCCAGCCGTGGACCGGCGCATCGGTGTCGCGGCCGCTTCGCGCCTGCGGCACGCCTTATCAGGGAATCAACGTCCTTTGGCTCTGGATGGCGGCCGAAGCCGCGGGCCATGCCTCGCCTTTCTGGATGACCTATCGCCAGTCGCAAGTGCTGGGAGGTCAGGTTCGGACGGGCGAACGCGGGACCGTCGCCATCTTCTATCGGACCTATCAGGCCGAGGAGACCGAGGAGGGGGGTGAACCCGCAGACCGCCGGACCCGACGGGTCCTCAAGAGCTTCACCGTGTTCAATGCCTGCCAGATCGACGGGCTGCCGAAGAGGTTCTTCCCGGAGCAGCGGACGCTCCCGCCTCCGACGGAGCGCGACAGCGCCCTTGACCGCTTCTTCGCGGCGGTTCCTGCGCGGATCCGCCACTGGGGTGCGGAGGCCTTTTATTCGCCAGCGCTGGACCAGGTCACGATTCCCGAGCCAGGCCTGTTCAGAGACCTGGACCACTATCGTGCGACGCTTGCGCACGAGCTGTCGCACTGGACGGGCCACGAGAGTCGGCTCGCGCGCCAGATGAGCGGCCGGTTCGGCAGCGAGGCGTATGCGATGGAGGAGCTGGTGGCGGAGCTTTCATCGGCGATCCTCGGGGCGGAGCTCGGGCTGCCGGTGGACCATCTCGACCATCACGCCAGCTACCTCGCTTCGTGGCTCAAGGTGTTGAAGGCCGACAGCCGGGCCATCCTCACGGTGGCGGCCAAGGCCGAGGAGGCGGCTTCGCTGCTCCTGCGACTTGGACGGCGAGAAGTCGCGAGCGCGTCCGCTGGCGACGCCGTCGCTGAGCCTCCGGAGTCTATCGCAGCCTGAGCGGTAGCAGCTCGAGCGGGGCGCGCTCTCGAGAGTGCAATCGCGCTGCATCCGCGTTGCCGGTCCCGGCGCGGGAGAGTGCCCTGCCCCGGCGGCGGTGGACCGCAACCCGCTTCGCGCGCGGCCCGTGTTGGCGTGCCGCTTCGCAGGCCCGCCTGCCCGCGCCAGCCGCGGCTTCGGGGTGTCCCGCCGCTTCGCGGCGGTGCGCTTCACCTCCTGTGCCGGGGCTTCGGGCTCCCGGCGCCGATCCCCGGCGCGCTGAGGAGAGCCTATCATGCACACCACCCTTGCCGCCCAGCTCGCCACCCTGGAGCTTGGCCATCTCAACATCGCCGCACTCGATCGAGCGCCGTGCACCGACTCCGTCGATGCGGATGCGGCCGAACAGACCCTCGTCGCGGTCTGGTCCGACCTGTTCGCGCTGTTCCCTGACACAGCGCTCGAGGACGATGCGGAGGAGCTCGGCTGGGCCTTCGTCAACCTGTTCCACCGTGCTGCGCTGAAGCGCTCCAGCCAGATCGATCGCGCCACCGACGAGATCAGGTGCTTGCTCGCTGCCGGCGACGGCTCGGAGGTGCACGCCTCTCAGCTCGAGAACGAGATCGCCCGCGCGCAGACCGCCGAGGCTGCGATGCTGGCGCTGGAGAGCCTTCGGGAAACCGCCGCTCGTCTCTACCTGAACGAGACTGGCCATTCCTGGCGCCCTGCGGGCGGTTCCCGCGCCAACCATGGCGCGGCCCTGACCTCTGCCGTCGTCGACGGCCGCGACTTCCTGCGGGCAAGGGCGGAGAGCCGCCGCAAGGCGGTTATGCCGGAGGGCACGCCGGTCGTCTTCGCCGGCGGACGCCTGTCGTTCCCGACCGACGAGCAAGCGAAGGCATTCGCAGGCAACGTCTGGGACACGCTCGACAAGGTTCGCGAGCATGTCGCCGACCTGGTGCTCGTCCATGGCGGCGACACGAAGGGCGTGGACCGGCTCGCTGCTTCCTGGGCCGAGCGGCGCAAGGTGCCGCAGCTGACCTTCTCGCTCGATCGGCGCCTTGGGCAGCGCGCGGGCTTTCGCCGCAACGAGCAAATGTTGTCGCTCAAGCCCCGCTACGTGATCGCGTTCGCCGGCAGCGGCGTTGTGGAGCGGCTCGTCATCCAAGCGAAGGAGCAGGGCTTCAGCGTCGTCGACCGTCGCGGCCCGCTGGGCACCCATCCGAAGCGCGCGGCTCAGGAGGCAGCGGCGGCCTAGGCGCCGCCCGGCCGGACCAGCGTCAGCCGGTCCGGTCACTCGACGGGCCGGAGAGGAGAGGCTGCGGCCTGGCTGCGGAGGTGCAGGCACGTTGCTTGGACGCAGCCACCCTCCGTTTTACGAGAGGAACGCCGCCATGTCCGACACGCCCGATCCCAATCTCCTGCACCGCCTCGAGAAGGCCATGCTGAATATCCCGAAGCTGCAGAGGGAAATCTTCATGGCTCACCGCCTCGACGACATGTCCTATGTCGAGATCGCCGAACGCACCGGCCTCACCGTGCGCCAAGTGGAGCGCCACATGGCACGAGCGCTCTACAAGCTCGTGAAGCAAATGGACGGTCGGAAGCTCAGTTGGTGGGAGCGCCGGTTCTGACCATCACGGGACGCTGTCTTGCCCTCGCCAGCGGCGTCCCGACCCCTTAGGATCGATACCAATGCGAACCGATCTTGATCATCTTCCTCCAGCAAAGCAGCGCGAGCTGGCGCGCGTTGTGCAGATTCTCATGTCCGAGTTTGAGGAGGTGACCGCCCGGGCGACCCAGCCGTGGCGGCGCAACGGCAAGATCTACAAGATCATCCTGTTCGGCAGCTATGCGCGAGACGACTGGGTCGACGAGCCGGAGAATGGCTACCAGTCGGACTTCGACCTCTTGATCGTGGTGAGCCACCGCGATCTGACGGAGATCGCGGACTACTGGTACATTGCCGAGGACAAGATCCTGCGCGAACCGGCCATCTCGCGGCCCGTCAACATCATTGTCCACTCGATTGACGAGGTGAACCAAGCGCTGAAGCGGGGCGAGTATTTTTGGGTAGACATCGCACGAGACGGGATCGCGCTCTACGAACTTCCGAACCATCCACTGACCACGCCCAAGCCACTCACGCCAGCAGACGCATATCGGATGGCGCAGGAGTATTTTGACAGGTGGTTGCCGAGCGTCGACGCCTTCGTCCGGGGCGCTGGATACGCGATGCGCGATGGCGACCTGAACAAGGCCGCATTTGACCTCCATCAAGCGACCGAGCGGCTGTACATTTCCTTTCTGTTGGTGCGCACCCTCTACTTCCCACGCTCCCACAATATCAAATTTCTGCGTTCGCTTGCTGAGGCGAAGAACTCCTCGTTGATCGATGCGTGGCCACGCGCGACCAAGCTCGGCCGCCGCCGGTTCGAACTGCTGAAGCGTGCCTATGTTGAGGCTCGCTATTCTGCGAGCTACGCGATCGAAACGACCGATCTCGAGGCTTTGACGGCCTCGGTACGGCGGCTGCGTGACATCGTTGAAGAGGTTTCGCGCGAGCGTTTGGACCAGCTACGGGCAGAGGCTGAGGCGGGAGAACCGTCCGCTCTGCTACCTTAAGCGAGTGGCGAGGCGCGCGCGGTAGAAACCGATCGGACGCGGATCTAGTCGCCGGATCTCCTCGGTAGCCGCAGACCACACCCATCTCCTTTCTCAGCCCTATGGCGCGGCGGCGGCGGTCCGCAACCCGCGGCCCTGCGGCCCGTGTTGCCCTTCGGGCTGCCCGCGCCGGCCTTGTGCCGGGGTTCCCCTGCGGCTCCGCCTTCGGTGCGTTCGCCGCTTCGCGCGCGCCTTTCTTCGGGCTGTCGACGGGGTGGTCCCGGCGGCAGAACAGGAGATTTCGACATGACCAACACCGTGCTTCTCGTGGGCAACCTGGGCGCCGACCCTGAGCTCCGCACCGCCAACAGCGGCACCGACATCGCCTCCTTCAGCCTCGGCACCAGCCGTCCGAAGCGCGACAGCGAGGGCAAGACCTTCAAGGATGCGAGCGGTTTCACCGCCAAGGACACCGAGTGGCACCGCGTCACCTGTTTCAACGGGCTCGGCAGGATCATCGCTCAGCACGCGACCAAGGGCATGCTCGTCTCGGTCCGTGGACGGCTCCACTACACCCGCTGGACCGACCGCGAGGGCGTCGAGCGCTACGGCTGCGAGGTCATCGCCGAGGACGTCCAGTTCCTCAGCCGCCCGCGGCAGGCGAGCGCCGGCGGCGGCTCCGAGCCGCAGCAGGATCTGGACGACGACGTGCCGTTCTGAGGCCACCGATCGCCCCGGCGGCTCCGGCCGCCGGGGCCTCTTCCGTGTTATTGAGCAGTGACGACTAGCCGCCGAGTAGAGCCCGGAGCGGTGCGGTTTGGCGCGAGAGGAGAGGCAGCGGGGAAGGGGGGCGTCTCGTAGAGGCCCAGTGTGGCGGGCGGCGAAGCGGCTGATCAAGGCTGCGCGGTGCCCCCAATTTGCTTCGCAAATCGGCTCCCCCACGCCCCGCTTTCGCGGCGCCTCCGGCGGCCCTGACAGCCGCCTCGCCGCCCGCTCCGCAGGCACCGTCTTCGATCGGAAGACGATGCTGAAGGAGACGGCAGATGAACATGATTTCGATGATCGAACGGGGGTGCGATGCCGCTGTGGATGCGCTTCGGGCGGAGTTCGGGGGCGTCCTGGCAGAGCGGATCATCGAGGCTGAAGCGGTCGACTTCCTGTGGGAAGCGCGCGTTCGGGAGCGGTATCTGGGACAGCAGATCGGCTGGGATATCGACGATGAAGATGGGTCCCAGGAGCTCTCGCGGGTCTTGGTTCTGAGCGTTCTGGATGGCCGCTGGTACGCCGGATTGTGCCTGGTCGATGGCGAAGGAGCGGCGGTGGAGCTGCTCTGGAAGCGGCAGTTTGGGAGCCGGGGAGAGGCTGAATTCGAGCTTCTTCGGGCGCGATAAGAGCGCCAGATCAGCTCTTGCGGGGGCGGCGCGGCAGCGTCGCTCCCGCTTCCTTTTTGCCTGCTCGGGTGCAGCTGCGCGCGCGATCGGTGGTGCTGGGTGAGACGTCCTGGGAAGGATCTGCGGTAGGAGACAGAAGGGAGCAGGGGAATGCCGAGGTAATCGGGCACGACGAGCTGCTGGCGAATATCATCGCTGCGCAGAGTGCCTCGATGCCTTCGCCGAAGCCTCCAGGTCGTGCAAAATCACCGCCTCTCAAAGCAGCGAGGAGGCAGAAGATGGAGTGCTTTGC
>SXGU01533193.1_pt1 | contig 16041 bp, 17 predicted proteins | sample 3174531 | NCBI WGS metagenome assembly SXGU01 (sample SAMN11356863, study PRJNA531348) | freshwater metagenome | isolation source: freshwater sample F1-140 | place: China: Fuxian Lake, Yuxi | collected 2017-12-25
AGCGCCGCCTGAAGCCATCTGTAGATCGACGTGCGATTGAATCCGAAGGACTCGATCACCTTCGAGGCTGGTTCCCCTTCCCGTACGCGTTCAACCGCCATCAGGCGGATCGCCTCCAGTGTCTGATGATCGAAGGTGCGGCCGTCTCGCTTCATGATAAGTTGGACAAGCACGTCTTCAACGAGTTCCACAAGTGTCGCTTTATTTATCGACTAGTGAGTAAGCTACTATTTATCGGGGCCTACGACTGAATCCACGAAAGAACTCAAACCGATGGGGCAGACGATCGAATTGACCGCAGCCGACGGAATGAAAATTTCGGCATATCGCACAGACCCGGCTGGCAAACCTCGCGGCGGGTTAGTGATGATCCAGGAAATTTGGGGCGTCAACGACCACAATCGCAAGGTAGCGGATGGCTATGCGGCGTAAGGCTATCTGGTAGTTGCCCCCGCGCTATTTGATCGGGTTGAACGCTCTGTGATGATGGATCAGTACACACCGGATACGATGCAGCGCGGGCGAGACATCATGCAAAAGGTCAATCTGGATGACGCCCTCAAGGATGTAGCGGCAGCAGTTGCCATTGCTGGGTCCGTAGGGAAGGTCGGTGTCGTGGGATTCTGCTTTGGCGGACGCATGTCATGGTTGGCCGCCTCCCGTCTATCAGGGATCGCTGCGTCCGTTCCCTACTACGGTGTCGGCATTCCCGGCAAGCAGCCGAGCAGCCCAAATGCCCCGTCATGCTGCACTTTGGGGAACAGGACGCGCACATTCCAATCGACTCCGTGGAAGCGTTCAAGAGGGTGCACCCATCCCTGCCGGTGCATATCTACGCTGCGGATCACGGATTCAACTGCGACCAGCGCGGCTCATACGACGCTGCCGCCGCGCGCTTAGCGCTTGAACGCACCATCGAATTTTTGCATAGGCACGAGGGCTGAGTGTAGGACCAGCCAAGCAGCAGTGGCGGCCAGATCATGCCTGCCGATTGAGGGTCGCAGCTGAGCCCCGCTCGTCCCCACAGAATCGCGCTCTTTGGGACCCAGAGGTGCCTACTTCTTAAGTTTCCACCAAGACTTCTTGTCCGGCTCGGAGGGGGATGCCGCGCTACGCGGTTTGGATTGGCTCGCGCCGGCAGCCTGGCCAGCCGAAACAACCACGGGCGCTGGCGCGGTCAAAGCCTGTCGAAACTCTGCGATTGAATTGGGACGCTTGTTTTCATCCGGCATCAGTGCCCAGTCAATTGCCGCCAGCACGGAGGCGCTAAAGCGCCCGTGCGCGGCGTTGGTTGCGGACAGCATGCCGTCGCTCTTGATACGTGCGGGGGCCTCGAACGGCTTGTTCCCGGTGACGGCCCAATAAAGCACACCACCGAGTGCGTAGATGTCAGTCCATGGGCCCTGTTTCCCGTGCGAATGATATTGCTCAAAAGGCGCGTAGCCGGGTGTCACGATGGTCGTCAATGACCTACTGTGATTGCCGATCGCGTGCCGGGCCGCGCCAAAATCCAGCAGCACCAGACTGTCATCCTTGCGCACAAAGATGTTGGCTGGTTTGATGTCCCGATGCAAGAAGCCGGCCTGGTGCACCACATCGAGGCCATCAAGCAGGGGCAAAAACATTTTGAGAAGCTGCTGCTCGTCGATTTTCCCGGCTTGCCCCAACCAACCCTTGAATGAATCGCCAGACTCATAGTTCATCACCATGTAGGCAGTTTCATTGGCCTGAAAAAAGCGGGAAACTTTGACGACATTTGGATGATTGAATTTTGCCAACGTTCGGCTTTCGATCAAAAACTTGTCGCGGCCCTCGAGGAAGGCCGCCTCTTCGTCCTGTTGCTTGACTCTTACTTTGCCGCCGGATTCGCGCCGCACGAGATCGCTCGGGAAGTACTCCTTAAGCGCCACCTGCATTTCGAGATTGGTGTCCGTTGCGAGGTAGGTAATGCCAAATCCGCCGACGCCGAGCGTCCACTCAATCCGATACTCCTGCAGCGTGGTCCCGGCCACCAGGGCCAGACGGGACTCCGCCGGCATCTGGGACTGTGCGCGTGCCAGCGCTTGCCGCTTCAATTCCGCGTAATCCGAGGGTAATGCAGCCTCGGCCCTGTCGGCATTCGCCTGCAGTCGCGGATCGACAATTGTCCGTTCGTCTGTCTCCGGAGAAACCGGCGCGTGCGATGCCGTCAAGGGGGCTTCGGGCTTGCCAGGCGGCGCTGCGACAACTGAGGTATCCACTACTACCGCCAGGGGCGGCGTGGGCTGCGCAAATTTGCGAATTTTGAGAAGTTCCGCAGCGCGCTGGATCCGGTCATAACTAGGTGCAGCTTCTTTATCGCCAGTCAAAGGCGTTTTCCGATCGTTCATGAGAACCCCAGTTATGCCATCAACTCACGGGCACGTTCTGAAAACTGCTCCGCACGATCTTTTCCCATCAACTCCACCACAACTGTTGAAGTGGAATTGATCATCGCATCCAGATCCTGTACCGAGCCACACTTTTCAATCGTGACCAAAATCGACTCCGCCTCCGGTCTCAAAACGGTATTGAGATACTTGACCATGAACCGCTTGGCATCTTCAACCGGGCTAGGGATTGCCGGTTTGCTCAGGAAAATTGATTTCAACAAACCCTGCTTCTTTTTTTCGACCACGCGTAGCACCACCACTGACAGGTTGTCGCCGTTGCCTTTCGCGCGTCGCCTTGCAAGCTCCATCAAGCGGGCGCAAGCTTGTTCGGGACTGCGGTATTCGAGGAGGTCGGCCATCTCCTTGGCGCGAAAGTAGGCCCACAGCCCATCTGAGGCCATCAGCACGGAATCATCGGGCCTCGTTGTTTCAAAGCTCCCAAAGCTGATCTGCGGTGCTTCAGGGCCACCAAGGCTGGAGTACAACTTGTTTCTTTCTGGATGGGTGAGCACTTCGGCCTCGGTAATCTTGCCCTGCTGGAGCAGGATTTCCACCAGCGAGTGATCTTCGGTGCGCAGCGCAAACACGTCTTTATGAAACGCATAAAGCCGGCTATCGCCGCAATGTGCCCAATCCATGCGCCCTGGCTGCGCAAGCACGACCACACAGGTTGAACGCGGATCGCGATTGAATCCCTTGCCCGCAGCCGCCACTTTGTCATGCGCGGCCAGCACCATCGCTTTGAGCCAGTCCTGCGGCGCCCCGGTTTGCGGATCAAAATCAGCAAACACGGCGGCCACCGCATCCACCACCGCTTGGGCTGCCAGTGCGCCGCCTGTATGTCCGCCCATGCCGTCAGCCAGAACCGCCAACACGGTGCCCGCCGCGCGCGGATGCGGCACTACCAACAAGCGATCCTGTTGCTCCTTGCGATCACCAATGTACTCGGCGCTGGCAAATTCGTATTGCATGGCGATATAGAAATGTTGTCAATCGGGCCATTACAGCCCGCGTGTATTGCGCTACTATAACGCGCACAGCTACGAGCAACCCGCGAGCAACCTGTTCCAAGGCCCGACCATTTCATCCATGCCCGACTTTTGGCGCCACTCGGGATTTCATTTGCTGGACGTCAATGAGCAGGGCTACCTGCGCGTCACTGATGACTATCTCCGCGCGTATTTTGCGAGACCGGAAGTAGCACCGGTGGCTGAGTCCTGTCCACAGGAGCACGCGCTGTTCGCAGCCCTGATGAAGAATCCGAGGCTGACTGTCACCGACGCTGAGTTGACGCAGATCGCTGATCCGGACGCGCGGGATAACTACCGCATCGTGCTGCGCTTTCGTGACTTGCTGGTTAAAGCCGGCACAGTCGAGGTTTGCTATCTTTCGCTTTTCAGATCTGCTGATGGCAGTGCACGCGACTTCTCAACCAGCGGGCTGCCGCCCCTCTTTGTCGATCAGATGGCACAGGTGATACTGCGTAACTTGCTCGACGGCATTGAGGATGGATTGCTTGCGCGCTCAGCGGAATTGCTGTTTCGCGAGCAACGTGTGCATGCCAACGACGGCAGAATTGTCTTGGCTGACGAAGAGACGGTTGAACTCCAGGCAACACGCGCCCGTGACGGTAGCCAGTTTGGCAGCATTGGGCGTCTCCTATCCGAGGCGCAAACAACGTTGCGCCCGGTTGAACTCGATGTTCTCGATAGGGACAACTCTGATCTGTATTGGTCTCGTGACGAACGCCACGACACTGCATTTCAGATCAATTTCGGTCGCGCTGGACTCGAAGCGTTGTGTGAAGTCCTGCAACGCTGGGTAAAACATTTTTTCGGTTTTGAGGTGGCGGTCGCGCCGCTGCGATCCGTCGATAACGTCCGCATGCGCTGGTTTTGTGGTTTGGATCGACACTCCACCAGCATGCTCAACGATCTTTATAATGGCGCTCTGAAAACACCGGACTACGAACAGTCCAACCGCGTTCTCGCCTTGATGTCATTGACCTTTCGTGATGCCAGCGTCGCGTTACCGGAGCTGGCCGGTGAGCCGGTGTATATCGCCTTGTCGATGGATGAGAACCACCAGTTGCGCCTCAAACCACAAAATCTGCTTATCAACCTGCCTCTTCGTACCGTTCACTGATGTCATCCCGATTGCGCACGAAAGCCGCCGCTCCGGAATACTGGGTCGAGGCCAAGCGTGAGTTAATGAAGTGTGATCGCGTTTTGAAACGCGTCATTCCTCGTTACGATACGGGCGACTCCCTGATCTCGCGCGGCGACCCGTTTTCTACTTTGGCAAGGTCGATCGTCGGACAGCAAATATCGGTTGTCGCTGCACAGGCAGTTTGGGATCGCGTGCGCGCCGCCTACCCCGACTTTACGCCAGCTCGCCTGGCGCGTGCCAAGCCTGAGCGCTTGCGCAAATGCGGCCTCTCTCAGCGCAAAGCCGAGTATCTTCTCGATTTGGCTGCGCACTTCAAGCAGGGCGGCGTGCAAACCAAGGACTGGGCCGCGCTTGATGATGAAACCATCATCAGGGCGCTGACCGGGATTCGCGGTATAGGGCGCTGGACCGCTGAGATGTTCCTCATGTTCAATCTGATGCGCCCGGACATCTTTCCTGTGGACGATTTGGGGCTACGCAAGGCGGTCAGCCTGCACTATTTTTCAGGCGAATCGGTCACTCTGAGTGAATTGCGCGAGGTAGGGCAAAATTGGGCTCCTTGGCGATCTGTTGGCACTTGGTACATGTGGCGCAGCCTGGATCCATTACCAGTTGAGTATTAGGTAAAGAATGAAAACCACCTTTCTGGACTTTGAGCAATCGATCGCCGAACTGGAAGCGAAGATCGAGGAATTGCGTTTTGTGCAAGATGATTCAGCAGTCGATATTTCAGAAGAGATAAACCGGCTGAAACAGAAGGGTCAATTACTCACCAAGGAAATCTACGCGAAGTTAACCTCATGGCAGGTTTCCCAGGTAGCCCGGCACCCCCAGCGCCCGTACACACTGGATTACATACAGGCGATGTTCACGGATTTCCACGAACTGCACGGTGATCGATCGTATGCTGATGATCCATCGATCGTCGCGGGAATGACCCGATTCAATGGTGCGCCTTGCATGGTCATCGGACACCAGAAGGGCAGGGATATCAAGGAGCGCTCCTACCGTAATTTCGGCATGCCGCGTCCTGAGGGTTATCGCAAGGCATTGAGGCTCATGCGTACGGCGGAAAAATTCAAGCTGCCTTTGTTCACTTTCGTCGACACGCCCGGAGCCTATCCCGGAATTGGCGCGGAAGAGAGGGGGCAGTCGGAGGCGATTGGCCATAACCTTTACGCGATGGCGGAGCTCAAGGTCCCGATCATTACGACCGTGATCGGGGAGGGCGGCTCAGGCGGTGCGCTGGCGATTGCCATGGGTGACGTGGTCTTGATGCTGCAGTATTCAACCTACTCCGTGATCTCACCGGAAGGTTGCGCCTCGATTCTTTGGAAGAGTGCTGCGAGAGCGCCGGAGGCTGCAGAAACTCTCGGTATCACCGCATCCCGCTTGAAGTCGCTCGGGCTGATCGATCGGATCGTTTCCGAACCGTTGGGCGGCGCGCACCGTGACCCCGCAGCCACGGCTGCAACACTCAAAAAGACTTTGGCTGAATCGCTGCGCCAGTTGTCGGACGTCCCGGTAGCCAAGCTGCTAGAGGCGCGCCACCAGCGCCTGATGCAGTACGGAAAATTTGAGGAATACACAGCCTAAACAGCAGCTGGGCCTCGCAATCGCGGTGCATTGGCTGCATCAACTCGCTAGGGCAACTGGCCTGAATCGGCTGGACGTGTGCGCTGCACTCTCCGGGGGCTGCGATTCCTCGGTACTGCTCCATCTCCTGCATGCGGCTCGCTCTGAACCACAGTCGCATGTCCAGTTCACGTTAAAGGCTGTCCATGTACACCATGGTTTGAGCCCGAATGCGGATCAATGGGCACGCCATTGCCGCGCTTTGTGTCGCAACCTCGATATTCCTCTTAGCGTTCGCAAAGTGAACGTCAGTAGGGCGGTTGGCAGTAGTCTGGAAGAGCAAGCCAGACTGGCCCGCTACGCTGTCTTTCGGCAGCAAAAGGCGCCCGTGCTCGCATTGGCCCAACACGCGAACGACCAGGCAGAGACTGTTCTACTCCAGATGCTGCGCGGGGCAGGTCCCAAAGGCATGGCGGGGATGGGATCATTGGCGCGCCTTGCAGGCTTATCTCCAGAGCCAGCACACTGGCTGTGGCGGCCGCTCCTCGGGGTATCCCGCCCGGCGATCGAGCGTTACGCAATCCTCCACGACATCAAGTGGATCGAAGACGAATCTAATGTGAATGAAAACCTTTCCCGAAATCGACTGCGCAAGCGGGTGATGCCGGCACTGGAGGCTGCTTTTCCTCAGGCGCTGTCTACCATCGGCCGCTCGGCCCGCAATCTCGCCGATGCCGCGCTGCTCTGCCAAGACCTAGCTGATATGGATCTGGCAAATGCCCGGCTCAGTGCCAGCAAACTGGCAGTACCCGCTCTTCAGCCGCTGCCCACACACCGCTTGAAGAATCTGTTGCGTCGCTGGCTTGAGGGGTTTGGCTTGCGCGCACCATCCGAAACAAGGCTGTCAGCGCTGGTGCAGGCACTCTACCAGACCAACAACGATACGCGCCTGACCTGGATTCATGACGGTTGGCAAATTGAGCGCAAAAAAGGAGAGTTGTGTGCAGTGCCCAAATGAGCACCGGTTGACGTTCACCACATGAGAATTGTCAAGCAATCTGTTATAATTTTTGGTTAAGCTTTCCGTTCCAAAACCTTAATGTAATTGGAGTTTTTCAGATATGGCCATCGAGCGAACCCTCTCGATCATCAAACCGGACGCCGTCGCCAAAAACGTTATCGGCAAGATTTATCAACGCTTCGAAGACGCTGGCCTCAAGATTGTGGCCGCAAGAATGCTGCACCTGTCACGGGCTGAGGCAGAAGGCTTCTACGCCGTGCATCGTGAACGTCCGTTTTTCAAAGATCTGGTCGATTTCATGATTTCTGGTCCAGTCATGATTCAGGTACTTGAAGGCGAGGGTGCCATCCTCAAGAATCGAGATCTCATGGGGGCCACTGACCCCAAAAAAGCGGCTGCCGGAACCATCCGTGCCGATTTTGCGGACAGCATTGATGCCAATGCGGTTCACGGATCGGATGCGGTAGATACGGCGCGGGGAGAAATCAGCTACTTTTTTCCTGCGCTGAACGTGTATTCACGCTAAAGGCGTACTCAACTTGGAAGCGGTAAACCTACTCAACTTCGACGGGACGCAACTCGCCGACTGGTTTGTCGCGCGAGGTGAGAAGCCTTTTCGTGGCAAGCAGGTTTCGCATTGGGTGCACCAGCGGTACGTGTCTGATTTTGGCCAAATGTCTGACATCGCACGCCCGCTGCGCGAGCGGCTCGCCGCCGAAGCGTGCATTTCTGTGCCGGCGATCATTAGTGATACCGTTGCCAGGGACGGGACTCGAAAATGGCTGCTGGATGTAGGCCAGGGGAATGCCATCGAAACTGTGTTCATCCCGGAGGATGATCGCGGTACCCTGTGCATTTCGACCCAAGCCGGCTGTGCGGTCGACTGCGCGTTCTGTTCCACGGGAAAGCAAGGATTCTCTCGCAATTTATCGACAGCCGAAATCATCGGTCAATTGTGGCTGGCTGACCGACTCTTGTTCCAGACTGGCACCTACACTCACGCGGGCTCGCGCCCTGTTACGAATGTCGTAATGATGGGAATGGGTGAGCCACTGCTCAATCTGGATCAGGTAGTACCCGCGCTCAGACTGATGCTTGACGATAACGCCTACGGACTTTCCCGGCGTCGCGTCACGCTTTCTACTTCGGGCGTAGTACCGATGATGGATCGCCTGCGGGATGCCTGCCCTGTTGCCCTCGCGGTGTCATTGCACGCTCCGAATGATGCGTTGCGGGATGCGTTGGTTCCAATAAACAAGAAGTACCCGTTGAAGGAGCTTATGGCGGCCTGCGTCCGCTATCTTGAAAAAGCGCCCCGGGATTTCGTCACCTTTGAGTACATCATGCTAGATGGCGTCAACGATTCGCCTGCACAAGCACGCGAACTCCTGGCTTTGGTGCAAGATGTGCCGTGCAAATTCAACCTCATTCCGTTCAACCCCTTCTCGGTCGGCGAGTCACGCATTGACTTTCGTCGATCACGTCCGGACCGGGTGCGGGCGTTTGCGGACGTTCTCATGGCAGCGGGAATCGTGACCACCACGCGCAAGACGCGTGGCGATGATATCGCCGCCGCCTGCGGGCAGCTGGCCGGCGAAGTCAAGGATCGCACTCAGCGCGCCATTCGCGTATTCGCCAAGCATGAGCTGACGGCTGAGCAACGCCCTCAACACGTGGATCGATAGACACGGGAGTTCAATCATGCCCCACGCGTTTTCAAATTGGTTTGCAAACTCTGTAGCCATTTTTGCATCGGCCTTGCTGGTCGGATGCGCCGCGCAGGATGGTGCGGGAAATTCGTCAGCGGCCCGACAATCGAATGAGCAATCGAGTTCGCGAAACAATGAGCAAGGTGGTGATCGCATGGAGAGTGCGCGCATCCGCACCGAGCTCGGCTTCAACTACTTTCTCCGCGGTCAGATGGCGGTTGCGCTCGAAGAGATTAGGTCGGCGCTGGATTCGAATCGAAACTACGCACCGGCATATAACGTCCTGGGGCTGATTCACATGGATTTAGGAGAAAACGCCAAGGCTGAAGAGGCGTTCAAGCGTGCAATCGCAATTACACCGAGTGATCCGGACAGTCTGAACAACTACGGTTGGTTTTTATGCCAAAACCGTCGCGAGAGGGAATCAATCGGCCAGTTCCTCCTTGCATTAAAGGACCCTTTGTATTCAACGCCGTTCAAACCCTACTTGAACGCGGGCATCTGCTCCCAGCGTATTGGTGATGATGTTGCAGCGGAAGACTATTTCCGCAAATCATTTTCCCTTGACCCTGCCAATCCGGCAACAACGTTGCAGCTTGGCGAGCTCCACTTAAGACGGAATGAGCTGGAGAAAGCGCGCTTTTATTCCGATCGGATCGTCAAGAGTTTTGAGCCTTCCGCGGACGCAATCTGGTTGGCGCTCCGAATCGAGCGCAAGGCGGGAGATCGTGCTTCGGAAGCCAGTTATGCCTCGCAACTACGCCGGCGTTTCCCCAATTCACCTCAATCATTGCGCATGCAGCAGGGCCAGTTTGAATGATGGAGGAATCGGCCGCACCGGCGAAGGACGAGGAACCTGCGCCACCGACCCGCACCCATGTCGGTGCCAAATTGCGTGCCATCCGCGAGCAGCAGGGGTTGAGTATCGGGGATGTCGCGCAGCGTCTCAAGTACGCCCCGCGTCAGGTGCAAGCCCTGGAGGAAGGTCGCTACGAGGCATTGCCAAGCTTGACTTTTCAACGGGGGTTTGTGCGAGGCTATGCGAAGTTGCTTGGCCTCGATGGCGGCACCCTCGTTGCAGAACTCGAGTTTGAGATCGGTCCGGGCAGCGGGCCCAATACTGAACAGCTTCAACGTGTCGCGTATACGCAGCCCGCCCTATCGAGCAGACCCACTGGGCAGTCTGCGTGGCGATGGATTTTTGCCATGGCGATTGTCATTGTCGCCATTGGGGGCTTTTCCCTGCACCAATGGGAGCCACCGGCGCTCGTGAAAGCGAGTAGCCAACCCATTCCTCCAGCAATACCTGCACCAACCAACGAGCCGCCTCGTGCGCTGGACGTTCCAGTCCCAGAACGAAGCTTGCCATTGCCAACCCCGCTGATCGAACAACGCTCGGACGCTTCTCGTGTTGAGGGCAGGCTTCAGTTCGCCTTTAGTGGGGAATCCTGGGTCGAGGTGCGCGACGCGGCCGGCGGTGTCGTGCTGTCGGGAACGTTCCGCAACGGCGCCGAGCAGTCAGCGGGTGGTCGGCCGCCATTCGATGTGACAGTCGGCAACGCGCGCCTGGTCAAGCTCACCTATCGAGGCGCCGAAGTGGATTTGGTGCCCTACACCAAAGTGACTGTCGCGCGACTGCAACTGAAGTGACGCTCGTGACTAGACAACTCAGGCGACGCGTGTCGATTCGCCACGCCGGCAAGGTCGTTGCGGTTGGTGGAGGAGCGCCTATTTTGGTGCAGTCCATGACCAATACAGAGACCGCCGATGCAATTGGCACGGCGATTCAAGTCAAGGAACTCGCCCTGGCCGGATCTGAGGTGGTCCGCATCACCGTAAATTCACCAGAAGCCGCCGCATCCGTCCCCGCTATTCGTGCGCAATTGGACAAGATGGGCGTGGATGTGCCGCTGGTAGGTGACTTTCACTTCAACGGCCACAAACTGTTGTCCCAGTTTCCGGCCTGCGCCGAGGCGCTCTCCAAGTACCGCATTAACCCTGGCAACGTCGGACGTGGCAGCAAGCACGAGGACAACTTCGCGCAGATGATCGATATCGCATGCCGATATGAAAAGCCAGTTCGCATCGGCGTCAATTGGGGCAGTCTGGACCAGGACTTGGCGATCCGGCTGATGGATGACAACGCCAAACGCTCGCAACCCATGGACGCCGATTCGGTGTTGCGCGAGGCACTCATCACGTCGGCAGTTTCGAGTGCCCAGCGTGCCGAGGAACTTGGCCTGCCCGGCGACAGGATCATTCTTTCTTGCAAGGTAAGTGGCGTTCAGGACCTGGTTGCGGTGTACCGGGAATTGGCGCAACGATGCGATTACCCCCTTCACCTAGGGCTTACTGAGGCCGGGATGGGCTCCAAGGGGATTGTCGCTTCGACCGCGGCAATGTCGATCCTTCTTCAGGAGGGCATTGGTGACACAATTCGCGTTTCCCTGACGCCCGAACCGGCTGGGGACCGAACCCAGGAAGTGGTGGTAGCACAAGAGATTCTGCAAACCATGGGATTGCGTTCATTTGTGCCAATGGTCATAGCCTGCCCGGGATGTGGTCGCACGACAAGTACGGTATTCCAGGAGCTTGCGGCGCGCATCCAGACCTATCTCAGGAAGCAAATGCCGACATGGAAACTGAACCACCCTGGAGTGGAAACCATGCGCGTTGCAGTGATGGGTTGTGTCGTAAACGGTCCGGGCGAGTCAAAACATGCCAACATTGGCATCAGCCTGCCTGGCACCGGAGAATCCCCGGTTGCCCCGGTTTACGTCGACGGGCAAAAAACGGTGACCTTGAAGGGTGCACGCATTGCCGAGGATTTTCAGTTGATCGTTGAAGACTACGTCCAGCGCACTTATGTTGAACCAGCATCAAACCCGCAATGACTGATCCTAAGACAACAAAACTACAAGGCGTCAAAGGCATGAATGATGTTCTGCCTGACGATGCCGGCCTATGGGTGGCGCTCGAGCGCAGGCTGAACAACTGGTTTTCTGCATATGGGTATCGCAACATCCGCACCCCCATCCTTGAGCAAACCGCGCTCTTTAGACGAGGGATTGGCGAAGCAACGGACATCGTGGAAAAGGAGATGTTCAGCTTTACTGACCGCCTTAATGGTGACGAGCTGACCATGCGACCCGAATTTACGGCGGGGATCGTACGGGCGTGCGTGGAACACAACTTGCTCTATAACGGCCCCCGGCGCGTGTACAGCATAGGACCTGTGTTCAGACACGAGCGCCCTCAACGGGGCCGGTATCGCCAGTTCCATCAAATTGATGTCGAAGCCTTGGGTTTCGCCGGCCCCGATATAGATGCAGAACTGATCATCATGCTGGCACGCCTGTGGCGTGACCTTGGCCTGACGAACATGCGCCTCGAGATCAACTCGTTGGGCAACATTGCAGAGCGCCAAGCACATCGCGCTGCGCTGATCAGTTACTTCGAGGCTCACGAAGGGGAGCTCGATGACGATGCAAAGCGCCGCCTGCACGCCAACCCGTTACGCATCCTTGACTCCAAGAATCCCGCTATGCAGTCCTTGGTGAATCTGGCACCCAGATTGACTGAGCATCTCGGGGTAGATTCAATGGCTCACTTCAACCGCTTGCGCCAGTTGCTTGATGACGCCGCTATTTCGTACAGTATCAATCCTAGGATGGTCCGCGGGTTGGATTACTACAATCTCACGGTGTTTGAGTGGATTACTGATGCACTTGGGGCACAGGGTACCGTCTGCGGGGGGGGACGCTACGACGGGTTGATCGGACTTTTCGGCGGCAAGCCAGCGCCCGCCATCGGCTTCGCCATCGGCGTGGAGCGACTTCTGGATCTGATACGGCAGGTGGAGAGCCTTGAGACGACCGAATCCTGTGATGTGTATATTGCGCACCTCGGCTCGGAGATGGCGGGCAACAGCGAAGCGTCCCGGCGTGCGTTTCGGGTGGCCGAGCAGCTGCGCGACATGGGTCTGGAGGTGCTGGTGCATTGTGGTGGCGGCTCTTTCAAGGCACAGATGAAGAAGGCTGATGCCAGTGGTGCCGAGTTCGCCGTCTTGATCGGCGACGAGGAGGTCGCGGCGCAGCAGGTCACATTGAAGAAGCTGCGCGGCGCTCCGTCTCAGGAGCAAATCCCGATTACTGTGCTTTCCCAAACCATACTCGACAAACTAGAAACCGAATAGGAACTGACATGGCAGCACTTGACCTGCAAGAACAAGAGCAATTGGCCGAAATGAAGGCTTGGTGGGCACGTTATGGCAATGCCGTGCTTACCTTTCTCATCCTGGTTTTTCTCTCGATCGCTGCCTATAACGGCTGGCGCTACTACCAGCGCTCCCAATCTCTGGCTGCTGCCTCTGTTTACGAGCAATTGCAGAATGCCGCCGCTGCTGGGGACAAGGCCAAGACACGCGAGATTTCTGGAGCGCTCCTTTCTAGTTATTCCGGAACATCGTTCGCGGCGATGGGAGCACTTCTGACAGCGAAGGTACAGTTTGAAGGCGGTGATTCGCAAACGGCAAAGGCCCAGTTGCAATGGGTATTAGACAACGCCCGCGACGAAGAGATGAAGCATGTGTCGCGCATCCGTCTGGCGGGCATATTGTTGGATGAGAAGACCCCTGCCGCACTCGACGAAGGATTGAAGATGTTGAGCGCGGCCCGACCGGCGCACTTTGATGGCCTTTACGCCGACCGGCGTGGCGATCTCTTGCTCGCGCAGGGTAAGACAGCCGAGGCTCGCGCTGCCTGGCAGGATGCCCTTGCCAAACTGGATGCCAAAACCAGCATGCGTGGTTCGGTCCAACTGAAGCTCGAGTTGACCGGTGGCGCACCTAGTGATGTACCGCTGGCAGCCACCTCCACGACGAAATAGGCGTTAGCGTGCGCGCCCAAGTATCCATCATGAATTGGAGCAAATGGCACCGTAGCTTCACGCTAGTGGTCTTGTGCTGGAGCGTTGCTGGTTGCACCAGTCTTGGAGACAAGCTGAATCCCTTCAATTGGTTCGCCTCGAAACCTGGAATCAAGCCGGCCGAATTGGTGGAGGTTAAGGCGCCTTCCATCACCTTCACCACAATGTGGCGCTCCAACACGTCGGCCGCCGGGGCGTTTGCATTCGCCCCATCTTTGGCCGATGGCACAGCCTATGCTGCAGGGAGCAGCGGAGATTTGACCGCGATCGACGCGCAAAATGGCGCTCAACGCTGGCGTGTCCAGGCTTCCCGTGATGGCTTGTCGGCTGGTGTGGGCGCGCTCGGCGACACTGTCGTGGTGGGTACCATAAAAGGCGATGTGCTGGCTTTTGACAATAAAGGTCAGGAAAAATGGAAGGCCGTCGTATCGAGCGAGATCCTGGCTCCTCCTCTTGTTACGCACCAAGGTGTTTTCATTCGGAGCAATGACAACCGTATTTATGCTTTCTCTGCGCAAGATGGTCGACGCCTTTGGGTATATCAACGAACGGCACCTGCCCTGATTGTGCGCAACTTCGGTGGTTTATCTGCTTCAAGCGAAACCATCTTTGGTGGATTTGCCGGAGGAAGGCTTGTGGCCCTTAACATCGCCAACGGTACGGTCAGGTGGGAGGGCACGGTTGCATTGCCCAAGGGTGCCACTGAGTTGGAGCGCATAGCTGATGTCACCAGTAGCCCGGTGATCAGCGCGCGTGATGTGTGTGCGGTGGCCTATCAGGGTCGCGCCGCCTGCTTTGAAGCCGCCAATGGACAGCCGATCTGGGCGCGCGAAGTCTCCAGTTTCATGGGACTCACCTACGACGCGCGTTATGTATTTGTTTCGGATGAGAAATCCTCGCTCGTCGCGCTCGCGCGCGCCACGGGATCCAGCCTGTGGAAGCAGGATCAACTGGCTTATCGATCGCTTAGTGCTCCCCTGTCCTTGAGTCGCGCGGTAGTGGTTGGCGATTTCCAAGGCGTTCTTCATGCAGTGGCGCGCGAAGAGGGGGCCATCATCGGCCGTACACAGTCGGATGGATCTGCAATCACTGCGCAGCCCATTCCGCTGGCGACGCCCGGCAAAGAGGCGTTTGTTGTACAGACCAGAAATGGCGGCGTGTTCGCCTTTTCGCTCTAACTGCTGCGTCCCGCCCACACAAATCGGCGAGAACGGCAACAAAAGCCTCGAGACTGCAGGTCAGAATACCCAGGTTTTCCAGGCCAGCCAGAATTTGCGCAGTGGCGTCAAGCCCACTTTGTGTTGCAAGACATGGAAGCCATCGGCCTTTATTTCCTTGAGCAGCGCACGATGAAACGCCATGAGGATGAGGCCACAGCGTTGAACCTTGCGTGCCTTTGCGGGTAGCGCCAGAGCGGCGGCATCAAAATAGCTCAGGGCACGGTCGCACTGAAACTCCATGAGGGAGGCGAACGCATCGGAGTGTCGCGCATTCAGCAGGTCCGCTGCTGGCACCTGAAACTGCTTGAGCTCGTTAACAGGCAAGTAGATCCGACCGACTCGCGCATGTTCACCGGCATCCCGAATGATCGTGGTCATTTGAACGCCCACGCCCAACAGGCGTGCATACTCTGCCAGATCCTCTTCACGGTTACCGCAGATGCCTGCGACCAAGGCACTCAAAGACCCCCCGACAAGCACGCAATAGCGCTCCAAAGCGGAAAAGTCCAGATACCGCGTTTGCATAAGATCGATTTCCAGTCCGTCAACAAGTTCGCCCAGCAGATTGGATGCGAGGTTGAACTTTGCGACGAACGGGAGCAGGGCGAGGCACGCTGGATGCTCCGGCCTGCCTAGAGTCAACGCAACAAGTTGGTTTCGCCACCACGCCAACTTGATGCGTGCAATGTTGGCGTCTTCGGTTTTTTCTACGACGCGCCGCATTTCGGCGTAGATTGCGAGCAGCGAGGTAACGGCGCGGCGACGCTCACTATCCAGAAACAGGGTGCTGTAGTACGCAGATGATCCGGCGCCTGGCGCCTGGTAAAGGTCGGAAATGTCCTGACTCATGGTCGCGCATTGTAGCTTTGGTCAAGGGAGAGATTTCCCTACTCGTAGAACGTTCACTAAACTGCGGCGGGATGCACTTTTACTGTAACATTCACTCGTTCGCACTCAGCTGCCCAGTTGCGCTGCATATGCGGGCCGAGCGAAGGTGGCGGAACTGGTAG
>SXGU01050100.1_pt1 | contig 16038 bp, 15 predicted proteins | sample 3174531 | NCBI WGS metagenome assembly SXGU01 (sample SAMN11356863, study PRJNA531348) | freshwater metagenome | isolation source: freshwater sample F1-140 | place: China: Fuxian Lake, Yuxi | collected 2017-12-25
AATTGGCGGTTTTCTCAGACCCGGGGCAAAGCGCCAGCATCACATTTGTCGCCGATAAAAACGGCCATTTCAGGTTGCGTTGCAATGTTTCTTGCGGGGCAATGCATCCATTTATGGTTGGCGAGATCCAGGTTGGTCAAAATGACCTTTTGGTTCGAGCCTTTGGCATTGCCACAATCGCAGCGATAGCCTTTATTGTTTACCAACATAAAATTCGTCCTCAGAATTCAAGTGAATAGCATGGACCTCACACGTATCCAATTCGTCAAATCATTAGTAAAGAGTCGTTACCCACAAACGATCATCTCAGTTTTATTGTTGGCGGGTTTTGTATTGGCGATCATGGCTGGTTTTATAGGTACGCCCGTAGGAAGCCAGAATTTCAGCATAGTGTTCGTCTGGATAGCCTGGTGGGCGATCTTGATATTGGTGGCGGTCCCATTTTTTGGCAGGGGATGGTGCGCTGTATGCCCGATCCCGCTGGCAGGAGATTGGCTTCAGCGGGGAGCCATAATTGACCCCGCTGCAAAAAAGCCAAATTGGCTGGGATGGCGGGTTCCAAAATTTTTGCGCAATATGTGGACCCAGAATATAACTTTTTCCCTGGTGGTCCTTTTCTCGGCGACCATACTGACAAACCCCCGAACGACGGCGATCGTTTTGGCGGCCATGTTGTTTATGGCCATAGGCTTGGCGATGGTGTTTGAGCGGCGGTCTTTTTGCCGGTATTTGTGCCCGGTCGGTGGTTTTATTGGGCTGTACTCCAAATTGGCGCCTTTTGAATTACGGGTGAAGCAAAAAAATATTTGCGCGGGTTGCCACGGCAAACCTTGTTATAACAGCTCAACCGATGGGGCAGGGTGCCCCTGGGATGTTTTCCCGGGAGGATTGGTTGCCAATACCTATTGCGGGTTATGCTTCGAATGTATTCGAACCTGCCCGCACGATAACATTGCCTTCAGCGTACGGCCATTTTCTGTTGAGGCTGCAACGCCGACCGCAAAATTGGACGAGGCATTCAAGGCTTTCATTATGGTTGGCTCCGCCATTAGTTACGCGATCGTGCTAATGGGGACCAACGGCATGATCAAACTGGCAGCCTATCAGGTGTTTTCAAAAGGCTGGTTTTTGTACGCGCTTTTGTTGGTTGGTACAAATTTTGTCGGCCTTCCTTTCCTTTTTTGGCTCTTTGTTCGTTTTGGCAGATCGCAACGTGCTCTAAACGCAAAGCAATTTGCAATGGCCAGCTCTGCGCTCATTCCGCTCGGCCTTTTGTTGTGGGTGGCTTTTAGCCTTTCTTTTGTTATGGCCAACGCAACATATATTATGGTTGCGCTTTCAGACCCGTTTGGATGGGGTTGGAATTTGTTTGGGACAGCGGGAATGGCCTGGCAGCCATTGGGTTCAGCGTATGTCGGCATCCTTCAGGCAGGAGTATTGGTCGCCGGCCTGGCGTGGTCAGCATTTGTTGCTCAAAAAACTGCCGATCAATCCAAAGTCCCTGCGTGGCGGGTGATCCTATTTTGTTTGGCGGTTACCATGGTGATGATGTGGTTGTTGTTATGAAACGGCGCGAATGGATAGCACGCTGTTCAATCCTTATTGTGTTATCGCTTTTGATCATTGTACCGATTTGGTTCAGGGATCGAAATGGCATCATCCATGCAAGCATACCGGAAAATGGAGGTTGGTCTGCCAATGTTCTCCATGCTGAAGTTGGTACCCCCCTAACATTAAAAATTACATCTGATGATGTGGTTCATGGATTTGCCGTGGGATTGCATGATTCGCCGGCAGTGGATATTGAACCAGGCAAGGTAAGCGAGGTGGTATTAAACTTTTCCCGCCCGGGAACCTATACTTTTTATTGCACGCGATGGTGTGGTGTCAATCATTGGCGCATGCGCGGAACGATCGAGGTAAATGGTGAGTCGACCCTCCTGAACATGAAAGTCGACCCCCTCTATGTGCGCCTGGGATTAAATATCGATACACCACATTACGCAAAATCAGTTCCACCCGAAAAACCAGTGGCGGCGCGGGGCAATCGAGTGGCAATGGAGTTAGCTATCGATCGGTCAAGCACGTCGTTTCGATCAAATTCCCCTGAAGAATTATTTACTGAAATGAATGGCCCCCAATTAACCGATCAACTTCGCTGGGATGTTGTGGCAGCTTTGTGGATGTCGCAAACAGACGCTGGCTCGATAGAAAAGGGCGCGAAAATATATCGAACAAACTGCGCTGCCTGCCACGGCGAAGGGGGTGGAGGGGACGGGGTCTACGCAGGGAAACTTGCTGCTGATGGTGAGAGCTCATTACATGGTATGTCTGGTTCCATGGATATGTCGCTTCAAACACCGGCAGATCTTCGTGACCCAACTTCAATGATGGGTGCGAAACCGGCTGTTTTGCATGGAAAGATCCTAAGAGGTGGAATGGGCACAGGCATGCCGAGTTGGGGGAGTATCCTTACGGATGAACAAATTTGGAATGTGGTCGATTATTTGTTCAGTTTGCAATTTGAGACTTCACCATAGAGCTGAATACGTTTGCGGACCGGGAATGAGACATCGAGAAAATGAATGAAAAAATCAAAGGAACGCCCCGGGTAGGATACGCAGGAAGAGCGCCGATCTGATGCATAAAAAGCCATATCTAATAAAATCCATAGCAATATAAAACATAGACTTATGCGCATAGGCGAAGGATCTTTGGCCTCAAATTAGCTTCAAACTCCACCTCATACCAAAAAAAACCATTTCAGTTGGAATATGGCAAGAAGATCGCTGAGACATGACCAGGTGGGATTCGGATTGGCTTTAACGTTTGGGAATGGGTGCAATTGCCCTTTTTTGAACAACGCCAGAAAAAGTAGATCTACACCTTGCCGATCAGATGAGTGACAATGCATTCTCTTCGTCGGGTTTCTCACCATAGGTTATCGGAAAAAACGTTTTGAATAATCCCAGTTTCATTAGTGGGTGGATTGAAAAATTTGCATACTGCGTATAATGAATTATGAGATTTGAAAACCCATAAGGAGACAATATGAATATTTTTAGTACCATTTTGCAAAAGCTTGGTATTGGCAAAGCCTCTGAAGAGGTGAAGGCAGCCCCAAGCGCGGAAGTGACTGCGGCCGAGGCTGCCGCGGATGCCGCCAGAGTGCAAGCGATGGCCAAGGCCACCCAGGAAGCAAAAGTGAATGCAGCGGCACGAACCGTCGCCCCGGGTGCCATCCCCGCTGCGCCAAAACCAACGCGTCCTGCCGCCATTTCGGTGGTAGATGTGGTTGCCAAACTGGAAACTTTGTCCAAGGCACACCCTGAACTGGATTGGAAGGTATCGATTGTTGATCTGTTAAAACTGCTTGAGATCGATAGCGGTTTTACTTCACGGAAAGACCTGGCAATTGAACTTGGTTGCCCGGCAGATACTATGGCAGATTCTGCCCGGATGAATGTTTGGTTGCATAAGACAGTTCTTCAAAAGATCGCGGATAACGGTGGCAATATTCCGGCAAATTTGCTGGATTGATCTGACGGACGATCACCACCAATGAGTGGTGGGCCAAATGTAGCAAGAAGCCCCAAAAGTTGGATAAAAACCAACTCTTGGGGCTGCAATTTAATAATCGAGATAACTTGTATTTATCTTCTTGGTTGCTGGGATGCTTATTTTTTCCCGGATAACAATTTACCGGCGATCCCCAGAATGTCATCCAGTGCAGATCCATCGTTATTCATATCCAACAAATTGTTGATCGTGCTCATCATGTCGGGGTTGGTTTGTTCAGCCAACTGTTTTTCCTGTCCCAGCATACCTGAGAGGGAGTCGGCATTCAGGCCACGTTGTTGCTGTTGTTTTCCGAGCATGCCCATCACAAGTGGCGCGGCGATTTGTAATAACATGCCGACCTGTTCACTATCCAACCCAGTATTTTGGGTAAGTCCTTTCTTAACCAAAGGTTGTTGATTCCCCAAAACATGTTTTAAGATGCCCGCCCCATTCGCAGATTCAGGGTTGCCGAGAAAACCATCAAGGTCGTCCAGGATCGAACCATCGTGGTCTTTGGTTACCGCTTGCTGAAGTGCCTGGGCTCCCTCGGGTTTGGCGGCATTTTTGGCCAGTGCGGAGACCAACAAAGGGATCGCCGCGGATAATGCTGAATTGGTAGCTTGCTCATCAGCGCCAATTTTTTGGCTGATCTGTGAGACTGCCCCACCAGCCAGTTGCTGCAGCAATTGTTGGGTAATTGTGTCCATTGTAATTCCTCCATAAAATAAGATCGTAGCGGTTACAGGTGTAGCCGATAGCCATACCTTTTGGCTAACTTAATAACCTATGTTTGATTGTACACTTTTTAAAGTTAAATCAATATAGGCGAAAAGACCTTAATTAATTTTAAAGGTGGAATCACAATGGGGAAAAAATTCGCGTAGCCATTGGCGAATTTGGATACACCAACATTTTGTAATTCGATGGCATTTTATTACAGACAATTGCCACATATTGCATCCTGGTTGGAAGGCAGAATAACCCAGGTAGGGGAGTACGCCCAGACATGGGTGCCAATATTTGGCTCACAGCCATGGGGCGTCGGTTTGTACCTGTAAAGGACGATCCGCGTGATGGGTGCAAAATTCCGTTTTTCCCTCCAATCGGACCAAATATCTGGTGAAATTTGGCATTCAACTGCACGTTTCAAGCAGTATCGCTGGCATTCCAAGAAAATTATGGAGATTGAGGCAGCAGGTTATGGCTATGGTTGCGTATCCTGGTCAGGGAGTGGTACCTCGATTGTTCTTGCTACTTCCGTTTTGAGGATGGGGTGGGAAATTGGTTCCAGTTGATTCCTGTCGATAGGATAAAAATTGGCTGCCGTTCAACGGGCAGCCAATCATTTTTCTTGTTATTCCAGGATCTCTTTTGCTTTTTTGGTGATCTTGCCACGTTCTTCAGTGTTTAAGATCCTCTTGCGAATGCGGATGCTGGTGGGTGTCACCTCAAGCAATTCATCATCCGCCAGGTATTCGATCGATTCATCCAGCGACATCTGCCTGGGCGGCGTCAGCCGAATTTCCATGTCTCCACGAGCAGACCGCATGTTGGTCAGGTGTTTTTTACGGCAAATATTGATCGCGATATCACCGCTACGGGTATTTTCGCCAATGACCATTCCTTCGTATACCGATTCGCCGGGGTTGATGAATAAAATCCCACGTTCCTCTGCACCTTTAAGGGCATAGGCGGTAGATTCGCCTGCTTCCATGGCCACCAACGAACCGGTGGACCGGGTTTGGATCGAACCGGCTAATTCATCGTAACCATGAAAGAGCGAGTGCATAATGCCCATTCCGCGGGTAGCGGTAAGGAATTGGTACCGGAAACCAAGCAAGCCGCGTGTAGGCACAATATAGATGATGCGTACGTGCCCATCGCCAGTGTCTTCCATGTTTTGCATAATGCCACGGCGAGTACCCAGCATTTCAACCACTACTCCTACAGTGTCTGAGCTGGTCTCAATATGCACTTCTTCAAAAGGTTCCAGCATGCTGCCGTCATCAGCCTTATGAAAGATCACTTCAGGGCTGGAGACCTGGAATTCAAATCCCTCACGGCGCATGGTTTCGATCAAAACAGCCAGGTGCAGTTCGCCGCGGCCAGAAACCAAAAATGTATCTGCTGATTCTGTTTCTTCCACGCGAAGCGAGACATTGGTGCGCAATTCTTCAAATAAGCGTTCGCGGATTTTTCGGCTGGTACCCCATTTACCTTCCTTGCCTGTAAATGGAGAAGTATTCACACCAAAGGTCATTCGCACCGTTGGTTCTTCCACCTTGATGGTTGGCAGCGCTATCGGATCATCCGGCGAAGCCAGTGTTTCACCGATGGCAATGCCTTCAAGCCCGGCAAGCGCAACAATATCACCAGCAAGCGCTTCTTCGGTTTCTACTTTATGCAAACCCTGAAAGTGATACAGGTAACGGGCGCTTTCGGGCAAGATCTTGCCATCATACTGAATGCGCGCCAAGCGCTGGCCTGCCTTGATACGGCCAGCGAACACACGGCCAACAGCGGTCACTCCGCGGTAATCATCATACCCAAGTGTGGTTATCAGCATCTGCAAGGGGGCATCCAGGTCTACAACCGGAGCAGGGATGTGGTCGAGAATGGTTTGGAACAAAGGCTGGAGATTGGCTTCAAGGGTGGTTGTCAGGCCTGCCTGGCCACTGGTGGCTTGGGCATAAATGACTGGAAAATCCGCCTGTGCTTCGCTGGCGCCGAGTTCAATAAAAAGATCAAAAGTGTCGTTTAATACCCGTTCTGGTTCGGCGTCTTTGCGGTCGATCTTGTTCACCACCACGATCGCCTTGTGCCCGCGTTCAAGTGCCTTTTTAAGGACGAAGCGTGTTTGGGGCATGGGGCCTTCAGCGGCATCTACCAATAATAAAACGCCATCCACCATGTTCATAACCCGTTCAACTTCACCGCCAAAATCGGCGTGGCCAGGGGTATCTACAATGTTTACCTTAACAGGTTGGCCGGTTCTGGGGTTTTGTAACGTGATGGCCGTATTTTTGGCAAGGATGGTAATACCACGTTCCCGCTCCAGGTCGTTCGAATCCATCACCCTTTCAGCGACTTGTTGATTCTCGCGAAAGGTGTTGGATTGCCGAAGCAGATGATCTACCAGCGTTGTTTTGCCGTGATCAACGTGGGCAATGATCGCTATATTCCGAATATCTTCTCGTGATTGTTGCATGAAATTCCTGTTCTACTAATTGGTTTTGGTCAAATTTAGAACCCCGTTTTTGCAAACGGGGTTCCGGATTGAGCAAAACCGTGTTGGTTTAGGTGCCTTCTTGCCACGAATTGAGGTAGGCAACCTGTTGGTCTGTGAGGGTATCGATCTTGATGCCCATCGCCGCCAATTTAATACGCGCGATCTCGGTATCGATATCGGCAGGAACTGAATAAACCTTCTTTTCGAGGGATTTGGCGTTCTTCCACATAAATTCTGCAGATAGAGCCTGATTGGCGAACGACATATCCATTACTGAAGCTGGGTGGCCTTCAGCTGAAGCCAGGTTGATAAGGCGGCCTTCACCCAGGATATTGATCTTGCGGCCATCCTTGGTTGTGTATTGGTCAACAAACGGGCGAACGAGGTTGGGCGCGCCAACTGACATCTCGGCCAAAGCGGGGATGTTGAGCTCAACATTAAAGTGGCCAGAATTGGCAACCAAAGCGCCATCCTTCATCACTTCAAAATGGTGCTTGTCAACCACATTCAAGTCACCGGTAACGGTACAAAAAATGTCGCCGATCTTGGATGCTTCCAACATGGGCATCACTTCGAAACCATCCATAACCGCTTCCAAGGCTTTCATGGCATCAACCTCGGTTACTACCACCCGGGAGCCCATACCGCGGGCTCGGGAAGCTAAACCGCGGCCACACCAACCATAGCCAGCCACAACAAAAACCTTGCCAGCGAGCAATACATTGGTGGCGCGGATGATGCCATCCACGGTGGATTGGCCGGTGCCGTATCGATTATCAAAGAAGTGCTTGGTCATCGCGTCATTCACAGCGATCACTGGGAACTCGAGCATATTGTCCGCGCTCATGGCACGCAATCGGATAACGCCGGTAGTGGTCTCTTCGGTGCCGCCAACAATATCGGCCAGCAATTCGCGGCGATCTTTGTGGATGGTGGAAACGAGATCGGCGCCATCGTCCATGGTCATGTGGGGTTTGTGATCCAAGGCAGCTTTGATGTGTTTATAGTACGTAACGTTATCTTCGCCCTTGATAGCATATGTGGGGATCTCGTATACGTTCACCAAGGCGGCAGCAACATCATCCTGGGTAGAAAGGGGGTTGCTGGCGGTGAGTACGACATCAGCGCCACCGGCCTGAAGGGTGGTCATCAGGTTAGCGGTTTCGGTGGTTACGTGCAAACAAGCTGATACGCGTACACCTTTTAAAGGTTTCTCTTTTTTGAACCTTTCTTTGATCATGCGCAAAACAGGCATTTCACGTTCCGCCCAATCAATTCGGCGGCGACCGCCTTCCGCCAAAGCGGCGTCTTTAATATCGTAATTGTTCATATTTCTCCTTAAGTAAGTTTTCTTTATAGTTCGTTGAGTTTGCCTTCATCGTCGAAGTGTTCTCGGAATCTGGAAACGAATTCATCTTTGGTGTAGAAGTGGTTTTGGGTGCCGTTCTGTTCAAGGCAATAGGCGGCGGCCAAAGAGCCCATCCGTGCGCAAAAGTCCAATGGCCAACCATGTGCATAGCCGGTTAAAAAACCACCCCGAAAGGCATCACCAACGCCTGTTGGATCCGTAATGCGTTCTTCTTTAAAAACAGGAATATGGGTATCGCCTTCTTTGGTGTAAATGGTTGCGCCGTCTTTGCCTTTGGTAACAACGATCACATTCACCATATTCAGGATCTGAGAGATCTCGAGGCCGGTTTTCTTGGTGATCAAGCCGATCTCGTAATCATTTACAAACAGGAAGTGAGCCCCTTGCATGTCGCGGGCGAGGTCGTCACCATCCAATCTTAACACCTGTTGAGAAGGATCATACAGATACGGTATACCGAGTTCCCTGCATTCGGCAGCGTGTTTCTTCATTGCCGATGGGTCGGTGGGAGAGATCACCACCAGGTCTGGCTTGGTCGTTAATTCTGTAAACGAGAGTTGGGCTGCATCTGCCATTGCGCCCGGATAAAAAGACGCGATCTGGGCATTCACCTTGTCGGTGGTGGCAAAGAATGAAGCGGTGTACTTTCCCGGAATGACGCGGGCATAATCTGTGTCAACTCCGGCTTTGTTCAGCCAGGCCCGGTACTCTTCAAAATCCTCGCCGACTGTCGCGAACAAGTGCGGTTTTTCGCCAAGCAATGCCATTGTGTAGGCAATATTGGGGGCAATACCCCCACGTTGGCGGGTCATCGATTCCACCAAAAAAGACAGACTGATCGATTTTAACCTCTCAGGCAGGATCTGCTCATGAAACAACCCTGGAAAGGTCATCAAATAGTCGTAGGCGACGGAACCGCTAATAAAAATATCCATGTATATGGTTGGCTTCCTTTTTAAGTCGGTGATTAAAGCAAATTATTTTATCATAGGAAGCGCCATATTATTGGGCTATCGCGGACAATTATGGTGCGAGTTCCCCAAACTTTAGTCGAGGCTATACTTTCTTGCGGCATTATCAGCGATGGCCGGATACGCCTGCATGAAGGTGTCTTTTTCGCCCAGCATTCGGAAGATGAAGCCGATGAATCCTTTTCGCATTTGGCTGCCACCCTGAGAGGCATGGCAAGCGCTTGCGCTGGTCTTTACATGCGAGAGTGAAGAATAGTCTATCTCCACATGGGTGGGGAATTCTACATTCGCAAGCGAAGCCAGGTCTATGTCTTTGTTTCTGCCCCACCTGGTTGGGTCGCCGCCCAATAGTCGGATCAGGCCTACCGCAAACCGCAGAAAACCGCGCGGGATGGTATGGTAATAAAGTCGGCTTGGCTGATGGGGAAGTTGGTTGCTCCCTTTATATGCAGGGTCGGCACAAAAATCAAACGCAAGTTTGGTAGCTTCGTGAATGTGGATATGGTCTGGATGGCGATAACCGCCGATCGGGTCGAAAGTCATCACGATGTCGGCCTTTAATCGGCGCAGATGATCTGCCACCTTTTGGGCGACCTGCTCAATTGGCTGGTTGATGTGGGCATCGGGGTGGCTATTGTCCGCGGAACCTGGCATGCCAGAGTCGCGATAGCCCAGCAAAACCAATTCTGAAAGCCCCAAGTGCTGAATGGCGCAACGTAATTCGGCTTCCCGCAGCTCTGCAATAGAACCATAACCCTCCAAAAAATGGGCATCCACCGTCCCAGCCTCTCCAAGGGTGGCGCAGATCAAGGATACCTTGTATCCTCGTTGGGCGTATAACGCCAGCGTCCCGCCCATGCCGAATGATTCATCATCTGGGTGGGCTAAAACGGCAACGATCGATTTTTGAATGTTGGTTTCTGTCATTTTCTCTCTTTTTTAGATTGGGTCCAAAAAAATTTCTACGGCAATGGTTCACCGCGGCCGGCAATGAACAACTGATACCACTCATCTCTTGAAAGCACGATACTGTCAGCCTCGCAGCATGCCTTCAATCGGCTTATGTTGGTGATGCCCGGAATCACCTGAATTTTGGCCGGGTGCCGAAGTATCCATGCCAATATAACCGCTTCGCGGGAGACGTTTTTTTGTGTCGCGAATTGCGCAACCAATTTGGAAGCCGCAGAAATGTTGCTGGCAGGAACGTCGCTTGTTCTTCCACTGAGGTAACCGCGTGCCAATGGTGACCATGCCTGCAAGGTAATATTGTGGTATCGGCAATATTCGATTAAGTCGGTATTGCGGGCAAGGCGAGGATTATTTTGGTTGTACATGATTCCCGCGTCCAATAAGTGGGTATGGGTAATGTTCATTTCTACCTGATTGGTAACGATCGGATGTTGGATATATTTTGACAACAGTTCGATTTGGCCAGGCGTGTGGTTGCTTACTCCAAACCACCGGACCTTTCCAGCAGCATGTAGTGCGTCAAAAGCCTTGGCTACTTCTTCAGGTTCAACCAGTGGGTCTGGCCGGTGAAGTAAGAATACATCCAAATAATCGGTGCCAAGTCGTTTCAGGCTGTTTTCAGCGGATGTGGTGATATGTTGATAGGAGAAATCGTAACTGGTAAATGGTGGCCCAAGTTTGATCCCGCATTTGCTTTGGATGTAGATATTTTGCCTTTTACCTTTGTGTTTTTTCAGCGCTTCCGAAAAAACCATCTCCGATTTTCCCTTGCAATAAATATCCGCATGGTCAAAGAAGTTGATGCCGTTATCCAGGCAAATGTCGATCAGGTTGTCTGCATCCTTTTGAGTCTGCTCTGTTATCTGATCACTGTTCCAATCGCCACCGATCAGCATGCATCCATATCCAATCTTGGTCACATCCAGATCTGAATTGCCCAGCCGAATTTTGTTCATTGGTGCCTCGCTTTTAAGAATTTGATGCCATACCAAGTATGCTTCGGAACCCAAAATAAGCTTGTTGCATATTCGGTAATACCATCCGGATCCGCAATCCATCTCTTTCGGTTCCAGGAATCCTGGCAGCGCGGTCAGCCATGTCGGACGATTTTAATTCGACAAGAATTTCGACCGGTGATGGAGGCAGGAAAGGTTTGGGAGAGTTCCCGCGGGCCAAGTTCTGCACCGCCATTTTTGCCGCTGTTTTGATCAACGGGTGCGATTGCGCGGGCGGCAGGCACTCTGCTGAATGTCGGCCGGTGGCCACTTTTACGATTGCGGCGGGCATTTTTCCCAATAATTCGATCGTTTCAGCGCATGCCATTTGGTCTCCACTTACCATGATCACAGGCACGCCAAAATAGCCTGCAAGTGCGGCATTAAGTCCGTATTCGCCGGTGAGGGTTCCGTTGATCCATAAATTACTAACACAACGGCTGGAGTAGGTATGGTCGCATATGGCGTTTGCTGTGCCATGCCTTGCATGGTAGCCAATGTAGATCATTCCGGTAATATCCGGTGAGATCCCCTGAATCATGGAGTGGGGCGCGGAATTTGAATAGTTGATAACGGCGCGCGGGTCAAGTTGTTCGATGAGAATGTTCGTACCCGATGCATGCCCATCAGCTACGGTCACCTTCGTTGCGCCACCTTCAAAAGCACCTTGGATAGCGGCATTCACATCCTCGGTCATCAACGCGCGAAACCGCGGATATTCAAAATGACCAGCGGTAACCTGGTCCCAATTTACAACACCGGTGATACCTTCCATGTCGGCTGCGATCAGAATGTTCAAGCTTGCTCCTTCGAGGATGCCGCAGATCTTGTTTCGTTAATTTGGGTAACCATTTTGAGAATGAACACTTGTTTGGTTTTATAGGCAGTAAATTTTGCAGATCGCGTTCGGCCTTTCGGGTCGGCAAATCCGATCGTGAGCGTGTCTGAGAACCAATTGCGCTGCAGACGGCCATAGTGCAGGTTTATTCTGTCTATCATCCAGCCATCGATCCCATTTTTCGACTCTCTTGTGAAGCACAATCGTGCCGGATCAAGGGTGAGAAAACCTGTTGAACCGGCCATTTTGGTTAAATTAACCGCCTGACATTGGAGAGTTGTATAGGGTTGTTGGATATTTTGGGCAAATTGATGATCTTCTGGCAGACGTTCTTCCTTGGGCAAGGTGCCAAAAAGCTTTTGGATGAGGCTAAATACCCACATAAAAACACTTTTAATTGAAAACCAAGCCCACCTCACCAAGATCGGTACAAATAGGATGATCGCTCCCAGCAAGATCAGCGCCAAACCGGTGGCGTGGAACGGAAAACTCAACGCGAGGACGGTAAGGCCAGATGCCGCTACGTCCTCTGCGACACTCAGGGCACCATTGCTCACATTTTCAACCGGGCTGATGGCGTTGACAGCCAAGCGTGATGTGGCTTTTCCGCCATGCGAGACCAGGGCGATCGTACCCGCAAACAACGCAGCCAGGATCGTTACTACCGGGTCTGGGCTACCCAAAACGGCGACGGCCAAAAAGCCAGCACCCAAAGGGCGGATGACCGTATGCAACAAGTCCCACAAGTGTTCAATATAGGGCACTTTGTCAGCAAATATTTCCAGCAAAAAGAAAATGCCAGATATGATCAAGATCGGCCATGCACCCAGCACTTCGAGGGACTGCGGAGTGTTCTTTAACCAGCCAAAATGGATGGCGACGGAAGCTGTAAAAATGGTGGCATACAAGTTGAGGCCAGAGCTAACACTGAGTGGTAACAAAGTAGCAAGCAGGCGTAATGATTCCATGAATCCATTATAAAACCATATTTATGCAGGCACAGGTTACCTAAATTGCCGATGCAGGTTGCGAACCTGGAGCAGTTTCCTTATCGTGGGTCCAAACAAACAGGCCTTTTCTGAACAACCCTAAAGATGCCGCGATCAGAATCAGCAGGATTCCGTTGACCCTGGCCACCCTGGAAACACCAAAATGCTCTGAGGCTGCACCGATCAGCAAGGATGAGATCGGTTGCAACCCAAAACTGATCATTGTAAAAAGGCTTAATAATCTTGCGCGCATATCGGCTGGCGCAAGTACCTGAATTAACCCCAGTGACATGGCGATCACCAATGGCAGGCTAAAACTGATCAGGAACAGGAAGAACATCGCCATAACTAAGCTTGTTGCCATCGAAAAGCCAACGATCCATACGCCTGCCCATAATAATGCCGCCAAAATGACCTTGCCGGTATTCTTGTTTGCCTGTGCGATCGGTGAAATAAGAATGACGCTTACAAGGGCTCCAGCGCCTGAAGAGGCCATCAGGGAACCAAGAGTTTCAGCACCGCCATTTAAATTTTTACTTGCAAAAGCCGGCATCATGGAAAACAAGGTGAGCGCAAGGGCGGTTATGCTGATACTCAATAACAACAGATCTTGCATCCGAGGTTGCCTGGAAAGGTAAATGATCCCTTCTTTTAGGTCTGAAAAAATGGAAGTACCGCGGTTTGGCCTGGACCTTTGTTCTGCTGTCACGGACAGAATGGTGATGATCACCACCAAAAAACTGGCTGAATTGAGCCAAAAAGCAGTAGCAATTCCAAACCGTGCGATGACAATTCCCGCCAGTGCTGGGCCAAGGATCCGGCTGGCCTGAAAAAACATGGCGTTCATATTGACTGCTTTGCGGACATTGACCAGACCGGCCAGGTCTCCTAAAAATGCGGATTGCGTGGGGAATTCCAGCGTTCCAAAAATGCCAGATACCGTACTAAGCAGGTAAACATGCCAAATCTGGATATATCCAAATTGGACCAAAAAAGCGAGCATGGCCGCGAGCGCCATAAGGCCGGCTTGCGTAAAAGCCAATAATTTCTGGCGGTTTAATCTGTCGGCCAAAACCCCGGCCCAAGGGCTTAGGAATAAAGTAGGCAAGGCATTCAACATCGCCACGATACCAAGCGAAGCCTCGGAATTGGTGAGTTGCCAAACGACCCAACTTTGAGCAGTGACCTGTAACCAGGTTCCGATAAGAGAAATTGCCTGCCCTAATATGTAAGTTCGGAAATTGGATAACCTAAGTGGCTCAAAACCGGTCAAAATGGTTTTGATCATGATAACCTCGGTTGAGGAAAGGTGAAAAATTTCGCGTAGCCATTAAAGTAAGTATGCATACTCGATTATAATTCCCAATATGAAAACAACGCCTCCTCTTTTTCAGGCATTCCAACTCCGCGGAGTTTCAAGCAGAAACCGGATCGGGATGTCGCCAATGTGCATGTACTCCTATTCCAATGGGGTAGTCGACGACTTTCAGGCTGTACATTTGGGCGCAAGAGCATTGGGCGGCACAGGCCTCATTATTAGCGAGGCAACGGCAGTATCTCCTGAAGGGCGGATCAGCCCTTATGATGCCGGAATATGGAATGATGGGCACATAACAGCCCTGGCAAACACAACCAAAGTGGTCAAATCCGCAGGTGCAGTTGCCGCGATCCAACTTGCTCATTCCGGAAGGAAGGCATGCACGACCCAGCCCTGGATGGGTGGCGGGCCGATCGGGATGGAAGATCCGCACTTTTGGCAGGCACTCGCGCCAAGCCCGATCCCTTTTGATGTCCAATATCAGCGGCCCTTGGAGTTAACCAAAAATGAGATCAACAGGATCATAGGCGACTTTGGCAATGCAGCCCGAAGGGCACATTTAGCAGGTTTCGAACTGGCGGAGATCCATGCTGCACACGGCTACCTCATCCACAGCTTTTTATCTCCTCTAACCAACCACAGGGTCGATGAGTATGGCGGTTCTATTGAAAAACGATCCCGATTATTAAACGAGATCGTAGTTGCCGTCAGAGAAAATTTACCCGAAGATTTACCCGTCGCAGTAAGGTTATCCTGTACCGACTGGGCAACTGGTGGTTTGGAAATTGAAGATACCCTGCAAATTGCAAGCATGCTTAAAGACTTAAAAGTAGACCTGATTGATTGCTCTTCCGGCGGCATAATGCCCAACATTCGCATTCCTGTGGCGCCTGGCTACCAGGTGCGCTTCGCTTCGGAGATCCGAAACAAACTCGGGCTTGCTACCGCAGCAGTAGGAATGATCCAAACCGCGGTTCAAGCAAATCAGATCATCTCCGATGGCCATGCTGATATCGTTTTGATCGGCCGCTCGCTGCTATCGGATCCAAATTGGGCTATCGCTGCGACCATCGAACTTGGCGGGCAAAACCTGATCCCCAACCCTTACCTGAGGGGTAATTGGAGATCTTAGAACAAGCCATGAAAAGGACATCATGAACCAGTTTGTTGAAAAAATCCCCTTCATTAATCCGGCAACTTCAGCCATCTTTGGCGAGGTGCCCATTACTTCACCCGAAACCGCAGTGGAAATGCTAAACGAACTGAAGATGCGAGCCCCGCTATGGGCAGAAATGCCTATAGCCCAGCGAGTTCGCATTTTACGCAAATTTCAAACTGCCCTGATCGATAACCGCGACCAGATCACCTCCGTTATCAATCAGGATTGTGGAAAAAGCCGCCAGGATGCGCTGATCGAATTGTTTGTAACAGTAGACATGTTTTCGCAATATATTGGGCATGCCAAAAAATGGCTTGCACCCGAACGAGTATCTTCAGGCTTGTACTTCCTTAAAAAATCGGTGGTTGAGCACAGGCCGCATGGGGTCGTTTTAGTGATATCACCTTGGAATTATCCATTGACACTGTCTTTACCACCAATGCTGGCAGCTCTGTTGGCGGGAAACACAGTAATTTTGAAACCCAGTGAGATCACCCCCGCAACCGGCAAGCTGATCGAGAATCTCTTTAATAAAGTGCCCGAACTTGCGCCGTATGTAAAGGTAGCCCATGGCAATGGAGAAACCGGCGCAAGCCTTGTAAATGCCGGGCCGGATTTTATATTTATGACCGGTTCAACC
>SXGU01360000.1_pt1 | contig 16029 bp, 2 predicted proteins | sample 3174531 | NCBI WGS metagenome assembly SXGU01 (sample SAMN11356863, study PRJNA531348) | freshwater metagenome | isolation source: freshwater sample F1-140 | place: China: Fuxian Lake, Yuxi | collected 2017-12-25
CCAGCGGCTCCCCCGTTCCGCACCCTGTGGCCCAGGGCGAGCGGCTCGCTGCAGCGTTGGTGCGAACGGATGTCGCACCCGGATCGATCTCCTAGGTCGCGGCTCATGGCACCGGGACAGCGCTCGGCGACCCGATCGAGATCAACGGGCTCAAGCGCGCCTTCGGAGCGGCGGGTTGTCCGATCGGCTCGGTCAAGTCGAATGTCGGGCATCTGGAGTCGGCCGCCGGCATCGTGGCGCTCACCAAGGTGGTGCTGCAGATGCGCCATCGCACTCTCGTGCCGAGCCTGCACAGCACCGTGCCGAACCCAGACATGGGCATCGAGGGCAGCGGCTTCCGCGTGGTGCAGAGCGCCGAGCCGTGGACCGCGCCCGACGGACAGGCGCTCAGGGCCGGGATCAGTTCGTTCGGTGCGGGTGGAGCCAATGTCCACCTGATCGTCGAGGCGCCGCCGCCGCTCGTCCCGAGTGTCGAGGACGGCCTGCCGATACCCGTTTTGCTGTCGGCGCGGAGTGAGGCCGCGTTGCGGTCGCTGGCCGGCCGGCTCGCCGAAAGTCTCGCCGCAGCGGATGGGTACCTGCTGGCGGACATCGCCGGCACGCTCGCGCTCGGCCGCGAGGCGATGCGGCACCGACTCGGCTTTGTCGCCGCGGATCGTACCGATGCGGCGGCGCTCCTGAAGGCCTTTGCCGAGGGCCTCGACGCCGGCACTCATCGTGGCCAGGCGACACCGGGTACTCGTACTGTGTCGGCATCGCTGGAGCTCGACGCCGCGATCGAGGTTTGGGTAACCGGGGCTGCGGTCGACTGGCGGCGGTACTTCCAGGCCGGTTTCTCCCGGACGGGACTGCCGCTCTATCCGTTCGAGCGCCGCTGCTGCTGGCTGTCGACACGGCCGGATCCGGCCGTCAATGCAGCGGCGAAGGCCGACGCGATCACGCTTCGCGCCGATGACCCGCTGGTGGCCGACCATCGGGTCGCGGGCGGCCTCATGGCTGCAGGTGCCCTGCTGCTCGCCCGGGCGGTGGCCCATACCGGCGTCCGCACACCGTTTCGATTGACCGATATCGCCTGGACCGCACCGGTCTCGGTGCCGGCGGAAGGCGTGACGATCGCTGTTACCGAGACCCTTGCGACAGCCGGCCGCACGCTTCACCTCGGCAACGTGGCGACACTGACACTGGCAAAGGATGCGCCACACGAGACAGTGGCGAGCGATCTTGCCGATCTCCTGACTCGCTGCCCGGCGATGCTGGCGCATGATCGCGTGTACGCGCTGCTGGCGGCAGCCGGTGTCGAATATGGCCCGTCCTACGCGTTGCTCGAAACCGTGCATACCGGCGATGGCGAGGCGGTCGGCCGGATCGTCGACCGGAAGGCGGGGGCGGCCGATGACCTGGCGCCAGGCGTGCTCGATGCGGCGATGCAGCTCTGCTTCGCCTTGGCGGGTGAGGGGGGTGACGGCCTTCGACCCGCGTCGATCGAAGCGCTCACCGTGTGGCGGCCGTTGGCGACGGCGCGCTTCGCTCATGCGCGCCGCACTGCTGGAGGTCCGGGTCGTCTCGTCGTCACCATCGACCTGATAGATCGTGACGGCCGCCTGGTCGCGCGCACGGACGGGCTGACGTTGCGCGGAGCACGTCCGCGGATCGAGGCAGGCGACACGCCGATGCTGCGCATGCTGCGGCCGGTCTGGCGCGAGGTCGCGGCTCGGGCTCCGGCGACGCAGGCGGGTGTCACGCTGGTCATTGCGCACGACGGCGACGGCGGTCTCGGCGCGGCACTGGTTGCCGCGGCCGGCGAGGGTGCCGTGCTGCTCATGATGCGCGGACGCCAGGCGCATGGGCTGGAGCGGCTCAAGGCCTGGCTCGCTGAAGTTCCGCGCCCGGTCGCGCGTATCGTCTTCCTCGGTGGCTGGCGCCCTGATGAAGAGGCTCCCGCCGACGTCGCTGTTCACGAGCGCCAGCGTGAGACCGCGACCATCGCGCTCCTCAGATTGGCCAAGGCAATCGCCAACGCCGGGTTTGCCGAGACCGGCGTCACGCTCCGCGTCGTCACCGGCAATGCGCAGGCGGTGATGGATGGCGAGAGCGCGACGCCGGAGCCGGCCGCGGTGACGGCCCTGGCCAAGGCGATCGGGCGCGACCTGCCGGGTCTTGCCGTGCGCCTCGTCGACCTCAACGCCGCCGGCTGGTCGGTCGAGTCGTCCCGGGCCGGGGTCGTCGCGGCGGTCCTCGGCGATGCCGATGCGTCGGCGGATGCCGAGCTGGCCTGGCGTCAGGGCCGTTGGCTCGCCAAGCGGCTAGAGCCGGTGGCCCTTGTGCCGGCCGCAGCCTTCCGCGGCGACGGCCGCTACGTGATCGCCGGCGCCGGTGGCATCGGCCGCGCGCTCGCCCGGCATCTGGCCGAGCGTCATGGCGCGACGGTCTGGCTCATCGGCCGTCGGCCACCCTCGGCGGATGAGGAGAGGATGCTCACGGGCCTTACCCACGGCAGCATCATCCACCGCGTCGCGGATCTCGCCGACCCGGCGGCACTCGGCGCTGTCGTCTCTGAGGCGGCCGGGTGCTCAAGGCAGATCGACGGCGTCTTCCATACCGCGCTGGTGATGCATGACGGCCTTATCGGCGATCTCGCCGAGCGCGACTTCCGGGCCGTCCTCGCGCCGAAGACGACGGGCGCGATCAACCTGCTGGCGGCGCTCGACGGCATCGAGATCGGGTTCGTCTGTGCCTTTTCTTCAAGCAACGCCTATACCGCCAATCGCGGACAGTCGGCCTATGCGGCAGCCAGCGCCTTCCTCGATGCACTGGTGCTTGCCCGCGGCGGCTCCCGGGCGCGCGTGATCGATTGGGGACTGTGGGGCGAAGCCGGACGCATGGCCGAGGCCGCCAGCGTGGCCCAGATGCGTCGCCTCGGCGTCTGGCCGATCGGCAATGAAGAAGGCTTTGCCGCCTTGTCGTCCGTGCTCGGCGGCCCCTCGCAGCACGTGCTGGCGCTGAAGCTGCGCGACGATCTCCTTGCTCCGCTCGGCGTCGATGCCGGGCGACCGAACGATCAGGCGATGGCCGAACTGGACGCGTTCATCGTCGCCAGTCCACCGCCGGCCGATCTCGATCCCGGCCGCTTCGCCGCCGTCGACGGTTATGCCCGGGCGCTGCTGGCCGAGACGCTGACCAAGACGCCGCTGCCGGCGCCGAGCGGACCTGCCATGTCTCGACTTGCTGCAGCGGCGCGGGCGGCGGCCGAGGCCGCACCTGCCATGTCGTCGGCGGCGTTGCGCAAGACCTTGCTCGCCGCCGGTCCCGAGGCCGCACCCTATGTGGCGCTGCTCGATCGCGCCGTGCCGGCGCTGCCCGACGTCCTCGCCGGCCAGGTCAAGGCGACGACGCTTCTGTTCCCCGACGGCTCCGACCGCCTGGTGCAGGCGATCTATCAGGGGAACCGTCTGGTCGACTGGCTCCAACGATTGGCTGCCGAGGCGGTTGTTGCCGAGGTTCGTCGGTGCCTTGCCCGCCATCCGGCGACCGTGGTGCGGGTGCTCGAGATCGGTGCCGGGACCGGTGCCACCACTGCCTTCGTGCTCGATGCGCTGGCGCCGCTTGCCGGACGGGTGGCCTATGTCTTCACCGATATCGGGCCGAGCTTCCTGGTGGCCGCCCGCCGCCGTTTCGAGGGCCGGACCGGGCTGGAGACGAAGCTGCTCGACGCCAGCCGCTCCGGCGGTCCGCAGGGCATACCGGATGGCTCACTCGATGTGGTGCTGGCCGCCAACGTCGTGCATGCCACCGCCCGCATCGCCGAGACGCTGGGCCATGTCGGACGGATGCTCAAGCCGGACGGACTGCTGGTGCTGAAGGAAGCGACCTCGGCGCATGACTTCAACACGCTCACCTTCGGCCTGACGCCGGAATGGTGGGGTTTCGACGATCCGGAGATACGCTTGCCGGGGGCACCGCTGCTGTCGCGAGCCGGATGGGCTACGGCGCTGGAGGCCGCGCGCTTCCGCGACCCGCGGGCGACCGGGCTCGCCGGGCCCGACGAGGTCGAGAGCGTATTGCTGGCACGGGCGCCGCTGGGTGAGCGCGCGGCGGCCAAGGTTGTCGAGGCCAGGCCGATACCGACCACGGGCGGGCCGGCGGGCGCGGTCGAGGCGGCGCTGCTCATAGTGGTGGCCGAAGCGTTGCATCTGGCCCCGGGCGAGGTCGAGCCGACCGGCAGCTTCGCCGACTACGGCGCCGACTCGATCATCAGCGTCGAACTGGTGCGCCGCATCAACGCCCGCTTCGGCATCGAGCTGAAGACCACGGCCCTGTTCAACTTCGCCACCGTGCGTGACCTTGCCCGCTTCATCGAGATCGAGTTTGCCGATGCGCTTGCGGCCACCGTTCCCCCGCCGGCCCTCCGGCCCGAAGAGGGGGGATCCGTCGATCGCCGCATCGCCGAGGCGAAGGGCAAGACGCGGCGCCTGCGCGAGCGGATCGAGGCGCGGCGGCAGGCGGCACCGGTCAACGCAGAGGCGGAATTCCTCGCTCGCGAGGCGGTGAAGAACGGTGTGCCGTCGAACCCGGAACGAGGGACGGCACCGACCCTGGAGCAGCTGCTGACACAGCTCGAGGCCGGCGAGATCTATGTCGACGAGGCAATGGCGCTTGAAGTGGTGGATGATGCTTAAGCGATTTTTCGTAGCGAACCTGTTCGAGCGGCGCACGGTGTTCGTCACCGGCGGCAGTGGCACCATCAACTTCGCCATTGCCCGAGGCCTCGGCTCGCTGGGTGCGCGCGTCGTGCTCGCCGGCCGCACCACCGACAAGCTGGACGCCTGCTGCCGCCAGCTCGAAGCCGAGGGGACGAAGGCGTTGTCCGTGCAATGCGACGTGCAGGATTACGCCGCGCTCGAGGCGGCCTTGGCCCAGAGCGAGGCTGCGTTCGGCCCGGTCGACGTGCTGGTCTGCGGCGCTGCTGCGAACTTCCCCGCGCCAGCCGAGCAGATGAGCGCCGAGGGCTTCCGGAAAGTGATCTCGACCGACCTCCTCGGCTCCTTCAATGCTGCTCGCGCTGCCTTCGCCCAGCTCAAGCGGACACGCGGCAACATCGTCTTCGTGTCGGCGACCAACGCCATCATGCCCTTCGCCTTCCAGGCCCATGTCGGCGCCGCCAAGGCCGGCATCGACAGCCTGATGCGCGGCCTCGCCCTCGAATGGGGCAAGTATGGGATCCGTGCGAACAGCGTTCTGCCAGGGCCGATCGAGAACACCGAAGGCCTCGGGCGCCTGCTGACCGGCGACGACGTGACGGCGCTGGCAGAATATGTGCCGATCGGCCGGTTCGGGACGGTCGAGGACGTTGCTGCGGTGACGGCGTTCCTCGCCTCGCCGATCGCCTCGCTGCTGACTGGTGCCACCCTGGTGGCGGATGGCGGGCAATCCTTTTCCGGCAGCGCCATGCTCGCCGAAATGATGTTGAATTCATGACATCGCCCCCCGACTCCAGACGCCGCCGGATCTTCGCGCTCGTCGCCGAAGGGCGGCTATCGGCCGAGGACGCGGCCGCGCTGCTGCGGGCCGGTGGCCAGGCCACACCGCGTGGCATGGGCGAGCCGCTGGCAATCGCCGTGGTGGGACTGGCCGCGCGGTTTGCCGATGCGTCCGATGTCGATGCGTACTGGGATATGCTGCGCAGCGGTCGCGCCGCCGTCGGCCGCATGCCGTCAAGCCGCCATCCCGAGGCCGGGGCGCTGGTCCGGCGTGGTGGCTTCGTGCCCGACGCCGATGCGTTCGATCCTGCCTTCTTCCGCATCTCGCAGACCGAGGCGGCGCTGATGGATCCGCAGCAGCGCCTGTTCCTAGAGCAGGCGTGGCTGGCGCTCGAAGACGCCGGGCTGGCAGGTGATCGCGCCTCCGAACTGCGTTGCGGCGTCTATGTCGGCGCCGGGGCGGGAGACTACGGCGAAGTTCTGAAGGCGGCCGGCATTCGCGGTAACCCGCTGGCGCTGATGGGCAACGTGCCGTCGATCCTGGCGGCGCGCATCTCCTATTTCCTGAACCTGAAGGGGCCGAGTCTCGCGGTCGACACTGCCTGCTCGTCCTCGCTAGTGGCGGTCCATCTCGCCGTCGAGGCCCTGGAGCGGGGCGAGGTCGAGGTGGCGCTGGCCGGCGGCGTCTGCGTCATCAATACGCCCGAGTTCATTCGGGCCATGGCCGAGGGCGGCATGCTGTCGCCATCGGATTCCTGCCACACCTTCGATGCGGCCGCCGACGGCTTCGCCTGCGGGGAGGGGGCTGCCGCCGTGGTGTTGAAGCCGCTAGCGGCGGCCATCGCCGATGGCGACCACATCTGGGGCGTCATCCGTGGCAGCGCCGTCAACCAGGACGGCCGCACCAACGGCATCACCGCGCCGAACGGTCCCTCGCAGGAGGCCCTGGAGGCCGAGCTCTATCGCCGTTACGGCATCGATCCGCGCGGCATCTCCTATGTCGAGGCGCATGGTACCGGTACGCCGCTCGGCGACCCGATCGAGTTCGACGCGCTGGCAGCCGCTTTCCGCCATTTTACCGCCGATACCGGCTTCTGTCGGCTCGGCTCGGTCAAGACCAATATCGGCCATACACTGACCGCCGCCGGCCTCGCCGGCTTCGCCAAGGTGCTGCTGCAGCTTCGACATGAGACGGTGGCACCGAGCCTGCATTTCGAAACCGTCAACCCGCGCATCGACCTTGCCTCCAGCCCGTTTACGGTGCCGACCAAGGCCGAGCCCTGGCCGCGCGTCGCTGGCGTGCCGCGGCGTGCGGCGATCAGTTCCTTCGGCTTTAGCGGCACTAACGCTCATGTCGTGGTCGAGGAGGCACCGGATCTGTCGCCGCGCGCGCCGGCCTCGGGGCCGTACCCGATCGTAATCTCTGCCCGGACCGAGGCAGCGCTGAATCGCCGGGCAAGAGCTATCGCCACCGCGTTGATGGCGGCGCCGGAGAGGGAGCTGCGCGACCTCTCCTTCACGCTATCCTCCGGCCGCGCCCGGCTGCCGGTGAGCGCCGGATTCATGGCCGCGGATCGCGCGGCCGCGCTGGCCGGACTGAACCGGATCACATCGGCGACGGCGCCTGTTTCAACCGTCGATCTGCCAATATCACCCGTTGTCGGTGCTCGCCGGGTGTCGCTGCCGGGCGATCCATTCGAGCGGGTGCGCATTCCGCCACCTGCACCGACCTCTGCCACGTCCGCAGCGCCGGCACCGGCGGCTCTTGACTCTGCCGTGCTGCGTGCGCATGGCAACGTCTTCGCCGCGGCGGAGGCGTGGGGTCGCACGGCGCTGGTCGAGGCGATGCGCAGGCTTGGCATGCTCGACATGGGTCGTAGCACCTTCACCCGCGCCTGGGCGCGCCGGCGGCTTCACGTCATCGATGCTCGCGCTCGCCTGTTCGATGCGTTGGTCGACATGCGTGTCCGTGGCGGCGCGCTTGCCGCCGAGGGAAACCTCGTCCGGCTCGCGAAGGCGCCGGCGCCCGCCGACATCGAGGCGATGCGTGCCACCGCCCAACCGGAAGCTAAGCCGTTCCTCGACCTGCTGGCGGCGGCCACCGCCGGCCTGCCGGATGTTCTGACCGGCCGGCGGACCGCCATGGAGGTGCTGTTCCCGGGCGGTCGCGGCGATCTGGTCGAGGCGGTCTATCGCGGCAATCCGCTTGCCGATCATCTCAACGGCCTGCTGGCCGAACGAGTCTCGGCGCTGGCGGCAGACCGCCGGCCGCTGCGCATTCTTGAAGTCGGCGCCGGCACCGGCGGGGCGACGCGCGCGCTGCTCGCCCGGCTTGGCTCGGAGGTCAGCTATCTGTTCACCGACGTTGCCCACGCCTTCGTCGGCGCGGCCCGGCGCGAGTTCGGCGGCGACCTGCGCGTCGGCTTCGCGGTCTTCGACCTGGAAGCATCCGTACCTGCGGAAGTCGCTGCCGCCGGTCCGTTCGACGTGGTGATCGCGTCCAACGTCCTGCATGCGACGCGACGGATCGGCGACGTGCTGACGCGCCTGCACGGGCTCATGGCTCCCGGCGCGATGCTGGTGTTGAACGAGGTCACTCAGACCCAGGACTTCGCCACGCTGACCTTCGGGTTGACCGATGGCTGGTGGGCGTTCGAGGACGAGCGGTTGCCCGGCTCGCCCGTGCTGTCGGTCTCCGGCTGGCGGCACGCGCTCGCCGCCGCCGGGTTCCCGGCCGTCGAGGCCGACGGGCTGGCCGGCGAGGACGGCGTCATGATCCAGGCGGTGCTGTCCGCCTCGCGCGACATGGCGCCGGTCGCGCTGATCGCGCCTCAACCTACACCGGCGACACCGTCCCACGCGGCACAAGTGGCACCGGCCGCGGGTGAACTCGAGCGCTTCCTCACCGAAGCGGTTGCCGCCGTGTTGACCATGGCGCCGGCGGATGTCGATCGGCGGGCGCGGTTCATGGACTACGGCCTGGATTCGATCCTGGGTGTTGCGCTGGTCGAGAAGCTCAACACGACGTTCGGCATCGATCTGCGACCGACGGTGGTGTTCGATCATCCGACGGTCGCCGACCTCGGTGCTCATCTCTCCACCCTGGTTGCCGAGACCCGGCGCGGTTCGAACGATGGCTCTCGTCCGCTCGCGTCTGCCGCGAAACGAGATACCGCTAGCACGCAGGATCGCCGCATCGCTGTGATCGGCTTGGCCGCACGTTTTGCCGATGCCGGCGACCTCACCGCATTCCGCCGCATGCTGCGCGAGGGCCGTTCGGCCGTCGGCGAGGTGCCGCCGTCGCGCTGGCGTGCCGACTTGGGACCTGACGGGGAGCCCGATCCGTTCCAGCTCTGGGGCGGTTTCCTCGCGAATGCCGAGGGCTTCGATCCGCTGGCGCTCCGCATCTCCGGCAAGGAAGCCGAGCTGACCGATCCGCAGCACCGCGTATTCCTGATGGAGGCCTGGCACGCCCTGGAGGACGCGGGTTATGGCGAAGTGGCGCTCGATGGCAGGCGCTGCGGTGTCTTCGTCGGCGCGCATGGTGGCGATTACACGCACCGCATGGTCCAGGCCGGCATCGAGCCCCAGGCCTTCGCGTTCATGGGCAATGCCGCCTCGATCCTGTCGGCCCGTATCGCCTACATGCTGAACCTCAAGGGTCCGGCGATGGCGGTCGACACCGCTTGCTCGTCGTCGCTGGTGGCGGTCCATCTCGCCTGCCGCAGCCTGCTCGACGACGAATGCGACATGGCCCTGGCCGGCGGCGTGTTCGTCAACACGACGAAGGGTTTCAACATTGCTGCCGGGACTGCCGGTATGCTGTCGCCGAACGGCCGTTGCGCCGCCTTCGATGCCGCCGCCGACGGTTTCGTGCCGGGCGAGGGAACCGGCGTCGTCGTGCTGAAGCGGCTCGACCGGGCGCTCGCCGACGGCGATCACATCGAGGCGGTGATCGTCGCCACGGGGATCAATCAGGACGGCAAGACCAACGGCATCACAGCACCGAGCCCGGAGAGCCAGGCCACGCTGATGCGCGAAATCTATCGTCGCAACGGCGTCGATCCCAACCGCATCGGCTATGTCGAGGCGCATGGTACCGGCACACCCTTGGGCGACCCGATCGAGATCGAAGGCCTGTCGCGGGCCTGGGCCGATTGGTCGGTACCCCGCGGTGCCGCCGCTATCGGTTCAGTGAAGACCAATGTCGGTCACGCCGCGCATGCGGCGGGCATCGGTGGCTTCATCAAGGCGGTGCTGGCGGTCAGGGACGGCGAGATTCATCCCTCGCTGCATTTCCGCACCGAGAATCCGAAACTTCGCCTCGGTGAGACGCCGTTCCGCGTTCCGACAGCGCTGGAGCCGTGGCGATCGACGCAAGGACAGCCGCGCCTGGCTGCCGTCAGCTCGTTCGGCTTCAGCGGCACCAATTGCCACATCGTGATCGAAGAGGCCGCGACGGTGCGGCGGCCGGATGCAGCCGCCGGCCCGCAGCTCATCCTGTTGTCGGCGAAGACCCCGACGGCGCTCGCTCGGCGGATGGCCGATCTTGCCACCCATCTCGACGGGACAGAGCCTCGGCTCGATGATCTCGCTCGCACGCTGGCTGCCGGTCGCACCCAGTTCGAGCGGCGCTGGGCCGCGGTGGTCGCCACCTGCGCCGACCTCAAGCGCGCGCTTGCGGGAATGTCGGTGAGCAGATCGTCCGATCCGGCCTGGGAGAAGCTTGAGTCTCTGGCTGCGCGCTACCGTGCTGGCGAGACCGTTGATCTCGAGAACATCGGAACCGGTGGCCGAAGCACCTCGCTGCCCGTCTACCCGTTCGAATTGTCGCCCTATTGGATCGACGTAAAGGATACGGGCGCACCGATCGTCAAGGCGGCCGAAGATCGCGCCGCCGGTCTCGCAACCCTGATGGCGCCGCGCTGGCGCGCGATCCCGACTGCCGAGGCGGTCGCGGCGGGACCCCTTGCCGTGGTCGGCGGAACCCCTGCGATGATCCAAGCGATCGGGGCGGCATGGCGGTCGGCCGGTGGCGACATTGTTGTCGGCGGCGTCGATCCGGACGCCTCTGCAATCGTCGTCCTGGCCGGCGCGGCGACGGGCGAGGCCTTGCTCGATGCCGTCCGTACTGTGCTTCGAGGCAAAGGACCGGTTGTGCCGGTGCTCGTGGTGCATGCCGGCGCACCGTCGGATGCGGCACTGGTGGCGTTCGGACGGTCGATCGCATTCTTCGGCGGACGCGCCCATGTGCGCACGCTGGAGATCGCCGCGCTCGTACCCGAGGCCAGCTCGGCGATCATCCGAGACCTGGCAGCAGGCGTCGCCGGGCCACGTGAGACCCGCCTTGCCGGAGGCGAGCGGCTGCGGCGGGGGCTGGAGCCGCTGACGGTGACGGAGCGGTCGCCGCTGCCGATGGTCGATGGCGCGCATTGCCTCATCACCGGCGGCGGTGGGGTGCTGGCGCGCGCGCTCGCGATCCGCCTGGCCCAACGTCATCGCGCCCGCATCGCGCTGGTCGGCCGCTCGGTCGCGGGCGAGGCGGTGGCCGCGACCATCGCCGCCGTCGAGGCGGCAGGCGGCGAGGCGGCCTATTGGCAGGCCGATGTCGCGGAGAGAGATCAGGTTTCCTCGGTGCTGACCAAGGCGGACGCAAGGTTCGGCGCGCTTGCTGCGGTCTTCCACCTCGCTGGCGTGCCGGGGCAGGGGATCGTCAGCGAGAAACGCTGGGACGACATGCGCACGGTCATGCGAGCCAAGGCCGGCGGCCTTGAGGCCCTCGATGCCGCGATCGGTGATCGGCCGCTCCAGCTGTTCGTCGCCTTCGCCTCACTGGCCTCCGAGCTCGGTGACTTCGGCCAATGCGACTACGCCACGACCAATGCCTTCTCCGACCGCTTCGCCCTCTGGCGCGAGGCCGAGCGGTACGCCGGCCGGCGCCAGGGGCGCACGATCGCTGTCGACTGGCCGCTCTGGGCTGAGGGACGGCAAGTGATGTCGAGTGAAGGCGCCGCCCTGTTCAGTGCAGCGTCGGGGTTGCGGCCGCTCGCAAGTGGCGAGGCGCTTGATCTCCTCGACGCCGCGGTTGCATCGGGCGAGGCGCAGGTCGCCGTCTTCCCGACCGACGTCGATGCGGCCAGGGCGATGCTGGCCGAGCACGCGGCTGTGCCGCTGCAGCGGGCGATGGTGAAACCGGCAGCATCCAGCGACGCCGAGGCGGTGCCGATGCTGGTGGCAATGGTGGCGGACCTCATGAAGCTGCCGGCCGAGCGGCTGCCGGTCGACGCCAATCTCGCCGATTTCGGTTTCGACTCGATCGCGCTCAAGGACTTCGCCGTGCAGATCTCCGAGCGCTGGGGCGTGACGGTGTCGCCGGCGGCCTTCTTTGCCCATGGCACCATAACCAAGCTGGCGGACTACCTGGCGGCCGAGCACGGCATCGGAGCCATGGTTCCCCCTTCACCGGCCGCAGCACCGGTTCCTGCGCCCGCGCCTGGTCCGGTGTCGTCGGTCGTGTCCGCGCCGAAGGAACGGCGGCCGCCCGCCGACAACCGGGCGATCGCCATTATCGGCATGGCCGGTCGCTTCCCCGGCGCGCCGGACGTGGATGCTTTCTGGCACCACCTGGAGTCGGGCCACGATCTCGTCGGCGCGATGCCCGAGGATCGTGTCGCTATCACCGGGAAGCGCGGCGGCCGCGGTGGCTATCTCGACGGTGTCGACCGGTTCGACAACGGCTTCTTTGGCATTTCAGTGCGCGATGCGCAGCTCATGGACCCGCAGCACCGGCTCGCCGTCGAGGCCACCTGGAACGCCTTCGAGAGCGCCGGGGTCAACGTGGCCCAGCTTGCCGGGCGCCGGGTCGGCGTGTTCTTCGCGAGCCAGGTCAACGAATACGCGGCCCTGGTGCCGTTCGACGAGGCGGCCCGGGCGCAGATGGCGCTCGGCAACATCGCGGCCCTGCTGCCCAATCGCATCTCTTGGCTGTTCGACTTCCGCGGTCCAAGCGAGGCGGTCGACACCGCGTGTTCCGGCAGTTTGGTCGCGTTGCATCGCGCGGTCCTGGCGTTGCGCCATGGCGAAGCGGAGATTGCGGTCGCCGGCGGCGTCAGCCTGATGCTCAGCCCTGATGCCGAGGAGACGGTGAAGCGGCTCGGCGTTGCATCGTCCGACGGCCGTTGCCGGGTGTTCGATGCCGGCGCCGACGGCTACGTCAAGGGTGAGGGGGTGGCCGCCGTCGTCCTGAAGCCGCTTGCTGCGGCACTGGCCGATGGCGACCCTGTGCTGGCGGTGATCCGCGGCTCCGCCGTCGGCCATGGCGGGCATGCACAGACCATCACCGCGCCCGACGCCGTGGCCGAGGCCGATGTCATCGCCGCCGCCATCGCCGATTCAGGCGTGCCCGCCGCCAGCCTCGGCATGATCGAGGCGCACGGCACCGGGACCCAGCTCGGCGACCCGGTGGAGATCGAAGGGCTGAAGCTCGTCTTTCGCCGGCTCGGCGGCGGAGCTGCGGGAAGCTGCGCTGTCGGCTCGGTCAAGTCCAATATCGGGCATCTGGAGCCAGCCGCCGGCCTGGCTGGCCTGATCAAGACGGTGCAGGCGCTGCGTCACGGCGTGATCCCGCCGACCCTGCATTTCACCCAACCCAATCCGCTGATCGATCTCGCGGGCAGCCCGCTGCGCATCGCCGACAAGGCGATCGCCTGGCCGCGCCGTGGCGACGGCGTGCCTCGTCGCGCCGGCGTCAGTTCCTTCGGCTTCGGTGGGGCCTATGCCCATGTCGTTCTCGAGGAGGCGCCGGCTGCGACAGCGTTGCCGGCGCTCCTCGGCCCGCTGCTGTTCGTGTGGTCAGCGCGCTCGGCCGACCGGTTGCCGGCGATGGCGGCCCGTCTCGCCGAGGCGGCGCGTGAAGGCGAGGGGACGCCGGCCGATCTCGCCTGGACGTTGATGGTGGGGCGCGCGGCCTTGCCTCATCGCGCGGCGCTCGTTCTCCGTGCCGACCAGGATCTGGGGCAGCGTCTCGACGCTGCGGCGGTGATGCTGTCGGGCGGTGCCCCGGCAAGCGACGTGTTCGTCGCCGGCGACGGCGTGGCGTTGGAGCCGGGCGAGGCGACCGACCAGCTCATTCGGGAGCTGATCGCCGGCGGCCGGCTTGGCCGGGTGGCGAGGCTCTGGGTAGCTGGCGCGGCGATCGATTGGGCGACCACAGGCCTGCCACGTGGTCGCCGCGTCACGCTGCCGGGTATGCCGTTCCTGGGGCCGCGACATTGGTTCCGCGGCCGACCGGGTGCCGCGCCGACTGCCATCGTCGTTTCGCGGCCTGAACCGGCGAAAGCGGCACCGGCCGCGCCCCCGCCACCGGCTGTCGCGGTGCCGGTCCCGGCATCGCGACCCGTGGCAGATCATGGCGACGCACTCCACCGCATCCGCGCCATGGTGGCAGCGGCACTCTATGTCGACGCTGACAGCATCGACATCACCGCCGGACTCGCCGACCTCGGCCTCGACTCGATCCTCGCGGTCGAATTGGCGCGGGAGATCAATGTCAGCTTCGGCACCACACTGCAGGCCGCCCGGCTCTATGACCATCCCACCATCGAGGCGCTGGCCGGCTTCGTCACCGGCACGGCCCCCCATGCGCAACCGGCCGTGATGCCGGCAGCGGCGGTAGCCTCCGAGCCGTCCCGCGGCTTGCCGTCGCGCGTCCCGGATGGAGAGAGCGGCACGGCCGTTCAAGCAGCCATCCGTCGCATCGTCGCCGACGCGCTCTATGTCGAACCGGACGCCCTCGACGAGACCGCCGGGTTCGGCGACCTCGGCCTCGACTCGATCCTCGCGGTCGAGGTGGTCAAGGCGATCAATGACCGTTTCGGCGCCGGTCTCGAAGCCGCGCGGCTCTATGACCATCCGACGCTCGCCGCCCTTGCCGCGCATGTCGCTGCCCGGGTGGCGATACCGGCGGGGGCCGCAGCTCCGGCCACGTCGGCGGCGATCGTAAGTGACGGACGAACGGTCGACATGCTCGGCGCGGTGCGGGCGGCCGTTGCCGCTGCCCTCGACCGGACGCCCGAGAGCATCGATGCCAAGGCACCCTTGGCCAGCTTCGCCATCGGCCCCGAGTTGGCCGCGGCTATCCTGGACCGGCTCGCGACCGTTGCCGGATTCCGGCCAGGCCTCGATGCCGTCGGTTGCTGTGCCGATCTCGAGGCGCTTGCCGTGTTGCTGGCCGCCGGCACCGGGCCTGTCCCTCGTCCCGCGGCTCCGCCTGGGCCGGCCGTTGTGGCGACCCCGGTACGTTCGTCCCCGGCGGGGGGAGATCTGGTCGACGTCATGCGTGCCGTCGTTGCCGATGTCCTCACGGTGAGGGTCGACGATGTCGATCCGGATGCGCCTCTCGCCTCGCTTGGCATCGACCTGGTCCAGGCCGGAGAGATCGCCTACCGGCTGAATCGCATGCATGGTGGTGGCCTGAAGGCGCGGGCGCTGCTCGAGGCCGGCACCGTCCGGAGCCTCGTCGACCGCGCGAAGCTGGCCGCTCCCGCCGTGCCGACGCAGGAACGTGCTGTCCCGGCCCAAAGACGGCCGGGCCCGGTCCGGCGTGAAGCGGTCGATCGCAAGGAGGTCACCCGCGATGCCGCCATCATCGGGCTCGCCTGCCGATTTCCCGGGGCGTCGGATGCGGCAGGGTTCTGGCGAAATCTTTCGGACGGCGTCTGCTCGATCGTCGAGATCCCGCCCGACCGCTGGCCGGCGGGCCTGCATGACGGTGTGCTGAACGACGACCGCCAGAGGTCGGCGGTTCGTTGGGGTGGTTTCATCGACGGTGTCGACCGTTTCGACCCGCTGTTCTTCGGCATCTCGCCGAAGGAGGCCGAGGTCATGGACCCGCAGCAGCGGCTGTTCCTGGAAGAGGCCTGGCATGCGCTGGAGGACGCCGGGCTGACGCGGGACGCTCTTCGCGGATCGGCCTGCGGCGTGTTCGTCGGCGTCGGGCAGGGCGACTACGTGCATCTGCTGCCGCGCGACGGCGCCGGCCTCTCCGGCCAGATGCTGCTCGGCAACACCACCTCGATCCTGGCTGCCCGCATCGCCTATTTCCTCGACCTCAAGGGCCCGAGCCTAGCGCTCGACACCGCCTGCTCGTCGGCGCTTGTGGCGGTTCACTATGCGGCGCGCTCGATCCGCGACGGCGAGTGCGAGTTGGCGCTGGCCGGGGGCGTCTCGCTGATGCTGACGCCGCAGATGCATCTGATGACGGCGGCCTCCGGGATGCTCGCCGCCGACGGCCGCTGCAAGACCTTCGATGATGACGCCGACGGTTTCGTGCCGGGCGAGGGAGTCGGCGTCGTCGTGATGAAGCGGCTCGACCAGGCGCTTGCCGATGGTGACCGCATCTACGGCGTCATCGCAGGCTCGGCGGTCAATCAGGACGGCCGCACCAGCTCGATCACCGCGCCCAGCGCGGCCTCGCAGGCACGGCTGGAAGGCGGACTCTATACGGCCGCCGGGATCGATGTCGGGCGGATCGGCTATGTCGAGGCGGATCGGA
>SXGU01236518.1_pt1 | contig 16027 bp, 9 predicted proteins | sample 3174531 | NCBI WGS metagenome assembly SXGU01 (sample SAMN11356863, study PRJNA531348) | freshwater metagenome | isolation source: freshwater sample F1-140 | place: China: Fuxian Lake, Yuxi | collected 2017-12-25
CCCTTGGCCTGCCACTCGGCGATGTGATCGACGACATACTGGCGCACCGTCTCTTCGCGCGTCAGGTCGTCCGCGGTCACCGATCGGAACTCGGTGTCGGGCCGCGATGAGCCATCGTCACGCATCCACTGGATCGCGTAGAGCCTTTCGCCGAAGGTGTCGACTTCTCGCGGAGCGAAGTCGGTCTTATCCCACGGCCTGAGTCGATTTCCCGATGCGCCATCAGGCTTGACGAAGTCGCCGCGGAGCGTACCGATCTTGACTCGATGCTCAACGCCGTCCACGGTGTGGAGCATGTACGGATCCTGGCCTCGTCCGTCGGTACGAACCGTGCCCTTGCCTGCCGCCTCGAGCTGCGCATCAGTGACACCGGTATGGACGACGATGTCGTACCGCTTGCGCTTCGCATCCGGAACCAGCTCGACAATTGCAGCCTTTGAGGTGCTGATGACTCGGGTGGGCAGCAGCGGCACGCGCCAGCCGGTGTTTGGACAGGTCACCTCGACGCAGTAGAGGAAGACCTTGGCACGCCAACCCTTGCCGTCCTTCTCGATACCAAGCCGATTGATCTCCTGCTCGACCGCTGCGACGAGCGCCTTCTGATCCCTCGCCAACTGGTCACGCTGCGCCTTGCTTCCGCCGACGATGTTGAACGCACCCCAGGTCAGCATGCATGCGATCGGATTCAAGTCCGACGCGTAGGCATCGCACCCCAGCCGGGCCGCCTCGAACGGAATCTGCCCGGAGCCGCTGAACGTGTCCGCGACCCTGGGTCGATGCCCAAAGCGCATGATGCCCAACTGCTCGACGAGCTGCGGGAACGAGTGGGCAAAGGTGCCGAGGTGCGCATTCACTCTGTCCCAGATGTGGGCGTGAGCCTTGTCGCCCAGTTCCTCTGGTCGCTTGGCATCCGCCACGAGACCCGAGTACGGCTTGGCCGGGAGTGGCTCCGCAGCGCGCAACTTCAGGCGCACGCGCATGGACTCATCATCCATGCCCATGAGCAGCTCAAAGACCTCGAGATCCTTCACGAGGTCCTCGGTCGCGGGAAGAAGGCAGCCGAGTATGCAGGCCTTGTTCAGGATGAGCGGCTTGCGGCCCTTCCAGTAGGAGCCTAGCGCGGTGAGCGTTTGCCCCTGACCGGCCGTGCGCTCCTTGAACACTTCGGCCGACAACTTCTGAACAGGCAGGACCCGCTCGATCAGCGCTGGCGCCGATGCGAGCGAGCGAGGAACCACTTGCTTGCTCACTGCTTCACCTCAAAGAGAGAAGGACCTTCGTCCTCGACAGGCCGCCGACGGACACGCTTGTCCGTTGTCACGCGCTCGCCATCGCTCAGCGCGAGGAAGATGGCCCGGCGCCAGCCGCGATGCGAATCGTCGACAAGCCCAGCCTCGGCAGCCGTCACCGTGAAGAGCCACCAACGCTCTTCTGGGCGGAGTGCGGCCCACTTGCTGCAGATAATGGGCAGCTGATCCGCGCCTGCATGTTCGGCAGCCCAAGCCAAGACGCAGAGCTCCTTGCCGAGCAGCCGATCGAGGAGGGTCTTGCCGGACTTCCAGCGGCCAGTGGATGCCTTTGCCGCCTTCAGCCGCTCGTTGAAGTCGCGCCGCGCATGGTCGGCGATCGCAGACCATGCCGCACGGGGCACGCGAACCCGGCACTCTTCATACGGCACCCCGCCGCTGCCGCCCTTGAACCCGTAGTCCTCGACGATCGCCACGGGGTCCGTTCGCCCGGCGGGAACCTCCACTCGGAAGACATGCGCACCGAATGCCTCCGGGGCACCGAAGTCCACCGTCGCGTTCTTCGGTTCCGTCATTGCGTCACCTCACCCGGCTGCAATTCGATGCCGAACTTCGTGGCGAACTGCGTGAGATCATGGCCGGATGAGAAGTGGGCCTTCTTGAAGGACAGCGTGATCGGGGCGTCCGGCGGGAATGCGTCCGTCACGGCGAGCAACACCTTCTCGAGGTACTCGCCGGTGATCGGCAGCTCAGTGACCGTGACGTTCGCGCTGGTTGCTCCCGTCCCGACCACGATGTTGAGCGACTCGAACTTGATGCCCTGTGCCTTCGCCGCCTCAGCTGCGCCGAATGCATTCGAGCGGGAATCAAGCTTGTGCATGCCCTTCGTCTTATTGACGACAGCCGACCTGGCGGGATCGATCTGAACACCCTTCTTACCCCGTGCGGGGAAAGTCAACGTGTCCTTGGCCTCGACGCCCGCTGCCTCGGCATAAACGAGTACGCGCGCCTCGGCATCGCCGATCGGGATTGGATCGGAGTAGTCCGTGCCATCCCGAGGCTCGCGGCCGTCAAGGGAGTACCGAACGACATCAGCCTTCGGAGCCACGTACAGACGCACGCGGCGACCGGCACCGTCCTCGATCAGATTCGCGCGCACGACCAAGCGGTTCCTCCAGACAACCGGGTCGCCCGTCTCGAACTTCCCCGTCGGATCGACGGCGAGGAAGTGAACGCGCATCGACTGGGTGGTCAGGTTCACATCGTCGAGCGCCGGGCTCTTGTCGCTGACCTTTCCGTCGATGGCGTAGTGAACCCTTGGCGCCGGACCAGCGTTCTGCGCATTCACGCGCAGGCGAACGTTCCCTTGATCGTCAGGTTCACATTCTGCGACAATCTGCACCGTCGTGCGCTTCTTGGCAGGCGCCTTGGTGACGAACCCATTTCCGAGGTCCTCCCAGACTCCCTTGTTGCACGCGCTGGCCTTGACGCGCTCGAGGCCCTTCGGCGGCATCCACGGCATGCCGGGCGCGCATTCGGCCTGGTCGAGCGCGTCGCTCCATCGAACCTCTGCGGCGTTCGGTGGCCAGAGGAGGTCCTGCGCCTTGATGCGGATGCCGTCGGCGTCCTTCTCGGGATCGGTGAACAGCTTCTGCGGTGCAGACGCAAGGGTCTTCTCGACCTGCGATTCGCCGTCGAACGGCTTCGAGGGATCACGAGTCAGGTCGAGCGGCTTCGATTCGAGCTTCGCGGGCTGGCCCTTCAGTTGAATCGGGAACACCACGCGATTGAAGATCGAAAGCACCGTGGCCTGGAAATCCTGCTGGTAGGACTCCTGCTTCGACTGGAGCTCATCGCGCTGCGGATGCCCCTTGGCGATTCGGGTGTCTGCCTGGAGAGCCGCGAAGAGCTGGCGCGCTGACTTCTCGAGACTCGCCATGGCCGTTTTGTCGCCGGTCAGGACACATAGGTTGTTCTTCTGCGTGATCTCCTCGAAGAGCTTCTGCACGGCTTGCGGCGGCAAGCGGGAATCAGGAGTCACGATCAGCAGCACTCGGCCCTTGCGGACCTCGTCCGCGATTTCGTCGATCTTCGGCAGCGGCAAGACCGCCTCGTAGGCGACCTTTCTCGACGGCTTGTACATCTCCGTCAGACGCTTGGCGATCAGCTCGTCGATTTTGTTCTGCGGTGCCTTGTCGGCAAGGTCCTTCAGGAGCTTGGTGAGATTCTCCTGCCGATCAAAGTAGTACTTGCCGTCCGTCGAATGGTGGAGGTACCAAGCCTCGGACTCGAGCTGCTCGAAAGCCTCGAGGAACTCCGACGGCTTCCGGTGCGGCGCAACGAGGCACTCGACGAGGTCTTCCTTCGTGACGCCCTTCACTGCGTTGACTGCCGTCGAAAGGCTCGCCGTGAGCAAGAGCGTTCCCACCTGCGATGCAGCGTCGGACGACCGCTGCGCGTCGAGCACCTGCGAATGCGCGGCCCCGTTGCTATCCCACAGGTCCTTGGAGACGACATCCCGCATCTCGGAGATGTCCGTCAGCTTGTCGCGCACGTCGGCAATGGACAAATCGAAGTGCTGGGCGCCGATCAGGTAGACGTCGTCGTCCTTCCGCTCCCACACCGACCGCAGCAGCCTGGACGCCAGCTCCATCAGGCCGCGTGTCTGCTTGAACTTCTCGTTCTCCTTGAAGAGCGCGATCAGATCCTTGAGCCGCGGGTGGAACGGGTATGTGCTGGCGACTTCCTCCGACAGGGCTTCCGCGCCTCTGCTCGCGACCTTCGCCTTGGTCGCCTCTTGGAGCACTTCACCGAAGACAACCGCAACTTCGTCGATCTCGCTCTTGGTTGCGATGGACTTGAACAGGCGCTTCCGGAGGATGTCGTAGATCTCGTTCTTGGCGAGATCCACAGGGGTGATGGTCTTCTCCTGGCGGCCAGTCTCTGACCGGGCATCTTCGAGCGCCTTGTTGATGAGGCTGGTACCCGTGTCGTAGGCGGCAGCCAGGTCGCTGACCACCACGCAAACGTTGGCCTTCTTGCCCGCCGCCGAGAGCATGTTGGCAAACGCGCGAGTGGCGACGTCGGCGACCGTTCCCTGCCCGACCTGCTGGGTCGCGTAGTAGTGGAAGTACGGAGGAAGCTCGTCCAGGAGGATGAGAGTCGGCTCGGCGGACTCGAACAGCTTGAGCCAATCTGATTCCGATGGTGCCTTGGGGCCAGCGTTCCAGAACTGCGCGAATGCTTCGCCCTTGCCGAGCTGCTTGGCGATCTCACCCCAGAAGAACTCGTTGGGGTGGTTTCGTCCGTTGAAGGCCGCAACACGAGCGTTTCCAAACGCGTCGATGTAGCTCACATGGGAGATCACCTGCTTGCGCAGCGCCGGGTTCCGGGCGAGCAGACCAAAGCCGACGAGCAAGTGCGTTTTACCGCCGCCCATGGCCTGCTTGAGGTGGAACACACCCGAGTTGGACCGGCCAGCTAGGCGAGCGATGCCCTCCTTGATCAGCGTCTCCATGCCCTCCGTGATGAACGTGCGCTCGAAGAACGTCTCCCCGCCGCCCTCTTCCCGGATCAGTTCGTCAAGTTGCTCGATCTGATCGCTGACTCGGATGTCGAGGGCGTTGGGTGCGAGTTGACAAGCTTGCGTAACGGTCTTGAGTGCCATAGGCGCATTCCGAATTGGCCGTGCTGATCCGCCTCGAAGCACGATCGCCCCTCAGCGCTGGAATCATGACAGTCTAACAAATGACCGTCATCACTACCGCGTGACCACTCGCGCGGATCGCGTTGGGATCGACCGGTCTCCACCATCGCAGGCCCGTTGGTCTGAACGATTTGATTCTGAATCAACGGCGCAGTGGTTCCGTGCGCCGCGAGCCTACGGAATCGCGTGACGCTTCAGCTTCAGCCGAGAGACGACACGCGCACCCCGTCGTCCCTCGCTATCATCCTTGTTCGCGCGGCGTTCGGTTGGCTGGCTGCGCGCAACTACTTGCTTGGGAGGAGCATCAGGATGAGAGCATGGAAACGAGTTCGTGGATGGTTTCGACCGAGTGCGGAAGATCACGCGCGAAGGGAATCGTCGTCAAGCGCCGAGTGCACCACGATGAAGGACGCTTGGCTGACGCAGGCTTGCGGCAGTGAGAACGCGACTGGCTCGATCTCAGGATCCGCATCAGAAGCTCCTGCGCACACTCGCAATGCGATAGGCGTGAGTAGTGCAGGCGGCGCAGAAGAGCGTGCGCTCTTGGAACTCCAATCCGCCCTACAGCTTTTCGTACATCGAAATCCCGACGCGCGAAGAGTGATGTCCGCACTCGCCGGGTGGCTGCACACGATCGCCGCGAGTCCACTCGCCGACGAGCACCGCACTGGCGCGACACAAGATCGCGAGCATGAAATCGAAGTCGAAGTTGAGGTCGAGGTTGTACGCAATACTGTTGCGAGTCGCGCTGGCCGCACGGATGAGGATGACGATCCTTCTCCACTACCTCCCGTCGAGTCGACGATCTCGGTTGCGCCTCTTTCAGCTTCGTGCAATGCGAGCGAACCGGAACCGCCTTCGACGCTCGAACGCGCGGCGAGTTCGATCGAGTCGAAACCGGTCGTGCCGTCCGAAGCGAAAGCACGCGCCGAAAGCGATTGGGATACCGCGCTTGGTGGGGATGCTGAAGAGTTCTCTGCTGACAGTCCGACGGCGCTCGCGGCATGCATGCGCTCACTGGCTGAAGGATGGGGAAACCCCGCCAGTTCCTTGGCGGACAAGCCTGAAGGCGCGGCACCGCCAGCGATTCCGAAACGGATAACCCCGAAACTTCACGACGAGCTCCGGCGCATCCTTCCAAGGTTGCACCACCATATCAAGGCTCACGACTGGGCGATCGAGTGCGCCGCGACGACCTTCAAGGCGACGAAGCCCGAGTATGACCGGCTGTGCGCGGTCGGAAAGCACGAACAGATCTTCTTCTGGGAACTGCAAGAGACGTTCAGAAAGGACAACCAAGAGTGCTGGACCGCGCTTCGCGATCGATACTCCGCCGTCATTGCAGCCATCGACCTCTACCTCGAGGCGCCACCCGTTCACTTCCGCACACCCGCGACCCTTCGTCTCGTCGCGTGCGCCGTCGGCATCCTCGCGAAGGCACTCAAGAAGCTAGATAACACTGGCCTCCGAGATGTGGACGCGGAAAGCCTCGTTCGATTGTGTGAGAAACCGCTCTCCGAGGGGACTTCACTCTTCGCGCTCGCGACGCGCGAAGGAAAGTTCAACCTCGAGGCGTTCAATGAACGGATCGAGTCAATACGCAAGGGCGCCCACGAAGAAATCGCCAAAGAGGCTGCTCCGAAGAATGCTCTGAACAAACTCTCCTATCACCTGGGCCGCGTCAAGAAGAGTCCCTCCGACGCGGAGTCGCACTCGACTGCGATCTGTAAAGCCGTCGCGAACTTCGTGCATGCGGGAAAGTCGCTTACTGATCCAGAACTTCGAGCGAGGTTCGACTGCCTCGACAGCATTGAGATGCTGCCTCAGGCAGTTCGCGAAGATCCGCGATGCGCGGAACTCATCGAGATCCTGCAGAATCCGCAGGTTTCACAAATCAAGTATCGAAAGCTGGCGGAAGTGGAGGAAGAGGAAGAAGACGATGAGACCGAAGACTCGACAGCGAGAGCGCCCACGCCCGAAGTACTCGCCGTGCGTGAGGTGCTTCGTGGAAAGCGGATGGTCATCATCGGCGGCGACGAAAGACCCGATTCGACGCATCGGATTCAGGAGGCGTTTCAACTGCGCGAACTCCACTGGATTGAAACACAACCCAATGGCGCGCATAGTGCATTCAGCCCTCCGATCCGTGATCCCGACACTGCAATCGTGGTGCTCCTGATTCGCTGGTCACGCCATCAATTCGGGGATGTCGTAGAGATCTGCAAACAGTTTGGAAAGCCGTTCGTTCGAGCCACCACGGGATACAACCCCAACACGATCGCGCTCGCGATTGTCAAACAGGCCAGCGACAAACTTGACATCAAACCTCCTGTGGGAACGAATTGACGCGCCTTCCATCGCGAGTGACGGCAACGCGCCCGTCGCGCCATTCGCTCAACAGCGCGCTGCACGGCCACGGACTTCACCATGTCGTCGGTGATTCTCTTCCCCTCGCACGCTTGTTACATCGAACCAGAAGCTAGCCCGAAGCTCGCGCCATCAGGGTCTCGCACAAAGGCGACGCGCATCGTGCCGCCGCAACTGCGCGGACCATCGACAACCTCGCCGCCAAGTTTCTGCACTTGCGCGATCGCGGTGTCGAGGTCTGGAACTGCGAAGTACGGCATCCAGACGGCGGGGATTTTCGTGTTCGCGCCGCGCGCATGACAAACGCCGGCGAGTGCGCCGGCTTCTGGGCTTGCGCTGGGATGCAAACAAAAATCTTCGTACTCCCCCTGCGCATCGCGCATGCCAATGGCGCTCGTCGTCGTGCCTAGCACGGCGCAATAGAACGCGCTCGCGCGCACCGCGTCAGGGACCGTCAGATCGAGCCAAGAAGCGAGGGTTTCGGGCATGTTGGGGGCCTTTCAATTGCTGCGACAGCGCGCGCACATCGATGCCACCACATGCGATAGCGTATCTTGAATGCGTACACGCCGACCTGCTCTACAGCTTTCCGTTCTCGCACTGTGCTTCGGGCCGCCGCTCGCGGTTGCTGCGGATTCCGCGCCGCCTCCCGCACCCGCCATCGCGCTCTTCAACGGCTCCGATCTCTCCAATTGGGTGAATGTGAATACCTCGCCTTCGACTTGGACGGTGAGCAAGGATGAATCAGGCGCGAGCATCATTCGTTGCAGCGGTTCGCCGACCGGAATCCTGCGAACCGTCGACGCCTACGAGAACTTCATTCTCGACTTTGATTGGAAGCACCTCAGCGATCCAGGCAATGCAGGGCTCTTCGTGTGGAGCGATCCTTACTGCTCCACCGGCATGCCCTTCTCTCGATCGATCGAAGTGCAGATCATGCTCACGCCAGACAACCTCGACGCGCAGGGTCGAGTGCAGTACACCGGCCAAGGCGACATCTTTTCCATCTGGGGATCCAAGATGACGCCCGACCGCCCCCATCCCGGCGGATGGGAGCGATGCCTTCCTTCTGCGCGCATGACCAAGGGCGCGGGCGAGTGGAATCACTACACCGTCACCTGCAACGACGGTGTCATCAAACTCGCGATCAATGGCACCGAAGTGAGTGGATGTTCCAACACCACGCCGCGAAAGGGATTCATCTGCCTCGAGAGCGAAGGCACGGAGATCTGGTTCAAGAACCTCAAACTCACCCCGCTCCCGGCAGCAACACCTGCGCTCGCTGCGAAGGATGTCGCGGACCTTGCGTGCGCAGGTCTTCGACCGATGTTTGACACCGTTTCACTCGCAGGCTGGCATGAAGAAGGCAAGCCCGTGGGGGATGCCACGAGCGAACACTGGAAAGACTCCCATGGTGTGGTGCGATTCGATGGGAAAGGCACCACTCTCTGGAGTGACGCTGAGTACGGCGACTTCGAGATGCTCGTCGACTGGCGCTGGACCGGCGAGGGACAAGGCAAGATGCAACGACCCTTCATCGGCCTTGACGGAAAGAACATCAAGAATCCCGACGGCAGCGACAAGATGATCGAACTCGACGAACGAGACAGCGGCATCTATCTGCGCGGAAACTCGAAGAGCCAAGTGAACATTTGGTGCTGGCCGTGCGGTTCGGGCGAAGTGTGGGGATACCGCACCGATCCGAAGATGTCCGACGCTGTTCGCGCCGCATGCACACCGCGCATCTGCGCTGATAGGCCGGTCGGTGAATGGAATCGATTCAAGATCCGGATGCAAGGCGAAGTGCTCAATGTCTGGCTCAACGGCAAGCATGTGCTTGTCGATGCCGCGCTTCCGGGCGTTGCCGCGCGCGGGCCTGTCGCATTGCAATGCCACGGTTCGAGCATTGACTTCACAAATGTGATGATCATGGATCTTCCGAGCGCCAAGTAGAAGTCAGGTTTCAAACGAACAAGCGCAGGCATGCACTGCATGCCTGCGCTTGTGTGTTTTCGTTGTGTTGTTTGCTTAGAACTCGCGTTCGCGATGCTGGAGTTGCGCCTTCAATCGCGCGAGGATCGAAGAGTGCATCTGGCTCACGCGGCTCTCGGAGAGATCAAGGGTCTGTCCAATCTCTTTCATCGTCATTTCCTCGTAGTAGTAGAGGACCACGATGAGGCGCTCGGCGCGCGACAGGCCCTTCGTGACGAGTGACTGCAAGTCCGTCTTCTGCACAGTGAATGCGGGGCTCTCCGCGCGGGTGTCGCGAATCACATCGATCTCGCGCACATCCTTCGAGCCATCGCTATCGAAGCACTTGCGCGTGAGACTGACGACACCCACAGGTCGCGAATCCTTCTGCAACTTCTCAAACTCTTCGCCGCCGACATTCATGCGCGTCGACACTTCATCGTCGGTTGGCCGTCGCCCCGACTCCATCTCGATGGTCTTGCGAACTTTCTCGACCTTTGCGGTTCGGCTGCGAACCAATCGGGGCACCCAGTCCATCGCGCGCAACTCGTCGAAGATGGCACCGCGGATGCGCTGTGTGCAGTAGGTTTCGAACTTCACTTTGCGCTCAAGATCAAACGCATCAATCGCATCCATCAGGCCAAAGAGTCCGCTCGACATGAGGTCGTCCACATCGACTTCACTCGGCAATCGTTTGTGCATCCGCTCGGCGGTAAAGCGCACGATTTCGAGATGCTTCTGAATGAGAAAATTTCGAATCTCGAGCGACGGCGCGATGCGGTACTCGGCCCAGATCTCGTCCATCGGTCGCTCGGAGAGCGGCACGACTTTCGGGGCAGCCTTGACCTTCCCAACGCCGCGCTTCACGCCGAGTTTTTCGGGGAGCGACGAAGTCGACGCGGCCAAACGCGCTTCCTCTTCCACGGCAATCACCGTTTTCTTCCCCGCGCCAGCCACGCGAGTCGTTGGGCTCTGCGCTCTGCGACGCGTTGAGCTATTGCCCGTTGTCGCGGCTGTTTGCGTACGGATAGAACCGTCTTCGTCTCCTCCACTCTCAATTTCGAATGGCGTGCGTCCGGCTGCTTGTCCGGTGTCAGAACGATGAGAAACAGGTGTACGACTCGAGCGGGACATCTGGTCGGCTCCTTGACCTTGCGTCCTAGCAATCCAGTACATGAACGGCGCATGCACCAGACCTGTGATGTGTTGAACTCAACGCGAGATGCAATCAATTGCGCGCGCGTTGAATTCTCGTGCATCTACAGCAGGGCTCCCCTGCTGTATCCGCGATGCTCCGTAGAACGATACGAAGCATCCAAGCCTTCGAAGTGTTTGTGCGGCGTTCGTGAAGTTCACTGCGCTCGCACTTCAAAGTCATTCCGCGCCAATCCTTGGCTTGGAACGAACGTCAGTATAACGAAAATCCAGAGGTGTCAATCCCGTTTCGGGTTCACCTTCCAGATTTTTTTGAGTTCGTCGCCCCGGCGCGATCAACAACGATGTCGCGACGCTGCGCACTCGCTTGCACATTCTCCGATTCAACTTCGGAAACTGCCAATCCAATCTGTTGAGATTCCGCAAGAATGATTTCAGTCGCCGCCCTTTCGAGGCGCGCGGACTCCATCCGGACCAACCATTCGAACACCAATCCAACGCCAAATCCAGCCACCGCGCAAAGCGCGAGCGCAATCGTCGCTCGATAGAAGATGTCCGACACGGGGTTGTGGGATAACAGGCCGCCCACAATGGAAACGGAGAAACCGCTCGCGCCAAGTGCGCCGGCAACTAATGCCGCAATCGGCACCTTCGGTGTCGATGCGAAGCGCGCATGCAATTCTGCCGTGGATGGTTTGCGAGTCGATTTCTGCACGACGGGATCCTGTTCTTGGAATGCTCTCTAGGCTCCATCGACGCGCGCGCCGTGTGTCTATGACCGACGCGCGTGAATGAGCATAAAACGCGGAAAATCCCGCAGTTTCAGGCCATTCTTACCGCTCGCGTGCAAACCACCCTGCGAGACGACCCAGGAAGCTTGCACGCGCTCGCAATCTTGTGGAATCTGACAATTCTGCCTTGGAGCCACGCTCGAAACCGCTTGAGCCCTCACCGCAGAGCACTGCAGCGATCTCATGTAACTCCTGCGAAGCGCGTGCCCGAGGCGATGCGATGAGAAGTGGCTCTCTCCGACGGACCGCTGCGGGCACTGCGGGGTCGTAGGAAACTCCACCCACAAGGCGAATCGGCACATGAAGAAACGCACGCGACACTCGATCGATCCGTTCATGGACGGCGCGGACCTCTTGCTCGCTTCGCGCCATATTGACCACAAGCTGAATCCCATCACCTGCGCCACGCGCGATGAGTGTCTTGATCGCGCCGTACGCATCAGCGATCGCCGGGGGCTCTGGGGTCGTCGCGACAAGAATCGTGTGGGCAGCTGCGGCGAACGCCATCGAGTTCGCGCCGATGCCAGCACCGGTATCTATCAACAAGATGTCCACCGAGCGTTCGAGTGAAGCGAGTTGCGCAACGACATGTCGTCGAAGCGTCGGGGTCAGATCCGCCAAGAGCGAAACGCCAGACGCCCCTGGGATGAGAAAGAAACCGCCCGGCGCAGGAACCGCTACTTCTTCGATCGTGCGCCCTGAGCGGACCACATCTTCAAGCGTGAGCTTCGGTGTCACGCCGCACAAGAGATCCGCGTTGGCGAGGCCGAGGTCTGCATCGAGCAGTGCAACGCGGAGACCTCGCGCAGCGAGCGCAACCGCCAGATTTACGGCCAGATTGCTCTTTCCGACGCCCCCCTTCCCACTTGAAATGGCTATGGCCCGCGCCAGTTTCGGCGCAGGGCGCGCGGCTTGAGGAAGAGGCGTGAGAATGGGCTGCGAAACCGCTGCCGGCGCGGCGATGCTCAGCGCTCTGGATGCTGGCGGTTCCGTCGTCGGCGAAACCGTCGATGTAAGGACGCTCCCCTGCGCGAGCCTTCTCAATTCTTCCGCCTGATCCATGCGCGCCGCTGCTCGTCCTTCAACAGCACAGAGCGCGCGCGCTTCTGGCGGCGCGAGTCCAAGGAAGGATTGGTCGATGTCGAGTTCTGCCATCCACTTGCTTTCGCTTACGACCGTCCCGGCCCTCGCGCCGAGGACGATGCGTCGTTCGCGGTCGTCCCGCGCAACAGAAACTCCGCGAGTCGATGCGCCGAAGCAGGCTCCAAGTCTTTGGGCACTTCCTGCCCCGTTGTGACGAAACTGATTCGCATACCTAACTTCCGCGTAACCGAAAGCAGCGTGCCAAATCCCGCGGCCTCGTCAAGCTTTGTCAGGACGATGCGATCGACGCCGAGCGCGCCAAAGGCCGCGGCTTCGCGAAGGAGCGACCGCTCGCTCGAAGTGGCGCTCATCACCAGATGTACCTCATCCGCGGCGCCAGCCTGGAGGAACTGTCCGAGTTCCGCGAGTCGGGACTTGTCATTCTGACTGCGCCCGGCCGTATCGATGAGCACGACATCGCAATCACTGAGCCGCTCGCACGCTGCGGTGAGATCCTCCGGCTGCATCGCGACCTCGAGAGGAAGCGCGAGAATCTGCGCATAGGTACGCAGCTGTTCGACGGCTGCGATGCGGTAAGTGTCAGCGGTCACTAGTCCGACCTGCAGGCCGTGCCGCAACCGAAGCATCGCGGCGATTTTCGCTATGGAAGTCGTCTTGCCGACGCCTGTTGGTCCGATGAACGCAACGCGAAAGGCGGCCTTGGCCCCCGCAGAATCGCGCTTCGCGATGACTCCCTCGCGCTTCGCGAGGACCCTATGCGCGAGCGAATCGCTATCGCCATCGGTCGCTGGAAGCATCGACGCGATGGACGCGACGAGCGACTGACGCACACGCGCAGGATCACTGCATTGCTCGTGCGTGAGCTCTTGGGCGACTCGCGCAAGAATCGCATCCGCAAGCTGATCGGCGACTTCTTGCTCGATCAGTGCGCGATAGGCCGCTTCGAGCGCTTCGGTTGGGAGTGCCGTACGAGGCGCGATTGCGCCTACTGTGGGGTTCGCCACTCGAGTCGCCAGTTGTTGCGCGTGGGAGAGCGACCTTGGAGATTGACGCGCACTCGGAGCAAGAACCGCGTCCACGATGCTCCCGATCGCATCGAGTTCACTCACGACATGCTCCACGCCGACCGTTGGTCTTGAAGGGAGCGCGGATGCTGCGATTGAAGGCACTTGCGCCGAAACAGAAGCGGTGCTCAAGTTTCCATTCGCCGTTTGCAACTCAATGAGAACTTCGCCGCGCGACGACGATGACTTCGCGCTGCCGCTGGGCGATTTCAACACGAAGCGCTGCGCAGCGGAGACGCGCGCGACCTCGCGAGGCGTCTCGCGAGTGGCGCCCGCTGGTGTGAACTTCGTCGCCGCAGCGCCAGTCTGCCGCACGGCGCTCGCCTCGGTTGCGGTCGCGACTTCGTTCAATGACGCAGCCTTGCGTTCCGCGCTCTCGCGTTCGAGCTGCACGAGCATCTCGCGGGCGAGACGGCGAGTTTTTGCCTGTTCTCCCGCAAGATCGAACGCGGCCTCTTGCGAAGCCGTCTGCGGCGCGCTTGTCGAGGCACCCTCGGCATACGCCGCGAGTCCGCGCGAGCGCGCGGCGTGCGCGAGTCCGTCCTCGCTTCGCGATGATTGAGTAAGCGAGGCCACTCCATCCGATCGAGCGACGCGATCGCGCCGCGGATACTTGGAAAGACTTGCCTCCGGCAACGCAGGCGCTGCCGCGACTTCGACAAAGTCCTTCCGCCCGAAGCCGAGAAAGCCACGACGCGAAATCGCGCGCGCGTGCAGGATCATCGCATCAGCGCCAAGGTCCTGACGCACCGCCGCGAGTGCGTCAGCCATGGTCCACGCGCGATACACGCGTGCGCGCACCGGAGCGGGAGTATCGCGTCGAGGATCGACTGCAGGTGCAGTGCGCGATGCGCCGCGCGCCATGAGGCTTGGCGCGCTTGAGGTTGATGACCGGGATGCTGATCGTTCCGTCAAGGTAATGCCCTCCATGGCAGTACTGAGGCTTGCGATGCGTCACGGGGAACCGCGCGCCAGACTCCGTCCGGCTTACGCATCGACGAGGAGAAGACTACCAAAGAGAAGGCGCGAGCGCGACTCTCTGTTTCACTCTTTGCATCAGACTGCGACTCCTGCGCGAGCCGCTTGGGACGTCGAACCCGTGGGCGCGACCGGACCGAGTTGCACGAGTCCGACGCTCTCGACATCGACACCTTTGACGATCTCGTTGTACCCCAACACGGCAACGGAGGGGATGTGCGGCTCAAGCAACTGACGGACTTGGGAACGAACCGACGGAGAAGCGATGACAACGATGGGTTTTCCCTGCGAAGCAAGGGGTTCTGCGGTCTGCGCGACCGCACGCGCGACGCGATTCGCGACCTGCGGCGGGATGCTGAAGGTCGTCCCGCTCGGGGACCTATCGATGTATCCGCTCACGACATCCTCGAGTGCCGGATCGAGCGTGACGCACATGAGTTTCGGCTTCCCATCCTCGCCGGTCTCCGCATATTGCTGGCAAATGGTCCGTCGGAGGCTGTTGCGCACATACTCCACGAGTACCTCTGGGTCCTTCGTGTGCGGCATCCACTCCGCCATCGACTCAAGGATCGCCTCGATGTCGCGAATCGCCACGCGCTCTCGAAGCAAGGCCTGCATGACCTTCTGAAGGTCCGGAGCCTTGATCACGCTCGGGACGAGGTCCTCCACCGTGCGCGGAGACTTCGACTTCAATTGCGTGAGCAGGTTGTTGACCTCCTCACGAGTGAGCAATTCGTCCGCGTGCGATCGGACCACATCCGCAAGATGCGTGGCGAGCACACTCGATGGATCGACCACCGTCCAATTTGCGACTTCCGCCTTTTGCCGGAGCGTTGGTTCGATCCAGATCGCATCGAGTCCGAACGCCGGTTCCTTCGTCGAAATGCCCTCGAGTGTGCCGGCGGCGAGTCCGGAATCCATTGCCATGAGGCGATCAGGGTAGACCGTTCCGGAAGCAACCGTCGCCCCGCGAATCTTCACCCGATACGCATTCGGTGGCTGTTCCATATTGTCGCGTACGCGAACTGCGGGCATGACCAGACCGAGCTCGACCGCGAGATCGCGTCGAATGCGCGCGATGCGTTGCAGAAGATCACCCCCGCGAGACTGATCGACGAGCGCGACCAGTGCGTATCCCAACTCGAGCTCAAGCACATCCACCGCGATGAGTGCTTCAGGCTTCGGCTCCTCGGCTGGCGTATTGCGAGCCTCTTCACGCAACCGCTTCGCCTCCTGGCCGGACTTCTGCTTCGACATCCACTGCATCGCGTACGCAATGGTGGCGAGCAGGACGCTCCCCGCCACCATTGGAAAGGTGGGGAGGGGTGTAAATGCCAGCGCGAACAAGAAGAGACTGATGAGGTAAAGCGCAGTGGGCTGCGCCGCGAGCTGATTGGGGATCTCCTCGCCGACGGTCTTGCCGCCGCCGGCGCGCGCGACGATGAGACCAGCTGAAATGGCCACGAGGAATGCAGGGATTTGCGCCGCGAGTCCGTCGCCGATACTCAAGAGCGTGAAGGTCTTCAGCGCATCCGCGACGCTCCACCCCAGCTGAAACTTCGCAATCGCGAATCCGCCGACAATGTTCACGACCGTGATGATGATGCCGGCGATCGCGTCGCCACGCACAAACTTGGATGCACC
>SXGU01029265.1_pt1 | contig 16023 bp, 13 predicted proteins | sample 3174531 | NCBI WGS metagenome assembly SXGU01 (sample SAMN11356863, study PRJNA531348) | freshwater metagenome | isolation source: freshwater sample F1-140 | place: China: Fuxian Lake, Yuxi | collected 2017-12-25
AAAGGGGCCGGTGGGAGTTGAACCCACGCGTGACGGATTTGCAATCCGTTGCCTTAGCCACTTGGCTACGGCCCCAAAGCGGGCGGACTTTAGTTGTGGGTTTTCTGAGGGTCAAGGCGTGTTCCGAGACAACAACCGCGTTGCAAATTGCAAAATAAAAATTGCAAATTGCAAATTGACGAGCGGCGATGGAAAGTCTCCCTTCAAGCCGTTTGGTCAACTCTGGAAGACAACTCTTATGCCCCGCGACTTCAACACCGAAAGCCTCTCACACGATCCGATTCACGGCTACATTCCATTCGTCTCGAAGGACGGGATGCCGGACGGCGAGGTCTCGGAACAGGAGCTGATCGATCATCCGTGGGTGCAGCGGATGCGGCACATCCACCAACTGCAAACGGCTTGGTGGGTGTTTCCGTCGGCTGAACACATGCGGTTTCAGCACATCTTGGGAGCGATGCACCTGTCGTCGATCGCCATCGAACGTTGGTACGAATCGCTGGTCGCGTCCGGCTCGAACGTGCCGTCGCGAGCATACGTCGAGAGCCTCGTCCGGTTGGCCGCGCTGCTGCACGACATCGGACATGGACCGTTCGGACACTTCTTCGACGATCATTTCCTCGACCAGTTCGGACTGACTCACGAGGTCATTGGCTCGGCGATCATCCAACAGGAACTGGGCGATCTGATTCGCCGAGTGCGACGCAATCCGAACGGCAAGCTCGGCCCGCTGGAGGAACTGGACCCCAGCCAGGTCGCGTGGCTGATCCGCCGGCCGACGGGCAAGCCTCAAGACGAACACGGCCATCCCGCGTGGCTCAAGAAGCTGCGGTCGCTCTTCAGCGGCATCTACACCGTGGACAACATGGATTTCGTGCTTCGCGACGCGTACATGTCGGGCTACAACACAAAGGCGTTCGATCTGTCGCGGATGCTGCACTACAGCTTTTTCTCGGCGGAAGGGCTGACGATTCATGCTCGTGGGCTACCGACGCTCATCAATTTCATCGAAACGCGAGCCAACTTGTTTCGGACGATCTATTTTCATCGGACGGTGCGAGCCATCGACCTCGCGCTGGAAGAGCTCTTCGGCCCGACGATGCTGCGGCTGTTTGGCGGCTCGGATGGTCAGCCGATGAATCCGCTGGAACACCTCGACGAATACCGCCGGTTGACCGAATCGACGTTCCTGGTCGATGTGCAGCGCTGGTCGCGGAGTTCCGACCAGGATTTGAAATCGCTGGGCGAGCAGTGGGACGCCCTGCTCTCTCGCCAGGTGACTTGGAAGATGGCCTGCGAGCGGACCTTCAACTTCCACGCCGGCCAAGCCGAGCGGACGTCGATTTTTTCGGAGCCGGATTTGGTCGAGAAACGCATCCGAGCCACGCTTCCGGAGAACTTGAGAGAGATTGAACTGCGGATCGACGTGGCTCGGCATTATCACCGTCCCAGCGGCAGACTCCCCGCAGGCGGACAGAATTTTCTGCTCGATCCGGCGGGTGGTACGCCGCGCGAACTGCACGACGATGAACTCTTTCAGTCATTGCCGACGAGCTTCTCGATCTTTCGCGTTTACTCGAAGGATCATCGCCACGACGCGGCGTTGTACGCGGCCGTGAACTCGGTCTTGGGCGCGGTCGCGGATTCGAAGACGAACATGTAAGGCCGGTTTCGGGTTCAGCAAATCAGCCGGAACGCGCTAGCGTCCGGTTCGAACCGGGGCTAGCGTCCAGCGGCGGATTGAGTCAACCTGAATTCTTCGCTGTGACGGAGCACGAGGTTGTCTTTCAATTCTTCGCCGCAGTGATTCTTCGCCGCAGTGTTGTTGAGACGAATCCAACTCGCGGATAATCCGCTCAAGTTGAGGCGTTGGCCGACGAACCAGTGTCGAGGATCGAATGAAGCTTCAAGCCTGTCACTGCTGCGGACAGATTCACGAACTGCCGGAACTTCATTCGGGGGATTCGGCGGTTTGCACTCGCTGTCAGACGGTGTTCGGCGACGGCTCGCAGGGTCGGCGAGCGGCGAGTCGCACGGCGGCTCTCGCGGTCGCGGCGTTTGTGCTCTACTGGCCGGCAGTGTTGCTGCCAATTGTCGAGATTGAACGCCTGGGTCATCGGCACGCTGCGAGTCTGCTGATCGGGACGCTCGATTTGTTTCGGCATGGGAGCTGGTTTGTCGGAATCGTCGTTCTGGTGTTTTCGATTGTGTTTCCGGTGACGAAGCTGGTGCTGCTGTTGGAGCTCTGCCTACTGAAGCTGCTGCATCGGCGGCACAAGGCATCGACGTATCGGCTGACGGAACAGCTTGGCCGCTGGAGCATGTTGGATGTGCTGCTGTTGGCGTTTCTGGTGATGCTTGTGAAACTCGGCAGCTTGGTCGAGTTCCACTTCGGCCCGGCGGTGGTTGCCTTCGTCGCCTGCGTCGTGCTGAGCATGTCGGCGTCAATCTGCTTCGATCCACATGCCATCTGGGAAGAGGAAGTTTCCGCATGAGCACACCTTCGCCGATTCCGCCATCACTCGTGACGTTTCCTACGGCGGTCGTCGTGCCAACACGAACGGCTCGGTCCACAACGCGGTTGTGGTGGGTGACGCTGGGTGCTGTGCTCGGAGCGATCGCACTGGTCGTGATGTCGCTCAAGTCGCACGGACTGACGATCACGATTCGATTTGCCGAGGGGCACGGACTCAAGGCGGGAGACGTGTTGCGGTTTCGAGGGATCGCGATCGGAGAAGTCAGCGAGGTGGTGCTGACTCCAGATCTGGGCCGAGTCGCGGTCAAAGTGCAGTTGGAGCCGAAAGCCGCCCACGTCGCGCGGCGCGGCAGCCAGTTCTGGGTCGAGCGTCCGCGAATCAGCCTGTCACGCGTCAGTGGACTGGAGACGGTCGTTGGCGCTAAGTTCCTCAGCGTGATTCCGGGGCCAAGCGATGGACCGGCCGTCATCGAATTCGACGGAACGGAATCGCCGCCGACGCTCAACGAACCGGAGTCAGTCGAGATCACGATTCGCTTCCGAGAAGGATATGGCCTGCAAGTCGGTGATCCGCTGCGGCATCGAGGCATCGCGGTCGGCGAGGTCACATCGGTTGATTTGAATCATGAATTCACCGCTGTGGCTGTGCGTGTGCGGTTGGTCGGCGAGGCGCATCATCTGGCTCGCGAGGGATCGCAGTTCTGGGTCGAGCGTCCGCGTTTGAGCGTCGCGGAGGTGCGCGGTTTAGACACGCTCGTCGGTGGCCGATACCTCGCCGTGTCGCCAGGTCCCGACGACGCGAACACACGCACCGAATTCGAGGGACTGGATCTGGCTCCTGCCAGCGAGGTGCCGGTTGGAGCGTTGGAAATTGTGCTGCACGCACCGCAGCGTTGGGGCGTCGATCGCGGCGTGCCGGTGACGTATCGCGGTCTGCGAGTCGGCCAAGTCTTGTCCGTTGGCTTGTCGTCGGACGGGACGAGTCTCGAAGCCCGCGCGTTCGTCGAGTCGCGCTATCGGTCGCTCGTGCGGCAGAACAGCGTCTTCTGGAGCGCCAGCGGAGTCGATGTGAGCGTCGGCTTCAGCGGGTTCCAGTTCACGGCGGACACACTGAGTTCGATCGCTCAGGGCGGAGTTGCGTTTGCCACGCCAGCCGAGCCTGGACCCGCGGCGAATACCGGGCAACGATTTTTGTATGTGAAGACGCCGCAGGAAGAATGGCTCACCTGGCAACCACGCATCGCCGCGACGGATGCCGCGCTGCCGAACGATGCACAGCTTCCGGTGCCGCAGCGCGCGGTGGCTCGTTGGGAGGAACGCTCGTTCGGATTTCGGCGCGACCGCGAACGTGCCGGATGGTTGTTGCTGTTGAGCAACGGGAATTTGCTCGGCCCAGCCGATGTGCTGCTGCCGACCGAGAGCGCGCTTGGTCCGATCGTCTTGGAGATCGCCGGGCAAGAGTTGCCGCTGACGGCCGATCGCACGCAACGACTCGGTTCGTTGGCGACCTTTCGTCCCAAAGACTTCAAAGCCGAGGGAGTGACCGTTTGGAAGGTGGCAAGTGTTCGGAGCGACGTCAGCGATCCCGAAGATTGTCTAGCCGTGACCGACTCACAGTCGCAACCGGTTCCGATCGCCGCCAGTAGCCTGCAAGCTCGCGACGGTGTTGGGGAGGTTCGCAGCGCGACGGGCCTGACGGCAGCACATCACGGCGCAGCAGTGATCTCGGTCAAAGATGGCCGCTTGATCGGCCAGTTACTGTTCGATCGCGGCAAGGCGTCGATCGCGACGATTCAAGACCTTGGAGTGCGATGACCAAAGTCATCGCTTTCCAAAACGTGTCGCTGGTAAGGACACGCCACATTCTCAATTTGAAGACGATCAGTGAAACCGGAGCGTATTGAAAAGCGGTGACTTGGGTCACCGCACTCCAAAGTTGCCTATCGGTTCGAGAACATCGGTCGGCCGGCGGCCTGTTCGCGGGCGACGTCCATAGCCTTGCGGACGTCGGGATCATCTTCGAGCGAGTTGGCCATCGGGCCGCGGTGCAGCACGACGTGGTCGGGCAGTTCGACTTCGACGTCCGGCTTCACGCCGATCTTGCCGAGCGTCTTGCCGGCCGGCGAGTAAAACTTCGCGGTCGTCAGTCGCAAGCCGACGCTGCGCTGAATCGGGAAGATGCTCTGGACCGACCATTTGCCGTAGGTCTTGCGGCCTACGATCACGCCACGCTGATGATCCTTCACCGCACCGGCGACGATCTCGCTGGCGCTGGCACTGTTCTCATCGGTCAGCAGCACGAGCGGGATTTTCCACTTCTGCTGGCGGTGCGCCGAGTACGACATGTTTTGATCACCAATGCGGCCCTTCGTCGAGACCAGCACACCGTTGTCGATGAAGCGGTCGAGCACTTCGACGGCCGCGGTCAGCAGTCCGCCGGGGTTGCCTCGCAGATCCCAAATCAGCACCCGCATTCCTTGGCGGTTGAGTTTTTGCAGGGCCTCGTCGAGTTCGGCGGGCGAGCTTTTCTGGAAGCCGGTCATCTGGATGTAGCCGATGCCGCGCGACTCATCGACGATCTTGGCGATCGGAATGCTTTTCACCTGTACGGCTCGCCGAACGACGGTGACTGTACGGCGGTCGGCGGCAGTCAGACCGGAAACGTCCAACCGCACTCGCGAACCGGGTGTCCCCTTTAGGCGTCCAGCGGCTTCGTCCGTGGACATGTTGCGGCAGTCGTGTCCGTCAATTCCGACGATGTAGTCGCCGATCAGCAAGCCCGCCTCCGCCGCCGGACTCTCCGGCAACACGTTGACGAGCGACATGCCGCGGCCCGCTTCGGCCTTCATCTCGATGCCCAGGCCGACGAATTCGCCGTCGATGTTGTCGTACAGATCGCTCAGCCGATCGGGAGTCAGACAGTTGCTGTAGTCGTCGAGTGCGTGACAGCCGCCGAAGACGTACTCCATCACGACGGCCGTGCTGTTCAAGCCGAACTGAGCTTCGGCCAACCCCGCGACTTCCGAGACCGTCTGGTGTGCGGCATAGCCGCTGTTCAACGGCTTGTTCCAGTATTGCGTCTTCAGGGTTTCACGAAATCGGTTGATGTTGCCTTGAACGGCCGCTCGGCGACCGGGCAAGTGATGGTCGAGAAATTTCTCGTTTGCCAAGGCGATGTACAGGCTCTCGGTTCCGTGAGCCACGAACGATGTCGAGCTGAGCGGATCGACGAAATGCGTATTGATTTTGTTGATGACTTCGTCGAACAGGCTCAGCCCATCATGCCGCGAGAGTGTCAGCATGTTCGAGCGAAAGCTGCTGTCCGAATAGCGTCGCTCGATTCCAAAGTGAATCTTGGAGCGACGCAGTCCGTAGATCAGGTTGCGATCTTTGGGCCACTTCTTGATCGAGACTTCGTAGTGCTCAATGGCGTCGATCCAGTGTCGCGTCCGTTCGAAGTCCTCGCCGGCTTGTAACGCTTGCTGAGCATCAGTGACGTCCGGCCGCAGCTTGGGAGCCGCGAGCGCTTCGCCATGTGCCGCGAACAGCGCGCACGCCAGAATCAGTGCCAGCCAAATCCGCTGGCGAAACAGTCCGAGCGCCATGCCCTATCCCCCGAAGCTGGGTGTCACGAAACCAATTCCTGTCGCAGCCTGCTCACACCGACTGCCATCCACACCGGAACAGGTCCATGCCCCGAACCCAACCTCCGCGCCCTCGAACCAGCCGAACGACTGCCTCTCGACGCCACACCAAACCGCGGTGTCAATCAATGTTGGTCTGTGGTGTCACCGCCTCGCGAGCGTTGCCGCATCGCCTCAGCCGGTGACGTTGAGATGACTTTAGGCCACCTTTTGGATGATGCAAATTGGCCAGAAAAGAAATTGCTGGTGGAATCGTCACGACCATTGCCACTCGCCACTCCGCTCCGCATTGTGACGGACAGCGGGAGTTTTCTATCAAGTCGTCAGGAGAAACACAGAGCATCGAGGAGGCTCGGCCGCTATCCTCCGGCGGCTCAGTCTTCCCAATCGGCAGGGTTCACGGTTCAATCGCCGATCGTCATGTCTTTGAGACCTACTCATGAGTCGCGTCCTCGCACCGCTCTCTGCGTCGTCACCTCGCCGACCACTCTTGTTGAGTCCTTGGAAGCGCTGGCTGCTGATCGTGACGATTCCGACAGTCGGGGTGCTGATGATGTTCGTCGCCTTCCAGCGTTCGCTGATCTATCACCCATTTGTCGAGAAGTCGCTGCCCGCGAAACTGGCCGCACTTCCGACCGGTCGAGCACACGATGTAGTGACAAAAACGGAAGACGGTCTCGATCTGCGCGGGTGGTTGATCCTGGCGAAAGGACACGTCGCAGGAACGGACCCAGAAGTTGACGCGAAGCTGGCTGAGCGCCGACCAGTCGTCTTGTACTTCCCCGGTAACGCAGGAAATCGCAGCTATCGAACGCTGGAAGTTGCCTTGCTGGCGGATGCCGGTGCCGGCGTGCTGATCTTTGACTACCGAGGCTACGGCGACAATCTTGGTGAGCCAACCGAAGCGGGACTCGCTCGCGACGCGCGCGCCGCATGGCGTTTCGCCACCGAGACGAAAAAGATCGAACCGCGCCGCATCGTGTTGTTCGGTGAGTCGCTCGGCGGCGGCGTCGCGATCGGTTTGGCGAGCGAATTGGCGCAGAAGAAGACTCCACCGGCCGGAATCATTTTGCGTTCAACCTTCAATTCGCTCACCGATGCCGGTGCGTATCACTTTCCGTGGCTGCCGGTTCGCTGGCTGTTGTTCGATCGCTTTCCCAGCGAACAACGCATTCGAAACGTGACCTGCCCGATCCTGCAATTCCACGGCCGACGGGACACGATCATCCCGCTGCGACTCGGCAAGAAACTCTTTGTCGCTGCGCCCGCCAGGTCAGAATCGGGAGTGCCCAAGAAATTCGTGGAGTTGCCGAAGGCGGACCACAATGACGTGATGGAGACTTCGAAAGCGGATGTTGGAAAGGCCATTGGTGCTTTCCTGCCGATCGCAGTGCCTCAGTAACCGCAAGTTCTCCATTTTGCAGTGAGTCTGACTGCGTACCTTCGAGCTGGAGTCCCGGCTTTAGCCGGTTGCACCACCGCCTCAAGGCGGAACTCCAACTAGAGAGTGCGCTGTCGTGTTAGCAAACCCAATTCACGCAGAGACGCATCGCTTGCAGTGGTCATCCCTGACCTTGATGTCTTCGCCTGCCTGCTTCGTGCCTCAGCGTGAAACGGTTTTTGAGGCTTTCATCGATCTCCGATGAGCACTCACGTTTGCAATGCTGACGATCCGTCCGCATCATGATCGCCAACGTGTTCAAGCTGTGATCGAGGTCATCATGTTTCAAACTTTGGTTCATTCGCCGGTTTCCCGTCGTGCCTGGCTTTGTTTGGCGTCGACTGGATCGCTCGGTGTCATTGCTCCTGGACTCTTCGCAGCGCCACCGAAGCCGAGCAAAGCTCGAATTGCCATCACGCTCGACTTGGAGATGAGCGCGCAGTATCCCAAACGCGAGCAGATCGAATGGAACTACGAGAAAGGCAATCTCGACGACGCGACCAAACGGTACTCGGTCGAGGCCGCGAAGCTGGTGAAGGAGCTTGGCGGAGTCATTCATTTCTTCTGCGTCGGCCGAGTGCTCGAACATCCCAGCGTCGATTGGCTCAAGCAAATTGCGGCTGACGGGCACGCCATCGGCAATCACACCTACGACCACGTCTATGTGAAGGCGACGAAACCGGACGAGACGCAGTTTCGGTTTCGGCGTGCTCCGTGGCTGATCGAAGGCATGACTGCTCGCGAGGTCATCGACCGAAACATTCGCGTGACGACAAAGGCGTTGAAGGGACGCGCGGGCATCGAGGTCAACGGATTCCGAACGCCCGGCGGATTCAACAACGGGCTAACCGACGCGCCCGATGTGCAACAGATGCTGCTCGATCAGGGATTCACTTGGGTCAGTTCGAAGTATCCGACGCACCTGTACGGCAAGGTCGGGGAGACACCGACGGCCGATGTCTTCGAGAGCATCGTGAAGGCGCAGGCGGATGCGCAGCCGTTCGTGTATCCCAGTGGATTGGTCGAAATCCCGATGAGCCCCATCAGCGATGTCGGAGCATTTCGATCGACACGCTGGTCGCTCGACGCGTACTTGAAGGCGATCCGTTTGGCTGTCGAGTGGGCGATTGAGAATCGAGCGGTGTTCGATCTGCTCGTGCATCCGTCCTGTTTGGTCGTTGAAGACCCCGATTTTCGAATCGTCCGGCTGATCTGCGAATTGGTGCGGGCTGCGGGCGATCGAGCCGCGATTGTGACGCTGGACCGGATCGCGGACTCGGTCGCGAAATAAGAACGGCCCGCCGAATCTCGGCGGGCCGATGGCGTTGCACAAGTCTGGGACCGGAGGATTCCGGTTCTCTCTCCCTCACTCGCGATGCCGCAGAATTATCGAAGTTTCGCTTGGAAGGTGATTACGCCACCGGTGTGGCCGGCCAGTGGATTGTCGAGTTCCAGTCGCAGGATGTGGCTCCCTTCGCCATTGTCATCGACGCTGATCGAACCGGGCAGATCGCTGCTGACGCTGTCGTCCACGTATTCGAGTCTTGGAGTCAGGTTGTCGATCAGCCGGACATTTCGCAATTCGCGGTCGCCGAGATTGTCGAAGCGAATTGTGAACGTAATCACGTCGCCCGGTTTCGCGAATTCCTTGTCGGCCAGTTTCACGAGTCGCAAGTGGCCCGGCTTCTTGTGGCCTTCGTCGATGCCGACCAGTTCGGCCACTTTGAAGTTGGCATAGACCTCTTGACTCGCCGTCAGGCTCGCCACGATGACCGGATTCAACTCTCTCGTCCACGTCGTCGCCGCAATCATGCCGCGGTGCAGTTGAGCCATCTCGGACTGTCGAACTTGTCCGTCGTGCAGGAATTGAACTCCCTCGAAGAGGTTCATCAGCTTGACGTGTTGAGCGATTCCCTTCGCGGCCGAAACGTCTCGCCGAGTCGACTGGCTGAAGATTCCGCTGGCTCGCGAACGCATTCGCACACCTTGGACGCGGTCTCGTTGCACGCCGGTCTTGCCGCCAACTTTTTGTCGCAAGGCGGCACCTTGAACTTGGTCTACGTTGCTGATGGGTCGCTGAATATTGGTCCCTTCACTGATACCTGTGAAACTTCTCACCGCGGCGAAGCGGGGCGAGTAGATGGCGACTCGGTTCGAGGCTTTGACTTTGCGGTCCCCTTTGTGATCTCGGAACTCGGCGACCGTGTCCTCAGTTTCAACACCGACCATCAGAGCACCGTCGTAATGCACAGGGTACTCGCGGTCACCACCGTCGAAGAGGTACTCGTCCGGAAATTGTTCGGCGAGCGTCGGGCTGGCGGCGATCAAGCCGGATCGGTTTTGTTTGAAACCGGTCGCATTCGGAAATTCGTTGTGCGACGCAAGCTGGACTCGCGGTTCTGCGGCTGAGAACGAGACCGCCTGTTGAACAGCGTCCGTGGGGCTCTTCTTCGCGGCACTGGTCAGCACTGGAGCACCGGTGCCGAAAAAGGTTCCACGAGTTTCATTCGGTGCCGGCAATCGTCCGCCCAAGCGGATCAGAGCCAACGGACGTCCCGCCTTGTCGGCTTCTTCGATGAGATTGGCTCTGGGATCGACGGATCGGACGGCCGTGTCGCCACTCAGTTCGAACGGCATCGCGAGTTGTGGCTGTTCGAGGTACACGACCTTCGTGATCATCCGGCCTTGGATCGCGGCATCGATTTCATCGATTGTGAACGACAAGGGCATCGAGAATTTGTCGGCGTGTCCGGCGGGAGGATGCAGGCGGTCGATCAATTCGATCGACGGATACAGCTCGATGCCCGGAAACTCCGGCATGTCGCTCAGCTTGAGTCGGTAGGACTGTGCGACCGCGAGTCTCGCATTCGCCGTGGTCTTGACCTCGTCACGCGAACCAACAAACCAGGTCACTGTTCCGGTGGAGGGTAACTCGACGGTGACGGATTGAAATTCAAAGCCGTTGACTCGACCGGCGGCTTGAACCCATTGGCCCCAAGTGCCGGGAGGGACGCGATGATCCATCAGCAGTCGTGGCGGAGCGTCTGTATGAGTCTGTGCCTGAGCTGTGCCATAGGACAATCCCCACATCAGAGCCACGCTCATCAGCATTCCCACGAGCCGGCAGCGCTTCAATGCAGACCAAAGATCGGTGATCAAACCGAGCCGGCGCAGGCACAGCAGTTCGGGAAGAAGTGAGGCGCACATGGGAGATAAGGATGCCGAATGAGAAGGGTAGGAAACCAATGTCTGATGGCCCGAGGTTGGCGATTCGCTACCAGGCCAGCCCGGCTCCAATCCCACCGGTCTTATTCCCGGCGGTGTCGATTACCAAGGACAATCTCGCAAACCAAGACTGTGAAGGCCGAATGAAGAGTTCATTGACGATGTCATGCTCGATTTGTGGGTCAACTTGAAACACGAATGACGATCGCCATGCCACCGAGTCAATCAAATCGAGTTCAGCCCCAAAGCCGAAAAATGTTTTTCTCGTGACGATCGGAGTTGTTTGAGTCGTCTCGGGAATGGGGGGGGGCGGGAGGCATGCGGGCCCTTTCTAGGATGAGAGAGTCTAACTCTGTCGAGTTCCAAATCATTCCCGCCGTGGCGAATGGACGAATGTGTTCAGTCGCGTGAAAAAACAGATTGAAACCGACATCACCGCCGATGGAATCCGCGTGATTGGTGTCACCAAAGTCATTCTGAGATGCCATCGTGTCTCCGTGAAGTGTCGCGAAAACGTCCATGGCAACACCGCTGAACGGCTCTTCGTTCTCAAGCCAGATGATCGGAGCATTGATCTGGGTTTGCCATCCCGTGCTGTAATTGTCAAATCGAAATCCATTGGCAGGATTTGAGTCGAACATCAAGAACTGCGACGAGATATGCCCTTTACCCAGAAGCCCTTGAGCGAAGCCCTCGCTTCCGAGAAGAAGGCAGAGAAGAGACGCGATCGTGACTGATCGAAACATGATCGCGCCTCGAACCCACACATTGCGAACTTCACTGGAAGGATTCCACCAAGCTGACCACTACCGATTCAGATTCCAATTTGGTTGCGAGACTTGTCCCGGTCCGTAGATCGGATGCTTCTCGCTGTACTCGACGTGCTTGACTGGCTTCGGCAGACGGATGCCGGGGTCGTGTTTCACGTCCATCAGCAGGTGGTCAACCGGATCAGGCAGTTCGGTCTTGGTCAGGTTGCGAACCGTGTGCGACTTCAGTCCGGCTGGTGCGCCGAAGGGCAAGTGCGCCGGTCCGGGCAATCCAATCGGGGTCGAGGTGTACGGCATGCCCCACATCGGAGTGCCATTCATTCCGGCGACGGGACCATTCGGTCCACCAGGGCCGCCGACGATCATCGGGCCGGGAACTCCGGCGTAAAGGCCCCCTTCCATTTCGACGGGCACGGGTGGGACGATCTCCCCCTTTTCGCCGTCGGCATCGTAGCTGACTTGTTGCAGTCCGTTGTCCAACTCCGCGGTTGGATCGCCAGCACCTTGTTGTTCGAGGTTCTTGTTGCCGACTCGCAGGACAACCATGATCGTGCCACGGCGGTCCGCTTCGGAAACCGGATCAACTCCCGGATCGAGCCGCGTCGAGGACAGCGTCTCGACACCGGCAATCGCCAACTCTTGGAACTTCGCGTCCGGCAGGTAGATCACTTTCGTGACGTAGTTGTTCGATTCGATTTGATCGAGATCCTCGTCGGTCAACTCGATGGGAACGCTGTTGTGTCCGAGGTAGCCGTCGGTCGTCGGATGACCGGGATAGACCTGCAACGTCGGGTACAGCGTCAGAGCCTCACGGCCGGTGATGTTGGACAACTTCAGGCGGTAGGTCGCCCCTTGCGAGAATTCCCAACGGTTCGGAGTGACCAACTGGTTGTTGGCGTAGCCTGGGCCAATCTTCCAACCGATGTTCATGCCAATCGGCCCGACGAAGCGAACTTGCGTCGTCGCCGATTGGAAGCTGCGCGGCTGCGCCGGCCCCATCGAGTTGAAGATCGCCGGATGTGGCAAATCAACCATTGGACCGGGTCGAGCCATCATCGCCGCGGGCGGAGCAACGTACTCCCCTTTGTCGATCAACTGCTGACCGTCGAGGTGGCAGCCAAAGCAGACCACGACCAAAGTTCCGAGTGCCAGAAAGTAATATCTCATCACGAGTCCCTTCGACCTGAGACGGTCATGCACCCCGACCTTGGGGTCGCTCTGCTGACGTGCTGGAACTAAACTCCGCCGCGTTTCGTTCATCGTTGCCGAATTCAGCCGGCAGTTTTGGCCGACTGAGCACCGCACGATGAACTTGAATGCCGGGACGGCATCCACTTCTGCGACACATGGATAATTTCGGTTCTGCCTGATCCGAATCTTTGGCAAATCCGGAATCTTCGAGGCGATATGAAAAGTCTTCCCAAATTCACATCGGCCGTCATCGCAATGGCGCTCGTCATTTTGTGGCAGAAAGCTCCCGAAGTCTGGGGCCAACGAGCTCCTGGCTTGGAGCAGAAGCCGGCAAAAAATGTCCCCTCGAAGTCTCCGACTCCGCTGATGGCAGATGCCTCTGGCCCCGAGTCGCCGGAAGCCAAGGCGGCGCTCGATCAGGCTCGACAACGGTTGCTGTCCTATCAGTCGATCCAGGCCAAGCTGGTGGAAACCGTGGCTTTGGCCAATCGCCGCTTCACGATCAACGGCAGCTATCTGCAAGCGGGCGGCGCGGACTTGAGATTGCGGTTGGAGTTTCAGGTGAAGCTTGGCGACACCGAAGGCTCGATTTTGGAAGTCTGCGACGGCCAAGTCTTGTGGACCCGTCATAAAGTTGGTGGTGACGTTCGCATCACACGCCGCGACGTTGGACAAATCCTGCAGGCTGCTGCTGACAATGGCCTGTCGGACAACCTGATCACCGTTGAACTGGGTGTCGGCGGACTCCCGAGTTTGCTGGCATCGATTGGCCAGTCCATCCAGTTCGACCAGTACAAAGAGGACACCGCCGATGGCCGCAAGTTGGTTGTGATCGAAGGGGGCTGGAAACCCGAAATGCTCAAATTTTGGCAAGGGGCAAAGTTCAATGAACCGCTGCCCGATTATGTGCCGTCGCGCATTCGACTGTACCTCGACGGCGAGTCACTCTTCCCGCGCCGCATTCTGTACCTCCGTCGGAACGCGGAGAATCAATTGCGGCCGAAAGTCAGCCTCGACTTTTCGGAAATTGAAACGGACAACGAGATCTCTGCTGCGAAGTTCAAGTTCGTCCCGCCCGAAGGGGTGTTTCCGGAAGATCTGACGCCGCAATTCTTGGATCGGATCAAACAACGCGGACAGGAACGCGGGAACGACAAGTGACGTCATGCAGCCCGTCCCGGAATTGAAACTTGGCGCTGGCATCGACGACGGCCGAGACCGGCTGGATGTGGTGGTACCGAGTTGGCTGCTGTCGATCGTGACGCACGTCGTACTGTTCTTCGCGATGGCCATGATCCTACGCGGGTGTTCGTCGTCCGGAACTGTTGGGTCAAAGGTCGGGGACGGAACGTTTCGCGAAATCGTCCTGCACATTCCGCGCGAAATTGTCCTGCATCCCGCCGACCAGAACACCGCCAATCCCAACGAAGCATTGACGCGCGATGAGGGAACTCCGCAGTTGGAGAAATCGATTGTCGGCGACGACAAATCGATCAGCGACCTGCTGAGTTTGCCGACGAACTCGGCATTGCCGGTGCTCGGCCCCGGTCCAGCCGCGTCATTGAGAACTCCGGCCGATGCGAAGGAACTCATCAAGTCTTCCGGACGCCGTCCGACAGGTGGCGAAGAAACGTCGGGGTTGGGGCAGACCACTTTCTTCGACATCGCCGCGAAGGGTAACCGTTTCGTTTACGTGCTCGACCGATCCGGCAGCATGTACGACCACGGGGCGATTCGAGTCGCGAAAGAGGAACTCGTCGTCAGCCTCGCGGCGCTCGAGCAGACACAGCAGTTTCAAGTGCTCTTCTACAACCAAGGCTTGCTGGAATTGACTGGCGGCGCCGATCGTCCGGCGATGCAGTGGGCCACCGACATCAATCGAACGCTCGCGCGTCAATTCATCTCCAGCGTGCAACCGGACGGTGGCACCGATCACATGCCGGCGTTGAAGAAAGCTTTGCGGTATCAGCCGGAGCATCTCTTCTTTCTGACGGACGCCGATCAGCCGATCCTGTCCGCTCGCGAGTTGAACGAAATCAAGACGGCTAACAACGGCCGCACGGCCATTCACTGCGTCGAATTCGGCAAAGGCCCCGAAATCTCGGCAGACAATTTTTTGAAGAAGCTCGCCCGCGAGAACGGTGGGACGTACCGCTACCGCGACGTGACGAAGTTTGGACGCCGGTGAGCTTCAGACTACGGGCTTCAGACTACGGGCTTCAGACTACGGGCTTCAGACTACGGGCTTCAGGCTGCGGGCTTCAGGCTGCGGGGACCCAGTCCCTGGTATCGAGAACAGTGAACGGAGTACTGGGACTCCGGAGAGTGTCTTTCCGAAGCCAGTAGCCCGCAGCCCGTAGCCTTTGCTGCGTTGCCCTTCGACAAACCTCTCGCCATCATCGCCGCACCATGATTCTCGATCTCTTCAAATTGGATGGCCGAGTCGCCGTCGTGACTGGCGGCCGGCGTGGATTGGGTCAGTCGATGGCTTGGGGACTGGCCGAAGCGGGAGCAGACATCGTCTGTGTCTCGAAGCACGGCCAAGCGGATGAGGCTCGGCGGTTGGTCGAATCAGCTGGACGGCGATTCTTCGACCTCCAATGCGACCTGGCCGAACCGGAACAGCGGCGCGGATTGATCGACAGGGCGATCGGACTCGCCGGGCATGTTGATATCCTCGTCAACAACGCCGGCGACGGAGTTCGTCAACGTCCCGAAATCTTTCCGGAGGACGCCTGGCGGCGGCAGCTCGAACTGCATGTCACCGCGATGTTCGATCTCAGCCAGCAAGTCTACCCGCACATGCGTCGTAAGGGCCGAGGCAAGATCATCAACATCGGCAGCATCATGTCGTTCGAGGCGGGGCTGAACATTCCCGCCTACGCTGCCGCGAAACACGCGATCGCCGGCATGACGAAATCGCTGGCCGTCACTTGGTCGTCGGAAGGGATCAACGTGAACTGTATCGCGCCGGGCTATTTTGAAACCGACATGGCCAGCCCGCTGCGAACCGATCCGGTGCGAGCACCCCAAATTCTCGATCGCATCCCGTGCGGACGCTGGGGTCGCCCCGACGAACTCGCCGGCTTGGCGGTATATCTCGCATCTGATGCCAGCAACTACATGCACGGCAGCGTCGTTGTCATCGACGGCGGCTGGCTGGCGAGGTGACGACCAACTATACCTCGCGCGGGGAGTCATGAGAGATTCGGCGAGCGGCAGGGCGTCAGCCCTCCGAGTCAAAACAGATGGAATCACTCGGAGGGCTGACGCCCT
>SXGU01249987.1_pt1 | contig 16020 bp, 10 predicted proteins | sample 3174531 | NCBI WGS metagenome assembly SXGU01 (sample SAMN11356863, study PRJNA531348) | freshwater metagenome | isolation source: freshwater sample F1-140 | place: China: Fuxian Lake, Yuxi | collected 2017-12-25
CATGTCCATGCTCGGCACGCGTTGCACCAGGAGTTCTGCCAGCTCGATCTCGGCTTCGGTCGGCGCGCCGAAGGACAGGCCCTTCGCCGCCGCCTGCTGTACCGCCGCTACCGTGTCGGGATCGGCGTGACCAAGGATCAGTGGCCCCCAGGAGCCGACGTAGTCGAGGTAGGACTTGCCGTCGGCATCCCAGACCCGGGACCCGGCACCACGGCTGAAGAAGCGCGGGGCGCCACCCACCGAGCGAAAGGCACGGACGGGCGAATTGACGCCCCCGGGGATGGTTTTCTGGGCGCGGATGAACAGTTCTTCGTTGCGGGACATGGTCGGCTCGGGATATCTTCAGGTCAGGAAATGGTGGCGGTACCGCCACCGATGTAACGGTAACGCCGCTTCACTGCCGCGCGGCGAACAGATTCTGGTAGGCCTCGGCGCGCGCCTTGATGTCCATAGCATCGAACAGGTCGCTGACCACCGCCACCATGTCGGCACCGGCGGCGATCACCTGCGGGGCGTTGTCCAGCGTAATGCCGCCGATGGCGGCCACCGGCAGGCCCAGGCGGCGAGCCTTGCCGAGAATCTCAAGCGGCGCGCGGGTGGTATCCGGCTTGGTGCGTGACGGAAACATGCTGCCGAAGGCAACGTAGTCAGCGCCGGCCTTGGCTGCCTCTTCGCCCAAGGCAAGGTCGTCATAACAGGAAACACCGAGGATGCGCTTCGGACCAAGCGCCTCGCGTGCCGCGAGCAAGGATCCGCCGGGGGCATCGCCGCGGCCGACGTGGGCGCCGTCGGCGCCGATCTCCACCGCCAGCCAGACGTCGTCGTTGATGATCAGTTTGGCACCGGCGCCACGGCAAATTCGCAGCATCTCGGCGGCCTGGGCACGGCGCAGGGGACGCGGAGCCGCCTTGTTGCGGTACTGGACAAAGGGCGCGCCACCGTCGAGTGCGGCCTTCACCAGCGCCGACAGGCGCGGCAGCAGCATGTCATCAACGGTGACCGCACACAAACCCCTGAGCTTCAACGGCTTCCCCCTATCACCTGATTCGCACGGCTCAACTGTCCGCGCCATCCTGATCCTCGCCCCTGGACCAGAATAGCCGATCCGGTACGAATTGTCCCATGCCCGGACGGTAACCGGCCGCCAGCGTGCGCCAGGTATAGTCCTGGCCCGCCCGGACTGCTTCGGCCATGTCCGCGCCACAGGCCAGATAGGCGGCGATGGCCGAGGCCAGGGTACACCCCGAGCCGTGGTAACTGCCCGGCAGACGCTCCCAGCGGTCGGTGCGAAGTACCCCGTGGCTGCCATACAGTGTGTTCACCACCTGCGGCGTACCCTCGTGGGTACCCGTTACCAGTATGTGCTCGCAGCCGGCATCGATCAGGCAATGGGCGCAGTCCGCCAGGTTGGAGCCGCCGCGGCCGCCTGCTTCGCCCAGGCCAAGTTGCTGCGCCAGCCGGCGCGCCTCCAGACTGTTCGGCGTGATTAGCGTAGTTTGCGGCAGCAACAGGCCGATCATTGCCTCGATCATTTCCTCGTCGGCGAACTGGTCGCCGCGGCCGGAGGCCAGCACCGGGTCAAGCACCAGGGGAATGTCCGGGTAGTCCGCCACTACCTCGGCGATCGCCGCGATCACCTCGACACTGCCCAGCATCCCCATCTTGAAGGCGGCCACCGGCATGTCCTCGAGCAGGGCACGAGCCTGGTCTGCCACCCAGCCGGGGTCAACGGGCATCACACCCTCGACCCCCGTTGTGTCCTGCACCGTGATCGCAGTCAATACCGAAAGCGGATGGCAGCCGAGGCTGGCCAGAGTCAGGATGTCAGCCTGGATGCCGGCCCCACCCGTGGGATCGGAGGCGGCGAAGCTGAGTACCGCGGGCGGCGCGGGGCGGGTCGGGACGGCAGGGCTCATCGGGCTCGGAAGCGCTCCGGCAAGAATTTGGCGGGAAGGGTACGAATTTTAGCCCAAGGGCCAGCCGCGCCCGGATACGAATCGGGCCAGCTCGGCCATAGGGCCCGGATCAAAATTCGCAACACCGACGCCTATCCCTCCGGCAATATGCGCAGGGAGTGCTTTGCAACGGCAAAAATCTAAGTATGATTAGAACTTGCAGCACTTAGCTGAAGAACATTGACAACATAGGACGAGGGGAAAGTGGCGGCACGTGCCAAGCAGGCAGCAGTGACAAAGGCACCGCAATTCCATTTTCATACCCGGGGTTTCAACCGCGGATCCAGCTTGGAGTAATGTGAGCGAAACACCAAAGCTCTCCGGCATCAAGGTGATGGTGATCGATGATTCGAACACCATCCGCAAGACCGCCGAGATATTTCTGTTGCAGGCCGGCGCCCAGGTGGTGCTGGCGGAAGATGGCTTCGATGCGCTGGCAAAGATCAATGATCACCAGCCGCATGTGGTTTTCTGCGACATCCTGATGCCGCGACTCGACGGCTACCAGACCTGTGCGCTGATCAAGAAGAACCCGAAGTTCGCATCTACGCCGGTAATCATGCTGTCGTCGAAGGATGGACTGTTCGACCGGGCTCGTGGCCGCATGGTCGGCTCCGACGACTACCTGACCAAGCCCTTCACCCAGGACAGCCTGCTCAAAACCGTCGCCGACCACGCCGGCGGCGGTTGACCGTTTCCCAGTTTGCGAGGTAATCATCATGCCCATCAAGAACATACTGATCGTCGACGACTCTCCCACCGAACGCCACATACTGACCGAACTCCTCAGTGGTGCCGGGTATCAGGTGACGACGGCCGAAAGCGGCGACGACGGCATAGTCCGTGCCAAGCAGATCAAGCCCGACCTGATCCTGATGGATGTCGTGATGCCGGGCACCAACGGCTTCCAGGCCACCCGTGCGCTGTCCAAGGACGAGGCGACCAAGGACATTCCGGTCATCATGTGCACCACCAAGAATCAGGAAACCGACAAACTCTGGGGCATGCGTCAGGGTGCGCAGGACTATGTCACCAAGCCGGTCGATGGCCCGGCCCTGCTGGCCAAGATCGCGGCGCTCGGTTAACCCAGAACTATGGCGAAACGCATCAGCCTGCGCGAGTTCCAGCAGAACCTGTCCGAGCGACTGGTTTCTGCCCGGCGTGGCGAGGGTGGCAATGCCCTGCTCGGCATCGAGTCCGGCGCCGATGAGCTGCCGGGCGGAAGCCGCTGGCTGATTGATCTTGCCGATTCCGGTGAAGTAACGCCGCTACCGGAGCTCACTCCGGCGCCGCTGACCAAACCGTGGTTCGCCGGCATCGCCAACATTCGCGGCGTGCTTTACAGCGTTGTCGATTTTGCCGCCTGGCGCGGCGGCGCGCCGACACCGATCAACTCCCAGTCAAGGCTCCTGCTGATCGGTGCCCGGCAAGGAGTCAACAGTGCGCTGCTGGTGCGCCGCGCGCTGGGCCTGCGCCCACAGCTCGAAATGCGCGCCACCGGTGATATCCGCACCGGACTCGGAGAAACGGCGCCCTGGTTGGGTGGCCGTTTCAAGGATGCCCAGGACGTCATCTGGACCCAGTTGCGGATTCCCGCGCTGTTGTCCGACCCACGCTACCTAGATATTGCGCTCTGAGCGCACCGGAGAGGAAAGATCATGGCCTTCAAGCTTCCCTTCAAGCTACCCAGCTTCGATCGCCGCAAACCCAGGGGTCCGGCCGCGAGTGGCGGACCCGCGCCGGCGATCGATCGTCGCGGCAAGGGCAAGCTTCCGGTCATCGGCCATCTCGGCATCGAAACGCAATTCCGTATCCTCGGTAGCGTTTTCCTGATCAGCCTGCTGATCTCCATCGCGGCAATTTTCATGCAGGTTCAGGCCACGGCGCGCGGCACCACCTTCCTTTCGGTCGCGAGCCATATCGCGCCGCTGACGCACCAGATCCCGAAGGCCGCCCTGGCTGCCATGGAAGGTCAAAAGGATGGCTTCTCCGAGCTACGCGACGCTCGCGATTCCTTCGGCAAACTGCTGGAAAGCCTGCTCGAAGGTGGCGAGGTCAAGGGCATCAAGGTCGCCGCCACCAGTCCTGAAGCGCGTCCGGCACTGGATGCCCTGCGCGAAGCCTGGGTCAAGCAGAACGATGCCATCAACCTGGTGCTGGCGAATGAAAACCGCCTCACCACGATCAACCGCCTCGCTGTCGAAGCCGCGATCCGCGGCCATGCGATGACCGAAGCCGCGGAAGCGGCTGGAGGCAGGCTGCCACTACTGACCGAACGCATCCTGCATGCCGCCCATCAGTTGGCCTGGGCTCCCGGGTTCGACGAAACGATCGCCGCGCAACTAGCCAAGGACATTCCGGCGGCACAGGAACTGGCAGCACCAGACACGCCGCTCGGACTGGGCCTGAAAGCCATGATGACGGCGGTTCCGGCGCTGACCGGCGACCTCAAGCCGCTGGTGCAGGCGCGCAAAACCGGCTCCGGCTTGCAAAACGGCTTCCGCACCATGGCGGGCCACGCGGATGCCCTGGTCAATGCCTATGAAAAAGAAATCGCCGAGCAGGACTTCTCTTCCTTCTCCGCCGCCATATTCGGCTCCATCGCCCTGCTGATGCTGGTACTGATGGTCAAGGCCTTCAACGACGAAGGCGTGCGACGCAGCGGTGAAGCCGAGCAGCAGCGGCGCGTCGCCGAAGCGGAAAAAGACGCCACACAGGGTGCCATTCTTCGACTGATGAACGAAATGGGCGACCTGGCCGACGGTGACCTCACGGTGCGCGCCACGGTGTCGGAAGACATCACGGGCGCCATTGCCGACTCGGTCAATTACACGATTGAGGAGCTCGCGGTGCTGGTACGCGGCATCAACGACGCCGCCGAACGCGTGACCAGCGCTTCCAACGCCGCCCAGAACACCTCGAACGAACTGCTGGCCGCGACCAAGGTGCAATCCGAGGAAATCATGAGCGCCAACGCCTCGGTTCTGGAAATGGCAAAGTCGATGGAAGCCGTGTCCGCATCCGCTCTCGAATCCGCCCGCGTGGCAAACGCGTCGCTTGATGCGGCGCGCAAGGGGTCGTCGGCAGTGTCGAACTCCATCACCGGCATGAACGACATCCGCACCCAGATCCAGGAAACCTCAAAGCGGATCAAGCGCCTTGGCGAATCCTCCCAGGAGATCGGTGAAATCGTGGAACTGATTTCGGACATTACCGAGCAAACCAACGTGCTGGCCTTGAACGCCGCCATTCAGGCGGCGTCAGCGGGCGAAGCCGGCCGCGGCTTCTCGGTGGTTGCGGAAGAAGTGCAGCGGCTGGCTGAACGCTCTGGCGAAGCGACGAAGCAGATCGCCGCGATTGTGAAAACAATTCAGACCGACACGCACGATGCCGTGGCCGCCATGGAACACTCGACGCAGGGGGTGGTGGAAGGTGCCAAGCTGTCTGACGCCGCCGGCCAGGCGCTGAACGAAATCTCCAGCGTTTCGCAGGATCTGGCGCGCCTGATTCAGAAGATCTCCACCGACACGCAGTCACAGGCCGACATCGCCACCAAGGTGGCGGCCTCAATGCAGGACATTTTGCGTATTACCGGCCAGACGACCACAAGCACGCAACAAACCGCTGTATCGATTGGCGAGCTCACGGAACTCGCGGCCGAGCTGAAGGGCTCGGTATCGGGCTTCAAGGTTTGAACGACCGGATAGACAACAACCAAAAGCCGTCATGAGCGTGGAACTCGATATCGGCCCACTGTCCTGGGTCAAGGGGGAAATCGACCTTGCCTTGGGGCGGGCCGGAGAAAGCCTCACCGCCTTCGCCGCGGACTCGTCCGGGGACGGCCTGGTCAAGGCGCGCGCCGCCATGCATCAAGCGCATGGCGCACTGGCCATCGTCGGCCTTGAAGGCATTACCGAATTCGCCGATGCGATAGAACAGCTTCTCGCCTCGATCGCCGATGGCTCTGCCAAGGACATGCCTGCCGCCATCGCCGCTGCCCACGGCGGTTTCAACGCCTTGCGCGGCTACCTCGACGACCTGATGGCCGGACATCCCGACCAGCCGCTGAAACTGCTCGGCCCCTACTCGGCCATGGCGGTGGCGCGCGGACAACCAGCGCCCGGGCCATCATCGCTGTTCTTCCCTGATCTCACGCAGCGCCCCCCCAAGCGCGAGAAGGACCTGCCGGTACTTGCCCCGGATGCCATGACCGCGCGCATCAAGGCCGCGCGGCTGGGCTTCGAACGCGGCCTGTTGAAGTGGCTGAAGGGCGACATCAAGGGCGCGACCGAAATGAAGGTCTCGACCACCATGATCGAGATGACGCGTTCCACGCCATCGGCACGCGCCTACTGGTGGATATCGCTGGGGGTGCTCGACGCCATGGCGGCGGGCGGACTGCCGGAGATCAATGACGCCAAGCGCTTCGCCATGCGCCTGGGCGCCCAGATCAAGAAGCTGTCCGAAGGCCAGGCCGACCCCACTGACCAGGCCCTGCGTGAAGCGCTCTACCTTGCCGCCTGCGCTACCACGGGCGGCGCGGCTTTGGCGGGGGTGCGCGGAGCCTATCGCCTCGACGGCATGGTCCCCACCGCCACGCCGTCCGAAACCGAAAGACTGCTACCCCACATCCGCCGCCTGCGCGACTTGCTGGCCGGGGCCAAGGATGACTGGAACCGCCTCTGCGCCGGAACTGCCGCAGCCTTGCCGCCATTCCACGAACGCGCGGCAAAAATCGCCGACGAAGGCAAGGCAACCGGTCAGATCGACTACCAGCGCCTGACGGCCGCCATCCTCGACATCGCCGATCACCTGCGCCGCGATCCTTCGCGGCACAACGAAGCCATGGCCCTGGAATTGGCCACAGCCCTGCTGCTGGCCGAATCGGCGCTGGAGAACTTCCAGTCGCTGGATGCCGATTTCGCCCACTCGACCGATGCCGTGGTCGAACGTCTTGCCGCCGTCGAACGCGGCGAGGAACTGGGCATGCTCGAACTGCCCCACCTCGATGCCATGTCGCGGCGCGCCCAGGAAAGGCTGTTGCTGGAATCGGTGGCACGCGAGATCAAGACCAATCTCGGCACCATTGAAACCGCGCTCGACGCCTTCTTCCGCGACAGCAGCAAGCAGGCTGCCCTGGCCACCCTGCAAAAGCCGATCCGCCAGATTCAGGGCGCACTGCTGGTTCTCGGTCAGGATCGCGCCAACACTGTGCTGGCCGAATGTGCCAATGCCATCGAACGCTTTGCGCAGCCAGGTTTTGCCGTCCAGGCAGGCGAATTCGAAGACGTCGCGAAAAAGCTGTCGGCCCTGGGCTTCTTCGTCACCCAACTGCACGGCGGTGCCGCCGACATCGACGCGATACTAGCGCCGCCTCCCGTGGTCGCCAAAGTGGTACGCGAGGCGCCGGAACCCGTTGTTGCAGTGGCCGTCGTCGGAATCCCGCCGCCGCAGGCTCCCGAAGTCGAAACGCCGCTTGCGGTTGCACCTGCCGCCGAAGAAGTGGCGCCCATTCTCCCGACGGAAGCGCCTGCGGAATTCACACCGATCCCGGAACCCGCAGCCGAACCCCTTGCCGACAGCGCGCTACCGAATTTCGAAGTCGAAGGCTTCGAAGCCCCGGCGGAACCCGAAGCGCCACCCGCTCCGGCTCCGATCGAGGCCCCCGCACCCTCCGCCGAAGCAGAGCGGCTGGTCGACGCCAGCGAGGAAGACCTCGATGCCGAACTCCTGGGCATCTTCCTCGAAGAAGCCAACGAGGTGCTGGGCACCATCAACCAGAACCTGCCTACGCTGCATGCCGCACCCTCGGATCACGAAGCACTGGTTACCATTCGCCGCAGCTACCATACGCTCAAAGGCAGCGGCCGCATGGTCGGTCTCGGCGAGCTGGGTGAAGCCGGCTGGGATGTCGAACAGGTACTCAATGCCTGGCTGCATGACACCAAGCCGGCAAGCCCGGCACTGCTGGAAATGCTCGACCTCGCCGCCAGGATCTTCGGTGCTTGGGTAGTGCAGTTGGAAGGCGGCGGCAGCCGCCACTACGATTACGCGGTGCTGGCCAAGCAGTGTGCTGTCCTGAGCGGCGCCGAAGAGGAGGCCCCAGTCGCCGTAGCGCCGGCGCCGACTCCCGAGGTGGCTGCAGAACCCGGCGCGCCCGAGCCCGTCACGCCGGAAGTTCCTGCAGCTGAACCCGAGGTTGCCGCAGCCGAAACAGCCGTACCCGAGGTCGTCGTTCCCGACCTTACCGTGTCCGACGTCGTACCGCCGGAAATGTTCGAACCCGACGTCGTCGCTCTGGAACCGACTGAACCCGAATTACCGGCTATTGAGCCGCCCGCCCTGGAAATTCCGGCACAGGAAGAAACTTCCGCACCCGGGCTTCCGCCGCTCGACGCCATACCGGAAGCCCCCGCGGAAGTCACGGAAACCATCGCCGAGATCAGCGAGCCGCCCTCGGCGGAGGTTGTCGCCTTCCCCTCCCCACCCCCCATCCGCGTCGGCGACGTCGAAATTGCGCCAACGCTGTACAACCTGTATCTCGACGAAACACGCGAGCACATCGCCACCCTGCAGGCCAACCTCGGCCTGGAAGCCGTGCCGAGCAACGAGGTGATCCGTGCCGCACACACCACGGCAAGCATCTCTGCCGCGACCGGGATCCTGCCGCTGTCTACCCTGGCCCGCGCGCTTGAAGATGCCCTGGGTCGCCTCGCCCTGATCGGCGCGACACCGACCGAAGCGCAGCGCTATGTCTTCGCCCGCTGCGCTGGCGCCCTCGAAGGCATGCTTGGCGCGGTGGCGCAACGGCGCATGCCCGGCGAGGAAGTCGAGCTCACCGACGAAATCAGGTGCATGAACCCGGCGATAGAGCCCGTGGTCGACGTTTCCGTCGAGGCTATCGACGAACTTCCCGCGGCGATCATCGAGACACCCCCAGAGACCGCGCTGCCGATAGTCGAACCGATGACGGCAGCCGGTGAAACCCCGGAGCAACCGGCCTTGCCGGAAGTCACAATCAGCGCCGCCGACCGTCGCGCGGCGCGGATGGAAGACGAGATCGACCAGCAGATCCTGCCCCTCTTCCTCGACGAGAGCGTCGAGCTGATGCGCGAGATCGGCGAAACCTTGCGCCAGTGGCGTACCGAACCGACCAACGGCGATATCGCACGCAGCCTGCAACGCGCCCTGCATACACTCAAGGGCAGCGCGCGCATGGCCGGCGCCATGGGTTGCGGCGAACTGCTGCATTCCATGGAAGACCGTATCGACCAGGCCGTGCGCATGAAGTCGGTGCAACCCGCCACCATCGACGGCCTGGAAACCTCGTACGACCGCGCGGAAATGCTCATCGAGCGCCTACGCAACCCTGGCTCGGCGCCGTCCGAACCCGAACAGCCCAAAGCCCAGGAGCAACTGGCCTCGATTGCTGTCGAACCGGCTGCCGAAACCGCGCAGCCCGGCGAAGAGGCGACCGCCCCCGCCCCGGCAAAGGCGGGAGCCGGCCCTGCCCCGTTCGTGCCTGCGGCGCAGGTGCATCTACGGGTCCGCGCCGACCTGGTCGACCAGTTGGTGAACGAGGCCGGCGAAGTCGCCATCGCGCGCGGCCGCATCGAAGGCGAGCTCCTGGCCTTGAAGTCCTCCATGCTGGACCTCACGGAAAACGTCATCCGCCTGCGCAAGCAACTGCGGGAAGTGGAAATCCAGGCCGAATCGCAAATGCAGTCGCAGCAGGCCTTGGCCACCGAGCGCTCGATGGAATTCGATCCGCTCGAATTCGACCGTTTCACCCGCTTCCAGGAAGTCACGCGCATGATGGCGGAAAGCGTGAACGACGTCGCTACCGTGCAGCAGAACCTGATGCGCACGCTCGATCACGCCAATGCCGCCGTAGCCGCCCAGGCACGTCTGTCGCGCGAACTTTCGCAGCGCCTGATGGGCGTGCGCATGGTCCCCTTCGAGAGCATCGCCGAACGCCTGCATCGTGTAGTGCGCCAGGCCGCCAAGGACACCGGCAAACGCGCCAACCTCGACATCCGCCATGGCCAGACCGAACTCGATCGCTCGGTGCTCGACAAAATGGGCGGTCCGCTGGAACACATGCTGCGCAACAGCGTCGCCCACGGTTTGGAAAGCACCGCCGGGCGCGCGGCGGCAGGCAAGGATCTGATCGGGCAGATCACGCTCTCGCTGGCCCAGGAGGGCAACGAAATCGTGGTTGCGATTTCCGACGATGGCGCCGGCCTCAACCTGCAGAAGATTCGCGATCGTGCGATCGACCGCGGACTGCTGGCCTACGACGCGACGCCCGATGATCACACCCTGATGCAGATGGTCCTGCAATCGGGATTCTCGACCGCCGACGAAGTCACGACACTGGCCGGACGCGGCGTGGGCATGGATGTGGTGCGCAACGAAACCGCAAGTCTGGGCGGGCGCATCGAAATTGCCTCGGTCAGCGGCCAGGGAGCCACCTTCCGCGTTTACCTGCCGCTTACCCTGGCGGTCACCCAGGTGGTGCTGGTCACCGTCGGCAGCCGCCACTATGCCGTGCCCTCGTCGATGATCGAACAGGCCACGGAGCACCGCCCCGCCGCTGCCGCCGACATCCGCGGCAAGGGCGGCACCGAGTGGCTGGGCAACCACTATCCGTATCATTACCTGGGAGTACTTCTGGGCGATGCCCATGCCTCACCCCCGCAGGAACGTCGCCACTGGATCCTGCTGATCCGTGGCGGGACCGAGCGCGTTGCACTGGAGGTTGATAGCCTGTCGGGCAACCAGGAAGTCGTGGTCAAGGCTGTCGGCCCGCAGCTCGCGCGCATTCCCGGCCTGGCCGGCGCGACCGTGCTGGCCAATGGCGAAATCGCGCTGATTCTCAACCCCGTGGCGCTGGCGGCACGCTCCGCGGAACGTGCGGGAACGCCTCTGGTTGTCGCTACCGTGCAAAGCGCGGCAACCGAAGCCATCATCCCGACGCCGACGGCGCTGACCAGCACCACCGTCCGCGCACCAAGCGCTGCAACCGCCGCCGCCGCTGCGGTTATGGTGGTGGACGACTCGCTCACGGTTCGCAAGATCAGCGGGCGCCTGCTCGCGCGCCACGGTTATCACGTGTTGACTGCCAAGGACGGCGTCGATGCCCTGGAACAACTGGCCGACGTGATGCCCGACGTAATGCTGCTCGACATCGAGATGCCGCGAAGGGACGGCTTCGACCTGGCGCGCAACATCCGTGGCGACAAGCGTCTCAAGCACATTCCGCTGATCATGATCACCTCGCGCACGGCGGACAAGCACCGCCAGCTGGCGATGGATATCGGCGTCAATCACTACCTCGGCAAACCCTACGACGAAGACGACCTGCTCAGCTGCATCCGCCAGTGCATCCCCGGAAAGCAATAGCAGGCGTACGCACGGAATCACGAAAATGACGAATCAATCACGCCCCTTCAAGGTACTCGGCATCCAGCAGATCGCCATCGGGGGCTCATCCAAGGAGCGCCTGAAGAAACTCTGGGTGGATATGTTCGGTCTGTCGGTCACGGGCAACTACGTCAGCGAGCGCGAGAACGTTGACGAGGACATCACGGCCATGGGCAGCGGCCCCTTCAAGGTGGAAGTCGATCTGATGCAGCCGCTCGATCCGGCGAAAAAACCCGCGGTAAACGAGCCGCCGTTGAACCATGTCGGGCTCTGGGTAGACAACCTGCCGGTAGCCGTCGAATGGCTTACCTCACAGGGCGTTCGCTTCGCCCCGGGTGGCATACGCAAAGGCGCCGCCGGCTTCGACATCACTTTCCTTCACCCCAAGGCCAACGAGCAGTTTCCGATCGGCGGCGAAGGGGTGCTGATCGAGCTGGTGCAGGCACCGCCGGAAGTCATCGACGCCTTCGCCCGCCTTGCCTGACAGGGTTCAGGCCGAGTACATCCGGTAGCAGCCGCGCCCGGCCTCCTTGGCCGCATACATGGCGCTGTCGGCGCGACGCATCAGTTCCGCCGGCGTCAGCTCCCCGCCGCTGAACAAGGCCACGCCGACGCTGGCGCTGCATTCGATAGGCATGCCCAGCACGCGCATCGGCTCGCGCATGCCGGCGACCAGTTTCTCCGCCAGACGCTCTACATCGGCGGCGCCGCCAAGTGCGGTCAATACCACGACGAATTCGTCGCCTCCGACCCGTGCCACGGTATCGACCTCGCGCACCGCGGCGCGCAAGCGATCGGCGGTGGCGCGCAGCACCTCGTCGCCGATGGCATGTCCACGGCTATCGTTGATCGCCTTGAAATGGTCCAGGTCGACCATCAGCAGGGCGATCTGACCGTGGCTGCGACGCGCATGCTGCATCGACTGTTCCAGCCGGGCATCCAGCAACAGCCGGTTGGCAAGGCCTGTCAGCGGATCGGTGTGGGCGAGCGCCTGCAACTGGCGCTCGTTCTCGCGCAGGCGGGCATTGAGCGTTTCGAGCTCGCCGGTGCGGGCCAAGACGCGGCGCTCAAGATCAATCTCGGAGCGTTGCAAGGTGGCCACCAGTTCCTGCTTGGTCACCAGCGCTTCGCCCTGCGCCGCGTCCTTTTCGCGCTGAAGATCATTGATGCGCTCGGCAAGTGCAAACGACAGCAGAATCATCTCCACCGCCGATCCGATCTGTATCGCATAGAAGCTGATGAAGGTTGTCGGCAGCAGGTTCAGGTTGCGCAGCCCCACTATCACCACGCCCGCCAGAAGCGCGGCCCACGCCAGGATGAAGATGCGTGCCCCCGCCTGGCCCGCGCGCCAGCAACGCAAGCCGGCGAGCACGGCCACCACCGAAAACGTCATGCCCGTCAGTGAGGTGAGGATCGCCGCCAGCCGGTAGGGTGCCACCAACGGTGCCACGGCACACAAGGCAAACAGGGCGGCGAGGCCAATGATCGCGCCGTCAAGGCGCGGCAGGTTGCGCCGCGTTTCGAGAAAACCGCGGGTGAACAAGGCACCAAAAAATCCGGTGGCGGCAAAACCGGTCGAGAAAGCCAGGTTGCCCCATGCCGGCCAGTCCGGCCAGAGAAACTGGTTGCCGAGGCCATTGAGGGAAAGCTGGCCGATGGCCATGCAGACGGCGAAGACCACATAGGTCAAGTAGTTCGGATCGCGTAGCGAAAGCCAGAGCAAGAGGTTGTAAAGCGCCAACGCCAGGAGCATGCCGAAGTAAAGCGCCAGCAAGGAATAGCTGGCCAGCGAATCCTGCCAGAAGGCCTCATGGCGCCAGAGCTTCAAGGGTATGGTCAGCGTTCCCTCCGACACTATGCGAAGCCATACGGTTCCCGTGCCGGACTCGTCGAGATGCACGGGAAAAACAAAGTTGCGATGGAGCATGGGCCGTACCGCGAATCGCAGGCGATCTCCGGTCGCCATCCGCTCTCCGCCAGGGCCGAAGTATTCAACGCTGTCCAGCGTCGGAAAGGCCACGTCGAGCAGCCAGTCGCGCGGCGCATTCTGATCCGCCGCAAAGTCGATGCGCAGCCACCAGGCCGCGGATGAATAGCCAAAATTGATCGCCGCGTCGTCACGCACCGCGGAGGGCCGAAATTCCCCCGCGCGGCGCTCGGCATCCGCCAGCGTCATGGTTCCGCCCGGGTCTTCAAGCACGGTGACATGCGGCGCCAGTGGCACCGAGCGGGTGTCCTGCATCAGGCGTACCGCCGCTCCACTGTTCCCGACGTGGCCGAACAGGCAACTCAACAACAGAATCAGTACGGCAATGCGTGACACGGCACGTTCCGAAAAGGAGTGGCCAAATTCTAGCTGATTGCCCTCAAACGCCCCGCTACGCAATGGTTACAATCCGCCGTTCAAGAATTGCCGTCAAGACGCCGTTAACAAGAGTTCCATCCCGTGCCCGGAGAGCGCCCCATGTCCCACAAACTGATCGCCACCTTGTCCTGCCTGTTGCTCGCCGGCCCGCTTCTGGCGGCTGAGGATGCACTACCGAACTTTGCCGAGGACACGCTGACCGGTGACTGGGGCGGTGCCCGCGTCGGCGCTCTGAAAAAGGGCTTCGGCTTCGAAGGCCTGGCGCGGATCGACGCCTTGCGCAATCGCGGCGGCATCAGCAACGGCAGCCGCCACATCACACACCTCGATTTCAAGTTTAAGATGGACCTCGAAAAGGCTGTCGGCTGGAGCGGCGGCAGTGCAATGATCAACATCCTGAGCGACGGCGGCTGGGGGCCGAACGCGCGGCACGTCGGTTCGCAGATGGGCGTAACCAACGTCGAGGTCGGTGCGCCGACCACTACGCGAGTCTTTCAGGCCTGGCTGCAGCAGAGCCTGTTCGACGACCGTCTGGCAATACTGGCCGGCCTTTACCCGATCGATTCGGAATTCTTCACCGTGGATTCGGCCGGCGTGTTCATCGGACCGCAGTACGGAACACCGGCCGACCTGGCCCTGACGCGTGGCCCCTCGATCTTCAACAACTCGGCCTTCGGCCTGCGCGCAAAATGGAATATCACCAAGACCGTGTATGCCATGGCTGCGGTACTCGACGGCATTCCCAACGACCCGGCACGTCCCAAGGTCGCGGCGATTCGCTTCGCCAAGGGTGACGGCAGCTTCTCGATCGGCGAGCTCGGCTGGCTGCCCGAGGCGGACAACGAGAAGTTCAAGGGCCACGCCAAGGCTGCCATCGGCCTTTGGGGCTACAGCGCAAAGGTTGCTGACCAGTTGAACAATGAGCTGCGCTACCAGCGCGGCGGCTATGTGCTGGGCGAACGCACATTGGCGAGACTAGGTGGCAGCAACGAGCGCTTTCTGTCCGCCTTTGCCCGCTACACCTGGGGCGACGGCGACTCGACGGCGGTCAAGAACAGCCTGAACCTCGGCCTGCACGCCAAGGGGCCGCTTGCCTCACGTCCGGACGACATCCTCGGCTTTGCCTGGACCCGCGCCGGCATGTCGCGCAAGTGGCGCGATGTGCAAACTGTACCGGCGGATACCAAGGCCAGCGAGGACGCACTGGAAATCTCCTGGCGCATCGCCATGACGCCCTGGCTCGCGGTGCAGCCGAATTACCAGTACATCCGGCATCCGGGTGGGGCGGCCTTGCCCAACGCCAAGCTGATCGGCGTCCGCGTCGACGTCGCGCTGTAAAAAACTACGGCGATCCCGCAGGATCGCCGTAGCGTCATCCGCAGCGGCGAGGAGAGCGTTGTTTGCTCGACCGCCTTGCTGCGTAGGGGCACTCGGACTTACTTGAAGGCGATGATGGCCTGATCCACCGCCAGGCTTTCGCCCGGATTGGCCAGCAGTTTGTCCACCACGCAATCGCGCTCGGCCTTGAGCACGTTCTCCATTTTCATCGCCTCGATCTTGGCCAGCACTTCGCCGGCCTTGACCTCCTGACCGACTCTGACCGCCACCTGGGTCAACAGGCCCGGCATCGGCGACAGCAGGAACTTGCTGGTGTCCGGTGCGGCTTTCACCGGCATCAGCGCCAGCAGGTCGGCGGCGCGTGCGCTCATCACCTGCACGTCGGCCTGCACTCCCCAGTGGAACAGGCGATACACCGAGCCGCGACGCTCGACCTGCATACAGATCTGCTGGCCGTTGAGCGTGCCACGATAGAGGATGTCGCCAAACTGCCAGTGCGAGCGGATGGCGTAGGTTCCGCCGGTCAATTCCACATCCCATCCGCCGTCGGCCGCCGAAATGCTTGCCGAATGCCGTTCGCCGTTGAACAGGACCACGTAATCACTGACGGGCTTGTATTCGTGGCCCGGCATCTGGCCGGTGATGGTGGCATTGCGTGCCAGGTACTGGCGATGAATCGCGGCCGCCGTGGCCACCAGCATCAAGGGATCGTCGTGCGGCACGTCGGCGGCATTGAAACCCTTGGGGTACTGGTCGGCGATCAGACCGGTGTTGAAGTTGCCCGAGGTGAAGCGCGGATGCTGCATCAGCGCGGCCTGAAAGGAAATGTTGCTGGCCACGCCGCGGATCACGAACTCGTTCAGCGCATCGCGCATGCGCGCGATGGCCTGGTCGCGAGTGGCGCCGTGGACGATCAGCTTGGCGATCATCGAATCG